>Ga0182736_1000198_pt1 | contig 117428 bp, 98 predicted proteins | sample eDN5th30CKraftBY_FD_128882 | JGI IMG/M metagenome (GOLD analysis project Ga0182736, IMG submission 128882) | Enriched backyard soil microbial communities from Emeryville, California, USA - eDNA 5th pass 30_C Kraft BY (version 2) (version 2) | ecosystem: Environmental > Terrestrial > Soil >... | reverse complement strand
TATGGGCGATCGTCGAGTCGGGCTTCGACTTCTGGGCGCTCGCGCCGCGTCTCGATGTGCTTGTCATCGTCGGCATATGGATGGTGCTGCCATTCGTGCTGCGCATCTTTACGTGGCCCCGGCAGTCCGGCGCACTCGCGCTCGGTGCGACCATCGTGCTGTCGGGCATCGCGCTCGCATATGCGGTGTTCAACGATCCGCAGGAGCTGGACGGCACGGTGCGCGCGGCGCCGTCGGCTGCCGCCACTGCGCCCGCGCAGCAAGATGGCGACTGGCGCGCTTACGGCAATACGCAGACCGGCACGCGCTATTCGCAACTCGCGCAGATCAACGCGGGCAACGCGCACGAACTGAAGGAAGCCTGGCGCTTTCGCACGGGCGACATGAAAGGCCCGAACGATCCGGTCGAGATCACCGATGAAGTGACGCCGCTCGCCATCGACGGCACGCTCTTCTTCTGCACGCCGCATCAGAATGCGATCGCGCTCGATGGCGCCACGGGCAAGGAGAAATGGCGCTTCGATCCGAAGCTCAAGCCCGATCCGAGTTTCCAGCACGTGACTTGCCGCGGCGTGTCGTACTACGAGACGCCCGCCGCCGAGCAGGCGCGCGCCGCCGGCAACACGACGAATCTGCCGATGTGCGCGCGCCGCATCGTGTTGCCCGTCAACGATGGGCGTCTCTTCGAACTCGACGCCGCGAGCGGGAAGCCGTGCCCCGAGTTCGCGACGAACGGCGTGCTGGATCTTCAGCATCTGCAGCCGGTCAAGACGCCCGGCCAGTACGAGCCGACGTCGCCGCCGATCGTCACGTCGAAAGTGATCGTCGTCGCGGGCGCGGTCACGGACAACTACGGCACGCGCGAGCCGTCGGGCGTGATCCGTGGTTTCGACGTGAACACCGGCAAGCTGCTGTGGGCCTTCGATCCCGGCGCGCACGACCCGAACGCGATCCCCGACGATCAACATAGCTACACGCAGAACTCGCCGAACTCGTGGGCGCCCGCTGCCTACGATGCGAAGCTCGATCTCGTCTATCTGCCGATGGGCGTGACGACCCCCGATATCTGGGGCGGCAACCGCACGCCCGATCAGGAGCGCTATGCGAGCGGGCTGCTCGCGCTCAACGCATCGACGGGCAAGCTGGCGTGGTTCTATCAGACCGTGCATCACGATCTCTGGGACATGGACCTGCCCGCGCAGCCGACCATCGCGGATATCAGGGATCAGAGCGGCAACATCGTTCCGGCGATCTACGCACCGGCTAAGACCGGCAACATCTTCGTGCTCGACCGTCGCACCGGCAAGCCGATCGTGCCCGCGCCCGAGCAGCCGGTCCCGCAAGGCGCGGCCAAGGGCGATCGCCTCTCGCCGACGCAACCGTTCTCGCAGCTCACTTTCCGGCCCGCAAAGAACCTGACCGACGCGGACATGTGGGGCGCGACGATGTACGACCAGCTCATGTGCCGCGTGATCTTTCATCGGCTGAAGTACGAAGGGCCGTTCACGCCGCCGTCCGAGCAGGGCACGCTCGTGTTCCCCGGCAATCTCGGCATGTTCGAATGGGGCGGGCTCGCCGTCGATACGGACCGACGCATCGCAATCGCCAATCCGATCGCGCTGCCGTTCGTCTCGAAGCTCGTGCCGCGCGGCCCCGGCAATCCGATCGATCCGCCGCAAGCGGGCCAGGCGGGCACCGGCACCGAAGTCGGCATTCAGCCGCAATACGGCGTGCCGTATGGCGTGGAGCTGAATCCTTTCCTGTCTCCGCTGCGTCTGCCTTGCAAGCAACCCGCGTGGGGTTATGTCGCCGCGCTCGATCTCGACACGAACAAGGTGATCTGGAAGAAACGCATCGGCACGACGCGCGATGCATCGCCGATTCCGGTTCCGTTCCGCATGGGTATGCCGATGCTGGGCGGACCGATGACGACCGCCGGGCACGTCTTCTTCATCGGCGCGACGCAGGACGATTACCTGCGCGCCTTCAGCACCGACACCGGTGAAAAGCTCTGGGAAGCGCGTTTGCCCGCCGGCGGCCAAGCCACCCCGATGACCTACGAAGCGAACGGCAAGCAGTACGTGCTGATCGCGGCGGGCGGTCACGGCTCGTTTCTGACGAAGCTCGGCGATTACGTGATCGCGTATGCGCTGCCGGACAAGCATTGACCGCGACTCGTCCCGCCTGATCGATCGATTCGGGCGGGACGCGGAGCCCGGCTAGTCGCCTTGCTCGTCGAGGTTCTTGCTCGATGAATTCGATCCTTCCGTGTCCGGTTTCGACGACTGGTCTTTTCCGGACTCGGTTGTCGATACGTCCAGTTCATCGAGCTTTTTGTCGATTTTTTCCTTGTCGCCGCGGTCCAGCGCTTCGCGAGCCGCGCGGTCTTTTTCGCGCTCGTCCTCTGCATTGGCTGCGTTGTTTTCCGGCTGGTTCATGCTTTCGTCTCGGTGGTCGATATCAGGGATGGGATCGTGCGGACGCGTCATCGCGTATTGAGCCGCACGAAAGCGTCGATCCAGTCGCGGGCCCAGATCCTTGCGTACGCGATCGCGTCTTCGCGCGTGTCGAATCCGGCAAGGTCGCCGCTCATGAAGATCTGGCCCTCGCTTCCGTTTTCCGCGGGCATGGTGATTCGCGCGTGGGCCATGAACTCGCCGTCTGCCCGGCGCGGGGTGGGATCGATGTGGAAGGTGAGGGAAGTGAGGCCCATGCTGTTGCTCCGGCTGACATCGGAGCGGACGCAGCGACGTCGCGCTCCTTGTATCAGCATTGATCGGGCCTGGCAGGATCGGCTTCGGTACGCTCGCGCCTCACGACGCCGATCACCAGCGCAGCAGCCTGGGCCCGAGCCAAGCGCCGATGCCCGCGGGCAGCATCATGCCGATTGCGTACCACACGCTCCAGAACGCCGGGCTCATCTCCGGGCAATGCAGGCAATAGGCGACGGTGGCGATCGCGCTCGCGAGCAGACCGGCGACCGCGCCCACGAGGCGAAGGCGTGTGGGCGCGAGACTCTTCATCGCCCAGAACACGGCGGGAAAAGTCGGGACCGACAGCAGCAGAATGTTGAACGGACACGTACGCCACGACTGGCCGAGCACGATGGGCAGACGTTCGGCCGGCGCGGCGCCCTCGAGCACCAGCCAGCCCGCGAGCCACACCGCGACGAACGGCACGCCGACGAGCGCCCACGCATAACCCGCACGAACGCCCGGACGCCCGAGCCGCGTCACGGCGATGAACGCGCCGATCGCTACCACGAACGGATACGCCATCTTGGCCCAGAACACCGGCGTGCGCGCGATGCTCGCGAGATCCGGCCGCACGCCGTAGACGATGGCCATCAGGATCACCGAGCCGAGCGCGCCCAGCAGCAGCGCCCTGGCGAAGCGCCGCGCCACCGCGCCGCGATCGATGCGCGTCACCTGATTCGAGAGCAGCCCGATGAGGTCGTCGGTTTTCATCGCAACCCCCGAAGCCGTGCGGCGAGCGCCTTGAGCCCACGATGCACGCCGACCTTGACCGCCGATTCCGACAGCCCCGTGATGCGCGCGGTTTCCATCACCGACAAGCCTTCGAGTTTCATATGCACGATCGGCAGGCGCTGCTTGTCCGGTAAGTCCTCCAGCAATTTGCCTATGTCGCGCCGCGCTTGCGCGGGTTCGTCGTCGGAGACGGCGAGCAAGTCGGCATAGTCGTCGATGGGATCGTTCAGGGATTCGCGGCGTGCGCGCGAGCGGAAATAGTCCATCAGCTTGTAGCGCGCGATTGCGTGCAGCCACGCGGTCAGCGGTTCGTCGGTGCGATAGGTGTGACGCGCATTATGCACGGCGAGCAGAATGTCCTGGACGAGATCTTCGACATCGTCGCGATGCTGCGGAATGCGTCTGCGCAGATAGCCGCGCAAGTGCCGCGTAAGCGCCTGCAGAAAATCGCGGTATGCGTTCGGGTCGCCATCGAGTCCGGCGATGAAAAGCACTCTCAGGCGGTTTTCCGCTTCTTGCAAGATGGTTCCCGTATTGGCGAGACGGCCGGACGGCGATTCATACACGACGCCTGACGTGCGCGTACGGGGCGCGGACGCGTCGTGTGTCAGATCGGGCGCTTCAGAATAGACGAAGCCGTGATGCGCCGCAATAGCGCTCACGAGGGTCGAAAAGGCGCCGTCGCGGTCCATCTTTTTCATTGCGCAAGCGTGTTGAAAGCCGTGCGTATCCGCATGACGAACTCCTTGCATGTCTTGTGAGCTAGTTCGTCTTTGCGTGCCGATTGGTTACACGACGGGAAACAGAAAAAGAAAAACCCGTCTGTAACCGAACGCGGACTCGCGACGAATTCACCCGTATCCGACGCTTCATCACGGGGACCGACATGCAAACGACACTCACGCAGACGCGCGAAACCGCGCAACGCATTCCGCCCATTCATCCGCTCTGGCTGCGCATCACGCATTGGCTCAACGCGTTCGCCGCGCTGATCTTGATGCTTTCGGGCTGGCGCATCTACGACGCTTCGCCGGTGTTTCCAGGCATCGTCATTCCGACGTCGATCACGCTCGGCGGATGGCTCGGCGGGGCATTGCAATGGCATTTCGCCGCGATGTGGCTGCTGGTCTTCAACGGCATCGTGTATCTCGCGCTCAATCTCGCGAGCGGCCGCTTTCTTGCAAAGTTCTTTCCGCTCTCGCCGCGCGCCGTCCTGCACGATCTGATCGCGGCGCTCACCGGCAAGCTTTCGCACGCGGACCTTCGTCAATACAACGCGGTGCAGAAGCTCGCTTATCTCTTCGTCGTGATCGATCTGATCGTGCTCGTCCTGTCCGGTCTCGCGATCTGGAAGTCGGTGCAGTTTCCGTTGCTGCGCGAAATGATGGGCGGCTATGACCGCGCGCGCGTCGTGCATTTCGGCGCGATGGCGTTGATGGCTGCGTTCGTGGTCGTGCATGTCGCGATGGTCGCGCTCGTGCCGCGTTCGCTGCTCACCATGCTGCGCGGCCGCTGATCGGGAGACTCGCGATGAACACGAACGACAGAAAGATCATGAAGCTCGACCGCGCCTCGATACTCGCGGACGCGCGCCGCGAACTCGACATGCCTTCGCGGCGTCTCTTCGGCAAGCGCATGCTGACGCTCGGCGGCCTGTCGCTGTTGACCGGCTGCTCCATCACCGATGAAGACTCGGTCAACACGTTCCTGACCGCCGTCTCGCGCCTGAACGATCGCGCGCAGGCGCTGCTCTTCGACCCGAAGCGTTTCGCGCCCACTTATACCGAAGCGCAGCTCACGCGACCGTTTCCGTTCAACGCGTATTACGGCATCGACGACGTGCCGCATGTCGATGGCGGCGACTATCGGCTGAAGGTGAGCGGCCTCGTCACGGGCAAGCGTGTGTGGACCTTGCCCGAGCTGTATGCGCTGCCCCACGCGGAGCAGATCACGCGGCACATCTGCGTCGAAGGCTGGAGCGCGATAGGGCGATGGGGCGGCACGCCGTTCTCCGAGTTTCTGCGTCGCGTGGGCGCGGACACGACCGCGAAATACGTCGGCTTTCGCTGCGCGGACGACTACTACGAAAGCATCGACATGCCGACCGCGCTGCATCCGCAGACCTTGCTCACGTTCGAATACGACGGCGAGCGTCTGCCCGCGAAATACGGTTATCCGATGAAGCTGCGCATGCCGACCAAGCTCGGCTACAAGAACCCGAAGCACATCGTCGAGATGTTCGTCACCAATACGTATCCGGGCGGCTACTGGGTCGACCAGGGCTACAACTGGTTCGGCGGTTCCTGATCGCCGCACCGCATTTTTTGCTTTTCAACCCACGAAGGAGATGCACCATGAAGCGACTGATGACCGCAGTGTTTGCAACCATGATGGCGCTCGGCGCTTCGTCCGCGTTCGCGCAGGCGAGCGGCGCGATGTCCAACGACGCCATGTCTCACGATGCCATGAGCAAAAACAGCATGTCTCACGACTCGATGAGCAAGGACGCGATGTCGCACGACTCGATGAAGAAGAGCGACAAGATGAAGAAGAACAACGCGATGGGCATGGACCATCCGGCTTCGGGCGCGATGTCGCAGTAAAAGCGAAGGCCGGGTGCGCGCCCGGCCTTGCTTACCCGTGATTAGTCGGCGAGGAATTCCTTGATCGCCGCCGCGATCTGCGCCGCGTGCGTTTCGAGCGCGAAGTGGCCCGTATCGAAGAAGCGCACGTCCGCGTTCGGGATGTCGCGCTTGAACGCTTCCGCGCCCGGCGGCAGGAAGAACGGATCGTTCTTGCCCCACACGGCGAGAAACTTCGGCCGATGCTCGCGGAAATACGCCTGAAACGCCGGATAAAGCGCGACGTTGTTGCGATAGTCGGCGAACAGATCGAGCTGCACTTCGTGCGCGCCGGGACGGTTCAGATAGTAGTCGTCGAGCGAGTAACCATCGGGCGAAACCGCCGACGCATCGGGCACGCCGTGCGTGTATTGCCACTTCGTCGTGTCCTTCGTGAGCATCGCGCGCAACGCATCGCGATTCGTCTGCGTCGGCGTCTGCCAATACGCGCGGATCGGACTCCAGCCGTCGCTCAGTCCTTCCTCATAGGCATTGCCGTTCTGCGAAACGATCGCCGCGATGCGTTCCGGATGCTTCAGCGCGAGGCGGAAACCGGTCGGCGCACCGTAATCGAAGACGTAGACCGCATAGCGATCGAAGCCGACCCGTTCCGTGAAGCGGTCGATCACGCCGGCGATGTTATCGAACGTGTATGCGAAGCTGTCGCGGCTCGGCATGTCGGAGAGGCCGAAACCGGGAAGATCGGGCGCGACGATATGAAAGCGGTCGGCCAGGAGCGGAATCAGGTCGCGAAACATGTGGCTGGAACTGGGAAAGCCATGCAGCAAGAGCAGCTTCGGCGCGTCTGCCGGACCGGCTTCGCGATAGAACACGTTGAAACCGTCGACGTCGATATGGCGATGAGCAATGGTGGACATGGTTGTTTCTCCGCGAGTGAGGGCGTTCGTTCGTGTAACCGTTAAACGTCTGCGATGAAGGTTACTTATCGACTGGGTAACTTGTCAAGTGCGTTTTTAGCGGTTACGATGAAGTCATCGTAGAAACACCGCTGGACCGAAGAAATGGAATACCGCTCACTTCCCGCATTCTTCGTGGCTGACGCGCCCGGCCTCGACTTTCTCAACTCGGTTGCCACGCCGGTCGATGAACCCGTCGACTGGCTCGCCGACGGCGAGGGCTTTTTGTCTTGGCTCGAACAGGCGAGCCTCGTGCCCGCCGACGTGCTTGCGCACATGCGTTCGCAAATCGCACCCGCCGAACTGGACGAGGTCGCGGCGAAGGCGCGCGGCTTGCGCGAATGGTTCAGATCGTTCGTGCAGAAGAACAAGGGGCGGCCGCTCGCGGCTAAAGACCTGCGCGAACTGGAAGCGCTGAACACCGTGCTGAAGCGCGATGAACAACACGGCGCGATCGTCGCGGATGCGAGCGCTTCGAGCGGGCTTGCATTCGCGATGCAGCGCCGCTATCCGACGGCCGAGTCGCTGCTGATGCCGATTGTCGAGGCGCTCGCGAAACTCGTCTGCGAAGAGGATTTCACCTACGTCAAAGCGTGCGAAGGTCCGACATGCACGCTGCTATTCGCCGATCACACGCGCGGTCACGCTCGCCGCTGGTGCAGCATGGCCAGTTGCGGGAACCGCGCGAAAGTCGCCGCGCATCGCGCGCGGCTCAGGGAAGGAAAGGGCGGTTGAGTTCTAATGGCGTGACGCGAGATCGAAGGTCCGGCCCCTGCTCGAGGTTACCGGACGCCGGGACAAGGTCGCGCACTCATTGTTCGCCGCAGGTCTGGAGCTCTGGTGTCGCGTGCGACGGTTCACTGGATCGGCGGCACCACGCCGAGCTTTTCGGCCAGCATTCTCTCGTAGACTCCGAAGTGCAGATCGACCTCTTCCTGCGTGACCACCGTCACGGAAATATTGATCTTCGTGGGCTGCAGGCCGAGGACCGTCGCGATCGCCACCTCCAGTTGCGGCGCACATAACCGGTCGTCGGCGAACGTGGTGCCGACGGCAATCTCGTAAGCAGATTCCTGCTGGAAGACGACTTCAACGAGCCGCGCACGCGCGCTCATGTTGCTGTCGATCGCCAGCCGGATGACCTCGACCGCCGTACGCATCGTCTCGGTCGGAAAACCCCTTGTCGAGCGCAGCCGGATTCGGTGCCGGCCCAGGGTCAGCCAATCGTATTCGAATTCCATGATGTCCTCGCATGGTCCGTCGGAAGCGTCGTGAAGATAGGGTGCGAGCATTCCAATTCAAGAGCGGAAAGTCGCAAAAATCCCCTTGAAATTTCCGCTCGGGATCCTATCTTGAATTCCGCTCAGGCAGTCGCGCCAGCAGTCCGGCGCGCTGCGTGTTTCGATTTGTTTGCCCGCAGCATGGCAGACGAACTGGAGCGCGTAGGCCGGTTCGTCTTCCTGCTGGTTTCAAGGAGGAAATGACCATGAGCGATCTCTACTTCGGGACCGACCTTTTCAGCGAGTTCGACCGTCTGCAACAGCAGATGGCGAGCCTCTTCGGCGGTTTCCCCTCCAGCATCCGTTCCGGGCGCTCGGGCGCCTTCCCGCAGGTCAACATCGGTTCGACCGACGACTCGATCGAGATCGTCGCGTTCGCGCCGGGTGTCGATCCGGCCAGCCTCGATGTATCGATCGACAAGGGGCTGCTGACCATCAGCGGCGAGCGCGGGAGCGCACAGCCGGAAGCCGGCGACGACACGCGTACCTATGCGCAGGAGCGGTTCGTCGGCGCTTTCCGGCGCGTCATCGAGCTGCCGCAGCACGCGGACCCCGACAAGGTCACGGCGCAGTACACCAATGGCTGCCTGACCGTGAGCATCGGCAAGCGGGAGACGTCGAAGCCGCGCGCCATCACGGTTCAATGAAACGCGTCGCAGAACGTAGGAGGACATCATGAACGACACGACCAAACTTGCCAGGAAAGACGACACGACGGTGGCTCGGCGCGACGACGAGCAGTCGCCACGCCGGATCACGCTGGCGCCGCCCGTCGACGTCTTCGAGGATAGCCAGGGCGTCACTCTGTGGGCGGATCTGCCCGGCGTGACGAAGGACCGGCTCGATGTGAAGGTCCACGACGGCAACCTGTACATCGAGGCCGAGGCGGTGGTGCCCACGCCGGCAGGACTGCGCCTGCAGCATGCGGAGATCCGCCAGCCTCATTTCGCGCGGGCGTTCTCGCTGGGGGCTGACTTCGACGCATCGAAAATCGATGCGAACCTGAAGAACGGCGTGCTGAAGCTGACGATACCGCGCCGCGACGAAGCCCGGCCGCGCCGAATCGAAGTGCGTACGAACTGAGGCCGGCGGGCGGGCAGCAACGACAGGAGAACGTGGGTGGCGGCCGTCTGCCGCCACCCTCCGACTGCGCAGACCCGGATGCGCACCGTCATCAAGGAGCGCTCGCGCGGACATACACGCGATTGCCGGCCATCGGCCAGGGCAGGCACCCAAGAAGCGCCTTTGTGGCGGGCGGAGATCGGGCGAGCCGGGCCGTTAGCTCAGTTGGTAGAGCAGCGGACTTTTAATCCGTTGGTCACTGGTTCGAATCCAGTACGGCCCATATCGGCATCACACGTCGGGGCTTTCGCCCAGGCAGGGCACATTCTTTGCGCAGCAAGGGGCATTGCAAGGAGATCCCAGCATGACCCAGAAATCCGCCGATCCGCAAGACAACCCCAAATCGCACCCGACGTCGAACGCGGAAAAAGACCCCGCCGACTGGACCACAGGCGATGAGCCGATGACCGGCGCGCAGGCGTCTTACCTCAAAACGCTCTGCGAAGAAGCCAAGGAGCCTTTCGACGAAACCCTGACGAAAGCCGACGCGTCCCGCCGCATCGACGAACTTCAGCAAAAGACGGGGCGCGGTAAATCAGGCTGACGGCACGCGTCCGAATCCGGCACGCGTGCCTAAATTTTCCGATTCTGCAGCCGTAAACGAGTCATGTCAGATCGTCTTCGGCCGGAAGAAGGCTTAACGAGCGCATGCGTGTCGACCTCATCACCCTTTACCTGTTAGCGATAGGAACGCTCCTCGCCAGCAGCGCGCTGACGCTCTGGGAGCGCCGGTCGTATCCGCGGCGCAGGCGCGAACTCGGCGTGCTCGCGGCCGGTTATGCGACGCTCGCGCTCGGCTGCGCCGCCGCGTCGATGCGGCACGGCGTGCCCGGCCTCCCCGGCGTCGTGGGGGCCGCGGTGTCGAATCTCATCATCGTCGGCGGGTATCTGCTCAATCTGCAAGGCGTCGCGCTCCTGAACGGACGCCGCTACGGCCGGTTCGCCGTCGGCATCCTGTCGATGCTCGCGCTCGCCTGGGCCATCGCGGGCAAGCGCGGCGAAGCGGTCATGTGGGCGTACATCAGCGCCATTCCCATTGCCGTGGTGTGCGGTCTGACTGCGCGCGAACTCCTCGGCACGCGGGATTCGAAATGGAAGCAGTCGCGCAACATCGCCGTGGCCGTCACGGGCGGCCACGCGCTCTTCTACGCATTCAGGGCCGCGATTCTGCCGTGGCTGGCGGCGTCGTTCGGACCGCAGTTGCTGGCGATCGCCGGTCAGGCGACGATGTATGAAGGCGTGCTCTATTCCGTCGTTCTGCCGATGACGCTCCTGCGCCTCGCGCGCGACGAAGCCCACGCCGATCTGCGACGCGAATCGCAGACCGATTACCTCACGGGTCTCGGCAACCGCCGATGGTTCTTCGAAGAAGGCGCACGCGTCATCCGCGAAAGCGACGCCTTTCCGCCGGCGTCGTGTCTCGCGCTCGACCTCGACCGCTTCAAGGCGATCAATGACCGCTTCGGCCACGAAGCCGGCGATGACGTACTGAAGTCGTTCGCGAAGATTCTGCGCAGCGTGCTCGGACGCGATGTGATCCTGGCGCGCATCGGCGGCGAAGAGTTTGCCGCGCTGTTGCCGGGGCACGAAAGCGCCCGCGCGAAAGACCTGGCCGAAGCCGTCGTTCGCCGCTTCGCGCAGACCGTCACGCGCACGGCGGGCGGCGTGGAGATCGAGGCGACGGTGAGTATCGGCATGGCACGCATCGGCACCGATGAAGACACGCTGGAAAAAGTGCTCGCTGCCGCGGATCGCGCGCTCTACAGCGCAAAATCGCGCGGCGGCAACCGGCTTGAAATCGCGCGAGCCGCGACGGCCCGCGCGAATCTCGACGATGCGCCGGACCGCCGTCTGACGGCACTCTGAGCGTTCATTCGCCTGGGTCGAGCAGCCCGTTGCAACACCCGGACGATCACCGGCTGCTCAAGAGCTTGTCGAAGTCACGATCGAGTCCGGCCAACGATGAATCGATCGTCTTGCGCTTCTCGGCCACCCATGCGTCCTGCTGCGCGATCTTCGCTCTTGCCGCAGTCAGCATGCGTTCCATCTCGGCCGGTTGAGGCCCGCCGACGGTACGCCGGTTATCGACGATAGCCGCCGGATTCAGCGTCGAACGAAATTCCTCTTCGCTCATCGGCAGCACGCCGTTGCCGTAGCCTTTGGTCGTTTCGGCGTAGATGCGCTGCGCCTGATCGTAGGGGAAATCGCTGGGCTTGATATCGTTCGCTCGCGCGTATTCCACGACCTCCGACGCGAAGTGGTGGCCCAATCGGAAAGGCAGCTTGTATTTGCGCATCAGCACGTCGGCGACTTCCTGCGATGCGGTCCAGTCGCTGTTCAGTTCCTCCAGCGCCCGGCCCTGATCGATCACCAAAGCCTTGAGAATGTCGTCCCATTTGCGCAGGACGGTGATAGCGCTGTTCACCATTTCCTTGTTGTCCCTGACTTCCTTCGCGTCCGGCATGCCGGGCGGCAGATTGTGTGCGCGAATGACCGGTCCCATCGCGAGCGTGATGGCAGTCGATGCATCCGCGCGTGTCGAATTCAGCAGGCCCGGATTGCGCTTCTGAGGCATCGCGCTGGAAACGTAGGTGTTGTTGCCGCCTTCCTGAAGCAGAATCCACGGACGCGGCTGCGCATATTGCGTCATGACGTCCTCGATGAAACTGCCCGCATGAAGCGCGATGCTCGTCACGATCGAGCCGACTTCTACCGGATGATCGACCGCGGCGATCTGATGCGCGTCGTAGGCGTTGTCGACGATGTCGGCGAAGCCCAGATATTGCGCCATGCGAACGCGGTCCAGCGGCCAGCTCGTGCCGTTCAGCACCGTGGTTCCCATCGGGCACAGATCGATGCGTGCGTACGCTTCGCGGATGCGCTGCGCGTCGCGATCGAGGGCGGCAGCGTAACCGAGCAGATAATGCCCGTAGCTGTTCGGCTGGGCGGCGACGCCATTGGTGTAATTCGGCACGATGGTGCGCTCGTGCTTTTGCGCCAGCGTCACGAGCGTCGCGGATGTCTTGTTCAACTGTTCGGCGAGGCGCAGCATATCGTCGCGCAAGATGGCGGCGCGATACGTGGCATGCATGTCCTGGCTGGAGCGCCCGGCGTGCAGCAGCGTCACATCCATTCCTGCGGCTTGAATCAGCAGCGGCTCGAATGTGATGACGGTGGAAGGGCGCTTGCCGCCGGGTTGATTGCCGTCGTGAATCACTTTGGCGAGGCCTGCCGCGATGCCGGGCACCAACGCCTTGTCCAGCAACCCTTCCTGACTATTGATGACCGCGGTAGCCTTGTTGATTTCGCCGAGCCAGTAAAACTCGTCGCGGTTCGTCGTCTGCTGGGCGCTCGCGGGCAACGCATGGAGAAGAATCGCGAAAGCGAGCGGAATTACCTTCTTTCTGAGCATGGTCTCGATTGTCCTTGTCGCTGCAGTGACAGCGTTTGTTCGAATAGCCGTTGCGCCGATAGCGAAGAGCGCATTCTAAACGCGGGCCTTTTCATCCATCATCGCAATCGATGAAGCGGGTCATCGCGGTGTCTCCTCGATCTCGCAAGCGCGGCGGGTTCATCGATGCGAATCTGGAACCCGAGCTTTCGCGCCGCTTTCGATGGCGCGCGCCGCCGATGCGCGCTTCGTAAAGCTAAAATTGCGGTTTTAGCCCGGAATACGTGCATGTCCTTCGCCTCGCTTGGCCTGATCGGTCCGTTATTACGTAATCTGCAGGACCTCGAATATCGGACACCTACGCCGGTGCAGGCGAAGGCGATTCCTGCCGTGCTCGGCGGCAAGGACGTCATGGCTGCGGCGCAGACCGGCACTGGCAAGACGGCGGGTTTTGCGCTGCCGCTGTTGCAACGGCTGGTGCAGCACGGTCCGCCGGTGTCCAGCAACCGGGCGCGCGTTCTGGTGCTGGTGCCTACGCGTGAGCTGGCAGAACAGGTGCTGCAGAGTTTCATCGAATACGGCAAAGGCCTCGACTTGCGATATCTGGCCGCCTACGGCGGTGTGAGCATCAATCCGCAGATGATGAAGTTGCGCAAGGGCGTCGATGTGCTCGTCGCCACGCCGGGCCGTTTGCTGGATCTCAATCGGCAGAACGCGGTGCAGTTCGATCAAGTGCAGACGCTCGTGCTGGACGAAGCCGACCGCATGCTCGATCTCGGCTTTGCGCGCGAACTCAACGCTGTCTTTGCGGCGTTGCCGACCGAGCGCCAGACGCTGCTGTTCTCCGCCACCTTCACCGACGATATCCGCGCGATGGCGGCGGGCATTCTGCGCGGGCCGGTCAATATCAGCGTCAGTCCGCCCAATGCGACGGCCAGCAAGATCAGGCAGTGGGTCGTGCCGGTGGACAAGAGAAACAAGCCTGATCTCTTCATGCATCTCGTGGCCGAGAACAACTGGGAACACGCGCTGGTGTTCGTCAAAACCCGCAATGGCGTGGATTATCTGGCGGCGATGCTGGATGAAGCGGGATACGCCGTCGACACCATTCACGGCGACAAGCCGCAGCCCGCGCGCTTGCGTGCGCTCGAGCGCTTCAAGACGGGCGAAGTGAGCATGCTGGTCGCCACCGACGTAGCCGCGCGCGGGCTGGATATCGATGACTTGCCGCTGGTGATCAACGTCGATCTGCCGATCGTCGCGCAGGACTATGTGCACCGTATTGGCCGTACCGGACGCGCGGGCGCCAGCGGTGTGGCGGTGTCCTTGGTGTGTGCCGATGAAGCGCCGCAACTGGCCGCGATCGAAGCGCTGATCCGGCAAACGCTGCCGCGTGAAGAAGAGCCGGGTTTCGAGGCCGAACACCGCGTGCCGCAAACCAGCGCGACGGGCCAGATCATCAAGAAACCCAAAAAGCCGAAGAAGCCCAAAGTCGCGCCGGCCTCGACGTCCCGCGTTGCGGACGCGGACAAAGGCATGATCTCGCCTGGCAGCAATCCTTTCGGCGTGCAGAAGCCACGCGGCAAATCCGCCGGCAAGCCAGCGGCGGGGTCGCGCAAGCCCGCTGGTAAATCCGCTGATGGGCGAAGCAAACGGCGACCCTGATCCGGTCTGAACCTCAGCGTGGCGATAAACAACCGCTAGTGGCCGAGAGCAATCAGCGAGACCCTGTCATGGCACGGCGGTCGAGCGTGACGTCACGGATGCGCCGCGCGGCCACGATCCGCTCTTCTTTAGCCTTTCGAATCCGCTGAACAACCGGCCGTTTTCGAGTCTGATCGCCGGATCGCGGTGCTGACGCTTGCCTTACGCTGATGACGTCGATGGTCGGCTTTCCGAAAGCCGCATCGGACACATCAAGCGCGGTTCATCGCCGCGCCCGCATCCTTATCGGTAAGGTCATCGTGAAGCCCATTCTTTTCACCGCCGCGGCGAGCGCGGCGTTTTCCCTGTGTCTGTCCGCGTGCGGCGGATCGACTCCGTCGACGTCGGGCGGCGTATACATGGGCCCGGTCGCGAACGCATCGGTGACCGTGCATGAGATCGCGGCCGACGGCACCGTCGCCGACAAGGCTTCCGCCATCGCCACGACCGGCAGCGACGGCACGTTCAAGCTGACGGGCACGCTGCGCTATCCGCTGCTCGTGCGCGTGACGGGCGGCAGCTTCGAGGAAGAAGCGAACGGCACGGCGACGACGCTCACCGGCGAACTCGACGCGGTCTATCTGAGCGCGCCTTCGCAGATGGTCGTCTCCGCGTATTCGAATGCGATCGTCGCCGATGCGCGCGCCGCGGGCGGTCTTATCGCGGGCAATATCGCGGCGGCTATGGCGCGCGTGAACGCGTTCGCCGGCGATATCGACGTGCAGCAAACCATGCCGGCACTCGTCGCGGCCGGCACGGCGTCGACGGTCACGGACGGCGCGAAGATGGCGCTCGCCCTCGGCGCGGAGTCCGAAAGCCGCACGGCCGACGGCAGCAGCATCGAGGCGAGCACGCAGGACATCGTCGCGCAGGCGGCCAACGGCGACACGCTGACGTCGTGTCACGCGGGCGCGGGCAACATCGCGGAAGACGGCACGGTGAGCGCGCCGGGCGGCGGCAACTGCTCGATCACGACGGGCGCGGCGACGTACATGTCGAATCCGCGCAACCGCTCGGGCATCAGGTCGGTCGCACAGATCGAGCCGGTGATGCCAGGCGCGGTGCAGACCGCGAAGGGCAGCGCGAGCACGTGCGGCGACCGCGTCGCGCTTCTGACCGATAACCTCGCGCTCTTCGATGGCCGCCGAAACGACGTGCAGGCGAAGCTCACCGGCAAGCTGACGAAGACCAACTGGTCGACGCTCAAGACGCCGAGCAGCTGGGGGCCGCTCGCCGGCCAGTACGGCGCGATCCAGGCGCCCGCCGGGTGCGCGGATATCGGCACGTTCCAGCGTGAACTGGTGATCGCGGTCGAGAATTACTGGGTCGATCAGAACATCAACTATTGCCACCACCATATTCCGGGCTGGCTGCCGTTCGACGATTCGTCGGATGCCGATCCGAAATATCGCAACTCGTCCAAGGGCAGCACGTCGGGCGGAAAGACCGATCCGGCGCAGAAGTACGGCATGACGTGCACGGCGCAGCGCAGCGGCGTCGACGGCTCGCAGGTCGTGCAGCGCAAGGGCGAAACGAACGCGGCCGCGCTCGAGCCGGCGCAGATTCAGTGGCACGGCGTCGACTGCTCCGACTTCACCGCGTGGGTCTACAACTTCGCGGGCTTGACCACGGACAATCGCGAAGTCGAAACCGGCATCACGACGCAGGCGTGCATGACGCCCGCGGGCGCCACGACGACGCCGAAATGGGCGGGCGTCAAGCAAATGGGCGTGTTGCTCGACATCAACCACGGCAATTTCGATGCGACGTCGAAGCTGCTGTTGCCGGGCGATCTGCTCTATATCACGCAGGCGCCGAAGAAGGTCAACGGCGTGACGGCGCCCGAAACGGCGACGTCGACGATCGCGTTGTCGCACGTCGTCACGTGGACGGGCAAGACGTGGTCGCAGTTGCGCAACGGGCCGGACGGCTGGCGCTACGATCCGGCGCACATCGGCGAGCCGGGTTCGCGTCTGGGCGGCGATCTCGCGTACATCCTCAACGACGACGACGTCGAGGCCGCGCTGAAGCGTCTCGATCCGTACATGATCATCGACAGCCATTACGCGGGTCCGGCGTATCGCCCGTTCTACGGCTGGTATCGCGGCAGCGTGTCGAACGCGCGACGCATCATCGATGCGGACGCGGCGCGCGCGAACCCCGAACTCGCCGATCTGATCATCGAGCAACGTTCGACGCGCGCGGCCACGACGACCACGCTCGGCCAGATCGTGCTGGCGTCCAATCGCGGTCTCAAGAACGGCTACACGCTGCAGTACACGCAAGGCAGCAACGGCGCGATCGCGGACTGCGAACGCGTGGGCATCGCTAAATAGAGCGGCGTAAAAGCCGTCAAGCAACGGCGCGGCAAGACCACGGACAGTCGCCTCTTCGGCGCACTGCTGGACGTTTTTGGCCGCGCCGCTTCGACTAGGCGAGGACGCCGCCGCGGCCGGGTAGCGTGTGTTCGAGGCCGCCCTCACGAGCGACCCTGTGTACGCGCCAAGCTACGGACATTACTTCCCGTACATGTCGAAATCGAAATACCGTGCTTCGATCTTGCGATAGGTTCCGTCGCGCAGCATTTCGGCGAGGGCGCCATTCAACGCCTCACGCAGTTCCGGATCCGATTTGCGCACGCCGGCGGCGTCGCCGTCGCCCATGATCTTCGCGTCATAGACCACATCGCCCGCGAATGCGAAACCCTTGCCCGCGGGCGTCGCCAGAAAACCCAGCTTGCCCTGCACGGCATCCATCAGCACCGCATCGACGCGGCCCGCCGTCAGATCGGCATACGCCTGGTCGTAGCTCGGATACGCGACCACTTCGACGCCGGACGATGCCCACTTTTCCCGCGCATAGGTTTCCTGCACCGTGCCTTGTTCGACGGCCACCCGCTTGCCCGCGAGCTTCGACGCGTCGGGCAGCAGATGCGCGCTCTCCTTGGCGATGAGGCGCGTCTGGTTGCGGTACAGCCGGTCCGTGAAATCGATCTGCTCGCGGCGCTTCGCGTTCGCTGCCATCGATGACAGGATCACGTCGAACTTGCGCGCCTGCAGGCCGGGGATCAGGCCGTCGAAGCTGCTTTGCACCCAGACGCACTTCGCCTTGAGTTTCGCGCACAGTGCATTGCCGAGGTCGACGTCGAAGCCCACGACCTGACCGTCCTTCGCGACCGATTCGAACGGCGGATAGGTCGGGTCGACGCCGACGCGGATCGTGCTCCATTCCTTGGCCGATGCCATCGTGCTGACGGCCATCAGGGCGAGCGCGGCGGCGGTCGACATCGTCTTTGCGCGGGTGGTCTTCATTGGGGGCTCCGTGTGTGGGGTGTCGTTTCGTCTGTCGTGGATGGATTCAACTGGGAAATTCGCCGCGTGCGAAGTCGTCGTCGAGCGCGATGGACTCGGCGATTTCATCGACCGTGACCGGCTTGATCGGCGCGCGGATGCGGTAGTAACCGACATCGCCGACCGCGCGCTCCTGCACCTGCGCGATCAGTTCGCCGACCGTCGTGCCGCACCATCGGCCCTGACACGGGCCCATGCCGCAGCGTGAGAATGCCTTCATCTGATTGGGTCCCTGGCAGCCCAACGCCGCGATCGCGCGAATCTCGCCCGCGGTGACTTCCTCGCACCGGCACACGATTACGTCGTCGGCGGGACGGCGCAGCGCGGCGGGCGGCGCGTAGAGCGCATCGAGCAGCGGACGCACGGCGAGATGGCGTTTCATCGCAAGCCGCGCAGGACGGCTGCGTGCATCGCGGGCTGGCGCATCGAGCGCGCCGAGTTCGCGCGCGATATCGAGCGCCGCAAGCGTGCCCGCGTGCGCGGCGGCCTTCGCCCCGCCGATGCCCGCGCCATCGCCCGCGATCCACACGTTCTTCACGCTGCTGCGCCCGCGCGCATCGGTGCGAGGCCGCCAGCAGGCCGACGACGCATCCCATTCGTGCTCGCAAGCGAGCGCGCGCGACAGTTGCGTCGACGGAATCACGCCCTGATGCAGCAGCACGAGCGACGTGCCGATCGATCGGGACGCGCCTTGTTCATCGACGAAACGCACGCGTTCGACCCGTCCTTCGCCTTCGATCGAAAAAGCGCCAGCACGGCGATGCACCGGGATGCCCGCGCGCTTGACCGCGCGCATCATGCGCAGACCCTTGAGCAGATAGTCGGCGCCGGCGAGTGCGGGGAGCGCATGAGGCAGCGCGGCGCGCCAGGCATCGCGCGGTGTCGTGTCGATGATGGCCCGCACACGGCGTCCCGCATTCAGCAATTGCGATGCGAACAGCCACAAGAGCGGTCCGCAGCCGGCGAGCACGGCGTCTTGCGAGGGCGCCAATCCGGACGACTTCAGCAGCGTCTGCGCCGCGCCGACGCCCATCACGCCCGGCAAGGTCCAGCCGCGCACGGGCCACGGACGCTCCTGCGCGCCGGTCGCGACGAGCACCGCGCGCGCCGAAACGTCGAGCGTGCCGCCGGGCTCGCCGTCGTGCGCGCGGCGCGTGAGCATGGCGACGGCGCGGCCGTTTCCGGACTCGATCTGCCATACGACGCAGCGCGCGAGATGGGTCGCGCCGCTGGCCTCGAAAGCGTCGATCAGCGCGCGTCCCGCGAGATAGTCGTCGCCGAGCACGGATGCATCCGCGAGCGGAGACCGCGACGCGTTGCGATAGATCTGTCCGCCGGGCGCTTCGCCTTCGTCCGCGACTAACACCTCGAGGCCCGCGCGGCGCGCGACGATCGCCGCCGACATGCCCGCAGGCCCGGCGCCGATGATCAGCAGATCGCACTTCGACTGTGCCGGATGCCGTGTCATGCGAGTCTCGCCTTGCCGGACATCGGACGCACACGCATGCCTTCGCGCACGCGCGTCATGCACGCCTGCACGTTCGGCACGCCGTCGATTTCGACCAGACAGTCGAAGCACACGCCCATCATGCAGAACGGTCCGCGCGGTGCGCCGCTGACCGGCGTGTTCCGGCACGCCAGCGTGCCGCTTTCCAGCAGCGCCGCCGCGACCGTGTAATGCGTCGGCACCTGCCGATGCGCGCCGTCGATGTCGATGCACACCAGCGGCGTCGACAGCGTGGCGAGGGATTCGAAGTGCGTGGGCATGTCTAATTCGAAAAGCGCGTGGCGACGAAAGGATGAAGAATCGCGGGACGTGCGCCGCCCGCGATCCACGGTGCGATGACGTCCGCGTGCGCGGCGGCGAGCGTCACGCCGCTATGACAAATGGCGAGGAACGCGCCGGGATGCGCCGCCGATTCCTCGTAGACCGGCAGTCCGTCCGGCGTCATGATGCGCAACGCGCCCCATGCCCGCACGATGCGCGCATGCGCGAGTGCCGGAAACGCGGTGCGTGCGCGCCGGGCAATATCGGCCATGACGGCGCGTGTCTGGCCGTCGTCGAAGCCGACCTGCTCGGCGGAGTCGCCGAGGAGCACGGAGCCTTCGCGCGTCTGCCGCACGACCAGCGTCGGATAGTCGAGAAACGGCGCGAGCCGCTCGGTCACCATGATCTGACCGCGCAGAGGCGTGATCGGCGCGTTCATGCCGACCATCGGCGCGAGGCGCTTGTTGTCGAGACCCGCGGCGAGCACGACGCGTCCGGCTTGCAGCATGCCGTGCGTCGTGTCGATCTCGAAGCGGCCCGCGCGAGGGCGAATCTCGCGCACCTCGCTATGCGGAAGATACGTGCCGCCGTGCGACGCAAAGGCCTGCTGCATGGCGCGCAGCGTGTAGAGCGGGCTCGCGTGGCCATCGTGCGGCGAATAGAGCGCGCCCGCAAGTTCGTCCGATGCCGAAGGCACACGCGCCTTGAGCGCGTCGATGTCGAGCACTTCGTAGTCGAGCGATGCGTCCTGCGCATGAATCGATTGGAGCAGCTGCCGGCCGGCTTCGAGCTGCTCGGCCGTCTCGCACAACTCGATGCCGCCGGGCCGTTCGAATCCGGCGTCGATGCCCGTTTCGCGCTTCAATTGCGCGGCGAAAGCGCTCCAGCGCTCCGACGACTCGCGCGACCATTGCGCATACGGCAGGCATCGTCCGCCTTTGCCCTGCACCCAGACAAGGCCGAAATTGCCGCGCGCCGCGCGATGCGCGGAGTCGGCTCCGTCGCACACGGCAACGCGCTGGCCCGCACGCGCGAGCCCGTAGGCGATGGCCATGCCGACGAGTCCGCCGCCCGCGACCACGATATCGAACCGGCAGCATGTGTTATGGGCGAGATCAACGTGCATGAATTGCGCTTTGTGCCTGCATTGATGTATCGAGACGCAACTTTCGGCGGATAAAAAACGCCCGTCAAATGCCGAATGATCGGTCATCTATAATTCAATGTTATGGAAATGTCCGAGCTCAAAATCCGGCAGATCGAAGCGTTTCGCGCGGTCATGCTTCGACACACCGTCACGCGCGCCGCCGAGTCGCTGCATATCTCGCAGCCCGCGGTGAGCCGTCTTATCGCCGATCTCGAAAGCCGCGTCGGCTTCGTGCTGTTCGAACGGCAGCAGGGGAGGCTTGCGCCCACGGCCGAAGCGCGCGTGCTGTTCGAGGAAGTGGAGCGCGCGTTCGTCGGACTGGACCGGATCACGCAGGCGGCCCACCAGATTCGCGCGATGCGACGCGGTTCGCTGCGCGTGGCAGGGTCGCCCGCCGTCGCGCTCGATCTGCTGCCGGCGGTGATCGCGCGTTTCGTCGAGCAGCATCCGGGCATCGACGTGAGTCTGCTCGCGCACAGTGCGACGACGGTGGTCGACAAGGTTGCGTCCGGCCAGTGCGACGTGGGCCTGACCGCCGAGGCTATCCCGCATCCGGCCGTGAAGAGCGAGCGGCTTCCGAACGCGGTGATGCGATGTATCGTGCCGCGCGGGCATCGCCTGGCGCGCCGTGCATCGTTGAGTCCCTACGACCTGCGCGGCGAGCCCTTCGTTTCGTTTCCGCACAGCTTCGACGCCCGCGCCGCGATCGACCGCGTCTTCGTGGAAGCGGGCGTGACCCGCAATCTCGTGATCGAGGCGCAGTTATCGCAAGCGATCGTGGCGCTGGTCGCCAATCGAGCGGGAGTCGCGCTCATCGACCCGGTGACGGCGGCCTACGCACGGCAACGTGTGGCGGTGAAGCGTTTCGCGCCTGCCGTGCACGATCATTTTTATATCGTGACGAATGCCTCCCGGCCCGTTCCCGTTGTGGCCGACGCGTTTTGCGACGCCGTGCGGGAGGCCTTCGGACGGGTTGTCGCTGAGGTCTGACTTCATGCGGAACTCGCCCCGGTTTCATCCGTGATGGATGTCGAGACCCGCGCACGCTCGTCACCGTGCAGCGACTGCCGCATCAGCCGCCAAGACGTCCGTAGCGAATCGAAACGTCAAGAATCTTAACGGTCCGCCGTTCCAACGTCTTGCAAAATCGCCCGAAGCCCCGCCCGACGGGGCTTCGGCCCATATGGCCCGGACCTTGCCTTATTGGCGGCTACACAACCCGGAGCCGCACATGATCGAACGAGGCCGAGCCGCCACGCTCACCCACACCGTCACATCCGCGGATCTCGCATCCGCCCACGCGCGCGACGCGGACGAGCGCTACCCCGACGTGCTGTCCACGCCCGCGCTCCTGTCGCTGATCGAGCGCGCTTCTGCCGATGTGCTGCGCGACGCCATCGGTGACGGGCAACTGTCCGTCGGCGTGACGACGCATCTCAACCATCTCGCGCCGACGCCGCTCGGCGCCGAAGTATCCGCGACCGCGACCTTCCGCGACATCGACGGCGCGCTGTACTGGTTCGACATCGTCGCCACCGATGCGGGCGGGCCGATCGGCACCGCGAGCCACGCGCGGGCGATCGTCGAGCGGTCCGCGATCGAAGCACGCGCCGCCAAACGCCGCCGCGCCGAATAACGCCAACACGACAGAGGACCACACATGAACGTAGCAGTTCATTCGCCGGCGCGCGGCGTCTACTTCGACGAAGCGTTCGAGACGCTCCCGCTCGACGAAGTGCGGCGTCATCAGGATGCGTTATGGGCGTCTCACTGGCCGTATCTGCGCGCGATGTCCGCGTTCTATCGCACGAAGCTCGAGCGCTGGGCCGGCCGCGACGACATCACGCTCGACACGCTGCAGGAGATGCCCTTCACCGAGAAGGACGACTTGCGCGTAAGCCAGGAGAACGCGTCGCCGTATGGCGATTACGTCGCGTGCACGGAGAGCGGCATCGCGCGGCTGCATCGTACGTCGGGGACGACGGGACGGCCGCTGATCCTCGCCAACAGCGCGCGCGATGCCGCGGATATCGCCCGCGTCGGCGCGCGCTCGATGTGGGCGGCGGGACTGCGCCCGGAGCATCGCGTCGTGCACTGCCTCAACTACTGCATGTGGACGGGCGGCTTCACCGATCACACGATTCTCGAAGCCGCCGGCGCGACCGTCGTGCCGTTCGGCGTCGGCAACACGCGGCTTCTGATCGATTCGATCCTGAATCTCGGCATCGACGCGATTTCGTGCACGCCGTCTTATCCGGCGCTGATCGAGCAGGTGCTGCGCGAGACCGGCGGCCCCGCGCCGCGCGATCTCGGGCTGAAGCTCGGGCTTTTCGGCGGCGAGGCCGGTCTCGACAATCCGGAGTTGCGCGCCGCGATGGAGGAGAAGTGGGGCTTCGCGGTGCGCAATGCGAACTTCGGCCTTTCGGAAGTGCTGAGCATTCTCGGCGGGCAAACGGACTGGACGACCGATCTGCTGTATCACGCGGCGGACGTGGTGTTCGCCGAGATCATCGATCCGCACACGCTCGCGCGTCTGCCGATCGAAGCCGGCACGACGGGCGAACTCGTCTGCACGCATCTGCGCAAGCAGTGCCAGCCGCTCGTGCGTTATCGCACGCGCGACGTCGTCACGGTGACGGCCACCGACGCCGGCCCCGATGGCCGCAGCGCCTGGCGCTTTCGCGTGACGGGCCGCACCGACGACATGTTCAACGTGCGTGGCGTCAACGTGTTCCCGGGCGCGGTGCGGCTCGCGGTCGAGGCGTTGCCGCAATGGGCCTCGGGCATGTTTCGCATCGTGCTGAAAGGGCCGGGGCCATACGACCGCATCGCGATGACGGTCGAGGCCGCGAACGGCTTGCCCGTCGCACGCTGGAACGATGCCGCCGCGCGCATCGAGGCGGCCGTGCGCGAACGCATCGGCGCGAGCGCGGCTGTGACCATCGTCCCGTTCGAGCACTTTCCGCGCACCGAAGGCAAGACACGCTGGATCGACAGGGAGCCCGCATGAGCTACGTCAGGACACGCACGGAAGGACCGCTTCGGGTGGTGACGCTCGACCGCCCGGAGCGCATGAACGCGATCGGCGGCGCGCTGCTCGACGATCTGCACGAGGCGCTGCAAGAAGCGAACGACGACGCCTCGTGCCGCGTCATCGTGCTGACGGGCGCGGGCCGCGCGTTCTGCGCGGGCGACGATCTCAAGGAGTTCGGCGAGCAGAGCGCGACTGACGCAAGCATTCGTCTGCATATCGAGCGCATTCAGCGCATCACGCGCGATCTGATGTTCAACGCGAAGCCCGTCGTCGGCGCGGTGCATGGCTTTGCCGTCGGCGGCGGCTTCGAATGGATGCTCAATTGCGACATGGTCGTGGCGTCCGACGATCTCGTCGCGTTCTTTCCGGAGATGGCGTGGGGCCAGTTCGTCACGGGCGGCGTCACGCATTTGCTGCCGCAGGCGCTCGGCCATCAACGCGCAATGGAATTGTGGCTGCTCGGCGAGCGGCAAAGCGCGCAATCGCTGATGTCGATGGGACTCGTCAATCGCGTCGTGCCACGCGACGCCATGCTCGATACGTCGATCGCGCTGGCCTCGCGCATCGCGGAGCAATCGCCGGGATCCATCGCGCGGCTGAAGCGCCTCGTCACCACGCAATTGAGCGAATCGCTCGCACGGAGTCTCGAACTCGAGTTCGACGCGACGATCGACGCCTTCGCCGATCCCGACGCCGCCGAACGCGTCAAGCAGTTCGCCACGAGAAAGGAGCGCGCGCAATGAACCCCAAAGCCTTGACGTTCGATTACTTCGGCACGCTCGTCGATGTGGATCGCGGCGGCACGCTCGGCATCGCGGAAGTGTTGCGGCGTCTGTCGATCGAGACCGGCGACGCGATGTTCGACATCTATCTCGACTGGGATATTCGCAATGTGCGGCTGTATCGCGGGCAGGCGTATGCGCGTTACCGCGACGTGGCGGGCGAGGCGCTCGCCGCCGTGCTCGATGCGCGCTGGCCCGGCGCGCGCAAGGGCCACGCGCTGGACGAGCTGACCGACCTGTTTCTCGCGCATCTCGTCGAGGCGTCGCCCGCGCATGAGGACGCCGAGCCGTTTCTCGACTGGGCGGCGTCGCGCTATCCGCTGATGCCGATCACCAACATGGACAGCGACCTGTGGCGGCGCACGCAGCTCACCCGCTACTTCGAGCATGTGACGACGGCCGAGATGGCGCAGGCGTACAAGCCGTCCGAGGCGATCTTCAGGCTGGCGCTCGACCGCCTCGCGCTGCCGGCGCATGACGTGTTGCACTGCTCGCTCGCGAGCTGGGCCGACATCGACGGCGCGAAGCCGCTCGGCATGGCGGTCGCATGGATCAATCGCGGCGCGGACACGCTCGGCGCGTGGCAGCCGCGCCCGGATTTCGAGTTCGACACCTTGTCGCCGGTACGGGACCTTCTTGAGAATCTGACACTCACTGCGACGGGAGAATCACGATGAAACCGATGAAGACGGCAATCACGTTCATTGCATGCGCGGCGATGCTATGCGGCGCGGCGCATGCGCAGGAAGTCGTGAAGATCGGCGTGGCCGGCCCGCTGACCGGCAGTGCGGCGTCGAGCGGCAAGGACGACGAGCGGGGCGTGCGACTCGCCATCGACGAATTGAACGCGAAGGGCTTCGCGATCGCCGGCAAGCCGGTGAAATTCGAGCTGATTTCGATGGACGATCAGGGCGATCCGAAGGTCGGCGTGAACGTCGCTCAGAAGCTCGTCGACGATGGCGTGTCGGCGGTCATCGGCCATTACAACTCGGGCGTTAGCATTCCGGCGGCGCGCATTTACAACGACGCCAAAGTCGTGATGATGACGGGCGCCTCGTCGAACCCGGATCTCACGCATCTCGGCTATCCGTACGTGTTCCGCCTCGCCACCAACGACAACGTGATGGGCGGGCGCATGGCGGTCTATGCGTCGAAGGTGCTGGGCGCGCAACGCGCCGCCGTCATCGACGACCGCACCGCCTACGGCACGGGCGTCGCGGACGTGTTCATCAAGACCGCGCAGAAGGAAGGCTTGCAGATCGTCGCGCGCGAGTACAGCACCGACAAGGCGACCGACTTCAAGGCCATTCTCACGCAGATCAAATCGCGCAATCCGCAGGTCGTGTTCTACGGCGGCTATTACGCGCAGGCCGCGACGCTCGCGCGGCAAATGAGCGAGCTCGGCCTGAGCGCGACGCTCGTCGGCGGCGACGGCATCTGTTCGCCCGAATTCGACAAGCTCTCGGCGGGCGTCGCGGACAAGCGCATGTTCTGCGCGCAAGGCGGCGCGCCGCTCGACACGCTGCCCGAGGGCAAGACCTTCCGCGCGAAGTTCAGGAATGCGTTCAGCGCCGATGTCGATACCTACGCGCCCGCGTTCTATGCGGCGACGCTCGTCGTCGCGGATGCGATGCGCAAGGCGGGATCGGCGAAACCGGAGGTCTTCGTGAAGGCGCTGCGCGATCAGTCGTTCGACAGCATTCTGGGCCCCGTCAAGTTCGATTCCAACGGCGACTGGATCGATGCGCCTGTCACGGTGTACCGGCTGAACAGCGGGGCGCTCACGGCGATCGCACAGAAGGACTGAGCGCGCGATGCCGCGATGCGCGGGGCGGCGGGATTTTGTCCTGTTACATTCGAAGCCGTTGACCCACCGCATCGCAGGTAGATATGGCCACCGTCGCGCTCGATCCCAGCATCGCCACACTCGAGAGCGCGCTCGCGTCGCCCAGATGGCGCGATGCGCGCCGCCTGGCCGCGCGCGAGGCCGGCGCGTGCATCTTCACGCTCGATCGCAGTGGCCATGTGCTCGAACCGCTCGCGCACATTGGCGACGCCGCGCTCGATGCCTTCCTCGCGCGCTGTCCTTCGGCGGGGCTCGCCGCGCTCGCCGAAGCCGCCACCGTTTCATCGGACGGCCGCTGCGTGACGCTGGCGCTGCAGGACGCCGATGCATCGATCGCGCAGGCGTTCGCGCTGCGTGTCGATGCGCATGGTCGCCGGGTTTTTCTCGTCGCGTTGCGCTGGCGGAAGGCGGCGGATGAAGCGACGAATGAAGCGACGAATGAAGCGACCCCCGCGCCCTGGATCACGCTGCTCGGCGCGACGCTCGACGTGCTGCTGCAAAGCGCGTTCGACCTGGCCGCCTACGACACGCTCGTCGAGGAACAGCGCGCGATCATCGATCATATCGGCGATGGGCTGATGGTGATCGGACAGGGCCAAGTGTTGCGCCACGTCAATTCGGTCGCGGGACGCATTCTGGGCATCGATCCGCGGACGAGCATCGGCAAGACGCTGAACGAAGTGATCGATTTCGAGCCGATCGTCGGGCCGATCTATCGGACAGGTGTGGGTTACGTCGATCGCGAGCTCATCATCGATTCGCCCGCGCGCCACTTGCACCTGCTCGATACCGCTATCCCGATCAAGAATCGTTGCGGCGAAGTCGTGTCGGTGGTGAACACGTTTCGCGAGATGCGGCGCGTGCGCAAGATGGCGGGGCGCTACGCGGGCAATCACGCGCGCTTTACCTTCGACAACGTGATCGGCTCCAACGCGGGCCTCAAGCGCGCGGTCGATGCAGCGAAGAAGGCGGCGCGCGGCGCGTCGAACGTGTTGTTGTCCGGCGAAAGCGGCGTCGGCAAGGAAGTGTTCGCGCAGGCGATCCACAATGCGAGCGCGCGCGCCGCGCTGCCGTTCATCGCGATCAATTGCGCGGCGCTGCCCCATGCGCTGATCGAAAGCGAGCTCTTCGGCCACGCGCCCGGCAGCTTTACCGGGGCGGCGCGGGAAGGCCGTCCGGGCAAGTTCGAATCGGCGGACGGCGGCACGGTGTTCCTCGACGAAATCTCGGAGTTGCCCATCGACGTGCAGGCGAAACTCTTGCGCGTGCTGCAGGAGCGCGAAGTCACGCGCATCGGCGACACGCGCGGCATTCCCGTCGACGTGCGCATCATCTGCGCGAGCAATCGCGATCTCGCTTCGATGGTGCTCGCGAAGACGTTTCGCGAGGATCTGTACTATCGCTGCAATGTCATCGAGATCATGATCGCGCCGCTGCGCGAGCGTCGCGAGGACATTCGCGCGATGGCCGCGTTCTTCCTCGATCGATATTGCGCGCGCATGCACAAGCCGAGGCCCGAAATCGCGGAGCGGGCACTGCGGCAACTCGAAGCGCATGACTGGCCGGGCAATGTGCGCGAAATCGAGAATCTCGTCGAGAAGATCGTCAACTTCAACGAAGGCGAGCCTGTCGCGGATGTATCGGCGTTTTTGGGCGGCGCATCGGTTTCGCCGGCGCGCGATGGGTCGGCCGAGCATCATGGCGAGCCGGTGTCGCTGAAGGAGGCGGAGCGCCTCGCCATCGAAAGTGCGTTGAAGGCGTGCCACCTCAATGTGACGCATTGCGCCAAGCTCCTGCAGGTGTCGAAGCCCGCGCTCTACGCAAAGATGAAGCGGCACGGCATTCGCGTCGAACGGTCGATTCGTCAACTGGGTTGAGCGAGCGGGCTTTTCACGGCAATCAAATGGTGCGCTGCGATTGCCCCTCTGCCAGATCGGTGGCGAAGTCGCGATAGGCGTGCAGGGGACGGCCCAAAATGCCGACAAGGCGCTCGGCATCGCCGAGTTCGGGCACCATCCCGTCGCTGACGTAACGCTCGGCCATCAGGCGCATCTCGTACGCCATCCACTTTGGCATGAAGCTCGCCAGATTCTGCTCGAAGCCAGTCGGGTCGTCGCCACCGTAGCCAACGGGACGACCGAGCACGTCGGTCCAGATGGCGGCGAGTTGGGGGCCGGTCAGCGTGTCAGGCCCGACAAGGTTGATGACCTCCAGTGGAAGGTGAGCGGCCGCCTCGTCCCGACGGATCAGTTCGAGGGCCGCGACCTCCGCAATGTCGCGGGTGTTCACCATTGCGACGCCCTTCGTTCCGATAGGCATCGGGTAGACGCCGTGCTCGATGACCACGTCCTTGATCATGAGTTCGTTGTCCATGAAGTACGCGGGCCGCAGGATAGTGGCGCTGAAGCCCATCGCCTCGATCATATGCTCCGCACCGGACTTGACGGCGAAATGCGGCACATTGACGAAGCGCTCTGCGTGCATCACCGACAGATATACGACGCGTTCGACGCCGGACTCGCGGGCGATATTCAGCGCGATCAGCGCCTGCGTGAATTCATCGCCCGAGACCGCGTTGAGCAAGAACAATGTGCGCACGCCGGCGAACGCGCGGCGAAGTGAGTCGATGTCGAGCATTTCGCCCTGAACGACACTCACGGCGCTGGGAAAGTCGGCCTTCGACGGATCCCGCACGAGTACGCGCACGTCGGCATTGCGACGCACGAGCTGGTCGACGACCTGGCGGCCGACACGGCCGGTGGCGCCGGTAACGAGAATAGTCATGGTGTTGCTCCTTGAGCGTGGTTGGGATGGCTCAAAGGTACGTGATCCAAATCTGGTCCGGAAGATGCTATAAAGAGACGACGTGTCTCACCAATGGAACGCTGGAATAGCGCGAATGGATCTTCTTGCACTTGCTGATTTCAACCTCGTCGCTCGTTACGGAAGCTTCGGCGAGGCGGCTCGCGCCGCGGGTCGTCCGAAGGCGACGCTTTCGCGAAGGGTGAGCGAACTCGAAAGCGACCTTCAAATCCGGCTTCTCGAACGGGGACCGCGAGGCGTAAAGCTCACGCAGGAAGGACTGGCGCTCTATGAGCGCACCGGTGCGCTTCTCGCCGAGCTCAACGCCAGTGCCGCAGCGATAGCATCGAGCAGCGAGCAGCCTCGCGGCCGCTTGCGAATCAGCGCACCCGCGCTTTTCTCGCAAATCGCCATGGGAAAACTGGTCGCCTCGTTCGCGCTGAAGTGGCCGGAGGTTCGATTGGAAGTCACGACGGAAGATCGCCCGGTCGACATGATCGAAGAAGGTTATGACCTGGTTATACGGGTCAACCCGGCTCCCGACGAGAATCTGGTTGGACGGATCATCCTGCACGACCGGCTCGTCGTCGTGGCGAAGCCCGGACTGGAGCCGCCCGAGGGAAAAGCGCGCGTGCCGGCAGTCATCCGTGGAGCGGCCGATCAAACGTCGTTCTGGGATGTCACCGGCGCCGAGGGGAGAAAGCGCATATTCGTCGAGCCATTCGCCACACTGTCATCGCTCGTCATGGTGCGCGACACGGTCCGGCTTGGCGTTGGGATCGCGTGCCTGCCGCTGTCGCTCGTCAGCCGCGATATCGCCGCCGGTCGACTTTCACAGTGGGGCGAGCTGGACGGGTCCGACATCGCGCTGTGGGCGCTTTACCCTTCAAGGCGCTTTCTGAGCGCGCGCGTGTCCGCTTTCCTGAATCACCTCAAAGCATCGTTTCCCTCCGGCGCTCCGGAGGAATTGGCGGCGTTGATCGACGGGTAGGAGCGTCAGCCGATGCGCTGATACGAGGGTCTCGCCGTTGCGTTCGTCTTCGAGCCGGCCGCAACAAGCTGCGCTGCGGTGAATCGCGCTCGGACGCTTCGCCCTCAAGCCTTTGCCCACGCTGCCGATAACAAACGCATGGTGGCGTCAGCGACGCAAGTGGATGATTATCGGTGCCGGACGACGGCGCGGCAGGATAGGAGTATGTCGGGGTTGCCCAACACATCGCGGGAGATTACGGAAGGCGCAACGATCGGCGTGGCTATCGTGGGCCGCGATGCGCGCGGCGGTCTGATCGTCAGGACCTGCAACGACGCGTTCATGCGCATGACGGACGCCTCGCGAGCGGACACGCCCGCGCTTCCCCTCGCGGTCGATGCCATGATGCCGGCCGAGGCGCATCCGATCCTCATCGAAAAGTTGAAGGCGTGCTTCGACGGCCAGACGCACACGCATCGATTCATCGACGGCGCGCGTTCGTGGCGTCTCACGCTCGAACCGCTCAGGGGGCCGGGCGCGCTTGAAGCCGTGCACGAAGTCATGATTTCGTGCATCGACGATACGCCGAAGAAGCCGCTCACGCGCGAAGTCGAATTCGACGCGTCGCGCTTTCGCGCGGTCGTGGACTCGGCGTACGACGCGATCGTGAGCATCGACGAGCGGCACGAGATCACGCTGTTCAATCGGGCCGCCGAGAATCTGTTCGGCTATACATCGGCAGAAGCGCTCGGGAGGCGCATCGAGATGTTGCTGCCGGAGCGCGCGCGTGCGCATCACGCGGACAACGTGCGGCAGTTCGCGAATTCGCCGATGACGAACCTGCGCGCGATGACCGCGCCGCGCATGGACGAAAGCAACAGCGTTTTCGGGCGGCATCGCGACGGCACCATCATTCCGGTGGAAATCGCCATCTCCAAGATCGACGTGGGCGGCGTGGTCGAGTTCACCGCGGTCATTCGCGACATCACCGAGCGCGCGCGGCTCATGGAACTGCTGAAGCAACAGGCCGTCACCGATGCGCTCACCGGTCTGCCGAACCGACGCGAGTTCATCGACTTCGTCGAAAAGCTGCTCGCGACCGACGAGATCCTGTCCGTCTTCATTCTCGACATCGATTTCTTCAAGGCGATCAACGATAACTACGGCCACGATATCGGCGATGAAGTGCTGCGCGTGCTCGCGAATGTCGGAAAGTCGATCCCGCTCGAATCCATGCTGTTCGCGCGCTGGGGCGGCGAGGAGTTCGTCGCGGCGCTGCCGGGCGCGGACGCGAGTGCCGCGCCGCGGATCGCGGACGCCTTGCGCCAGCGTCTGGAGCGGCAGGATGTCGAGCATGTCTGGCGCGTCAAGGCGATTCCTTTCACCGTGAGCATCGGCGTGGTGACACGCGAGCCCGGCGAGCGCGACGTGGATGCGCTCATGCGGCGCGCGGACCGGGCGTTGTATCACGCGAAGGCGGCGGGGCGTAACCGTGTCGAGGTCAGATGAACGCGGGCAGAAGCCCGGCCTGCACGAAGCGCGGGACCGCGCTCAATCCGTGAACAGCGCCTTGCGGATGATCGCGTGCACGCCCCAGTTGCCATCGACGACTTGCGTGACGCCGAAGTCCACCGCCACCGACATCAGCGAGATGGCTTCGTCTTCGGTGAGTCCCTTGGTGGACATCAGAAACCGCCGCGTCTTGATGAAGGCATCGCGCATGGCCTGATCCAGCGTGGACTTCTGATAGACCTCGCTTTGCGCGCTGGTGCCGAACTCGGCCAGATAGTCGGGATGGCTGAAGCCGTGCAGCACCCATTCATCGGCGGTTTCGACGAGCGGATACGTGAGGTCCGCGAACGACTGCGAGGCAAGCGTGTGCTTCTTGTGCAGGATCAGTTCGAAGTCGCCGGTGAGCGAGCATTCGATGGCCGTGCCGCACAACTCGGAATCGCCCTGCGACGCGTGCGGGTCGCCGATCGACAAGAGCGCCCCGGCCACGCCGACCGGCAGAAACACGCTCGCACCTGGACCGACGCGCCAGTTGTCGAGATTGCCGCCGAAGGCCGAAGGCGGAATCGAATCGATCAGACCGTTCTGCTGCGGCGCCACGCCGATCACGCCGAAGTGCGGTCGCACGGGAATGGTCACGTTCTTCAGCACGTCGTGATTCTCGACGACGCTCGCGTGATCCACCGGCACGCCCGGATAATCGATGATCGGATGCAGCACGCCGAAAGGATCGCGCTGCGGCGTCCAGCGGTAGTTGTAGACGGCGCGCGCATAGGCGCTGTCGTCGCGCGCTTCGTCCGTGTGGATCTCGTAGATGGTCACGACTTCGCGCGGCTTCGGTTCGGTGAGCAGCTCGCGATAATGAAAGCCCCACCACGCCGCGACGTTGCTGCCGAACGCGCGGCCGTGGAACTTCGGGTTCCTGCAGCGGCGCGGATGAATATCGACGATGCGCACTTCCAGGACATCGCCCGGTTCCGCGCCTGTCACCGCAATCGGCCCGGTGCAGATATGCACGCCGAAGCCTTCGCCCGCGCCGCGTCCATAGATGGAGGCGTTCATCGGGCCCGCGCCGCGACGGTCCACGTTCTTGCGTTCGGCTGTCCAGTGGAACACGCTCTCCGCGCCGGGATCGCCCGCGATCATGCGGTCCCAGTCATCCGACGCATGCTGCGTGAGCGCTTCGACCGTCACCGTGTCGCCGCTCGCGACTTCGAGCACGGGCTTGAGATCGTGGCTGAAATAGCCCCAGTGCACCGTGTTCGCCGTTGCGCGCAGCAAATGATGCCGCGGCCTGCCGCCCGTCCGCGCAGGCCGCGCTTGCACGGCATCGCTTTCGTCGCGCACGGCGACGAGCGTGTCGCCCGTCTCTTCGCTGCGCGCCTGCGCGATCAGACTCGCGGCGTTCACCGGCAGCCCGCGCGATAGCGAATGCACGAGATGGCGCGCGAGTTCCAGGTTCGCTTCGTGCCGGAACGTGCGCGGCGATGCGCCATAACGCTCGCGGAATACGCGGCTGAAGTGCGCCGGATCGTTGAAGCCCCAGCGAAAGCAGATGTCGGATATGGAGACTTTCTCCGAGAGCGGATCGGCCAGTTCCGCGCGGCAGCGTTCGAGGCGGCGCGAGCGCACATACGTCGAGAAACTCTGTCCGGCGAGTTCGAACAGCTTCTGCACGTAACGCGGCGACACGCGTTCGTCTTTGGCGAGCGAGGCCACGCTCAGGGTCGAATCGGCGAGATGCGTTTCGATGAAGCGGCACAGTCGCGCGAACAACGCCGACTGCGGCGGCGTCAGCCCGTTGAACGAACCTTTGCGTTCCTGTCCGGCGAGACAGGCCACGAGCATTTCGGCGAGCGCGAGTTCGGTGGGACGCAACTCCTCCGCGCTCAGCGTTTCGAGGCTTTCCACGACCGAACGCAGAAAGCCCGAGAAGATGTGGCCGATGCCCGTCGCGCCCGGCAACAAGGCCACGCGCAGCGAGAGCGGCGAAATGAGACGCGCGTTGATGGCGCTCCTGGGCGCTCGCACGATGAACGCGCGAAAGCGTCCCGCGAAAACCAGCGACGCGCTCTGGCCCGGCGCGGCATAGACGATGTCATGCGGGCTCACGCGCTCGCGCAGACCATCGGCGACGAGCGTGGCGTCGCCATCGATCAGCAGCGCGAGCATGAGACTGTCCGCGTGATCCGCGCTCATCTGCAGCGTCTGCGCGGCCGAGGCGATGGTCGTGAACTCGATCCCGCCCGCCGATACGCGCGATGTCAGCGTGCCGTGCAAACCGCGTTCGCCGCCTTCGATCTTGCCGCGCCATCCGAGACGTGCGAGCGCCGCGTTCCATTCATGCCGGCGCTCGAACTCGGGATACGACTCGGTGGTGAAGCGCGACAGGTTCAACGAAAACTCCACGATAGGCGAAGCAGCAAGCGCTTTTCAAAAGCAACCTTCGCGCCATCGCGATGCTTACGGCGGCGGGTGCATCGCGTATCGAAGACAGTGCATACATGCGCCATCGCGGCGCACGTCTGCACTTGCGCGCATCACCCGACGCGCGGCCTCATGCGTTCTTGGACGAGCGTGCACGCCAATACCAGCAGTTGTGCGCAGCCAGTCAAGTTCGCGGGATTTCGGTCGCCTACGCTCTGGGCATCGCAAGTCAATCGTCATCAGCCGTCAGGAGCGTATCGATGCAAAGGAATCTCGTGGGCCGTTTATCTCGCGCAGGACTTGGCGCGCTGTGCGCGGTGTTGTTCGCCTTCGCGGGACAGGCGCACGCCGCCGCGCCCGCCGAATGCAGCGCGTTGCAGGCGAAGTACCCGCAGTTCAAGGGCAAGACACTCACCAATGCGATCAATCCGCATACGCCGGGCTATGAAGCGCTCGACCCGAACGATCCGAGCAAGTACATCGGCTTCGATATCGATCTGGGCGAGTTGATCGCGCAATGCCTCGGCTTCACGATGGCCTACAAGCCCGTGACCTTCGCCGCGCTGCTCACGACCTTGCAGAGCGGTCAGGCCGATATCGTCATCTCCGATATCTACGCGACCGAGGAGCGCGCCAAGGCCGCCGACTTCATCACGTACTCGAAGGTGTTCGACGGCGTACTCGTCGCCAAGGGCAATCCGAAGAAGATCACCGGCATCAACACGTCGATGTGCGGCACGACAGCCGCCGAAAACACGGGCTATGTGGAAGTGCCGCTGATTCAGGCACTGGCGCCGCAATGCAAGGCGGTCGGCAAGCCCGAAGCCACCGTGCAGCTCTACGACAACAACGCCAACTGCATCCAGGCCATTCTCGCGGGCCGCGCGGATACGTACATCAACGACGTGAACACGGTCGACCAGGCGGTGAAGGCGTATCCGGACAAGCTGGAGAAAGCGACCGCCGTGACCTTGCCGTACTTCGTGGGCATCGGCGTGCCGAAGGACAAGCCCGATTTCCGCGATGCCGTGATGGCCGCGCTCGTCGCCATTCAGAAGAGCGGCGCGCAGTCCGAACTGCTGAAGAAGTGGGGCCTCGGCGTCGAGAATCTCGCGACGCCGCAACTCGTCGTTGCCAAGTAAGCGCGGAAGCATCGGCATATGGACCTGTTCCTTCACTATCTCGGCCTGCCTTATCTGCTCGACGGCATCCGCTTCACGATCACCGTCACCTTGCTCGGACTCGCGGGCGGGCTCGTGCTGGGACTCGTCCTTGCCGCCATGCAACTGAGCCGAATCGGACCGCTCGCGGCCATCGCGCGCGGCTATACGGTGATTTTTCGCGGCACGCCGCTGATTCTGCAACTCGTGTTCGCCTACGACGCCCTGCCGCATATCGGCATCAAGCTGAGCGCCGTCGGCGCGGCGGGCCTCGCGCTCGCCGCGAACGAAGCGCCGTTCATCGCGGAGATATTACGCTCGGGCGTGCTCGGCGTGGATCGCGGACAGACGCTCGCGGGGCAGGCGCTCGGCATGACGCCTTCCGTGCTGATGCGCCGGATCATCGCGCCGCAGGCCCTTCGCTCGATGATTCCCGCGCTCGGCAACGAAACCGTCAGCGCGTTGAAGAACTCTTCGCTGGCTTCGGTCATCTCGGTGGGCGAGCTGACCTTGCGCAGCACGCAGCTTGCTTCGTCGACGTTCGACTTCTTTTCGATCTTCTTTGCGTCGGGTCTCTTGTATTTGTGTCTGACGGGCGCGATCGCCGCCATTCAGCTGATGATCGAACGCGCGCTCGATCTGGACCGCGCCAGCTCGCGCGGCGGCTTCTGGGGACGACGCCGGAGCACGCCCGTATCGACGAAGCCCGCAGGCCCGACCGATCTGCCGCCGGTCTTCGTCCCGGCTCGCGTCACACCCGACGACCGCGCACGCCGCTACGACGCGCTGTCTCGCAACGGCACCGCCGTGCAGATCAATGGCGTACACAAGCGCTACGGCGAGCAGCCGGTGCTCAATGGCTTCGATCTCGACATCCGCTCGGGCGAAGTCGTCGCGTTGCTCGGACCGAGCGGCTCGGGCAAGAGCACGCTGCTTCGCTGCATCAATCATCTGGAACAGTGGGAACAAGGCGAGATACGCGTGGGCGGACGGCGCCTGGGCTTTCGCGATGACGGGCGGCGCATGAATCCGCGCGAGCTTGCGAAGGAGCGCGCGAGTCTCGGCGTCGCCATGGTGTTCCAGCAGTTCAATCTTTTCGGCCATCTGACGGCGCGCGAGAACATTGCATTGCCGCTCGTCTGGGTGCACGGCGCGACGCTCGCCGATGCCAACCGACGCGCGGATGCCCTGCTCGAACGCGTGGGCCTCGCGCATCGCGCCGATGCGTTGCCGCGTCATCTGTCGGGCGGCCAGCAACAACGCGTGGCGATTGCGCGTGCGCTCGCGCCGAATCCGCGCGTGCTGCTGCTCGACGAGCCGACTTCCGCGCTCGATCCGGAACTCGTGGGCGAAGTGCTCGAAGTGATCCGCCGCCTCGCGCTCGACGATGGCCTGACGATGATCATTTCGACGCATCAGTTGCGCTTCGCCGATGAAGTGGCCGACCGCGTCGTGTTCCTGAGCGGCGGCAGCGTCGTGGAGGACGGACCCGCGCATCAGGTCTTGACGCGGCCGCATCATCCGTTGACGGCGCGCTTTCTCAACGTGATGGGCGCGGGCAGCACGCTCGAAACCGTGCACTGAATCGCATCGATAACACACCCACTCGCCGAGGACGAATCAATGAAGCATTACACGCTGCCCGTTTCATCATCCACCGTGCATTGGGGATACTTCAGCAAACGGGTAGAACCGCGCCTCACGCTCAAGTCGGGCGACCGCGCCACCATCGAAACGCTGACGCATCACGCGAACGACGACCACGAGCGCATGATCGCGGGCGATCCGGGCGCGCAGAGCGTGTTCGAATGGACGCGCGAGCACAAGGCCGTTTCGCGGCGCGGCGCGGGTCCGACCGAAGGACCGTTCCGCCTCGGCGCTGGCGAAGGCGTGGGCGTGCATCTGCTCACCGGTCCGGTGGCAATCGAAGGCGCCGAACCCGGGGACGTGCTCGAAGTGCGCATCCTCGACGTCAGGCCGCGGCCGAGTTGCAGCGCGTGTCATGCGGGCAAGTGCTTCGGCTCGAACGTGGCCGCGTCGTGGGGCTTTCAGTATCACGATCTGATCGAGGAGCCGAAGCCGCGCGAAGTGGTGACCATCTTCGAACTCGATACTTCCGGCGAGCCGTATGCGCGCGCGGTCTACAACTATGTGTGGACGCCGCAGACCGACCCGGATGGCATCGTGCACGCGACGATCGATTATCCCGGCGTGCAGGTGGATCACCGGCTCGTGACGAAGCGCGAAAACATCTTGCCGGATATCCGCGTGCCGGCGCGACTGCATTTCGGCACCATGGGCGTCGCGCCCGCCGAAGCGGACTATGTCAGTTCGATTCCGCCGAGCTACACGGGCGGCAACATCGACGACTGGCGCATCGGCCGGGGCGCGACCATGTATTACCCGGTGGCGGTCGAAGGCGCGCTTTTCTCGGTGGGCGACCCGCATGCCGCGCAGGGCGACAGCGAACTGGGCGGCACCGCTATCGAAACATCGTTGACGGGGGACTTCGAATTCATCCTGCACAAGAAAGCGGATCTCGAAGGCACGCTCCTCGAAGGGCTCACGCATCCGCTGCTCGAAACGGATCAGCAATGGTCGGTGTACGGCTTCACGTTCCCCAACTATCTGGCCGAACTCGGGACCAACGCGCAAGTGGAAGTGGCGCAGCATGCGAGCCTCGACAAAGCCATGCGCGATGCCTTTCGCAAGCTGCGCCGCTTGCTGATGACGGTGCACGGTTTGAGCGAAGACGAAGCCATTGCGCTGATGTCGGTAGCGGCGGACTTCGGCGTGACGCAGGTGGTCGACGCGAATTGGGGCGTACACGGTTCGATCCGCAAGGAAGTGTTCAAGAACTACAAGAAGCGTTGATCGACGCGAATCAAGACATCGATCCATAGCCTGTCAATCCGCGCGCACGCGCGCGTCGCTTGCCTGACTGAGGCGAGCGGCCTGTCCATCCATCCATAACGTTCACGAAACCCTCGCCAAGGGAATGCCGGGTCGCGTCCGTTCGTATCGGCGGGCGAGAAGAGGGCATCGCCTGCACTTCGGCGATGCGCGTCGCGCACCAATGTGTTTCGTCGCCTTACGTGCGTTTTTGTCCGTCCGTGTCGCTTCGGAACAGAACGGACATGCGCTCATGCACGCCGCGCCAAGTATCGCCCGATGGCGGCCAAGCGCGGGAAATCGGAACGGAAGCCGCTAAAGGGTAGGCGTTCCTAATCGACGCACGCGAAGGATAACCCTCATGCGACCCGCCAAAGTGCCTGCCACTGTCATTACCGGTTTCCTTGGAGCCGGCAAGACCACGCTTGTGAATCACCTGCTCGAATCCACGCGGCCGATGCAGATCGGCATCGTCGTGAACGAATTCGGCGAAGTCGGTATGGACGGCCAGTTGATCGTCGCCGATGAACGCGCCGTGATCGAGATCAACAACGGCTGCGTCTGCTGCACGGTCCGCACCGATCTCGTCGCCAGCGTGCGCGACATGTTGATGCGCTTCGGCGATCGGCTCGCGCGTCTCATCATCGAAACGTCGGGCCTCGCCGATCCCGCGCCGGTGCTGCAGACCTTTCTCGCCGATCCCGACGTGCGCGAGCGCGTGGAACTGGAATCGGTCGTCGCCGTGGTCGATGCAATGCACGCGCAGTCCCAGCTACATGACGACATCGCGCGGGAGCAAGTGGTGTTCGCGGACCGCATCGTCATCAACAAGACCGATCTCGTTTCGACCGATGCCGTCGATGCGCTCGTCGCCGGGATTCGCCGGCTCAATCCCACTGCACGCATCGAGTACGCGCAGCGTTCGAGGATCGACGCCCATGCGCTTTTCGGCACGCGGAGCTTTTCGGTCGACAACCTGCTCGCCATCGAGCCGAATCTGCTCGACGAAGACGGCCACGATCACGAACACGACGACAGCATCGCATCGTGCGCGATCGTGGTGCCCGGCGGCATCGATGCGACGCGTTTCAACCGCTGGATCAATCAGCTCGTGCAAACGCAAGGCACACAACTTCTGCGCATGAAAGGCGTGCTCAACATGCACGACGAACCGCGACGCCTGCATTTCCATAGCGTGCATATGTTGCTCGACACCACGTTCGGCCGTGCGTGGATGCGCGACGAAACACGAGAGAGCCGTTTCGTGATGATCGGCCGCAACATCGACGCTGCGCGAATGCGCGACGGCCTTCTGAGTTGCATGAACTGAAGCCTTCATTCATTTCTTCTTCAAGGAGCTACGCATGAAAAAGCCAGAGGCATACACGGTGAGCATCGGCGTATTGGCGGTCGTCGATACATGGCTCACCGGCACGATCTTTCCGGTTCCGGTTTGGGTGACGTTCATCGCGTGGGCGTCGTTCTTCGTGCTCGGCGGCGGGCGCGCGGGCTTCGTCAAGAGCGTGGCGTCGAATCTCACGGGACTCGTCATCGCTTCGCTTACCTTGCTCTGCATTGCGACGACGAGCGGCGGCGCGATCGCGGTGGCCGTGCTGGTTGGCATCGGCAGCGCGGCGATGGTTCAGGCGTCGAAGATCAAATTGCTCGATGTGTTGCCCGCGATCGTCTGGGGCTTCGCCTCGACGGTCGGCACGATGGTCGCAACGGGCAAGGCGATCACCACGGCGGGCATCGGCAATCCTGCGCTGGTCGCGGCCGCCGCGCTCGTTACCGGCGCAGTGTTCGGCTTCGTCTCGGAAGTGGTCGGCGAAGCCCTGCAATTCAGACGCGAGCATCGGCTCGGATAAGACCGTTTCCATTCAAGCGGAGCACAACATGAAGCTGCAACATCATCTCGGCGGCATCGAAAATTTGGGGCCGGTCAGCACTGAAAAGCGCGTATTCGTCGAGCCGTGGGAGAAGCGCATCTTCGGCATTCATACGGTGATGATGGCGGAGAGCGCGCATCTGTCGGACACGCCGCATCGCTATCCGGTCGATACGCTGCCCACCGCCTTCAAGAGCAACTGGACCTGGGCCTCGCTGCGCACCGGCGCCGAAGACATGCAGCCGTTCGAGTACTTCAAGTATCGCTACTACGAGAAATGGCTCGGCGGCATTGCGCAGTTTTTCGTCGATCAGGGGTATGTGTCGGCGGAGGAACTCGCTGAGAAAACCGCCCACTACAGCGCGCACCCGGACGCGCCTCTACCCGATCGCCCCAATGCCGAACTCGCGGCGCAGATCGACGCCTATCTGCAGCACGGCGACTCGGGCTATCACGCGCTCGACGGCGCGGCGCGCTTTCGAGCGGGCCATGCCGTGCGTATCGCCGATCCCGAAGCGGTGGACCACACGCGCTTGCCGGGGTATTTGCGCAACAAGACCGGCGTGGTGGATCTCGTCTATCCCGGCGCGTTCTCCTATTTCGTCTCGACGGGCGTGGACGGTATCGGCGCGCCGATGCCTGTGTATCGCGTTGCCTTCGACGCCGCGTCGATCTGGGGCGCCGGCAAAAGCGAGCCGAACACGACCATTTACGCCGACCTGTACGAAGCCTACGTGCAGGCCGCCGATTGAACTCGAACATAAGCCAACCCCGAGCGAATCCATGAGCCAACTCTTCGAATTTTCCGGCGACCGCGAAGCATCGAGCGCCGCCAAAGTGCGTGCGCTGGAAGCCTTGCTGATCGAAAAAGGCGTGATTGCCACCGACTCCGTCGATGTCGTGCTCAAGCACTTCGAGACGATGGCCGGCCCGTTCAACGGCGCGAAGATCGTCGCGCGCGCATGGGTCGATCCGGACTACGCGAGACGTCTCGTCGAAGACACGCCGAAGGCGATCGCCGAACTCTCGCTTCCGCTCGGCATGGCGGGCGCGGAAGGCGAGCATATGGCGGCGGTCGCAAACGACGCGAACGTGCATAACCTCATCATCTGCACGCTGTGTTCGTGTTATCCGTGGCCGGTGCTCGGCCTGCCGCCGTATTGGTACAAGGACCCTGTATTTCGCGCGCGCGGCGTGCGCGAACCGCGCGCCGTCCTGCAGGAATTCGGCGTACAGGTGCCCGCCACGAAGGAGGTGAAGGTGTGGGACAGCAGCGCGCAGATTCGCTGGTTCGTGGTGCCCGAGCGCCCCGCGAACACGGAGCATCTGAGTGAGGAAGAACTCGCCGCGCTCGTTACGCCCGAGTCGATGATGGGCGTCGCACTCGTCGAAGCGCCCGCAGCCTGAGGAGCGTGCCATGTTCACGCGTTTCGAAGAATACGCTGCCGCGTCGATGCTCGGCGCACCAGATTCTCCGCCGCGTCTCGACGGCAAGCTGCTGTTCACCAATCGCTGGGAGCGCGATGTGTTCGGCCTCGCGCTCTCGCTATCGAAGGCGGGATGTTTCGAGTGGGAGGACTTTCGCCAGAGCCTGATCGCGTCCATCGCGAAGTGGGAAGCAATCGAATGCGCGAATCAGCCGCGCTGGGACTACTACGAGCGTTTTCTCGAAGCGCTGCTGAACGTGGTCGAGACGAGCGGCGTGCTGTCGCGCCGCGAGATCGAAGCGATCGCCGCGGCGCGCAGCCGTTAACATTTTTCCGACTCTTTTGGAGGTACTTCATGAATCAAGCTGTCCTGCATTCCACTGACACGTTCGAACCGATTCCACTGCGCGAACTGCTGCCGTGGACGATCTTCGGCGGATTGCTGATGCTGCTGGCGCTGTATTTCGTCGGCGCGGAGCAGGGTGCTACCGCGGTCTTTCAGGGCACCGCCATTCACGAGTTCGTGCATGACGGACGCCATCTGTTGGGCTTCCCCTGCCACTGACGAGGAGACGACGATGGTCGGCAAACTGTTGATGCGCGGCATGCTCGCGGGCCTCATCGCGGGACTGCTGGCGTTCTGCTTCGCGCGGGTGGCGGGCGAGCCGCAAGTCGAACGCGCGATCGCTTTCGAGGCCCATGAAGCGCACGAGCACGCTCACGCCGGCGATGCGCCCGAGCCTGAAATCGTCAGTCGTGAAATGCAAGCGGGCGTGGGCTTGCTGACGGGGGTACTCGCGTACGGCGCTGCATTCGGTGGGCTCTTCGCGTTGTGCTTCGCCTATGCGTGGGGACGCGCGGGAAGCATGGGCGCGCGGCCGCTTGCAGCATGGCTTGCGCTCGCGGCTTTCGCCGCCCTGGTGGTGCTGCCGGCGCTGAAATATCCGGCGAATCCGCCTTCGGTGGGCGCGGCGGAAACCATCGGCGTGCGCACCGCGCTTTATTTTTTATGCATGGGGATTTCCGTCGCCATTACACTGCTGTCGATAGCTTTGCGCCAAGCCCTGTCGCGCAAATGGGGCGATGCCAACGCGACGCTCGCCGGTCTGCTGGCTTTCGCGATCATGGCCGCCGCGATGCTCGCGCTGTTGCCGGCTATCGACGAAGTGCCCGCCGAGTTTCCCGCCACGTTGCTGTGGCAATTCCGGGTGGCGTCGATCGGCATGCAGGCGATCATCTGGACGGTCATCGGCGCTGCGTTCGGCGTGGCGGCGGAGCGCATGGCGTTGCCCGGCGCTGCGCGCGTGCATCGAGGCATGCCCATGAGCAAGTCTGTTCTCAGAGGATCCGGATATCCGCGATGAAACGCATCAAGGTCGGAATGCTCGTCTTTCCTGGATTTCAGCTGCTCGACATCGCCGGGCCGAAGGATGCGTTCGCCGAAGTCAAGGTGCTGAGTTCAGGCGAGTGCGAGTACGAGATGATGATGGTCGGCACGACGCGGGGCACGGTGCAATCGTCGAGCGGCCTGACTACCGTGCCGGATCGTACGATCTTCGATCCGTGCCCGGAGTTCGACACAATCATCGTGCCGGGCGGGCTCGGCATCTTCGACGCCTTCGACGATCCGGCGCTGAGCAACTGGCTGCGCGCGCAGCATCGGCAGTGCCGCCGCGTGTCCGCTATCTGCAACGGGTTGTTCGCCCTCGGCTCGGCGGGGCTGCTCGACAACAAACTGGTGACGACTCACTGGATGGACGTGCCCCGGCTCGCCAGCACTTTTCCGAAGGCGCGCATCGAGCCGGATCATATCTTCGTTCGCGACGGCAGCATCTACACGACGGCCGGTGTCACGGCGGGCATCGACCTCTCGCTCGCGATGATCGAAGACGACTTCGGCCGGCAAATGGCGCTCGATGTCGCCAAGTATCTGATCGTCTATCTGCGGCGCTCGGGCGGGCAGTCGCAGTTCAGCCCGCTGCTGGAAACGCAGGCTTCGCCGGGTTCGCAGACTATCGAAGTCCAGCAATTCATGCTGGATAACCTGCATGTGGATCATACGGTCGCGTCGCTCGCGGAACGCGTGCATATGAGCGCGCGCAATCTCTCGCGCATCTTCGCCAAGGATTGCGGCATCACGCCGATGACTTACCTCGCCAATGCGCGCATCGATGCCGCGCGGCGCTACCTGGAAGCCACGGACTTGCCGCTGAGAGTCATCGCACACCGATGCGGCTTCGAGGACACCGACAAATTCCGCCGCACCTTCCTGCGCCGTCTGCAGATCAGTCCGGTCGATTATCGCAACCGGTTCAGATCGATGAACAAGCAAGAGTCGCTCAGTGCGGTCTGAAGAGACTCGCCACGCGGGGATGATGCGCTGAGCGTGACTTTTCCGGCACTAAACGCGTGCATGGCCATGCACTTCTTCGGGGCTAAAGCGGCGCACTAAGACTTTAATTAAAGGTTAATTTTGGCGAGCCGTAAGAGGCGTAATAGATAGGTGGGCGAACACGATCGCCGGCGGCCATTCGCTGCCCTGTGAGCGCCCGCCTGCATGACTCTTCTTGCACGTTTCCAAACGTCTCGCCCATGAAACGGAATCCTTTCTTCAAGCTGCTCGCGCGTTTGCGCGTGGGGCACAAGTTGCTGCTCATCTACCTGCTCGATCTCAGCGCGGTGATCTACATCAGCGGGATTCTGATTCACGAAAAGTATCTGGCGATCGATTTTTCGAACAAGGAGATTGTCGGCAACGCGTATGTTCACGAGGTCGAACATGGCATCACGTCCATCGCGATGGCGGGCGCGGGCAAACCGCCGACGGCGGCGCAGCTCGATGCCGAGATCGACAGGCTCGTTCGTGCCGAGCAGCAATACGGCGCGCAAATGGGAAGCGCGGAGCCGAGCAACGCGCTGCGGACCGCTCTGCAGACGATGGCGCACGAACGCGAGGTCGGGATCGCGTCGACGGACCAGGCGCTGACCGCCTCCCGCGATCTGATAACGCGCATCGGTAATCAGTCGAACCTGATTCTCGACCCGGATCTCGACAGCTACTACGCGATGTCGCTCTCGATCTTGCGCTATCCCGCGCTGCTGACCGCGGTGAACAGCATCGGGCGCCATCTGCACGACGGCGCTCACGCGCGCTCGCGAGAGGAAGTGCGTTCGCGCTATCTGGTCCTCGAAGGGCAACTCGACGGGGTCATGCAAGGTTTGCGGTCGGACTACGCCGAGGCGGGGGCGGCCAATCGTCAATTCGAGCGCACACTCAGCCCGTCGTTTGATCGAATGCGCATTGCCGTCGAGGCATTCAGGCATGCGGCGCGCGTGGTGGTGGACGACAACGTGGCGCCGGATGCAGCTGTGCTGATGATCGTCGACAGCGCGCAGCAAGCGCTCGTTCAAAGCGTAGACGGCCTCTGGCGCGATACCGGCGAGCAGCTAGACGGCCTGCTGCATGCACGCGTGCAAGCCCTGTTTTCGCGCATGTGGCTGCATTTGGGCACGGCGCTTTTCCTGCTCTGCGCCATCCTGACACTGGTTTATTGCGTCGCGCAGCAGATTTCGTCGCCGCTACGCAAACTCGCGCGCGTGATGGATGTGGTGCGCCGCACCGGCGATCACACGAAGCGCGCCGACTGGGACAGTCAGGACGAGATCGGCCAACTCGTGCGCGGCTTCAACGAAATGCTTGCGCAACTGGATCGCGAACGCGTCGTGCAGAAGGAATTGGCGGCGACCGCCCGCGCGTCGGCCGCGCAATCAGCGCTCGTGGAAGCCACGCCCGTGCCGATGGTCGTCACCGCCATTCCCGGCCACGAGGTATTGCACGCCAATGCGCCTGGACTCTTCTGGCTCAATGGGAGCAGCACCGACCCGTGGGCTCAGGGTCTCGACTCCGCGACCCGCGCGCGCTTCTTTCAGCAACTTTCCGACCGCGAAGCCATCGACGAATTCGAAGTTCACTGGAAAGCGACCTCGCAGCCGAGCTGGGCGATGCTGTCGGCGCGCCGTCTCGACTTCCAGGGACGCGACGCCATTCTCACCGCCTTCACGCCGATCAATCAGATCAAGCTCATGGAGCAGCGGCTGGAACTGTGGGGCAAGGTGTTCGAGGCATCGTCCGAGGCGATCGTCATCCTGAACGCCGAGGCGCGTCTGCTCACTGCGAATCCTTCGTTCTTTCGCGCAACCGGTTATCGGATGGACGACGTGGCGGGCAAGCCGCCGGCCTTCATCGACACGCAGGCGCAGGAAGACGAAAACGGTCCGCTGGGTAACCTCTTGCAACGCGTCGGGCGCAGCAGCACCTGGCACGGCGAAGCGCAAATAAGCCGCCGCGAGGGCGGTGATTATCCGGCGTGGCTCATGATCAGCGCGGTACACGACAAGCGCGGCACCGTATCGCATTACATCTGCACGCTGATCGACATCACGGACCGCAAGAAGAGCGAAGCGCGCATTCAGTTTCTCGCGCAGCATGACGTGCTCACCGAACTGCCCAACCGTGCACTCTTTGCCGCGAAGCTCGGCGTTGCCATCGCAGCAGCGCAGCGAACGCGGCAGCGCGTCGCGGTGCTGTTCATCGATCTGGACCGCTTCAAGAACATCAACGATTCGCTCGGACATCACATCGGTGATGGCCTGTTGCGGTCCGTGTCGCGACGCCTGCTCAATGCGGTCGGCACCCACGACACCGTGAGCCGCCTGGGCGGAGACGAGTTCACGGTGCTGCTCAACGGAGTCGGTCACGCGAGCGAAGTGGCGCGCAGCATCGAACAGCGGCTGCTCCCGCTGCTTCGCGAAGCGCATGAAGTGAGCGGGCTGACACTGCAGGTTGCGAGCAGCATCGGCGTCGCACTATACCCGGATGATGGCGAAGACATCGATACGTTGATGCAGAACGCCGACGCCGCGATGTATCAGGCCAAGTCTGCCGGACGAAATCAGGTCAAGTTTTTCTCGGCCGACATGGCCGAACAGGCGAGGCATCGGCTCACGCTGGAAACGTGTTTGCGCACGGCTATCGAGTTCGGCGAGTTGCGGCTCGAGTGGCAGCCGTGCCTCGAAGCGCGGTCCGGTGCGCTCGCGAGCGTCGAAGGACTGCTGCGCTGGAAGAGCGCGGTACTGGGTGAAATCGGTCCGGCTGTGTTTATCCCGGTGGCGGAGGACACGCGCCTCATCGTTTCCATTGGCGCGTGGGTGATCGAGGAAGCGTGCCGGCAGCTTGCCGCCTGGCGCGACGAAGAGGGCCTCGAAATACGCGCGTCCGTCAACATTTCGGCGCTCCAGCTACGCGAGCCGGAGCTCGTTGCGGCGCTTGGCACGAGTCTGCTCGCGCATGGCGTGCCGCCGCATTGCCTGGAACTCGAAATCACCGAGACGGTTCTCATGGATGGCGCCGAACACTACGCGCAAGCCATTCACGCCATTCGCGGGCTTGGCGTCAAGCTCTCGCTCGACGACTTCGGCACCGGCTACTCGAGTCTCAGCTATCTGAACCGGTTTCCGCTCGACCGTCTGAAGATCGACCGCGCGTTCGTGCGAGACATGCTCGACGCATCTGCCGATCTTGCCATCGTCAAGGCGATCGTCGATCTCGGGCATGAGCTTGGTTTGCGCGTGGTGGCCGAAGGGGTGGAAACCGGCCATCAAGCGCAAGTGTTGCGCAAGATCGGCTGCGATGAGTTGCAAGGTTTCCTGTTCGCACCGGCGATCCCAGCCGAGGAATTGGTGCTGTGGAACAGGGCGCGGCAGGACGAGGCGCTCGATGCTTCGCCGGCTTGAGGCGAAGCATCGAGGCCGGCGCCCGTGCAGCCGTCGAACTCTGCTGGAATGACGAGCGGGATTGAGCAAACGGCCGAATTTGGCCGATCCCGCTCGAGACAGCGCGCCCCCTTTACTTGCCTAATTTCTCAGCCTCGCTCGGCTCCTCTCTGGGGTTGTAGCGCGGCGTGGGCTGTGGCAGCAGAAAGAAGGCGATGGACAGCAGTGCAATGGCCACGCCGATGCGGCACGCCGCGATCGCGACGGGAACTGCAGCGATCTGAACCAGCGTCGCAGCGCCGTAGCGGCGCGTCATCTGCTGGAGGAAATCCGGCGCGAGCCGTTCGTCCATCAGCCGGCGGCCTGGCATTGCATAGAACCACTTCGCCATCCAGGTGCAGGCGGTCAGGGCAAGACCGGCAACGAGGGTTACTGATGCGACGGGCTCGAAGCCCGTGCCCAGGTGAAAGCACCACACGCGGATCGGATAAGGAATGACGACGATCGCCAGCAGGAACAGGAGGTTGATTACGCCGAACCAGTGATCGCTCTTTGCATAAATGCGACCCGAATAATGGTGTTGCAGCCAGTAGGCTCCGATCACGACATAGCAGAGAACGAGCGCGAGATATTCGCGCCACTGCTCCGCCATGGCGCTTGCCAGGTCGCTATAGTCATGCGTGCCCTCGGGGGATCCGGGAACCTTGATCTCGACGATCAGCAGGGTCAGCGCGATCGCGAACACCGCGTCGCTGAATCCCTCGAAGCGGTCGAGTCCGCGCTCGGCACCATGCGTTTCCGTGTCGGCAGATTTACGCCTGTTACGTAGCATCATCTGAGTCCTTTCGCGCTCGGCAAGATCAGAGTCACCGGCCGAAAAACGGCAACGCTTTTCCTTTGCGTGCCGCCTTCATTGGCAGCCGACGAAGCACGGCCCGGACGACTCGCGCGTTCGCAAGGCTGACTGACCGAGCGCCGAACCCGTCTGACGCGGCCCCGCTACGACGGCGTCGCGGCGGAAAGACTCGAAGCATTCGGTGTGCCGCCCACGCGTTCGCAAGCGGGGGTTGGGCATCACGATACCGGCCGACCAGACGTAGCTTTGCTTGAAAGGGGTCAAGTCGACCTTTGAACACGTCCGACGGGGGAACGCTCGGGTACCGCGGCAGCGTGTCCGCAGCGCGTCCCGCGGTCGGCCAGACGAAAACCGGATGTCCGCCGCGATCCTCGACTCAAGTGCTTGCGGTTAGTGCCGTTAGCAGGGAGGACGCCGCGAATTGCCGCGACCACAACCATGCACACGGAATCTGCAATGAAAGTTTCTACTCGGCTGACACTGTTAGCCGTCACAGCGCTTATCGCTTTGCTCGCAGTCGGAGGATACAGCGTCTATAGCGAGCGACGCGCAATGCTCGATGCGAAACAGGCGGAGATAGTCAACCTGTTGAAAATGGCCGAGCACCTCGCTGAGTATTATCACAATCAGGAAGTTGCCGGTGCGATGACTACGGAGCAAGCGCAGTCCGCAACGAAGACCGCTTTGAACAGGATGAATCATTCCGATCAGAGTTACTTCTGGGCCCGCCTCCCGGATGGGACCTCGCTCGTTCATCGCAAACAGGAGAACATCGGCAAAATCCTGCTGGGCAAGGCGCCGGACGGACGGCCAGACACAGAGTTCTATCGCGAGATGCTCGCCAAGGAGCACATCCCCGTGGTGATGGTGGTCACCGCCCACCCATCGACCGGCGTCATGACAGGCAAGATGAACGGCATTGTCGAGTTCAAGCCTTGGGGCTGGTGGATCGGCACCGGATTCTTCACCGACGATATCAGCGCCACCATCCTGCATACGACGCTTCAGACTGCCGGCTTGATAGGCGTAGCGCTCTTGGTCATTGCTGCGTTGGCGTGGAAAATCATACGCAGCGTCACCGGAGCCCTCGGCGGAGAACCGGAGTTTGCCGCGCGCGTTGTTCGGGAGATTGCAGGCGGCGACCTCGGTTCGCCAACGCCCTTGAAGGACGGTGATGACCGCAGCCTTCTCGCGGCAGTCGAAAGCATGCGCCGTGGTCTGCAAGACATGGTTATCACGATCCGCACAAGTTCGGAATCCGTATCATTTGGCGCTGTTGAGATTGCGGCTGGCAATACCGACCTCTCGAGTCGCACAGAGCAGCAAGCGGCATCGCTGCAAGAAACCGCCGCGAGCATGGAGGAACTGACGGCGACGGTTAAGCAAAACTCGGAGAACGCCCAGCAAGCGAGCGGACTGGCGGACAATGCGAATGCGGTCGCCAACGAAGGAAGCGCCATCATCGGTCAGGTGATTCAGACGATGGATGGCATCGAGCAGAGCTCCGAAAAGATCGCCGAAATCATCGGGATTATCGAAGGCATCGCATTCCAGACCAACATCCTAGCGCTCAACGCTGCAGTCGAAGCAGCACGCGCCGGCGAGCAGGGCCGCGGCTTTGCCGTCGTTGCGAGCGAAGTGCGCAACCTTGCGCAGCGGTCATCGACGGCCGCCAGGGAGATCAAGGATCTCATCGAAACGTCAGGCGGAAGAGTCCAAGAAGGGACCGTACTCGTCGCACAGGCAGGCGAGACGATGAAGCGTGTGGGCACGGCGATCCAGCGAGTCACCGACATCATGGGCGAGATCGCCTCCGCATCCAACGAGCAAAGCCGTGGCATCGAGCAAGTGAATCAAGCTATCTCGCAGATGGACGAGGTGACGCAGCAGAACGCCGCGCTCGTTGAAGAGGCAGCGGCCGCGGCAGGTTCGATGGAGGATCAGGCGAAGCAACTGACCGCCGCCGTAGGCGTGTTTCGCACCGGTCAGACGCTCGCCGTCAAGCCAATCAGTCATCGCGCTCCTCAGACGCCGCGATCCGCACTCGCCGAAAAAAGCGGGACGACGCCGCGCGTGCCGAAGCCTTCGAGCGGGCAGAAGCCGGTTGCAGTCGCGGCGGCGGCTGACGGCGACTGGTCGACGTTCTGAGCGTGGCGGGCGGCCGATGCCTTGGCCTGAGTCGGCGGCGAAGGCTTGCGTCGAATTCGACGCGTAGTCTCGATCGGACGTCCTTGGGCTCGCTCAACACCGTCGTCTCGAAAGGCGGCCGTTGTAGTGAATCAATAGTGCGAAGCATCTTGCAGGGGCGATAGCCAATACTTGCGAGCGCTTCTTTGAATGAAGGAGAAGGAAAGGGTGGTAAATGCTCACACGCGTTTGTTGGTGGTCGATGACATGGCCACCATGCGCAATCTGATCCGGAAAATGCTGAGAGCGATCGGTTATACGACCATCGACGAAGCAGAGGATGGAGTGTCAGCGCTCGAAAAGTTGCGCACGCAACAGTTCGATCTCGTCATAACTGATTGGAACATGCCCAATATGGACGGGCTGACTCTCCTGCAGGAGATCCGCAAGTCCGATCTGGCCGAACTGCCGGTATTGATGGTGACCGCCGAAAAGCGGCGCGAGAACGTGCTCGCCGCGATCAACGCCGGTGCGAGCGGCTATATCGTGAAGCCGTTTTCAGAAGCCGCGCTCGCAGACAAGCTGGCTCAAATTGCGCCGCCTTTAGCCAGCGCCGCGCCGACAGGTAAGGACACATCCGGATTCGGCGCGATCTTCGAGAGAACCCTATGATGGCGCGTGCGCTCTGCTTGGTCGCTCGCAAGCGACACAAGAGGATTTTTTCGGCGTCTGCGAGAAGCGCTCGAGCGTAGTTTCTACATAACCGGCGGCGTAGACGGCAGGGCGCTGAGCATGGAGCGCGACCGGTGGCCGGATGCTGACTCGCGTTTAATCGACTACGCGATGCGTCTGGCTGGCCGTCGCTGGGACTCACCATCCGCCTCGGTGCGCGCGTGAGGGCCGTGCCGATGCTGCGGATGTCGCGCTGAACCTGCATCGAGTGCGCCCACCCGAGCAGGTGCGCCCGCCGTTTGCATTCGACGATGGACCATGACCAGCCTCCGTGAGCCGGCCGTCAACGTTGTCCTTCATTCGCGCCAGTGGACGGCACGCCGGCCGGACTTGGAGGATCGCGTAATTCAGCGTCTTCGTTAGCGCGGTGGGGCGGGTTCTTGGGCTGTGCCGGACCGAGATCGGTGAGCCCGTCGAAATCGATCGGATTCTGAGGCGGCTTGCTGTTTTCCGTTCGTGCGGCGCACATGATCGGCTCCATCGTTGTCTTGATTTCTCAAGAACAGCAAACGGTGTTCCGGCCGTTTGGCATTCTTCGTGCTGCAGTCGATGTTGGGCGCCTCGAGGCGCTCACATTCACGTACCGATTGGAGCCGATCATGACCATTCCGCAGAACGAACCCGGCACTGACGTTGTCGATACCGACAAGACGAAGCAACCCGACACGAAGCCCGCTGAACCGAAACAGGATTTGCCTTTGACGGAGGCTGATGACGGCAACACTCGGACGCCGCCGAATCCATCGTGACCGGCAAGGGACCGGCCATAAGCAAGCGTCCAAAACGCCCTTTGCACGTCATTCCCGCACCAGGCGCGCTTCTCGATCAGCACCCAAAAACTCGATGCGGAAATCGTGATGGATGACCGCCCAATCGATCCGTTCGAGGTCGCATGACGCGATCGGCGCGGAGGCGCTACGGCGCATCACGCGTCTTCAAAACTCTCGCCGCGCTCGGCGATCAGCTTGCCCAGTTCGCGCGTCGATAAGACGCGTCGCATGGGATTGGTCGAGCCCGACTCATCATCCGCGAGATTCTCGATGATCGTGAGCAGCACCTTGCGCGCTGTCTTGATTTCGCGGTCAGTCAAACCCGTCACGCTGATCTCGTTAACTTCCTCGGCAAGCGGAACCAGTTGGTCTTTCAATGCGCGCCCTTCGGCGGTGAGGAACACATGCGTGTTCTTCTTGTTGTCCGGCCGCTGCTGACGCTCGACGAGTCCCAGCTTCTCCATCGCAGTGACGGCGGCGAAGGTCGTCGGCGCCATCACGCCGGCCTGTTCGCTCAATTCGCGCTGCGTCAGGCCGTCTTTCTCCCACAGAATGCGCAGGAAAGTCCAGTGCCCGAACGACACCGAGTGCTCGGCGAGCCGCATCTGCAGTGCGCGCACCATCGAGCGCGTGGCGTCCTTTACAAGGTGCGCGAGGCGATCGTTGGGCACCGATTCGTGCCAATGGCGCAGCATCTCCGCGGTCTCGCGGGGCGCGCCCTCCACAGCCTTCTTTCGTGTCATGGCGGTTCGTTCCCGAATGCAGTTGGTCTTCCCGACATCATAGCCGCGCAGCCGTCGCGCCCGCATCCGTTGCAAAGCGCGCAGAACTCCGTGCAAACCCGAACTTGTCCGCGCGCGCCTGTCTCCTTACCATAATGATTAGATATCGAATAAAAATAAGGTATGTCCGGGTCGCGGGAGGCATCTTTCTGCGCCAGGGCATCGTCCTCATGAGCATGGGAATCGGAGACGCTTTGTGGCCAAATCCACAGTCACGCAATTCATATCGGAATCGGACGCGGCGGCAGCGCGTGTAGAGGCCACGTATCACAAGGTCACCTGGCGGCTGATGTCGTTCATCTTCGTCTGCTGGGTGCTCAATTATCTGGATCGCGTGAACGTCAGCTTCGCGCAACTGCATCTGAAGCAGGATCTCGGTCTGTCCGACGCCGCTTACGGTCTCGGCGTGAGTCTGTTCTTCATCGGCTATATCCTGCTGGAAGTGCCGAGCACGCTGTGGCTCAAGAAGATCGGCGCACGCCTCACGATTTCCCGCATCATGATCCTGTGGGGCGGCATCTCGACCGCGATGGCCTTCATGACCACGCCGGCGCAGTTTTATATCGCGCGCATCCTGCTCGGCGCGGCGGAGGCCGGGTTCTGGCCCGGCATCATTCTCTATCTGACGTACTGGTACCCGGGCGCGCGGCGCGCGCGGATCACATCGCGCTTCCTGCTGGCGATTGCCGCGGCGGGCATCATCGGCGGGCCGCTCTCGGGCTGGATCCTGCATAACTTCGTCGACGTGCTCGGCTACAAGAACTGGCAGTGGCTCTTCTTTCTCGAAGGCCTGCCTGCGCTGCTGATGGGCATCGTCGCGTTCTTCTATCTCGTCGATCGCCCGCAAGACGCGCGCTGGCTCGACGAGGAACAGAAGAAGATCATCCTCGATGCGCTCGCCGCCGACCGCGCCGAGAAAAAGCCCGCCAAACATACGCGTCATCAGTTGCTGGCGGCGCTCAAGGATCCGCGCGTGTATATCCTCGCGGCGGGCTGGGGCACGGTGCCTTTGTGCGGCACGATCCTCAACTACTGGACGCCGACCATCATCCGTCAGGCGGGCGTGTCGGACGTGCTGAACGTCGGTTTGCTGTCCGCGCTGCCGTACATCATCGGCGCGCTCGGCATGTTCGCGGTCGCGCGCAGTTCCGACGTGACGCTGGAACGCCGCTGGCATTTCTTCCTGTGTACGGCGGTGGGCGCGCTGGGCGGCTTCCTGCTGCCCGTGCTGGCCGGCAATACGACAGCGGCCATCGTCTGTCTGGGCATGATCTCCATTTCGTACTTCGGCGCGGCCGCGATTATCTGGTCGATTCCGCCGGCCTATCTCTCCGATGACGCCGCCGCCGCGGGCATCGGCGCGATCAGTTGCCTGGGGCAAGTCGGCGCGTTCTGCGGACCCATCGCGCTCGGCTGGATCAAGACGATGACGGGCAGTCTGGCCATCGGGCTATCGGCGATCGCGGCCATCGTCATGCTGGGCGGACTCGCCGTGCTGATCGGCGTGCCGGCCAACACGCTGCGCGAGCACGCGGAAAAGCATTCGTAAGCATCGATTCTCGCAGCAGCGGCGGCGCCTTCGTCATGAAGGCGCCGTTTTTTCTTGTAACGAGGTGACGCGTTTCAGGGAAAACCCGCTTGCCGATAAATGATTAGATATCTAATATAAACGTCATGGTGATCGACGCTGGGAAGGCTCGATCGAATGAGGCGACAAGCAGGGGAGCCGGTGCAATGAACGACGAACTGTCATTCAGGACGCTCGTGGTGACGAAGAAGGATCAGGTGGCGGAAGGCATCTTCCGTTTCGAGTTGCGTGACGGCGCAGGCGGCGAGCTGCCTGCGTTCACGGCCGGCGCGCATCTGACGGTGCGCGTGCCGAACGGCGCGAATCGCAGCTATTCGCTGTGCAATGATCCGGCCGAGACCGACCGCTATGTGATCGCCGTGAAGCGCGACGCGGCGGGTCGCGGCGGCTCGGTCAGCATGGCGGACGACCTCGCGCAAGGCGATCGCATCGACGTCTCGGAGCCGCGCAACGAATTCGTGCTCAACGAGCGCGCGCGCAGTTTCGTATTCGTTGCGGGCGGCATCGGCATCACGCCGATTCTCTCGATGATGCGTTATCTGAAGGCCATCGACGGCCCGCGTTTCAAGCTCATCTACGTCTCGCGCAGCCCTGAGACCACCGCTTTCATCGACGAACTGTCGGGCCCGGAATGGAAGCCGCATGTGGTCATTCATCACGACCACGGCGACCTCGCGCAAGCGTTCGATTTCTGGCCCGTGTTCGAGAAGCCCGCGAGCGGCGCTCATGTGTATTGCTGCGGCCCGCGCGCGTTGATGGACGGCGTGCGCGACATGACCGGGCACTGGCCGACCGGCAGCGTGCACTTCGAGAGCTTCGGCGTGGATCAGTCGCGCGCAGCCGACAACGCGCCTTTCAGCGTGAAGCTGGAACGCTCGGGCCGCTCTTTCGAGATTCCGAAGGACCGCTCGATTCTCGAAATCTTGCGAGACAACGGCATCCGCGCGCCGAGCTCGTGCGAAAGCGGCACTTGCGGATCGTGCCGTACGACGCTGTGCGCGGGCGAAGCGGATCATCGCGACATGGTGCTCGGCGAGGACGAGAAGCGCGATCAGATCATGATCTGCGTATCGCGTGCGAAGAGCGAAGAACTGGTGCTGGATCTCTGAAGAACATTCCCCACTGCATAGGTTGGTCAGGAGAAGCGTAAATGCTCACGCATGAAGAAAATGAATTGCTGTGCCGCGTCGAAGGCGATGCGCCGATGGGTCAGTTGATGCGCCGTCACTGGACGCCGGTGTGTCTCATCGAAGAAGTCAGCGAACCTGACGGGGCGCCGGTGAAGGCGCGCCTGTTCGGCGAGGATCTGGTCGTCTTCCGCGATACCGACGGCAATGTCGGCGTGATGGACGAGTACTGTCCGCATCGCCGGGTGTCGCTCGTCTATGGACGCAACGAAGATTGCGGTCTGCGCTGTCTCTATCACGGCTGGAAGATGGACGTGAAGGGCAATGTGATCGAGATGGTCTCGGAGCCTTCGTGCAGCGACATGACGAAGAAGGTCAAGCACAAGGCCTATGAAACGAAAGAGTGGGGCGGCTTCGTATGGGCTTACATGGGCCCGCAGGACGCCATTCCCGAGTTCGTGCCGCCGGCATGGGCGCCGACCGAAGACACGCGCGTGAGCATCGCCAAGGCGATCCTGCCGTGCAACTGGGCGCAGATTCTCGAAGGCGCGATCGATTCGGCGCACAGCTCCAGTCTGCACTCGTCGGACTTCGTGCCGGCGCGTGTGGGCGGCGCGGAAGCGACCTCGAAGAACTGGCTGCGTCCATCGACGGACAAGGCGCCGCGCCTCCAGGTGCATCGCACCGAATACGGCTTTCGCTATGCCGCGCTGCGCCGCCCGATACAGAACGCGGCTACGCATGACTACGTGCGCTCGACCGTGTTCGTCGCGCCGGCAACCGCGCTGATCCCGCCGAACAACCTCTACAACGTCGCGAACATCAACGTGCCCTGCGACGACCACAGCACGGCGTTCTATTTCATGGCGTGGGGCCATCCGGACAAGACGCCGGAAACCGAGACGTGGCGCAAATTCCTGGGGCAGCAGGTCGGCATCGATCTCGACGAGAACTATCGGCCGCTGCGCAATCACGACAACCGTTTCTGGCAGGATCGCGAAGCCATGAAGGCCGGCAACTTCACCGGCATCAAGGGCTTCCCGAATCAGGACATCGCCATGTGGGTGACGATGGGCGCGATCGCGGATCGCACCGAAGAGCGCCTCGGCGCGAGCGATGTCGCCGTGGTCGAGTTCCGCCGCCGCATGCTCGATGCGCTCGAGGCGTTCAAGTCCGGCGAGGCGGCCATCGGGACCGGCGAGAAGGCCATTCCACGCAGCGTGTGCTCGTTCCAGGCGATGGTGCCGAAAGACACCGACTGGAAGCAATACGCGGCGCATCCGGTCTGGATGGAGTCCGTCGACAAGGAAGCGCCGGAACTCGAATCGAACTATCAGGTTCAGGTCTGATGACCACGATCAGACTCGGCATCGTCGGCCTCGGCCGCGCCTTTTCGCTGATGCTGCCGACGTTTCTCGGCGACGCGCGCGTGCGACTCGCCGGGGCGTGCGATCCGCGCGAGACGGCGCGCGCGCAGTTCGAAGCGGATTTCGACGCGCCCGCTTTCGACGACATCGAAGCGCTCGCGCGCCGCGCCGATATCGATGCGCTTTACATCGCGAGTCCGCATCAGTTTCATGCGGCGCATACGCGAATCGCGGCGGCGCACGGCAAGCATGTGCTCGTCGAGAAGCCGATGGCGCTGTCGCTCGCCGAGTGCGACGACATGATCGCCGCATGTCGCGAGGCGAACGTGCATCTCATCGTCGGTCACTGCCATAGCTTCGACACGCCGTATCTGCGAACCCGCGAGTTGATCGCATCGGGCGCGTTCGGCGACGTGAAGATGATCCAGGCGCTCAACTACACCGACTATCTCTACCGGCCGCGCCGTCCGGAGGAACTGAAAACGGAAGAGGGCGGCGGCGCGGTTTTCAGCCAGGCGGCGCATCAGGTGGATATCGTGCGAATGCTTGCCGGAAGCCGTGCTACGCGCATCCGGGCTGCCGTCGGCAACTGGGATACGGCGCGTCCGACCGAAGGCGCGTACACCGCGACGCTCTGGTTCGAGAACGGCGCATTCGCGACGCTTGCCTACAACGGCTATGGACATTTCGATTCCGACGAGTGGACCGGCTGGATCGGCGAAATGGGTCAGACGCGCAACGCCGACGAGTATGGCGCCGCGCGGCGCAAGCTCGCGAAAGTGGCGTCGCGCGAAGAAGAGGCGCGTCTCAAGGCTGCGGGCACGTACGGCGGCAACGCCTATGCGCCCGCCGCCAAGACAGCCCATACCCGCAGGCATCAGCACTTCGGGCCGCTGATCGTGTCGTGCGAGCGCGGCGATCTCCGGCCGATGCCCGATAGCATCGTCGTGTATGGAGACGAACGGCGCGAGCGCATCGAGCTCGATGCGCCCGAGGTGCCGCGCGCGGAAGTCATCGACGAACTCATGGCCGCCGTGCACGGCGAGACCGCTCCGCTGCACGACGGCGTCTGGGCGCGCGGCACGCTGGAGATCTGCCTCGCGATGCTGCGTTCGAGCGCCGAACAGCGCGACGTGCTCATCGGCGGCGAAACGTCAATCACAAAGGAAAGTTGAATATGGGCAAGCTCAATCTGTCGGTCGCGGTGGGGAACTACGATCGCATGCGGCCGCTGGTCGATGGGGAAGTGCAGATCGACGGCGTCGATCCGACCTTCATGCTGCAGGATCCGGAAGAGATCTTCTTTCGCGCGTTTCGCCACGCCGACTACGATATCTGCGAACTGTCGCTGTCGAGCTATAGCGTGAAGACGGCGGCGGGCACGAGCCCGTATATCGGCGTGCCGATTTTTCCGTCGCGCGCGTTCCGGCATACGTCGATCTATGTGCGCAACGATCGCGGCATCGAATCGCCTGCCGACTTGAAGGGCAAGCGCATCGGCGTGCCGGAATATCAGCTGACGGCGAACGTGTGGGCGCGGCTCTTTCTCGAGGAAGATCACGGTCTGAAGCCGTCGGACGTCACGTGGGTTCGCGGCGGCTATGAGGAAGCCGGCCGGCTCGAAAAGATCAGTCTCAAGCTGCCCGGCGACGTGAGGCTCGAAAACGCACCGGAGAACCAGACGATCTCGGGCATGCTCGCATCCGGCGAGATCGATGCGCTCATCGGCCCGCGCGCGCCGTCGTGCTTCGCGAACGGGCATCCGAACGTCAAATACCTTTTCGACGATCCGCAAAAGGCCGCCGCCGACTGGTACACGCGCACGAAGCTGTTCCCGATCATGCATCTGCTGGGCGTGCGGCGCACGCTCGCCGAGCAGCATCCGTGGCTGCCCGGCGCGGTGGCGAAGGCGTTCGAGAAGAGCAAGGCGCTGGCGCTCGCCAGACTCAGCGATACGTCCGCGACCAAGGTGACGCTGCCGTTCGTCGAAGAACAATTGCGCAATGCGCGGCGTCTCATGGGCCACGATTTCTGGTCGTATGGCTTCGAGCCGAACCGGCACGTGTTGTCGCGGTTCCTTGAGCGGCATCATCAGGAAGGCTTGTCCAGCCGGCTGCTGCAGCCCGAGGAACTCTTTCATCCCGCGACGCTGGAAAACTTCAAGATCTGAGCGTGACATGGCCGCGGCGACGCGGCCTCACATCTTCGATAGCGCCTCACATGCCGGTTCCGGCATCTTCCGTTCAGTCTGGACTCACCGGATGACGGCCGTCGCGCGACCGTCCATTGTCGCCACTCAGGCAACACGGTGTACGCACTCGCGACCCTACTGGCCTTCGCTACCGCTTCCTACAATCCGTCACACGCTCGGTCGAACGCGAGCGAAAGGAAGCGCAACGCGCGCTCACGCCATCAAATTTCCAGGACTATCGAAGATGAGCCAGACAACCCGCAATGTGCAGCCCGTTATCGCCAAGCTCGGCAAAGAAGGATCGGGCGAGCTCGTGTCTTCCCGATACGCAGTTCGCATAGGCGATATCGATGTCGTGCTGATCAGCGACGGCGTGCTGCCGCTGCCGACCTCCACCATGTCCACGAACGTGAGCGAAGCCGATCGCAACGAATGGTTCGATGGCCGTTTCCTGCAACGGGACACGTTCGACTGGGCGTTGAATATCGCGCTCGTGCGCAGCGGCGAACGCCTGATCCTGATCGACTCGGGCGTAGGCGATGGGTTCGAATACTTCTCGCGCGCCGGTCAGTCGGTAATGCGCCTGGAATCGGCCGGTATCGACCTGGCTGCCATCACCGATATCGTGATTACGCACATGCACATGGATCACGTCGGCGGGCTGAATGTCGATGGCGTCAAGGCGAAGCTGCGTCCCGACGTGCGCATTCATGTGTCCGCCGCTGAAATCGCGTTCTGGAAGAATCCGGACTTCAGCAAGACGGTGATGCCCGAAGCGGTTCCTCCGGCGCTCCGCGAGGCTGCTGCGAAGTTCGCCAAACGCTACAGCGAGAACATCGTGCAGTTCGATCAGACAGTTGAAGTCGCACAGGGCGTGTCGGCGCGGGTGACGGGTGGCCACACGCCGGGGCACTGCGTCGTGGATGTCGCATCGAACGGGGAGAAGCTGACGTTCGTCGGCGACGCCATTTTCGAAGTCAACTTCGACAACCCCGATTGGCAGAATGGCTTCGAACATGATCCCGAAGCCTGTGTGGACGTGCGTATTGCGCTGCTCGACGACGCCGCTGACACCGGCACGCTGCTCGCTGCTGCGCACGTCGCGTTTCCGTCGATCGGTCATGTTGCAAAGAGCGGTGAGCGTTACCGCTTCGTGCCGGTGCAGTGGGACTATTGATCGATACTTCGCGGCGCATTGCGAGTTGGATTCGAGGGACATCCGCGTCACTGGCAATGATAGTCAGTGAGCGGCCTTCTTCTACTGGTTCTATACAACGGACACGATATGGAACTCAACGGTCTCCTGCCAGCCGTGTGCTGCACGGCTTTGCTTGCAACAGTACCCGCCATTGCGGTTGCAGATTCCTTCACTGTCAAGGTCGATGGGCTGAATCGCGGTCGGTTCGAAAATGAACAGGTGTACGGTCAATTCGGCTGTCATGGCGAAAACGTCTCTCCGCGCATTTCGTGGTCGCATGTTCCGGCCGGCACGAAGAGCATCGTCATCACCATCTACGACCCGGATGCACCCACCGGCGGTTTGGGCTGGACGCACTGGCAAGTGGCAAACATTCCGCCGTCGCAAACATCGATTGAAAAAGGCGCGTCGGGCAATGCCCGAGTGCTGCCGATAGGTGCAATCGAGACGCTGACCGATTTCGGTGCTTCGGCGTATGGCGGACCGTGCCCGCCGCCGGGCAAAGCGCATCGATACATCGTGACGGCTTCGGCTTTGACCGTTTCGAGCCTCGATGTCAAAGCGGATTCAAGTCCCGCGCTTGTCGCCTATCAGATGCATGGGAAAGTCATCGGCCAGGCGCGCTACGTGGCGCGCTATCACCGTTCGGCGGACTGAGCAGACCTGCAAGGCGCGGCTCTCCGATGCGAACCGGCACGCGGGTTGCGGAAGATACGCGATCAACCCACGGAGAGCACCATGAGCCAACTGACTTTGCACGATCTCGCAACCAAGATGGCGGAGATCGACTTCGCGATGCTTTCGACGCGCTCGCTGAACGGCAAGATCGCCGCGCGGCCGATGAGCAATAACCGCGATGTCGAATACGACGGCGACAGCTACTTCTTCACACTCGAAGAAACGCATACGGTGCAGGAGATCAAGGCCGATGCGACCGTGGCGCTGACTTTCACGAGCAGCGCGAACCCGGACGGCGCGCCGCCGCTTTTCGTGGCCGTCGAGGGCCGCGCGGAGCTCATTCGCGAGAAACCGGCGATGAAGGATCACTGGAACGAAGACATCGAGAAATGGTTCTCGAAAGGCTTCGAAACGCCGGGGATCGTACTCATCAAGGTTCGCGCCGAGCGCATTCACTACTGGATGGGCGAGGAGGATGGCGAGATCACGCCTGACTGATTGCCGTAGCCGCTGACAGAATGATCTTGCCGACATTCGTCGACGATTCCATCCGCCGATGCGCGTCGGTTGCACGCGCGAGCGGATACGTCGAGTCCACGACGCGGATTGCAGCGAGCGAGGCTGCGCATTCAGCGGCGCTTCGACAGAAAGGGCACAACCAGTCCCGCGCCGAACGCCAAATAGACAGCGGCGATGTGCGCCGCGGGCAGGTGATATTCGAAGCCGGGCGTGAAGCGCTTGGGGACGACGATACAATCGCCGGCCGCTGCGGCAAGCGTCGTCGCTGCGGCGAGTGCGACGCGTTGTCCGTGAGACTGCGCGGCACCGCCGCGCAGTCTCGGCGATGTGCGCGCGGCCGCGACAGCCAGCGCATTGCAGGCGGCCCAGCCGATCGACATCGACTGGTGAATGGCGAGACCGGCAAGCAGATGGCGCCATTCCGGCCGCGCGGTCTGGTTTGCTTCTTGCGGCCATAACCAGTGGCTGACGGCGCTGATCGGCGCGCTTGCGCGTTTGCCGTGCAGACGCCCACAGATCGCAAGGGCCGCCGTCGATAACAGTCCGGCAACGGAGCCGGGAATCAGGATATCCGTCACAGGGTCGATGTCTTCAGTCATGGTCATTTTTCTGACAGGCGCCACGGGGCTCCTCGGCTCGCGCATCGCGGCGGCGCTGGTTGCGCAAGGACACGCGGTGAGGTGCGCCGCGCGCCATGCGCCTGGCGGCGAAGGCGCCGTGAGAGGCTGCCGTTTCGTGGCGCTCGATTTGAGCGATGAACTCGACCCAGCAAGCGTGATGCCGCTGCTCGAAGGCGTCGATGTGGTCATCAATGCCGCCGGCATCTTCGAGGACCGGACCGGACACGACTTCTCGCGCATCCATACGCGTTCGCCGATCGCGCTGTTCCAGGCGACCGTGATGGCGGGAGTCGGCCGCATCGTGCAGATATCGGCGCTTGGCGCGGATGGGGGCGCACAGACGCCTTATCACCGCTCCAAGAAAGCCGCCGACGACGCGTTGCGCGCGTTGCCCATCTCGTCGTTGATCGTGCAGCCTTCGCTCGTGTTCGCCGAAGACGGACGCAGCACGCAGTTCTTCGCCGCGTGGTCGACGTTGCCGGTCGTGCCGCTGCCGGGGTCGGGCGCGCAGGTCGTGCAGCCGGTTCATGTGGACGATGTGGTCGAACTCGTGACGCGCGGCGCGTTGACGCGCGCAAGCGCAGCCCCCGCGAGCGAGACGGTGGCGGCTGTCGGTCCGAGACCCGTGACGATGAAGGAATACTTGCGTCTGCTGAATCGGCTTTGCTCCGCCGGTGCCCCCTTGTTCATGCCGGTGCCGATGCCGCTCGTCAAGACGGCCGCCGCGTTATGCGCGCGCTTGCCCGGCGCGCTGATGAGCCCCGATGCACTCGCGATGCTGGAACGGGGCAACGCGGCATCGGCGGATGGCATGCAGCGATGGCTCGGCAGGCCGCCGCGATCGCTCGGCGATGAGCCGTCGAAACGCGCCACGCTTGGCCTGCGTGCGAAGCTCGCGTGGCTCGCGCCGCTGCTGGCGGGCGCCATCGGCGCGGTGTGGATATGGACCGCGATCGTGTCCGCCTGGCTTTATCCGCGAGCGGCGAGCCTCGACTTGCTGGCGCGAGTCGGCGCGCCCGAAGGCACGCGCCTCTTCCTGCTGTATTCGGCCGCGCTGCTGGACCTGCTATTGGGCGTGCTGTGCTTCGCGTGGCCCGCGCGGCTCGGACCGCGACGCCGTCTCTGGTGGGCGCAGATCGGGTTGATCGTCGTCTATTCGGTGCTGATTACCTGGCGCTTGCCGGAGTTCTGGCTGCATCCGTATGGCCCGCTGTCGAAGAATCTGCCGATGATCGCCGCACTCTTACTGCTGATGAACATTGATGGAAAGGGCTCGACGTGACTTATCTGACGATCAAGTGGATGCATGTGATTTCGTCGACGATCCTGTTCGGCACCGGAATCGGCTCCGCGTTCTATCTGCTCGCCGCGAGCATCGGACGCGATGCACGGACCGTCGCGCGCGTGTCGCGGCTCGTGGTGCTGGCCGACTGGCTTTTCACGACGCCGACCGCCATCGTTCAACCGCTCACCGGCTATCTGATGATGCGGCTCACGGGCTTTCCCGTTTCGAGTCCCTGGCTCGCCTGGTCGATCGGCCTCTACGTTGTCGCGATCGCGTGCTGGCTGCCCGTCGTGTGGCTGCAGATGCGCCTCGCCGCCGAGGCGCAAGCCTGCGCCGTATCCGACGCCGGGCTGTCGAGGCGCTACTGGCGCCTCATGTCCGCATGGATCGCGCTCGGCGTGATGGCGTTCGTCGCGTTCGTCGGCATCTTCTGGCTGATGGTCACGAAGACGCTCTAGGCACGCGGTTCAATCCGTCCGGCTGTAATAAACATACGAAGGTTGTCTCAGCTCGCCTTCCTTCGCGGCGACATCGCCGGAATTCGGAAACTGTGGAAGCTTGTCCCACAGCAGCGCGCGTCCGAGCATCTGTTCGCGATCCAGTTCGGGATGATCGTGCTTGAGCCGATTCAGAAACTGCTCGAAGTCCGACACATAGAGATCGGTCTTGACGGCGTGCTCGCGCCGATGAAAGAGACGCTGCAAGAAACTCATCGCTTGCTCCTCGTGGTGCGGCCCGGGCTATTCGCGCTCCAGCCTGAACACGTGCGATGCGCGTGAACCGTTGCGCTCTTCGGCGTACACCGTTTCCGTAACGACGACCCGATAGCCCGGCTTCGGCAAGATGGAAGGGAGATTGCCCGTCACGCGGCTATCGATGCCGCCCAGTCCTGCGGCCGGCGCCGGCACGTTGTTTTCGAGCGTCGCGTTCGATGTGATGACGTTGTCGTGCCAGCCCGACAGATCGCGGCGCGCCTCGATCGACTTCGCGTCCGCGTCCACGGTATCGTCCGTCGAGCCCATGCCTTGCGAATCCACGCCGACGATGCGGCTGTTCGCCCGCTGCACCGGATCGCCGGAATCCCGCGCGATCGAAGCATGGTCGATGTCGGGCAGCGGCGACGGGTCATTGCGCTGCCCGGGCTCGGCCGAGCCAGCATTGCGGTCGCGGCCGAACTCCGCTGCCTGCGTGGCGGCATCGGGCGATGCGGTGCCTGTCGCCGGTGTCTTGGCGGGGCTTTTTGCCGCCATCTCGTTCTGCTGGGCCTGGGTCGGGTTGCCTTCGGCGTTCTGCATGCTTGCTCCAAGTCGTCGTTTCTCGCTGCACGACTCGGTCTGCGCATGGCGCGTGCCTAGCGCATGACGGACTCGCTGGCGGCACCCGTCTTCCGCCGTTGCCGCTTGCGCGAAGCGCGGATAGACGCTGCGAGTTCCATCGCGTACGGCACGACGCCGAATATCGCGCAGAGCATCAGCACGGCTGTGACGGTCGTCGAGGACAACGGAGGATCGCGCCATGCGGGCGTGTAACCAGCGGCGTTATCGAACAGTCTGGCGAAGACATCGGGATGTGCGAGACAAATGATGGCTAGCCCGACGATCGGCGCCATCTCAAGAACGCTATGTACCATTTGCTCGACGGGTGTAATGACGCGCGTCGCCGATGCGTAGCGCAGATCCGCATACACGGTGAGATGGTGGACGACGATGAGCGCGGCCATCGCAACGATCGCGAACGCGTTGATTTGCAGGAACAACGCGCACAGCACGACACCGGCGCCTTCGGTTAGCTGGGCGATATGCATCAGCGATTCGCGCACGCCGGCAGTCTCGGGAAGATTCGCCCAGCGGTGACAAAGCGCGTCCGCGGTGCCGGCGGCGAGCCACAACGGAAGCACGCCGTAGAGCAGGAAGTGCTGCGCGAGCGCCGGATTCATGTTCCGCTGCCGCCGGGCGATGCCGCGGCCTGACACAGTTGAAGCGAGACGCCGCCGACGAAGGAAAGCGACGCGAGATGCTCGGCGCAGCGCCTGAGCGCGCCGATGTCGGCCTCGCAAACGAAGTTGATGCCATCGGGTGCGACGCGGGCATCGAGAACGGCGACGTGGCGCTGCATCAGTGCGGTTATCAGGTCGTGCTCGGGAAGCGGCTCCGCTGTCATGGTTCGAATAGTGATGTTGGCTTTAGGCATGTTCGACTGGTTTCACCACAGGTACGTGCTCATTGCCACGGGCACTGCCGCCCGTCACAACTCAGCGCGCATGTACGAAATGCGAGGAAGCGGAACGTCAACGCGGAAGTACAAACGCGGGCGTCCACAAACCGCGCGATCCGAACACCGAGGGTCTGCCTGGCAGCAGAGCGCTCGCGGATGACAAGGCGACCGGCGTCAGCCTGCCGCTGTTTCAAGAAGTGAACCCGGCCTCTTATATTCAAGACGCGTGCTGAAAGTTGCACGGCCACCGATCCACAGACGGTTGGCCGACCGGCTCGCGACACAATGTCCGAACATCGGTGCACCGTTCAGTGTGAAACACAGTCGGTCGGAACGCTGTGACAGGCGGACGGCGGGTTGCCTTTGGCCACCGAACCGCGCACCCGTTCTGATTGCTGGTTGATCTGGCGTCGCGATCATCCCACCCGCAAGCGGGCGGCGGCGCTGCCCGCGCGAACGTCAGTGTCCTTCCCACGAAGCGCGCTTTCGGTGCCTCGACCTGAGACTGAGACGAAAGACGAGATTCGCTTTTCGACGAAGTCGAAGGCTGCCTGGGCTGCCGCGCACGAGACCCGCTTGCTAACTCCGCGCATGTCGAATCGGCAGCGTGGCTCGACGGGTCGGGTGCTTGCGACCCGTACGCACTGTCGCGATCACTTTGATTGTCGGGTTCCAACATGGGACTTTTGGGAATCGGAATTGCTCAACCCTGCCACGAAGGCTTGTTAGTGAACCGCGCACCGTGTTGATTCGGCTATGTCGGTTGTGCAAGAAGGAATCGATGATGGATCAGGCTTTTGACTGTGTTGTTATCGGCGGCGGTCCGGCTGGGTTGACCGCCGCACTCTATCTTGCCCGGTTCAGGCGCTCCACCCTGGTTATCGATGCCGGTCAGAGCAGAGCGTCGCGGATCCCGATCGTGCGTAACCTTGCTGGTTTTGAAGGCGGCATCAGCGGCAAGGAACTCATCGTCAAGATGCGTCGACAGGTCGATTGCTACCCGGTGCCGATAATCGCCGGCCGAGTCGTCGCGATACGACAGGTGTCCGCCGGCTTCGTCGTGGACTACAGGAGCAGCGGCGATGCTGACAGGCAGAGCGCTCTGGCACATCGTGTCCTGCTCGCGTTCGGGATCCGCGATAGGCTACCGCCGATCGTCGGAGCCGAACGGCTTACCGAAAAAGGATTGCTCAGGTTGTGCGCGATATGCGATGGCTTCGAGGCGCAAGGCAAACGGGCGGCGATGCTGGGTTCCGCGTCACGAGCGCTGTCGCACGCTTTGTTCTTCCGAACGTTTTGCAGGCAGGTAGCTGTCGTCGCGCCCGACCTTTCGGCGCTGACGCAAGAGGAGCGCGCGTCGGCCGTAGAGAACGCCATAGAATTGGTGCCGTTGGGTGCGCTCGAAGCTTCGGCTAACGCTGACGGGCGCTTGAGCGTTGTCTGCCCGGATGGGCGGCGACAGAGGTTCGATATTGTCTATCCCGTGCTTGGCTCTCGCGAAGAAACTGAGCTATTGAGTGGCTTGAACGTCGAACGGGATGAGGACGGCATGATCGTGGCGGATAAGCGGCAGCGCACTAGCGTGGCCGGCATATTTGCCGCGGGCGATGCAGTCAATTCGTTGAATCAGATCTGCGTGGCAGTCGGCGAAGCCGCGATCGCGGCGACGGCTATCCATTGCAGCTTGCCAGGCAATCCGCTTTGAAGCGGCGGCAGGCCGCTGCGACATCAGCATCGGCGTGAGTAGGCTAGCTGCGCCGTATCTTGCTTCGCACTGTCGCGGCTCAGAGCGAGGGAATCTGTGAAAAGATGGTCTGGCCGGGCCGGGCCGGGACGCTCACGGCGCGGCTCACCCAGCTTCATGGTAGCCTGATCACTTGTCACGCAACGCGTTACGCTTGCCACCATGGCTTCCACGTCGATTCCCGGCACCACCCGCTATCAGGACGAGGCACACCATCCAGGGGATCTTCTCAAGATCTTTGTGCTGCCCCATTTGGGCCTCTCGGTGAGCCAGGCGGCCCGAGATCTGGGCGTGGCTCGTCAAACGCTTCACCGGATCTTCGACGGCAGCGCGAGCATCACGCCCGAAATGGCGGTGCGTCTCGAGGCCTTTTGTGGCGTGCCGGCGATGCACTGGTTGGAACTGCAATCCGCGCATGATGTCTGCGACGCTCGTACTTCGCTCGAGCAGGCGCTGACGAAAATTCCGAAACACAGGCTCTCCCGTGTTGCAATGAAGCAGCTTGGAGCAACAGATGAACGATAGTACCGTAATGCCCCAATACGCTCGCACGGGCGTCCCGGGGCTCGACGACATTCTCGTTGGCGGACTGAGCCGGGGCAACTTGTTCCTTCTCGAGGGAAGTCCGGGCACGGGCAAGACGACCATCGCGCTGAGTTTCCTGCAGGCTGGCGCCGAGCTGGGGGAGCCATGCCTTTACATCACGCTCTCCGAGACGATGGAGGAACTGCGCAACGGCGCTTTGTCGCACGGATGGCGGCTCGGTCCACAGATCAGCATCTTCGAAGTCAGCCCGTCCGAAAATCTGCTTGACGCCGATCAGCAGCAGACGCTGCTCTATTCCTCCGACCTCGAGCTGGGCGAGACGACGCGGCTCATCCTCGGCGAGTTCGAGCGCGTGAAACCGAAGCGCGTGGTCATCGATAGTCTTTCGGAGATTCGCTTGCTTGCGCAAAGCTCGCTGCGCTACCGCCGGCAGATCCTGGCATTCAAGCATTACTTCGCTGGCCGCGACGCCACGGTGCTCATGCTGGACGATCTCACCTCCGATGCGGCGGACAAGACCGTGCACAGCGTGGCGCACGGCGTCATCAAACTGGAGGAGTTATCGCCGCAATATGGCGCCGAGCGCCGGCGCCTAAGGGTGCTCAAATACCGCGGTCAGCATTTTCGTGGCGGCTATCACGATTTTGCTATCCGACACGGCGGGGTGGCGGTGTTCCCGCGACTTGTCGCCGGTGAGCACCGAACCAGTTACGCGCGCACGCAAATGACAAGCGACGTTGCGGAACTCGACGCTTTGCTCGGCGGGGGTGTCGAGCAAGGATCCAGCACGCTTATCCTTGGCCCCGCAGGGACCGGCAAGAGCCTCTTCGCGATCCAATTCGTCACGGCGGCCGTGCGGCGGGGCGAAAAGGCTGCGCTCTTCGTCTTCGATGAAGAGCTCGGCCTTCTGTTCGACCGTGTGCGCCCAATGGGCATCGACCTCGAAGCCATGAGAGATGCCGGTGACCTGCACGTCGAACAACTGGACGCGGCAGAGCTGTCGCCGGGCGAGTTCGCGCATCGCGTGCGTGCGAGCGTCGACCGCGCGCGTGTAAAGACGGTTGTCATCGATAGTCTGAACGGGTATCAGGCCGCCATGCCTGAGGAAAATGCGCTCGTACTGCACGTGCACGAGTTGTTGCAGTATCTGAATCGGCAGGGCGCGAACACCTTTTTGACTGTCGCCCAGCACGGCCTCGTCGGCGACATGAAGGCGCCGGTCGACGTGACCTATCTTGCTGACACGGTCATCCTGCTTCGTTACTTCGAAGCGATCGGGCGCGTTCGACGCGCGGTGTCGGTCATCAAGAAGCGCACCGGGGCTCATGAGGAATCGATCCGCGAGTTCCGTATCGGTTCGGAGGGGCTCACGCTCGGAGAGCCGCTGGAAGATTTCCAGGGGGTGCTTCGAGGCGTGCCGACGTTCGTCGGAAAGTCGGCGCCTCTGCTGACGCCGAAGACTGCAACCAAGGACTGACGATCGCATGGCCGAAACCGAGCGATGTCCCGTGCTGCTCCTCACCCCGTCGGGACGCGACTGCGTCGTTGCGCAGGCGCTGTTGGGGGCGGCCGGGATCGACGCAGAGCCGTGCAAGAACGTAGCGCAACTCGGCGAGACGTTGAGAGACGACGTCTGCTGCGTTATCGTCGCCGACGAAGCGTTGAACGGCGCCGACCTCGCCACGCTGGCGGGATGGGTGTCGTCGCAGCCGCCGTGGTCGGACCTTCCATTTGTCGTACTCACACAGCGCAGCGGTCCCGTTCGCAGACCGATGGCCGAGCGGTTGATTACGGCACTCGGCAACGTCACGTTCATCGAGCGTCCGTTTCATCCGACGACGTTCGTAAGCGTCGTCGAAACAGCGGTGCGGGGCCGGAATCGCCAGTTCGAGGCTCGGGCTCGAATCCGAGAACTCGATGAGGGCGAAGCGCATCTTCGCATAGCACTCACGGCCGGACACCTCGGCTCCTGGAGCCTCGATCTTTCCAGCAACACGCTGACAGCATCGACGACTTGCAAAGCGATATTCGGCCGCTTGGAGACCGACAACTTTACTTATGAAGAACTGATTGCAAGCACTCATCCCGAGGATCGCGAGCGGGTGCAGGCAGCCATCGCGGTCAGCGCGGAAACCGGCTGCGACTACGCGATCGAGTATCGCAACGTCTGGCGGAACGGGACCGTGCACTGGGTTGAAGTCAGGGCGCGTGTCGTGCGCGACGACCGGATCGTTCGGCTCGTCGGCGTTTGCTCCGACGTGACGCTGCGCAAAACGTCGGAAGATCAGCTGCGCCGGGTGAACGAATCGCTCGAAGTCAAGGTGCTGGAGCGCACCGCGCAACTGGAAGACGCGCATCGAACGGTGCTCGAGGAAATACGGCAGCGCGAGCACACAGAGAAGCTGCTGCGGCAGGTCCAGAAGCTCGAGATGATCGGCCAGTTGACGGGCGGCATCGCGCACGACTTCAACAATTTGCTGATGGCGATCATGGCGAATCTCGAACTCGTGCGAAAGGAAGTGCCGCCGGAAGAGCGAGTGGGTCGGTTGGTCGATGGCGCGCTGAAAGGCGCTCAACGCGGCGCCGCGCTCACTCAACGGCTGCTCGCGTTCGCGCGACAGCAGGTCCTTAAGGTCGAGCCTGTCCAGATGTCTGCGCTGGTTCACGGCATGGCCGACCTTCTGGACCGGTCGATTGGCTCTATGATCGAACTGGTCATCGATACGCCCGAAGAAGTGCCGTTCACTCGCGTCGATACAAATCAGATTGAACTGGCGATATTGAACCTGGTAGTCAATGCGCGCGATGCGATGCCCGACGGCGGCGCAATCCAAATCAGCGTCGATACCGCGCATTCTGCGGGCGATGGCGACCTGCGAGCCGGCGACTACGTGCGGGTGACAGTGAGGGACACAGGCACTGGCATGGACGCCGCGACACTCGCCAAAGCGACGGAACCCTTCTTCACGACCAAGGAAGTGGGGAAGGGCACGGGGCTTGGCCTTTCGATGATTCACGGTCTCGCGCGTCAGCTACAAGGCGCGCTTCGTCTAGAAAGCACGTATGGAAAGGGCACGCGTGCATCGCTCTGGCTTCCTGTCACGGGTCGCCCGGCTGCCGAGGAGCGTATCGCCGATGACCCGAAGGACGACGGTCCGGCCGACGCCAGCGAGCTGCGCGCCACCGTACTAGTCGTCGATGACGACCCACTTATTTTGTCAAGCACATCTTATCTCCTGCAGGACCTTGGACATGAGGTGATCGAGGCCGCATCAGGGGACGCCGCGCTCCAAGTCCTTCGCGCCGGCCAGAAAGTTGACGTTCTGCTAACTGATTTCTCAATGCCCAAGATGACCGGCGTTGAATTAGCCAATGCGGCGCGGGCACTCAGGCCCGTCCTGCCTGTCATACTCGCAACCGGCTACGCGGAACTGCCGGAGGGCACCGGAGCGGATCTACCGAGACTACGCAAGCCGTATCAACAAAGCCGGCTTCTGCAAGAGATCAGGAACGCCGTGAAAAGCTTGGAATCGCCGCAATCCGGGGCGCAGTAAGCTGTCCATCGCACGAGCCAGCGAACGGGCCGCCTTCCGGACACGTTACAGCCTTGACGGACGAACGACGTCTGCAGAGATGGTTGCCGCTTAACGCATATGGCTGCACGGATTTACTTCCTCACCCTTTCGTTAGCTGGTTGGCCGTTGTGCTAAATTCCGCAACCGGCCGGTTTCTGCCGTTCGACCAAGTCGCAGTGTGACCGCTCCAGCGGCCGGTTCAGGTCGAGACCGGACCGACGCCGGACCGGTGTACATTGGGTTGCATCAACCGGTTGAAACGGCCCCGAACGCGTTCGTTGACAGACGACTGCCAGCTAATCAGCGGATCGGCACGCCAAGATCCTCCTCCAGGAAGCGCAGAATCGCCTCTGCCAGCGCCTCGCGAGGATACGCATTCTGTGTAACGAAGAGCGCCCCGATCGTAGGGTGGGTCCGCGCAACAGGCACCGCGAGCGCCCAGTGATCCGCATTGACGTAGGCGAGAAGCGTGCTGCCGGGGACAACCTGATCGTAAAAGATGACCTGACTGTCGTTCCGCGAGTCGACGCGCGCGAGCTTGTCATAGCTCGACTTCAGGATCGAGGAGATTCGCTCGGGCTGCGGGAACGTCACGACCGAGTAGTAATGCAGATCAGCCGGAAGCGGATGCTGCGCGAGCCACGCTTTGCGAGTCGCAGGTCTCAAACTCTCTACGGCACCACCATCGCCCGATGTGCAGGTTGCGCCCGGAACATATCGCAACAAGTCGGCCTGATATTGGTCGGCGTCGTTGGCGAGCGGGGAGCCGCCGATCGCACCGGCGGCACTCACCACCGCCGCCACCCGGCTTCGTATCTCAGGATAGGCGACCAGTGCTTCCAAAATGTCGGGCGCCCCCTTCGAATAACCAATCAACACGAGCCGCGGCGCGTCCTCCGATGCCGGCATAGCCATGATCGCGTCGCGAATTTGCCGTGCATTGTTAGTGGAACTCGACAGCGCGTCGACGTTGATGAGCGCTGCATCGAAGCCATACTCGCGAAGATGCGTCACGACGGTATCCGGCGTATCCAGCCAGGGATCGAAGCAATCGTAGCCGACGCCATGCACCACCGCCCCAATCAGGTGCCGCCTAGACTGGCCAAGTTCGACGGGCTCGCCGGTGCCAGGGGACTCTGCGCCGACCCGCGTCAGCGCTTGCTCGCACGGGCGGTAGTCGGGTAGCGCTGCACCGCGTGCTTCGAGGACCGCGCAATAAATTTCCCGAAAGCGCCCTCGCTTATCCATGACGCCAGCCTGAGACGCGGGCATGAGAACCATCGGGGGTGTATCGGCCGAGTACGGGATAAGCGGCTTCGCCGCGCATGCGCCGAAGAGAACGCACGACGTGATCGTCGCTAACCAAGCGCTGATCTGGCGGCACGCATCGAAGGCAGCGGCAACCTGACGCTTGAATTGAATGAGCGCCCATCTCGATCTCGAGTCACTGACTCGCATTGCCGGTTGCTCCAGTTTGACGAGTATCTGGCTCTTCCAGATAGGGGACCCACTCAAGAAAATCGACATCCGACAGACTCCGCGGCCGGGTGGCGAAGAACACGACCGCGCGCAATCCGTCCGTATAGTAAGTCGCACCGTCAAGGGTTATACGAGGACGAGTCGGCGGTGCGGGGCCAACACCGTTCACAAATCCGAGCTTTTCGAGGCCGCTCGAATACATCAGGTCCTGCATCAGAAAGTTGCGTGCCTCGTCGACGTTCTCGTGGAGAGTGAGGCGTTTTTTATCGCGGGGTGCAAAGCGCCCGCCGACAGGGCGGCCGACCTGCGCGACGTAGACCAGTTGTCCCTGAAAGCGGATCGGAGCGAGCCATCCCCGGATCCAGTTTGCGGGCGCCCCGGCCTGCGCCTGCTTGCGCATGACAAAGTCCGGTTCCCGACCGAAGACGCGCTGCGCGAGGTCAAACTCCCGCGCATCGCGCCGATAGTCGCGCCGCACCAGCGCTGCCCCGATGTCGGTGAGCTGGCCAATGCCAATGGCATTTAGCGGATCGGCCTGAATAGTCCCGCTCGGGTCGGTGGCACAGCATGGTAGGCGCTCGAGCGCCGCGCGCAGCGACGCCAGGTCCTGGTAGTCCATGATTCCAGTGGCAGAGGGTGGCAGAGGGATCTGCGACAGCCGTGGATCCATCGTGCCGCCTGGCACACGCAGAAAGATCGAGAAGGGCATCAGCGTCTGGTTTCCCAGCAGATCGACATTGACGAGCTTGATGCCTTGATCGGGGTTGGTGAACAAAATGCCCGATCGTGTCTCCCCCGACGGGATGGGGTTGTTGAACCTGAGATCACGGAAATAGTCGTCCATGCGCTTGTTGCTTGCGCCGCCAAACAGCGTATGCATTGACCATGCGACTTCATGAGGTGAGAAGTAGTCCGGGTCCGTGCCCGAGCGTAAAAGCCACAGCGCCTGCGACGTCCCATTCTGCACTTCGAGCCAAAGCGGCTGCACTCCCGTTCTGTTGACGTCGGCACCATACATCCGCTTGCTGTCTTCTTCGCTAAGCACCGTTGCGCTCACGCGTACGCCGCGACTGGAGGCGCTGACCTCGCGCTGACGCAACGGCTCAGCGTCCGCCTCGGGCGGAATTTGCCATGTCGAGCAGCCGGCCAGCGCGAGCGCCAGGCATAGCGCGAGTCCTGCATTAGACCGTCGCCTGCGCAAGGTCTGCTGGATGGTCATGGCCTCGCTCCTGGCGTCACCCGCAGTACCTTGTACGGAGTGATCCACGGGAAGATTTCGATCTGCGATAACGGCCTCGGCGTGCGATCGAACACCAGCACGACGCGGAAGCCGTCGGTGTAATACGGGTCGGTCGTCAAATTCCTTCGCGGCGCAGCTTCCAACACGGCACCCACCCCCGTCACTAGTCCCATCTTGAACAGGTTCTGGGAATACGCCATGTCTTCGGTCAGCGCAGTGCGTGCCTCATCCACCTCCGGGTCGATCTTGTGTGTCGTGAACGTTGACGAGTGCCACGTCAGGCGAATCCCGATATCGCGGCTGATCTGTCCAACCCACACAGGCTTGTCGTGATAGCGCATCGTGCTGAGCCAGAGCCGCATATGGTTGCGCTGGTGAATGTCGCCCCGCGCCTTTTGAAGCGCGAGGTCTTGGGCGCGTCCGAACAGGTAAAGGTCGCTCACCGGCGCGTTGACGTACGCTTGGCCCGACAACGCGGCGCTGATCATCCGCTCGATTGCCCCCGACCACTTTCGTTCCGTGAGGCTCCAGCCCCGCCGCACGAGTGCGGGAAAGGCGTCGTCGAGGCTGCCGACGATCACCAGGTTGAGCGGGTCGCCCTTCTTTGAGCCGTCCTCGTCAGTTGCGCAACAGGGCAGTGCTTCGAGCGCTTCTCGAAAGCTCGCGTCGTCCGTGTAATTTACAGTGGGCTCCTGCGGATCGGTCGCCCGTCTGAAGACCTGACTACGCTTGTAGTCGGCTTCAAACCCAGGTACGGATACAAAAACGGAGAACGTCCGAGCGTGTCCGCTCGCGACGAGATCCAGTTGCACCAGCTTCGCGCCCGCGTTGAAATTCGTCAGCACAAACCCCGCGACCGTCTCTCCGGGACGCACGGGGTTATGAAAAGCGAGACTACGGAAGCGGCGCGCGAGCTCGGAACGCTGGTCGGGCGAAGCATCGCTGCTGAAAGCCTCTGCCGCCTCCGATGCGGGAAAGAAGTTTGGATCCAGGCCGGGTGACAGGAGAAAGTAGTTGTGGTCCTCGCGATTGCGGACCTCGATCCAGACGGGCTGAATTCTTCTTTCGGCAAGCGGGACACCGTACACCGCCGCGCTTTCCTCTGAGGACAGCACGGCTGTTGAAACCTCGATGCCGGCCTCGTCGCGTGTCACGGCCCGGTTTTGGTAAGCCGGTATTGCGGCTTCTGGCGGAACCGCAGCGCAACCGACCACTAGATAGCCGACGGAAATCGCAATCAGCATCCTGGTAACGACGCTGTTCATCAAGTCAACTCCGGGGTTGACACCGTGGCGTTCGGTCGCGCGGATCAGCTAGCTAACTGCGCGCCGCCCTCACTGAGCTTGCAGGAGTACGCTACCCAGTTTAGTAGAGGTTGGGGCGCCGATGGGGTAGCGACCGTGGATCGCATCCGTGCAGCACGGAGTTGATGATCGCAAAGTCTTGATTGCTTTCCGGCCGCATCCCTAAGCGGCTTGCACGGATCGGCGCCGGCCAAATCAAAGCAGATGGCCCGCCGCGATTTCCGGGGGCGGAAGCACCGCAAAAAGATCGATCTGACAAATTCACTCACTAAGCACTGGCAAAACGCCGCCGACGCGACAGGCGTCGGTTGTCGTGGCTATGCGACAGACCGTCTGCGGATAGCAAAGCGTTGAGAGGGCGAGTGCAGGACGGCGAGTTCGCCGGCTTCCCGTCCCGACTCTGCTACAAGCATTCCTGCGCTTGCTCAGGTAACGCGCACGAACTACCCTTCGGCGAAGAACCACTCCGACATCGTCCGCGCTAGTTCGCGCACGACCTCCGCGTCGGTCCGGCCGGAGGATGCGCGCACGTGAAACGAATGATCTGCGTCGTCCACCACATGCAGCGTGGCGCGCGGCCCGAGCGTCTCGACGACCGACCTCAGCAGGTGAAGCTCGGCCAGCTTGTCGCGCGTGCCCTGCAGGAAGAGAATCGGCACCGTGACGTCCGCCAAGTGCCGCGCCCGCTCGACGCCGGGCGCCCCAGCCGGGTGCAGCGGGAACGCGACGAAAGCGAGGCCACGCACGCCATCGAGCGCGGAGATGGCTTGGGCCTGGGACGTCATGCGGCCGCCGAACGACCTGCCGCCCGCGAAGAGCGGCAGGGCTGGCAGCCGCCGGCGGGCCTCTGCGACGGCTGCCTGCACGGCAGCATGTGCCACGGCCGGCGAGTCCACCCGCCTGGAGCCCCGCTCCATGTACGGAAACTGGTAGCGCAATGTGGCGACGTTCGCCGCGGCAAGCGCGTCGGCCAAAGACGACATGCCGGCGTGCTGCATGCCCGCCCCAGCGCCGTGCGCGAAGACATATAGCGCTCGCGCGTGCTCTGGCACTTGAAGGAGCGCAGAGACCTTAGAGCCGTCGGGTAGTGCGAGGGAAAGCGATTCTGCGTCGTCCATGGTATTCAGGTCGTGTCGGTGTGGTCTTTGCGCCGATTCTGCATCAATGAGGCATCGGGAGACGCTTGTGGCAGCTTCCGGCAAGGCATTGCTCGGGCGGACTTTGCCGGCCGATCCATGGAGCGCGCCCATTGCGAAGGGCGCCGCAGTCGCGATGTGTCGGTTGACGACCGAAAGCCCGACAGCAATGTGATCTGCGCTTCGAGACATTCGCGTAATAGCACGCCTGCATCATTGTTAGCGAGCTGTTACGACACTGCAAGCAGCGTCAAAGGAAGTTCTCGGAGGGCGGTTCATCTATCGGGCTCCCTGAAAGAGCAGGTCCGGCAGCAAGAAGCTCTTAGTCGACGCATAGTTGGCCGCGTATGGCCGCGACGCGGGTACGTCGCTCGCTAACGCCGGGACCATCGAGCGGCAGCCCGTTCGACGCTGCGCTAGCGTCGGCTCGATCCCGCCTGATGTGCCGCGAACAGACACAGCATCTCGTACATCATCGTTGCGGCGACGAGCGCGGTGTTGCCGCTCGGATCATACGGCGGCGACACTTCAACCACATCGCCGCCGACCCAGTTCAACCCGTCGAGTCCGCGCAGCAACGCAAGCGTTTCGCGCGTCGTCAATCCGCCGATTTCCGGCGTGCCGGTGCCAGGTGTGAACACCGGATCGAGCCCATCGACATCGAGCGAAAGATACACGGGCGCATCGCCGACCACGCGCCGCGCTTCTTCGACGATCGCCGCCGGGCCGCGTTCCTCGAACTCTTCGATGAACACCACGCGCATGCCGTGATCCAACGAATAACGCCAGCCTTCGTCGGTATTCTGCGCGCCGCGTATGCCGATCTGAATCGTGCGCGTGGGATCGAGAAGACCCGCTTCGACCGCGCGTCTGAACGGCGCGCCGTGCGTGAATTTCGAGCCCTTGAACGCATCCCACGTGTCCGTGTGCGCGTCGATATGCACGAGCGCGAGCGGTTGCTTCGGCGCGATCGCCTGAAAGACCGGATAGGTGATCGAGTGATCGCCGCCCGCGATCAGCGCTATCTTCCCCGCGCGGAATACTGGCTCGAAAAAGCGGCGGATATCGGCGTGCGCGGCTTCTAGATCGTAGAGATGCTCAAAGGGCACATCGCCGATATCGGCGACGCGGCACGCTTCGAACGGATTGAATCGCGTGACGTGATGAATCGCGCGCATCATCGTGGACATGTTGCGGATCTCGCGCGGCCCGAAGCGTGCGCCAGGACGCGCGGTGACACCGCCATCGAAGGGCACGCCCGCCAGCGCGATATCGAGCGCCGCGAGGTCGCGCTCGAACGGCACGCGCATGAAAGTGGGAATGCCGGCGAAGCGCGGCAACTGCATCCGCGAAAGATCGGTGCTGGCCATGATGAGTTCCCGCTGATCAGAACGTGGGCGGCGTGTTGACCCAGAGTATGCGCGTCACCGCATCGCCCGGATTGCGATAGCTGTGCGGCTCGGTGCTCGGAAAATAGAACGAATCGCCCGCCTTGAGCGAATAGCTCTGATCGCCGAGCGTGAGTTCCAGTTCGCCTTCGAGCACATAACCCAACTCTTCGCCGACGTGATGAATCTGCTCGTCGCTGCGCGCGAGCGGCTCCAGTACGTGGATGTCGCCCTGAAGCAACTGGCCCGGACTCGGCACGACAAGGCGTTCGAGCATGATGGAGCCCTCGGCACGTCTGCGTTTGCCGGCCGCCGGAGCGGCCCGCGCGCCCGGAAAGCGCACCGAGGGCCGCTCGCTCGCACGCTGAACCGGCGAAGCCGTGAGGGTCGGCGCGGACAGCAGTGCCGCGATGTTGGTGTCGAGCGCAATGGCGAGCTTGTGCAGCATGGCGAGCGAAGGCGTCGCGTGGCCGCCTTCGACCTTCGACAGAAGACTTTCCGAGCAACCCGCCGCTCCCGCGAGCACCTTGAGCGTCATCTGTCGCACCATGCGCGCATGACGCAGACGCGTGCCGAGGCCATCGGCGGCGGACGCCGGCGCGGCGTTGGCTTTAGGTGAAGTACGCGCTGCAGTTGAGGAAGGTCGTTTGCTGGCCACGAATGAACACCATCGAAAAGAAGAAGGGCGCGCTTATGCGAGCACCGTGAACTCGACTTCGAGCGGGTTGAGCGCGTTGATCGGAATGATATCCTGCGGGCACGCCGACATGACCACGACGCAGTCCATCGCGGCCCTGATATCCACGTAATCGCCGGACTTCGACACGGGCGGCAGCCAGTCAATCGAATAATCCGGCTTGACGGGAATGTTCATCCAAAGATTGAACGGCTGGGGCACTTCCTTCGTGCGCAAGCCAATAGCCTTCAGCGCAAGCCGCAGGTTGTCCGCGCAGTTGTCGTGATAGTGCTCGACGCCGAGATTGCGATAGCGGTACAGATCGCACGCGGCGATGAGCGTATCGTGCACGCCCGGCGACGTATCCGTGACGAGTTCGGCAATCGGGCGGCGCTGGTTGGTCACGAGCGGATCGCCCGGCTGCGGAATGATCTTGTCGATGAACGCGCGCGTATGTTCGAACGACAGAAACTCGTTCAGATGCTGCGCGTTGAAGATCCACGTATCGCACACTTGCGTGCCGTGCGGATTGGCGATGCGGATGGTCTGCCCGGCCTTCACGCGCACCGCGCGGCCGCAGCGCGCGGGCACCGTATACGTCATGCCGATTTCAGGCGTGCCGTCCGGCGAGATGGGTTCGTTGAGCGTGGCGTTGACGCCGGTTTCCTGGCCGTTGTCTTCGGTGCTTGCAAGAGTCGTTGCGGATGCGTTCATGTGGGCTCCTTCAGTCGTTGCAGAGTGTGGTGAGGCAATGAGCGAGCGCGCGTGCGCCGAGCACGAGATGTCCGGCGTCCGTCGCTTCGGCGGGGTTGTGGCTGATGCCGTCTATGCTGGGCACAAAGATCATTCCGCTCGGGCAATGTTTCGCGAGATACATGGCGTCGTGGAATGCGCCCGAGGTCAGATGCAGCGCGCGGGTATCGAGCGCGCGGCAGGCTTCGTCGATGCGCGACAACACGGACGGATTGAACGCGACGGGCGCATGGGCGAACAGCGCTTCGATGCGCGCGCCATGAGATTGCGCGATGGCCTGCGCGTGTTCATCGAACGCGCCGAGCACGCGCGCGTCCGGATGGCGGAAGTCGACGGTGAAACTCACCGCCGACGGAATCGTGTTGATCGAATTCGGCGCGATGTTCCAGCGGCCGAACGTGACGCGCGTATCGGCGCGGCCGAGTTCATGGGCGATGGCATCGAGTTCCCGATGCAGCGCGATGGCGAGCGTCATCGCGTCGCGGCGCAGTGGCATCGGCGTGGTGCCCGCGTGGGCGGCGATGCCCTGCACATGGAACGCGTACCAGCGCACGCCCTGAATGCCGCTGACGACAGCGAGCGGCACCTCGGCCTTTTCGAGTTGCGGACCCTGTTCGATATGCAGTTCGACGAAGGCATGCGCGGCGTCTTGCTGCGCGCGCGGCGGCAGTTCGGGGAACGCGCTGACGTGGCGTTGCAGCGCCGCGCTCAGGGTTGTGCCTTCGGCGTCCTGCACGTGCGCATAACGCGCCATCCGCGACGGCTCCACGAAGGCGCTCGATCCCATCGCGCCCGGCGAGAAGCGCGTGCCTTCCTCGTTGGTCCAGATCGCGACTTCGAGCGGGCGGCGCGTGGGCACGTTCGCATCGTTCAACGCGGCGAGCACTTCGAAGCCCGCAAGCACGCCGTAACATCCGTCGAGCTTGCCGCCGGCAGGTTGCGTGTCGATGTGGCTGCCGGTCATCACCGGCGCAAGTGCTGCGTCGCCCTCGCGGCAGAAAAACAGATTCGCGCACGCATCCACATGCACGCTGCAGCCGAGCGCACGCGCGCGGTCGATCAGAAAGCGCCGCGCTTCGATATCGCGTTCGCCGAGCGCGGGGCGGTCCACGCCGCCGTCATCGCGCGCGCCGAATGCAGCGAGGGCTTCGATCGATTCGAGCAGGCGCGCCGCGTTCACGGCATCCGCCACTTGTCTTGCGCTCACGATGTCACTCCTTCGCTCACGAAATCGAGGCTGCGTTCCAGCCACGGTTTAAGGAACTGCTGCAAGCGCGGTGTGCGCGTATTGCCGAACAGTTGCGCGGGCGGTCCGGCTTCGACGATTTTCCCGGCTTCCATGAACACGACCTTGTCGGAGATCTTCGCGGCGAAGCTCATCTCGTGCGTGACCATCACCATCGTCATGCCTTCCTGCGCGAGCGAACGGATCACGTTGAGTACTTCCTCGACGAGTTCGGGATCGAGCGCGGATGTGGGTTCGTCGAGCAGAATCACTTCCGGTTCGATGGCCAGCGCCCGCGCGATGCCCACGCGCTGCTGCTGCCCGCCGCTCAGCCGCGCGGGATACGCGTCCGCCTTGTGCTCGAGACCGACACGCGTGAGCGCGGCCAACGCTTTCGTGCGCGCGTCGCGCCTGCTCATCTTCTTGGCGAGCACGAGCGGCGTCGCGACGTTGTCCAGCGCGTTCATGTGCGGCCAGAGATTGAATTGCTGGAAGACCATCGAAATGGGACGGCGCACGTCGGCGATGCTGGCTTCGCTGTCACGATCCTTCGCCGTGCGTCCTGTCGATCGATAGCCCAGCAACTGGCCTTTGATCCACACTTCGCCTTCGTCATAGGCTTCGAGAAAATTCATGCAGCGCAGCGCGGTGGTCTTGCCCGAACCGGACGGCCCGATCAGCGTGACGATCTCGCCGCGCATCACATCCAGGTCGATGCCCTTGAGCACGCGGTTCTCGCCGTAGGACTTGCCGACGGCGCGCAGCTTGAGAATCGGAAGGTCGCTCATGATGTCTTCTTCAGAAACGGAATGCGGGAAGTCGCGGCCTGCGCGATCAGCGACACGGCTTGCGTCAGCAGCCAGTAACATGCGATCAGCAGCGCATACGGACCGATATACGTGTAGCTCGATGCGACGATATCGCTGGCCGTCATCGTCAATTCGGGCACCGTGATGATCGACGCGACCGCACTCTCCTTGATGACGAGAATCGTCTGGTTCGCGATCAGCGGCGCCGCGAACGCGAGCGCCTGCGGCAGTTCGATGGAGCGGAACGCGTCTCGCCGGCTCACGCCGAAAGCGGCGGCGGCTTCGAGCTGACCGCGCGGAACGCTCGCCCATGCCGCGCGAAAAAGCTCCGCGAAATAAGCGCTCGAATAGAACGCGAGTGAAAGGATCGTGGCCTGCACGGCCGACAACGTCACGCCTAAAACCGGCAGCCCGAAGTACACGATCACGAGCTGCGACAGATAAGGCGTGCCGCGCACCAGCCACACGAACGCGCCATAGACGAGCGCGAACGGACGGCCGAACGCGAGCCGCATCGCGTTGATCGCGAAGCCCGCGACGATGCCGATGAAGGCCGCCAGCACGCTCACTTCGAGCGTGATGCCCATCGCTTCGATGAAGCGCGGAACGAGTGCGATGAAGTTGTTCATGCCGATGCCTCACGGACGCCGTGCCACACGCAGCGCGTACACATGACCCGCGCCCGCGAGCAGCGACGTGATTGCCAGATAGAACATCGCCGCCAACGCGTACACTTCGAGCGGCCGATACGTCGATGACGAAAGCTGCTGTCCGACGCGCATCAGATCCGTTACGGATATCACCGACACCACCGCCGACGCCTTGACGATATCGATCATTTCGGAGACGAGCGCGGGCAGCGTCGCGCGCACGACTTGCGGCACTTCGATATGCCACAAGGTCTGACGCCGCGTGAGATTGAAGGTCGATGCCGCCTCGATTTGCCCCGGCGCGATGGAGCGAAAACCCGCACCCAGAATCTGCGACTGATACGCGCCCGTGTTGAGCGACAGCCCGATCGCGGCGGCAGCGAGCCCCGGTAACTCCAGCCCGAGCGCGGACGGCACGTAGTAGAACACCAGCAGTTGCGCGAGTACGGGCGTGCCGCGCAGCAGGCTCACATACACGCGCGCCGTGCCGCGCATCAGCCGGCTGTCGCTGACCGACATCGTGTAGACGAACACGCCGACGAAGAAGCCGCAGCAGACAGCAACCGCCGACAGCACGAGTGTCGTCAGCGCGCCGTCGAGCAGTTGCGGCAAGTAGCCGATGCAGCGCGTAAGCAGATCGGGACCGTTCATCGCGATGTCAGATAGACGGTGCGGGAAGCGTGGCCGGAACGTCCATCGTCGAGCCGAACCATTTCTCCTGAAGCTTCTTCATGGTGCCGTCGCTGTTCGCTCTCGCGATGCCATCGCTGAAGAGCTTGAGGAGGGCAGCGCTGTCGGCGTCCTTGCGTGCGACCCAGGCGAAGTAGCTCTTCGGACCGATGGTCTGCGGCAACACCGCGAAAACGCCCGGACGCGACTTCAGCAATGGCCCGAGATTGGCGACGGACTGCGCGACGGCATCGAGCCGGCCGACGGCGAGGTCGGCATAGGCTTCGTCGAACGCGACGTATTGCTTGATCTGCTTGATGCCGGGACCGCCTGCTTCCTTCAGCTTCTTGTCGAGCGCCATCAGCGCCTGCAATTGTGCAGAGCCGGTCTGCGAGCCGACCACCTTGCCGTTCAGATCGTTCGGCGCTTTGATGGAGGTATCGGCGGACCGGGTGAGTACGCCGGTGGTCGCGTCGGCGACGGGAACAGTGAAGGCGAAATGATCGGCGCGGTCCTTGTTGACGGTCACGGCCGTCACGACGACGTCGAAGCGCTTTGCATCGAGACCGGGCAGCAGACCCTGGAAGGGCAGGTCGAGCTGCTTGACCTTCACATCGGGCAGAGACTTGAGGACGTAGGCCATCAGATCGGCGTCATAGCCGACGATCTTGCCGTTATCGACGTATTCGAAGGGCGCGTAACGCGCTTCCGTCGCGATCGTGATTTCCTTGTTCGATTTGATGCGGGCGAGCAGATCTTCCGCGTGCGCAAGCGACGGCGCGGCGGCGTTGAGCGCGAGCGCGCCCGTCAGTGCGGCCAGCAAATGGCGAAGACGTTTGTTCATGACACTCCCCTTGCGTATGGGCTATGTTGAAGGCAATCGGAATTTCATTCAAGCAACTTGAATGCAATTCATTAGGCATGAAGTGTGCCAACGCGAAGCGCCCGGACCTGCGGGGCTTCGTCTTCCGACATGCACTGAAAGGGGGGTGTAGAAGCGGGCGAATGCACCGCCGCGCACGGCGATGCACCGGTTTGAAGTATGAAGGGAGTGATTGCGAGAGTGAGTGGGGTCCGCAATAGGGACGCAAGACGTCACACGAGCGACAGGGCGTCCGGCGGCCGCGGCTTAACCAGCAGCGGGGACATGGAGATGGATCCTCGATGCGTCGCGCGCAAGGGTTCGACTAGCAAGCTCGCAACGTTTCATCAGTCTGGAGATTGCGAACTCGGGTACCCGGCGTACGATCGTACGTTCCGCGCGATCGACGCCCATCGTCCTGCTGCAAAATTGGCACTCGGCCTAAAGCTCGGCCGCCGCCAGTGCGGTCGCGCCCAGCTGTGCTTGTTCCCGACGATGCGCCGCGACGGAAGAATGCGCGCCGGCTGGTGTCGCGGTGCGGCAGACATCGCGTAAGGCGCAATCGGCGGGAAGCACGGTCTCCAGTTCGTCGCGAACGAATCGCCATGCGCCCTGATTGCGGTCTTCCTCCTGCGCCCAAACGATGCTGCGCAAGCTGGTGAACCGGGCGAGCACGCGCCGGAGTGGGTCATGCGGGAACGGATACAGCTGCTCGATGCGGATGATCGCCGTCGATTCGTCGCCGGACCCGTCGCGAGCATCGCGCAATTCGTAGTAGAACTTTCCGCTGCATAGGACGACGCGTTCAACCGCACTTGCATCTGCGATGCGTTCGTCGCCCAGTACGCATTGAAATGCGCCATCGATCATCTCTCGCAGCGTCGAGTGCGACGCGACGTTGCCGTAAAGCTTCGACTTCGGAGACATGACGATGAGCGGCGTCCGACGCTCGGTCGTCGCCTGCTGGCGAAGCAGATGAAACCATTGCGCCGAGGTCGAAGGTACGACAATCCGCATGTTTTCGTCCGCGCAAAGCTGCAGGAAGCGGCCGAGATAGCCGCTCGAATGCTCCGGACCGACGCCCTCATGGCCATGCGGCAGCAATACGGCGAGCGCCGAATCATAACCCCACTTGAACTCGCCGGCCGCGATGTACTGATCGATGAAAACCTGCGCGCCGTTGACGAAGTCACCGTACTGTGCTTCCCAGACAGTCATCGTGGTCTTCGTTTGAACACTGTAGCCATACTCGAATCCAAGCACGGCCTCTTCGGTCAGCGGCGAGTTCACGATGTCGAACCGTCCCTGCCTTGCGGCGATGCCACTGAGCGGCACATGACGGTGGTGAGTGCACGTCAAGCACGAAGACGCGGCCGAAGCGCGCGCCCAAATCGCCATAGAGCTTCCCGGTGAGCAACAATTTCAAACAGGAAGCGCGGCTAATTTCCATCCTTGGCTTTACATAATCAACATTATCAGAGTTTTAAGTGTAGGTCCCAAGTTCAAATGTCGTGTTTCTGCTAAGTAGAGATGTCGCGTTTTGGCGTAGGTTCGTCGCCACACAAGCGTTTCAGGAGCGCGGGCGATGAACACGATTGGGACCATCACGATGTCGATGCGTGAACTGGACCGACTCAAGGCGATTCAGGCGGTCGCCGACGCGCGACTCAAACCCGAGCGTGCGGCCGAACGGCTGAACTTGAGCGTACGGCAAGTCGAACGCCTGGTGTGGCGTTACCACGCGGCCGGCGTGGCCGGTCTGGTGTCAGGCAAACGCGGACGCCCGAGCAACCATCAATTGCCCAACGGCGTGGCACAGCGCGCGCTGGCGTTGATCCGCGAACGCTACGAGGACTTCGGGCCGAGCTGGCCGAGGTCGAAGCGGCCTTCGACGCGTACGAGACCGCACTCGTCACGAACGACGTCGCGATGCTCGACGCGCTGTTTTTCGATACGCCGCATACGCTGCGCTACGGCGCCACGGAAAACCTCTACGGTTACAAGGCGATCCGCGCGTTCCGGGCTGCACGACCGGGCAAGACACTGGCGCGCACGGTGACCGCGCGCGTCGTGACCACATGCGGCGATGCCTTCCCGTCGCGAACATCGAGTTCCGGCGCGATGGCGATCCGCGCATCGGCCGGCAGACTCAAACGTGCGTGAAGATGCCCGAGGGATGGCGCGTCGCCAGCGCGCATGTAAGCTCGATGGGCGCGTAGCGGCGCGCCTGGCCGACTGCCTGACCAGCAGCGGCCGTTGCGCATCACCGTGAAATGCGTCATTGCGAGGTCAATTCCGTTCGCGCGACGCAACCCGATGAATATTCGATCTGCATCGGAAGCACGTCACTTGCTGCGCAAAGTCCAGCGACGATCGGAAAGAGGGTCGACGTCCGGCAAGTCACGTCGATGCTGTGGCCGATGACCGGCTCGCCGACGTCAATCCAACGCCACGACCGCATCGAGCGCGCCGCCGACCATCGCGCGCAGCGTCGGCTGGATAGCGTCGGCTTTCTCCGGCAGATACACGAACGGCGGCGCTTCATCCATATACGCGGACTGACACATTTCCAGTTGGACCGCGTGAATCCCGTCCTGCGGCGCGCCGTAATGGCGCGTGATGAAGCCGCCCTTGAAGCGCCCGTTCGCGACCCACGTGTAATCGCTTTGCGCGGCCGCATCCGTCACCGCCCTCGTCACCGATTCCGCCGCCGTCCTCCCATCCTGCGTGCCGATGTTCAGGTCTGGCAGCTTGCCGTCGAAAAGACGCGGCAGCACGCTCGCGATCGAGCGCCCTTCCCACAGCAGCACGTTCCCGTGCATGTCGCGCAGACGCACAAGCTCGGCGGCGATCGCATCGTGATACGGCTGCCAGTACGCTGTCACGCGACGCTGCTTTTCGGCGGCATCGGGAGCGCAGCCTTCACGATTCACCTGCTCGCCGCGAAACGTCAGATCGGGGCACAGGCCGGTCGTCGTCTGGCAAAACCTCATCCCGCAGCCACGCCTCGATTGCGCGGTCACGCTCGCGTAATGCACCAAGCGCAAGGCACATGACTACTTCGGCCGAAAAGAAACGTCGGCGCGTCAGAAAATATGCATCATGCCGATGTACGCGCCCGTCTGGGATTGCCCCGCGAGCGGACTCGTGCCCGGATCGGCGTCGCGCGGCGTGGCGAAGACGGAGAACGTACCGTTCGCGCTGTTGCGCACGTAAGCGACCGTGCTGTACAGAAATGTGCGCTTGGTGAAGTTATAGGTCGTGCCGAGCACATAGAGCATCGCGTGGCTCGCCGGGTCATGCGATGCGTCGCCGCCGCCCTCGCCCACGTGGACATAGAAGCCCGCCGCCGTGACGGCCCAAGCGGGCGTCGCCTGATAGGTCGCGCCGAGCCAATAGTGATCGGCGGTGCTGGAGAGGCCCGCGGGCGTGTCGGGCGCGGAATAGTGCGTGTAGGCGGCCTGCACTTTCCATCGATCCACCTTCAGGTTCGCGCCCACGAAGAGTTCGCGCGACGCCTGAAATACGTTGTTCATCTGGCCATTCTGGCTGCGCAGTTCGTCATAGATGCCGCGCACGTCGAAAAGCGGCGAGTGGTAAGTCAGCATGATGCCGTCCGAGCGGCCGAACTCGCCCGCCGCGCCGGAGTTGAACGCGCCCGCCTGACCGCCCAGCGAGTACTGTCCTTGCACGTCGAATCCATGAAACACGGGGCTGTGATATTCGACGTTGTTGCTCGTCTGCTGCCAGTTGCGTCCGCGCACGAGTGATGCCGATGACACCGCCTGTTGCACGAAGGGATCGAATTCCCAGACGCCGTCGCTGTCAATGAACAGATTGCGGCCCGCCTGCAACTGCCCGTATGTCTTCGAGCTCAGTCCGACATAGGCGCGGCGCGACCAGAGACGTCCGCCCCCCGTGGTGCCGTTCATGATCTGGATCGCAGTTTCGAGATTGAACACCGACGTCAGGCCGCCGCCTAGATCTTCGTTGCCTTTGAGGCCCCACATGCTGGTGCCCCAGTCGCCGCCCTCGGCGCTCCATCGCGCGGATGTGCCGCCGGTACCGTTCGCGATGTGATTCAGATATTCGATGCCCCCGTCGAGGCGTCCATACATCGTGACGCTGGATTGCGCCATGGCGCCCGACGCGACAAAGGTGAAACCGACCACCGCTTTCCGTACACAACCTTTCATGTTCGGTTCGACTCCGTTGGGGGTCCGCTCGGATGCGCGGAACCGATGCACGCGAACATAGCACCATCGCGAGAACTCGGCACAGATCCAGTAACCGCAACGGTCAAGAACTAGAAGATGATCTCAATCGAAGTCCGTTTGCTGCGTCCCGCGCAGCTAGCGATCCAACGGGCAGCCGCGAGCAGCCATACTTCAGCCGGTCGAGGTCGCCATCGGCGATGCTACTTGTTTCGCCAAGCAAGCTCGCTTTCAGTCCCGAACGTCGCTAAGACCTTAGCGCGCACGTCGGACCTCATAGTCGACACAGCTACGAAGGTAAGAACGTTCCATCCACCCTTTCGTGCTCAAGGGGACGAACCGCTATCAGGCCGGCTCGGTTGACTATCTCAATGTCGCCAGCGCGCAGACCATTGCGCTCGAGAACCAGCGCAACGGCGAGACGATCGAAGCGCGCCGACTGAATGCTAGCGTTCGACTGCTCAAGGCGCTCGGAGGCGGCTGGGATCGCACGGCGCTGCGCGACACGGCGGCCGCAGCGCAATGACACCGTTGTCGTTTTGGCACTAGCTTCTCCGACCTTCAAACCTCCGTACAGACAGGAATTAGCAAATTCCTGCTGTACGTGGAATCGAGGCATGGTCATCGGATCGACGCCTGCATTCGCGTACGCCCTGATGCGCGCCAGCGGCCTCTGACTAAGCAACCTCGGCTTTCGACGGCGCCTCACAGAAAGACCGTTGATATTGAGGGAATGAAGGCGATCGCGATCAATCCGAGAAGCAACATACCGAGGTAAATCCAGATTCGCCTCGAAGCGCAGGCGAGCTCCAGAAAGCCGCGCCGCGCGAGATTTTCATGCTCAGGCTGCCTCCGTCTTGCCGACCATGTGCCCGGATCGTCCTTTGCGCGTCAAGAGCAGCAACGTTGCGACACTGACGAGCGTAAGGATGGCAAGCGGCATGAGCGCGAGGGAGTAACTGCCCGTTGCCTCCTTAACCCAGCCGTAGACGTTCACCATGAGGCCGCCACCAAGCAGATTTGCGATGGCGTTAATCGTTGCAAGGCCCGCCGCCGCCGCGCTGCCGGAGAGCATGTCGCCAGAGAGCGCCCAGAAAGGCCCTTTGAACGCATAAGCACCGACCAAAACGGCACAGAGCAGGCAGATCGTCGGGAGCACGGCGCCGCTAAGCGACGTGGCGAATAGGCCCATACCGATAAGAAGCATCGGAATGACTGTGTGCCAGCGACGTTCCTTTACTCGGTCAGAGCGTCGGCCCCAATAGACCATCAACACGCACGCCAACGCGTAGGGTACGGAGTTAATGAGGCCTGTCTGCATAACGGTCAGGCCGTACGACTTGAGCAATTGTGGCTGCCACACGTTCAGGGTGCTACCCGCAGCCGACGCGCAGGTATCGACAAGAGCAAGGCAAAGGACGTAGCGGTTTCGGAAGAGCTTCGTCAGCGGCATATCCAAGACTTTTTTTGGCGCCTTCGTCTCTGTCGCAAGTTCATTGGCGAGCCACGTGCGCTCTTCCTCCTTGAGCCATCTCGCTTGCTCCGGCTTGTTAGTCAAGAAGAACAGGCACATCAGACCAAGAAGCACAGTCGGCAGGCCTTCAAGGATAAAAAGCCAGTGCCATCCGCGCATCCCTGCGATTCCATCCATTTGCAGAAGCAGTGCGGATAGTGGTGAACCGACGAAGTTACCAAGCGGGATCGCCACCATGAATATAGCAACGATGCGAGCGCGGTACGACGCCGGAATCCAGTACGAGAGGTACAGTAGGACCCCCAGAAAGAAACCAGCCTCGGCAGCACGCATGGTGCCGAGATTCCGTACGTATTCAACACCCCTTCGTAGACGCGCTTGAGTTCATCGGCGTGCACATGGCTGTTCGGTTCGCTCGGCAATCAGAACGCGCGGCTCTCACCTCGCTGCCCGCGTCAAGTTTCTGGATTGACCTCGCCCAGAACGGTCAAATGCCTCTTCCTCCCTGGTAGCACGCGCTATAACATGCGCTGTCGCGTCTCGCGGAGAATCATCGATACGGGATCGAACAAATCCGTCGTGCCCATGCGAACTGGTTGCGCCGCTCGTCGAAGCTCCGCTGGAAGTGTTTCGGAAGACGGGTGCGGACTGCGCCGTGTCGATGCCTCGCGCCGACGCTCACAGTGAGGCTTGCGGATGCGCGTGTCGCCCAGTCGCGGCGTTATCGCGCGTACTGTTCGAGCGCGTCAGCAAGGGCATCGAAGGTAGCGCGGCAGCGCGGGCTCGCGCGCAGATCTTCGTGCATCGTCACCCACGTTTCGAGCCGGAGCGCGAACGCTTTCGACAGCACGCGTACGAGACCATCACGGCGCGCAATCGCGACATGACATCCGCCGATTCCCGCACCCGCGCGGATCAGTGCGAGTTGCGCGAGATCGCTATCGGCGCGCATCGAAAACAACGCGTGACGAAAACCCGGCAACGTGCGGCTCACATCGCGAATGAACGCGTTTGGCTGGTCGTAGCCGATGACCGCGTGTTCTGCGAGCGCCGCCATGCTGCGCGGCGTGCCGTGACGGTCGAGATAATCGCGCCGCGCATGGAGCCCGACCTCGATCACGCCGACTCGCCGCGCGACGAGTTGCGTCTGGCGCGGGCGCACCATGCGCACGGCAATATCCACTTCGCGCCTCAGCAAGTCCTGCACGCGGTTCGACAGCACGAGTTCGACGATCAATCGCGGATGCCGCTCGCGCAGCGCGGCGATGACCGGCGGCAGCACTTCGACCCCGACCACTTCGCTCGCGGATACGCGCACGACGCCCTGCACGCCCGCGCCGTCGTCGCCCGTGTGGCCGCTCGCCGCGCGCTTGAGCGATGCCGCCGTACTCTGCATCGCTTCGGCGTGCGACTGTAATGCAAGCGCAACGTCGGTCGGCTGAAGCCCGTTCTGCGAGCGCGTAAATAGACTTACCTTCAGCGCCCGTTCGAGCGCTTCAACGTGCCGCCCAGCCGTCGGCTGCGTGATGCCGAGCGCGCGCGCTGCACCCGACAGCGAGCCCTCGCGCAGCACTGCGAGGAACGTTCGGTAAAGCTCCCAGCCGATGTCGTCTGCCATACGTTTTTGAATATCGGATCAACGAGGTTCGCCAATTTTAATGTGTCCGCGAAGGGCGGAGAATGGCGTCATCGACAACCTGGGAGGCGTGACATGGCGCAAGGCGAAACGGTTCTGGTACTTGGGGCGACGGGCGGCATCGGCGGGGAAGTTGCGCGGCAATTGCGCGATGGGGGCTGGCGCGTGCACGGGCTGCGGCGTGGCGCGGGGGCATCGAAGGGCGACGGCATCGAATGGATTCACGGCGACGCGATGAACGCGGCCGACGTGATGCGCGCGGCACAGGGCGTATCCGTGATCGTGCACGCGGTAAATCCGCCAGGCTATAAGCGCTGGGCCGAACTGGTGCTGCCGATGACCGACAACACCATCGCGGCGGCGAAGGCGCAGGGCGCTACCATCGTGTTGCCGGGCACGGTCTACAACTTCGGGCCGGACGCGTTTCCATTCATCGACGAAGACGCGCCACAGCATCCCGTCACGCGCAAAGGCGCGATTCGCGTGGAAATGGAAGCGCGTCTGCAACGCGCGAGCAAGGAAGGTGCGCGAGTGCTGATCGTGCGCGCGGGCGATTTCTTCGGGCCAAGAGCGGGCAATAACTGGCTCGCGCAAGGACTCGTGAAGCCAGGAAAGCCGGTGGCGAAGGTCAGCAATCCGGGTGCGCGTGGCATCGGGCATCAATGGGCGTATCTACCCGATGTCGCTCGCACGATGGTTGAACTGCTTGCGCACCGCCATTCGCTCGATGCGTTCGCGCGCTTTCACATGAGCGGTCATTGGGACGAGGACGGCACCGGCTTTGCCGACGCGATCCGTCGCGTGGTCGCGCGGCGCACCGGGCGGGCGCCCGCTGTCGTCGGCTTTCCGTGGTGGCTGCTCGCGCTTGCCGCGCCGTTCAACGTAACATTCAGGGAGCTTCAGGAAATGCGCTATCTATGGACGACGTCCGTGCATCTGAATAACGCGCGGCTCGTGCAGACGCTCGGCCACGAGCCGCATACACCGCTGGACGTGGCCGTCGAAAAGACGCTAATCGGCCTCGGATGTCTCGCGCCTGATGTTCGAGCTTCGCTATCGAGCCTCGCTCCGTAAAGCGAGCGGCCGTTAAGATCCCCGCAGTACGTGAGCCTGCCGTCCGGCTAAGCATTCTGGCTTCCGCGCAATGCGGACGATGCTCGACTGGTAGCGTATTCAGGAACGGGTTCGCTCGGCTCGAAACTGTCGCACGACGAAACCTTCGAGCCCGCCCCACGAATCGCGTGTGCCTGACCGAGGGTGATTCTTCGGGCGGTTGATTGTCTTGCCCCCTTCTCAAAGGCATATCCTGAAGATGGTGACCTGAGATGTTCTTGAAGGCGGACGGAAACGCAGACGATTAGTTGCGCTCTGTGTTTCCTCGCGATTGTCGCCGGTTCACCAGCCATGGCCGAGTGGCAGGCGCCGGGCTGTTTCGACCGGCACATGCCTTGTGTCCTCAAGCGAATCGCCGGTGGAACTACCTGGCCCCACACAAGAGCGGACGTTGAACTGGAATCGACGCAATCGCGCCCTCGGAGAATCGCCCGTCTCCGCCCGCCACGTCTCACCGGTCATACCCCGGTGGCCGGCTCAAATCCACTGGTCGTTCGCGACAGTACGCTCGCTTGCCGCGCCGTCGCCTGTGTTCACGACACCTCGCGGCTCGATAAGCAGCAGCTTGACTTCTGCGTTTGCACAGGGCTTGTGCTCGACTCCCTTCGGAACGACTCCCAACTGTCCGGCACGTCGTATCACGACGCCCTTCAGGAAGAGCTGACGCGCCTGCGCAGCCAGCATCGGAATGTGCTGCTCTGGGAAGCGCACTCGATCGCGAGCGTGCTGCCGCGCCTTTTCGAAGGCAAGCTTCCGGACTTCAACATCGGTACGCAGGATGGCCGCACCGCCGCGCCCTCCGTGCAGGAAGCAATACAGCGCGTCGCAGCGGCGAGTCCGTTCACATGGATTGCGAACGGCCGCTTCAAGGGCGGCTTTATCACGCGGCACGCCGGCGCGCCGCAGGACGGCGTGCATGCGGTGCAACTGGAGATGTGCCAGTCCACCTATATGAGCGAAAACGCACCGTTCCACTATCTGCCCGAGGTCGCGAAGAAAGTGGAGCCGGTGGTACGCGGCATGGTGAATGGCGCGCTCGACGCAATCGTCAAGCTGACTGCGAACGCCTCGCGGGCGAAATGAGCGCGAGACGTCCTTGCCGCAGGACGTCTCGGCAATACCTTCTGAACACCACGAGCAGAGACGCTCTGGCCAATACACGCTTGCCGAGCTTCATCAGCGCTCGGAGCAGGCGATCAGGCTGGCGGGCGACGAGCCAACCGCATTCAACGCGCCGTGTACCCGCAGATTCATTCGTCGTGTTTCCATCTCCGATGATACGTGCCTACTTCTTCCCATCCACGACGGCGACGACCTCGTCGCGCGTGTACTCCTTGTTCGCCAATGCACCAACCGGCGTTTTGGCCAGCACCGCGTCGAGTTCCTCCGGCTTCACTTCCAGAACCGGCATACGGATGTCGTGCGGCATCTTCTTGCCGGCGAGAAGCTGCTGCGTCACCCAGAAGGCGAACGAGGACGCGCCCGGCGGAATCGTCACCGACATCGTCTCGTAACCGCTCTTCTTCTGTTCGGCCCACCAGGCGAGTTCTTCCTGCCGGTTGCCGAGAATGATGATCGGCGTCGGCCGCCCCGCGGCCTTGAGCGCCTGCGCGGTGCCGAAGCCGTCGCCCCCTTGCGTGAGCACGCCGTCGACCTTCGGCAAAGTCGGCAGGATGCCCGCGACCTGCTTCTGCGCGACGGTCTGCGTCCAGTCCCCGTGCACCGAACCGACGATCTTCATCCCCGGATACTTCTTGAGTTCGTCGACGATGCCCTGATGAATCTCGTCGTCCACGGAGACGCCCGCGAGTCCGCGAATTTCGAGCAAGTTGCCCTTGCCGTTCAGCCGCTTCGCCAAGTAATCGACCTGCATGCGGCCCATGCCCTGAAAATCCACGGCAATGCGATACGCGCACGGCTCGGTTGCGATGCCATCGAACGATACGACCGTCACGCCCGCGCCGCATGCCTGCTTGATGACGCCGTTGAGCGCCGTGGGCGAAACGGCATCGACGGCGATGGCCTTGAAGCCTTGCAAGATGAGATTCTGGATCTGCTGAACCTGCTCTGTCGCCTGGCTTTCGGCTGTCGTGAAGCTGGGCGCCGCCGCGACGACCTTCTGCTTCACGGCCGGATCGGCGACGTTGGCCCAGCTCTTGAGCATCTGCTGGCGCCAGCTATTGCCCGCGTAGTTGTTCGACAGCGCGATCTTCATCGACGACGTATCGCCCGTCGCGACCTGCGCCGACGCGCCCGCCGATGCCGCGACCAGGCACAGCGCCACGGCCAGTGTTGTGATTCTCATGCTCGTCTCCTGTTATTGATGTTTTTACCGTCCCGCGCCACGCACGCCGACATGCAGCGAATAGATCGATGACGTCGCCGTAATGAACAGGCGATTTCGATGGATGCCGCCGAACGTCAGGTTCGCGACGACCTCGGGAATGAGGATCTTGCCGAGCAGCGTGCCGTCGGGTGCGTAGCAGTGCACGCCGTCCTCCGCGCTGGTCCAGACATTGCCGTGCTCGTCGACCCGCATGCCGTCCGGCACGCCGCTCTGCATCTCGATGAACACGCGTCCGTTACGCAATACGCCATCGCCCGATACATCGAACACGCGGATATGACGCGGCGCTTCTTCGTCGTGGGAAGCGGCCGAATCCGCGATGTAGATCTGCGATTCGTCCGGAGAAAACGCGAGGCCGTTCGGCTTCGCGAAGTCGTCGCAGACGAGATGCACACGCGCGCCGTCGGGCGATAGGCGATACACGTTGCATCGGCCGATCTCGCTCTCTGCGCGATAGCCTTCGTAGTCGCTCAAGATTCCGTAGTCGGGATCCGTGAACCAGATGTCGCCCTTCGAATCAACGACGACATCGTTCGGCGAGTTCAGCCGCTTGCCTTCGAAATGCGATGCAAGCACGGTCACGCTGCCGTCGTGCTCCGTGCGCGTCACGCGCCGCGCGCCATGCTCGCAACTCACGAGCCGCCCTTCGCGGTCGCGCGTGTTGCCGTTGCTGTAGTTCGACGGCGCGCGAAACACGCCGACGCCCATTCCCGGCGCCCAGCGCAGCATGCGGTTGTTCGGGATGTCGCTCCAGACGAACAGGTCCGTGGCCGGAAAATAGACCGGTCCTTCCGCCCAGAGGCATTCGTCCGTCACTTTGGAAAGGAACGCGTTCGGCTGCAGCAGCAGCCTGAAACGCGGATCATGCACTTCGAAATCGCTGGGTTTCATGTCTCCTCGTCCTTTGTGGATTGCGTGTCAGCGCGCCGGTTTTCCGCCGGCGGCGACCGTCACCGCGATGATGAGCACGCCGTACACGATGGAGCGCACGCCGGCATCGGCGCCGACCGCGTTGAGCGCGGCGTTGGTGAGAAACAGGAACATCGAGGCGCCCCATACGCCGACGATCGTCGCCTTGCCGCCCGTGACCAGCGTGCCGCCGATCACGACCACGGCGATCGAGATCAGCATGTACTCGACGCCCATATCGAGCGACGCGCCGCCTGATGTCGCCGCGAGCAGCAGGGCCGTGAGCGCCGCGATCATCGACGAAAGCACGTAGGCAAGGCAGCGCGTGCGATGCACGTTCACGCCCGCGAGCCACGCGGCGCGCGCGTTCTGTCCGATCGCCGAAAGCCTGCGGCCATACACGGCGCGATGAAGCAGCACCGCGAGCGCGACCGACAAGGCGAGCGCAACCAGCGCGATATACGGCACGTTGAAGAGCCGGCTCGTGGCGAATGCGCCCAGCGCGGGCGGCGGCGGCGGAAGCTGGCGCCCTTGCGTAATGGCGATCGACTGGATGATGAAGCTCGACGACAGCGTCGCGATGATCGGCGGAATGCGCAGCAGCCGGATCAGCATGTAGTTCGCGATCCCGACCGCGACGCCCACGCCGAGCGCCGCCGCGACGCCGAGCGCAATCTGGCCGTTGGAGCCGCCCATCGCGTGCATGCCGACGACGCCCGCGAGCGCGATCGTCGACGGCACCGAGAGGTCGATGTTGCCGACACCCGACGTGATGACGAGCATCTGCCCGAGACCGACCAGCACCATGAACACGCCGTAGGTGAGGGCCGTCTGCGCGACATTGCTCGCGATGCCGAAGCCGAAGATGCCGACGATACCGAACCACACGAGCACCGTGCCGACGAAAGACCACGCCCAGGGCGCTTGAACGCCCTTCAGCCGTTCCCACGCGGTATCGTTGTTGGCGAGCGCTTCACCGGAAGTCTGCGATTTCATTGCCGTTCCCCGCGTTGCAGCAGCACGCGCAAGGACAGCACGACGATCAGGATCGCGCCCTGCATGCCGACTTGCCAATCCGCCGAGATGTTGAGAAAGGCGAGGAACGACGCCGCGAGCGTGAGCGTGATGGCACCGAGCACCGCGCCGATGACCGATACGCGCCCGCCGACGAATTCGCCACCGCCGAGAATGACCGCCGCAATCGAGAGCAGCGTGTAGCGCAGCGCAAGGTTCGCGTCGGCGGAGGTCGTGAGCCCGAGCAGCGAAAGACCCGACAGCACGCCGAACACGCCCGCGATGCCGTAAAGCGTCGCCTTGCTGCGCACGAGCGACCAGCCGAAGCGCCGCATCGCGCGCGGATTGCCGCCCGCGCCGCGTATGCGCACGCCGGCCGAGGTGCGCATCAGCAGAATGTGCCCTGCGATGGCAATGAGCACCGACCACACGATCGGCGCGGCGATGAACGGCGTCTGATAGCTCATCGCCGTGCCGAGCCAGCCGGGGCTCGCGCCGCCCGGCGAAGGCAGCAGCACGATCGCGAGCCCGCTCCACACGAACGACAGCCCGAGCGTCACGACGATGGACGGAATTTGCCGCAGTTCGATCAGCGCGCCGACGGCTGCATACGCGAGCACACAGGCGACGAGCGCGAGCGCGCCGAGCCACGGCTCCTTGACGAGCAGCGTCGCGCCGATGCACGCGACGAGACTCACGAATGGACCGATGGACAAGTCGAGATCGTTGACGGTGATGATCGCGAGTTGCGCAAGCGTGGCGAGCACGATCGGCACGGCCAGATTGAGCAGCAGGCTCGATCCGAAATAGCTCATCACGGCGGGCTGCATGACGAGAATCGGCACGAGCACCGCGACGAGCGAGATGGCGGGAAGCAGCGCGCGCAGACGCGCTTGCGTGTCCCGGAAGGTGATGCGCGCGGGGGTCATGCGGCCTGCTCCTCGAAGCTCGCAGCGAGCAGCGCTTCTTCCGTGCATTCGTCCGCATGCAAGACGCGCGTGACCGCCGACGAGCGAAAGACATACGTGCGGTCGCAATGCGACAGCTCTTCGTTTTCTGTCGTGTACCAGATGAACGTGCGGCCTTTCGCGGCTTCGTCGTGAACGAGCCGGTAGATGTCGCGCTTGGTGCCTACATCGACGCCGCGCGTCGGATCGTCCATCAGAATGAGCTGCGCGTCCGACGACAGCGCGCGCGCAAACAGCACCTTCTGCTGGTTGCCGCCCGAGAGCGACAGGATGCCCGCGCCCATCGGCGCGCCGCGTATGCCGATCTTCGTGCGCCACGCTTCCACGAGCGCGCGCGCCGCCGCGCGATCGACGAGTCCGCGCTTGCGCTTCGCGCCGCCGAGAAGCCACCGCAAATCGAGATTCTGCGCGATGGACCACACCGGGAACACGCCGTCGCGCCCGCGATCGCCCGCAACGAATGCGGCTTTCATGCGGCCCGCGCCGTGGCTCGTCGCTGCCTCGTAGATGGCGAGCAGCGCTTCGGTCTGGCCTTGGCCCGCGAGTCCGGCGAAGCCGACGATCTCTCCGCGCGATGCCTCGATCAGCGTATGTTTCCTTCCGCCGACGTTCCAGCGGAACGGTTTGTCATCGCTTTGTGCGTTGCGTATGCGGGCGGCGGCCGGCGTTTTCTCCGCTTCCAGATGCTGGCCCATCGCCTGAATGATCGACGCACGGTTCGCCTCGTTGCCCGGCAGCACGCCGACGATGCCGCCGTCGCGCATCACCATCACACGATTCGCGACGCGCTCTATCTCGCCGAGCATGTGCGTAATCAGCAGACAGGTGATGCCGCTCTCTGCCGCGCGCCGGACGAAGGCAAGCAGTTGATCGGCGGTATGGGCATCGAGCGACGAGGTCGGCTCGTCGAGGATCACGAGACGCACGGGCGCGTCCGTCACCGTGAACCCGCGCGCGATCTCGACCATCTGCTGTTGGGTGAGCGTCAGATCGGACACGAGTTCGTTGCCCTTCAGTCCGTTGCCCGGAAAAATCTCTTCGAGCTTGTCGCGCATGAGCGCCGTTGCCGTGCGCCGCCAGCCGCGCCCGCGCAATTTCGGATGCACGATCGTCATGTTTTCCGCGACCGTCAGGTTCGCGCACAGCGAGAGTTCCTGAAAGACGCAGCGCACGCCGGCCTTGCGCGCGGCGTTGGCGTCGTAGTGCGGCGCGCTTTGGCCGTCCACTTCGATACGGCCCTGCGTCGGCGCATACACGCCCGCGAGCACGGCCATGAGCGTCGATTTGCCCGCGCCGTTGTGTCCCGCGATGCCGACGCATTCGCCGCGCGTGAACGCGAAGTCGATGTCCGCGAGCGCGCGCACCCGGCCGAAGGTCTTGCCGACGCCTTCGAAGCGAATCAGCGTGCGCTCGTCCTCTGTATTGATAGTTGCGCCCATTCACATGCCTCCATGCGTGGCGTCATCGAATGCTTATTTCTTGTCGAGCAAGGCCACGGTCTGCGGCAGCGTATAAGTGACGTCGGCGATTCCACCCGGCGGCGTCGCGGCGAGCCTCGCCGGCAACTCCTGCTGCGAGATGGCGAGCAGCGGCACGTTAATGGTGACTTCCTTCGGAATCTTCTTGCCCGCGAGCACTTGCTGCGCCACCCAGAACGCGAACGAGACCGCGCCCGGCGGATTCGACAGCGAGCGCGACTGATAACCGGTCTTCGCCTGCTCGCTCCACCATTGCAGTTCGGGATAGGTGCTGCCGATGACCATCGGCGGCGCGGGACGATTGGCGGCCTTGAACGCCTGCGCGATGCCGAACGACATCTCGCCTTCGGTCGCCACGCCATCGACTTGCGGTAGCGTCGGGAGAATGCCGGCCACAGCCTTCTGCGCGACCGATTGCGTCCAGTCGCCGTTCACCGAGCCGACGAGCTTGAGCCCCGGATGCTTCTTGAGCCCTTCGAGCACACCTTCGTGCATGAGGTTGTCGACGGAGATGCCGGCCACGCCGCGCACTTCCAGTATGTTGCCGTGGCCATTGAGCTTTGTCGCCAGATAGTCGACGCCCTGCTCCGCCCAGCCCTTGAAGTCGAAATTGACGCGATACGCGCACGGCTCGTCGACGACGCCGTCGAACGAGACGACGACGACGCCCGCGGCGCATGCCTTCTTGATGGTGCCGTTGAGCGCGGTCGGCGAAACGGCGTCGATGACGATCGCGTTATAGCCTTGCAGGATCAGGTTCTGAACCTGCTGCGCCTGCTCCGTCACCTGATTCTCGGCGGTCGTGAAAGCGGGCGCGGCCGCGATCTTCTTGTCCGCCACCGCTTGCTGGGCGACGGCGTTCCAGCTCTTGAGCATCGACTGCCGCCACGCGTTGCCCGCGAAGCTATTCGACAGGGCGATTTTTTTCTGCGTGGTGTCGCCCGTTGCGACCTGCGCGTGCGCGGCGCCTGCGAGCATGCAGACGGCGAGCGCGAGCGCGGCTCTTGCCTGCACTCCTTCACGGAACATCGGGTTGTCTCCTTTCATTTTTCTTGTGGAGAGGCGCTGCGCGACTTCATCTACAGCACGCCCCTTCCGGGCGCATCGGGCGCGGTGCCGATGCGACGCTTCCAGTCAGTCTGCTTGATTCGTCCTGCGGTCAGGCCAATCGCGGTGGTCAGGCCACTCGATCGCGGAGCCAGTATAACGACAGTTTCGCGATTCGTGCAATTGCGCGCGTTACCGGTAACAGCGTGGCGCAGCGGCTTCGCCCCGGCTCACCAATCCCGCGGCATTGACGACGTGGATATTCTTCAGGAACGATGCCTCGCCGGGCCGCTTCTCCACATATTCGAGCGCATCGTCGCGTTCGTCGGATGCGGGCGTGTAGCGGTCGCGCCCAAGCAGCACATGATGGGCGATGCCGGCGAGTTCGGGCCGCGCATGCAGATCGACCGTGTAGCCCGTGCCGCGATCACGAAATCGAATTCGAACGTGCCGTCTTCCGCACGCGCGCGCACGCGGTTGTCATCGACGACGGCTTCGTGCCAGGGCGCAGCCAGATGCAGATGGAAGTTCGCATGACGCGCCACGCGTTCGATGGCGTCGGCGGGTGCAGTCGAGCCCGCGCGACGGAACCGCAGCGCCTGGCGCCAGCGCACGGCATCGCGGAAAGTTGTCGTATGCGCCGGGATACGCGCGTGCGCGGCTCACCGGGACCGCAGTCCATGTTTGAAGCACTCACAAACTCGGGCGAGGTGCACAGCGCACGCTCTTTCGAGTTAAGACCGAGTCTGTGCCGGTCTGCATGCAAATGCCGGGCGCTTTGAATTAGAAAACCAATCCTTGATACGCTTCTTTTATTGCGATCGAGGCCATCGGGAAGCGCTTCCATAGCTGCGTACCTCGTCCCCCAAGGGCAGCACACGCGTCACAAGCAACTCGACGTGCCTTGCGCCGAGCGCGATGTGGGCATCGCGCAAAGCACTCGTCACGCGAGACATATCGAACTCGGTAAGGCCCCCGCAATTTCCCTTGCTACCAATCCGAAGCCGATATTAAATAGCGATGCATTCCTCACGTCTTTTGCAAGGTGCTCGTCGCATCGAGTGCGCGCCACGCTCGACGCACGCTATGGCTCTCGCGACACCTCATTCAATGCTAACTCCCGGCGCCTATATTTCGTTGCAATCCGAAGCACGAACGAAGGGAGCAACAGCGTGGACAATCCATTCGACGACGATCAGGGCACATTCCGTGTGCTGATCAACGAATTGCAGCAGCGCTCGCTTTGGCCCGCTCATCTCGAGGTTCCGGACGGCTGGACGGTGGAGTATCCAGATTGCTCACGCAGGCAATGCCTGGACTACATCGAACAGAACTGGACTGCACGGTCCTGATGATTCTCGATCTGGGAGTGGGAAATGGCCAAGCGCATTGTGAAAGTGATCGACCTCGTTCCGGGACGCAGCGTTCAGCTTCCGTCCATCGATAATGAAACGCTCAGACACGGACAATTCTGGAGCGACCATGTCTGCGCTCAGAAACCTGTTGTCATCAGAGGAGCGGTGCGCAACTGGCCTGCTCTCCGGAAATGGAACGCACCCGGCTATCTCGAAGCATTGACGGATAGCGAAGTCGGCATCTCGGATGCGTTCAACGCCTCGCCCACCGGTCTCTGGTATGCAAATCTCCCGAAGCTGAAACTCAATCAGGCCATTACGCGTCTGCGCGACGCAGGGCCGGACGAGACGCATGCGATCCGCGCGCTCCCTATTCCGTCGGAATGGAAACCCGATCTCGGCCATTATGAGTTTCTCGAAAGAGAGCACGATCGACCGCCGCGCGCATATGCACAAGACCGGCTCTTCATCTATCGGAATGCTTCGACCGAATGGCACTACCACACGACCGACGAGACGCTAACCACGCAGATCATCGGCACCAAGCGCATTTCCATGTTCAGGCTGTCCAGTGAAAACTGGCAAGCGTATGCCGTGCCGATCAAGTCCAATCTTCATCACATGAATGATGGCGCGCGCTTCTTTCCCGCGGACGGTGCACTGACGAAGTTCGAAACCACGCTTGCGCCCGGCGACGTTCTCTATATCCCACCGTTCTGGTGGCATGGCGTCGATCCCGCCGATAACGATTTCGGCATCACACTCGCTCATTGTTTCAAAACGCCGCTCAATCGCCTCGGTTCACTGAGCGATCCCGCGGTGAAAGACGTCATCCGCGCGCAGCACAGCGCCATGCTCGCGTTCCGGATGAGAGCGTTCGTCGCCCTCGGTTCGCTTTCGAGGCTCGTGACTTCCTGAGTTTCACATTCATACCCGCGGCCAATCGAGGCGCGTTTGCGTCGCTTTACGCCGCCGCATCAGTCTGACGAACACGCAAGGACCTGTGCCAGATGCAACCACGCGCGAACGCGCGTGCGCTTCTTCCACGCGTTCCGATGACGACGTTCTCGACTATCGCTTTCAGAGCACGCGCGTGCTCTCCACTACGGATCGACGCCATGCACGGTTTTCCCATCACGCCCGCTCAATCGGGCATCTTCTTTCGACAGCAACTCGATTTGCGCGATCCGCGCTTCAATCTTGCTCAACTCACGGAGATCATCGGACCGCTCGATGTCGATGCGCTTCAGGCAGCGCTGCGGCAAACCATCGACGAAGCCGAAGGCATGCGCGTGCGCCTCTCCGTCACCGACGGGTTGCCGCGTCAGATCGTCCCCGATGAGCCGTTGCACTTCACACTGCGCGTGGTCGATGTAAGCGATGCACCCGATCCGCTGGAAGCAATCGATCGCGCTGTGCAGATCGCGCTGGCCACCGCCTTCGACCTCGGCCATTGGCCGCTATTCGATGGGCAGCTCTTTCAGGCGAGCCCCACGCGCTTCTTCTTCTTTCAGCGGATTCACCATGTAGCGTTCGATGGCTTTTCGTTTTTGCTGTTCACGCAGCGGCTCGCAGCCATTTACTCGGCACTGATCCAAGGAGACGATCCCGCACCGTCCGGCTGGGCGCGTCTTGCCGATCTCCTCGATAACGACGCCGCGTATCGCGCGTCCAGCGCCTTCGAAAACGATCGGCAGTTCTGGCACGAATACATGGCGGGTTGCCCCGAGCCTGTGATCCTCTCGGCATGCATGGCGCCCGAGCCGATGCCCGCAGAAGCCTATTCGCAGGCGAGCGCGCGGATCCGTCTGTCGCCCGACACGACCGCGCTCATGCGCGATATGGCCGAACGCAACGGCACGACCTGGCCGCAAATCATGACGGCGGTCATGGCCGCCTATGTCGCACGTCTGAGCGGCCAGCCCGAAGTGGTGCTCGGGTTGCCCGTCGCCGCACGCGTCGGACGTCTGGCGAGAAGCGTGCCGGGCATGTTGTCGAATGCGCTGCCGTTACGAGCGATCGTCGACGAACGCACGACAATCGTCGATCTTCTCGATGCCGTCTCGCGGCAAAGCCGCCGCGTGCTGCGTCATCAGCGCTATCGCGTGAAAGATATCCGGCGCGATGTCGGCCGCATCGAAGCCGACAGGCCGCTCTTCGGTCCCACGGTGAACATCATGCCGGAGTACAGCCGTGCGCTGAACTTCGCGGGCTGCATCATCGGCTCGAATCGCTCCTTCTATGGCACGCCCGATGATCTCGCGCTGATCGTGCATGACCAGGGCGATGAACTTGGCATCGAATTGATGTTCGATGGCAATCCGTTGCTCTATACGCCCGAGTCCGTCGAGGCGCACGCGCGCCGCTTCACACGTCTCCTCGAACAAGTGCTCGATCGGCCCGATGCGCCGCTCCATACGCTTCAGCTCGTGTTACCTGAAAGGCAGGCGCTCCTCGAACGCTGGAACGACACGACCGCGCCGTATTGGGAGCATGAGTGCATTCATCGGCTTCTCGAGCAGCAGGCACGGCTCACGCCCGACGCCGTCGCACTCGTCTGCGATGGCGCATCGCTCACGTTTGCGCAGCTCAATGCGCGCGCGAACCGGCTCGCGCATCGGCTCATCGCGCTCGGCGTGCGTCCCGAAGGTCGCGTCGCCTTGTGTATGGAGCGCGGCATCGGCGCGATCGTCGCGTTGTTCGGCATACTCAAGTCGGGCGGCGCTTACATCCCGCTCGATCCAGCTTACCCGGGCGAACGTCTGAGTTACATACTCGGCGATGCCTCGCCTCGGTTGCTCGTCGCCGATGCAGCGGGCCGTCACGCGCTCGGTGATATCGGCGTGCTTACGGTGCTCGATCCGGATGCATCGCTCGACGATGCCCTGCCGAAAGACGATCCGCATGTGCCCGCCCTCGCCTCGCATCATCTCGCGTATGTGATCTACACGTCGGGTTCCACCGGCAAGCCCAAGGGCGTGATGGTCGAGCACCGGCACGTGATGAACCTGCATCATGCGTTGCAATCGACCGTGTTCGCGCATTGCGCGCCGCATGCGGGCGTGACGCTGAACGCAAGCATCGCCTTCGATGCGTCCGTCCAGAATCTCACCGCGTTGCTGTCCGGGCATCGGCTCGTCATCGTTCCCGCCGATGTGCGCACCGACGCGATGGCGCTCGTCGATTTTCTCGACACATCCGGTATCGACGTTTTCGACTGCACGCCGACGCAACTCGAATCGCTGTTCTCGGCCGGTCTGCTCGAACGACGGCAAGCGCCACTGACCGTGCTCGTCGGCGGTGAACCGCTCACGCCGCAGACGTGGAGCCGTCTTGCGCGCGCACAAGGCATACGTGCGTTCAACGTCTATGGTCCGACCGAATGCACGGTAGATGCGACTTTCGCGGAGATCACGCATGAACAGGCGCGACCGGTTATCGGCAAGCCGCTCGCCAACACGCGCACGTATGTGCTCGACGCACGGCGTCGCACGGTGCCGCCTGGCGCGGTGGGCGAGCTGTATATCGGCGGCGCGGGTGTCGCGCGCGGCTATCTGAATCGTCCCGAGCTCACGGCCGAGCGCTTTCTCGACGATCCGTTCGTGCCCGGCGCACGCATGTACCGCACCGGCGATCTCGCCCGCTTTCATCTCGACGGCAATATCGAATTCCTCGGACGCAATGATCTGCAAATCAAGATTCGCGGCTTCCGCATCGAGCCCGGCGAGATCGAGACGCAGATCGCGAGTCATCCGGCCGTGCGCGATGCGGTGGTGATTGCGCGTTCGCGCACGCCCGGCTCGCAGGATCAGCAACTCATCGCCTATGTCACCGCACGCGATGAATTCGGCATCGACGCAAGCGACTTGCGCGAACATCTGAGCACGCGTCTTCCCGACTATATGACGCCCGCCGCGTTCGTTGCGCTCGATGCGCTGCCGCTTACGCCGAGCGGCAAGCTCGATCGCCGCGCGTTGCCCGATCCGCAAGCCGACGCCTTCGCGCTGCGTCCCTTCGAAGCACCGCAAGGTCGCACCGAAAGCGCGCTTGCCGGACTGTGGGCTGAACTGCTGGGAATCGAACGTGTCGGTCGGCATGACAATTTTTTCGCGCTCGGCGGCCACTCGCTGCTCGCGGTGACGCTGATCGAGCGCTTGCGGCGCATCGGGTTGCAAGCGAGCGTGCGAGATCTCTTCGCGACGCCCGTGCTCAGCGCATTCGCCGATGCCATCGATTACGCCGCGCCGAAGTCCGACATTGTCGTGCCGCCCAATGTCATCACGCCCGCGAACAGCGCCATCACGCCGGACATGCTGCCGCTCATCTCGCTGACGCAGACGGATATCGATCGCATCGCCGATCAAATGCCTGGCGGAATCTCTAACGTTCAGGATATCTATGCACTCGCGCCGCTTCAGGAAGGCATCCTGTTTCATCACATGCTCACGACGGAAGGCGATCCGTATCTGCAAACCGCGCGCCTCGCGTTCGACAGCCGCGCCCGTCTCGATGCATGGGTCGATGCGTTGCAACACGTCGTCGCGCGGCATGACATTCTGCGCACTGCGTTCGTTCACGAAGGCGTGACGACGGCGGCGCAAGTCGTCCTGCGTCATGCGCCCGTGACGATCGTCGAGGTCGACGATCTGACGCATCATTTCGATGCGCGCACGCAGCGCCTCGATCTCGCTCGCGCGCCCCTGATGCAGATTGCAATCGCACGCGACGCGAGCGGGGATCGCTGGCTGATGCAATTGAACTGGCATCATCTGATCGGCGATCATGCGACGCTCGAGGTCATGCATGCGGAAATCGGCGCGATTCTCGAGGGCCGCGCGCACGCGTTGGGCGCGGCGCAACCATTCCGCGACCTTGTCGCGCAGGCCCGGCTCGGGGCGAACCATGACGCGCAGGAAGCCTTTTTCCGCGACATGCTCGCCGATGTCAGCGAGCCCACGTTGCCGTTCGGCTTGACCGATGTGCATCACGACGGCTCGGCCGTCGCCGAAGCGCAGATCACGCTGCCCGCCGAACTCGATGCGCGTCTGCGCGCGCAGGCCCGGCATATCGGCGTCAGTCTCGCGAGTCTCTGTCATCTCGCGTGGGCGCGCGTGTTGAACGCGGGCAGCGCACTGGATTCCGATGGGTGCGTGGTATTCGGCACCGTGTTGCTCGGACGCATGCAGGCGGGCGTCGACCAGGCGCTCGGGCTCGTAATCAACACCTTGCCGGTTCGCTTCGACATCGACGACGCTTCCGTCGCTGACAGCGCGCGTCTTGCGCATGACCGTCTCGCCGCGCTGCTGCAGCATCAGCATGCCCCGCTCGCGCTCGCTCAACGATGCAGCGGCGTCGCCGCGCCCGCGCCGCTCTTCAATGCGCTGCTCAACTATCGTCATAATCGCGCATCCGACGACCGGCACACCCACGGCATCGAACTGCTCGGCGCCGAAGAGCGCACCAATTATCCGCTGACGTTGTGCGTCGATGACAACGGCGATAGTCTCGGTCTCATCGCGCAGACCGTTGCGCCGCTGTCGCCCGCACAGCTCTGTGGATATATGGCGCAGGCTTTGTCGAGCCTTGCGCACGCACTCGAAGAAGCGCCGCAAACGCCAGTGAATCAGCTCGACGTCGTGCCGCCCGACACGTATGAGCTGCTGGTGAAGACATGGAACGACACGGCTTCGTATCCATCGGACATGTGCATTCACCAGCTTTTCGAGCAACAGGCCAGGCGCGTGCCCGACGCGGTCGCGCTCGTCTTCCAAGATCAATCCATGACCTATGCGAAGCTCAATGCGCGAGCGAACCGGCTCGCGCCTCGTCTGATCGCGCTGGGCGTGGGGCCGGACGATCGCGTCGCGTTACGTGTGGAGCGTGGCATCGGCATGATGGTCGCGTTGCTCGCGATCCTCAAGTCCGGTGGCGCTTATGTGCCGCTCGATCCCGCTTATTCGGGCGAGCGCCTGAGCCACATTCTCAGCGACTCGACGCCGCGCCTGTTGCTCGCCGACGCCCCCGGCCGCGCGGCGCTCGGCGATACGGGCGAGCTTACCGTGATCGATCCCGATGCATTGCTCGACGACGACATCTCGCAAGACGATCCGGTCACGGCCGTCGCTCCGTCGCATCTCGCATACGTGATCTACACGTCCGGTTCTACCGGCAAGCCCAAGGGTGTGATGATCGAGCACGCGCAGATCGTTCGCCTCTTCGATGCGACGCACGACTGGTTCAATTTCGATGAACGCGACGTATGGTGCCTGTTCCACTCGTTCGCCTTCGACTTCTCGGTCTGGGAAATGTGGGGCGCGCTGCGTTATGGCGGCAAGCTCGTGATCGTGCCGCAACAGCTTGCGCGCTTCGCGCCCGACTTTCTTCGACTGCTTCAGCGGGAACGCGTGACCGTACTGAATCAGACACCGAGCGCGTTTCGCGCATTGATTCAGGCGCAGGAGACGAACGATGCGCCCACCGCGTTGCGCTATGTGATATTCGGCGGCGAGGCGTTGAATCCTTCGATGCTGGAGCCGTGGTACGCGCGTCATCCGGATCGGCATCCGCGCCTCGTCAACATGTACGGCATCACCGAGACGACCGTGCATGTGACTTATCGACCGCTCGATCGCGAAGACTGCGCGGACAGCCACAGCCCGATCGGCGTGCGCATTCCTGACCTCACGATCTATCTGCTCGATGCGCAACAGCGGCTCGCGCCTGTCGGTGCGGTCGGCGAGTTGTATGTCGGCGGCGCGGGCGTGGCGCGCGGCTATCTCAATCGGCCCGAGCTGACCGCGGAGCGTTTCATCGACGATCCCTTCGTTCCGGGCGCGCGGCTCTATCGCACGGGCGATCTCGGACGGTATCGTCCCGATGGCAGTCTGGAGTTTTTCGGGCGCAACGATCATCAGGTCAAGGTTCGAGGCTTTCGTATCGAGTTGGGAGAGATCGAAGCGCAGATCGCCAGTCATCCGGCGGTGCGCGAAGCCGTCGTCATCGCGCGCGCACGCGATGAAGCGACGCAGGATCAGCAACTCATCGCCTATATCACCGGCGTTTCCGACATCGACACGAGCGACCTTCGCGAGCATCTCGGTTCGCGTCTGCCGGATTACATGGTGCCGTCCGCGTTCGTGACGCTCGATGCCTTGCCGCTTACGACGAACGGCAAGCTGGATCGACGCGCGCTGCCTGATCCGCAATGGCAGAACCTCGCCGTGTATGTCGCGCCGCGGACATCGCTCGAGACATCGCTTGCCGAGTGCTTTGCCAGCGTGCTCGGCCTCGAACGCGTGAGCATCTTCGATGACTTCTTTGCGCTTGGCGGGCACTCGCTGCTCGCCACGCAACTCGTCTCGCGACTGCGCGAAGCCCTGTCGATCGAATTGTCCTTGCGCACGCTGTTCGATGCGCCGAGCGTCGCCGCGCTCGCCGACGCGTTGGAGGACACGGCTCATCGCGCCGGGGCGCGCCCGCCGTTGCAAGCGTTGCCGCGTCCCGCGCAAGTGCCGCTGTCGTTCGCACAGGAACGCTTGTGGTTCCTCGATCAACTCGATCCGGGACAATCGACGTACAACATACCCGTCGCCGTGCGCCTTTTCGGCTCGCTCGATGTTCACGCATTCGAAACCGCGTTGAACGCGCTCGTGGCACGTCACGAGAGCCTTCGCACATCGTTCGTGGAGCACAACGGCCAAGCGATGCAATGCATAGCGCCCAGTCTGAAGATCGCGCTGCCGATCATCGAACTCGATGAACGCGTCGCCGATGAGCAAAGCGCCGAGGTTCACCGTCTCGCGCAGATCGAAGCCTCGCGCGCCTTCGATCTTCAACATGGACCGCTGCTTCGCGCGCGATTGCTGCGGTTGTCATCCGCTGAACATGTCCTGTTGTTCACGATGCATCACATCGTCTCGGACGGCTGGTCTATCGGCGTGCTCGTTCGCGAACTCGGCGCATGCTATACGGCTGCCGTGCGCAAGGAGCCGGTTGCGCTTCCGCCCTTGCCCGTGCAGTACGCCGACTTCACGATTTGGCAGCGTGCCTGGCTCGCCGATGCGGAACTGGAACGCCAGACGCAATACTGGCGCGGTCGTCTTGCCGATCTCGCGCCGCTGGACTTGCCTCTCGACCGTCCACGCCCCGCACAGATCAGCGGACGCGGCGCGACCTTGCCTTTCGCGCTCGGCCCCGCGCTGTGCGAACGGCTGTATGCGTTCGCGCAGCGGGAAGGCGTCACGCCTTTCATGCTGCTACTCGCCGTGTTCCAGACGCTGCTTGCGCGCCTTTCCGGACAGAACGATGTCGCCGTCGGCTCGCCCATCGCCAATCGCACGCATGCACAGATCGAGCCACTCATCGGCCTCTTCGTCAATACGCTCGTGCTGCGCGCCGATCTTTCGGGATCGCCGTCGTTGCGTACGTTGCTCACGCAAGTCCGCGAAACGACGCTCGCTGCTTACGCGCATCAGGATTTGCCGTTCGAAAAGCTCGTCGAAGCACTCGCGCCGGTTCGGGACACTAGCCGCCCCGCGTTGTTTCAGGTGATGTTCGTGTTACAAAACGCGCCGCTCGAACCACTCGCGCTGCCCGGCCTCACGCTGGAACCGCTGCCACCGGCCGAAGCCGGCGCCAAGTTCGATCTCACGTTGGACCTGACTCATACGCAAGACCATCTGACCGGCAGCCTGAACTACGCCACCGACCTCTTCGATGAACGCACCATCGCGCGCTTCGGCGAGCGCTTCGCGCGCTTGCTCGAACAGGCGCTCGATCAGCCCGATGCGCCGCTCTTTGCGCTCGACATCGTGCTGCCCGAGGAGCACGCGCTCCTCGAACGATGGAATGACACGACAACGGCTTATCGCGACGATGTTTGCATTCAGCAACTCTTCGAAGAGCAAGTCCGGCGCACGCCGGATGCCCTCGCGCTCATCTTCGCGGACCAGTCGCTCACGTACACGCAGCTCGATGCGCGCGCGAACCTGCTTGCGCATCGGCTGATCGCGCTCGGCGTGCAAGCGGAAGATCGCGTCGCGTTCTGCATGGAACGCGGCATCGGAGGAATCGTCGCGTTGATGGCGATACTGAAGGCAGGCGGCGCGTACGTGCCGCTCGATCCCGCTTATCCGGGCGAACGCCTGACGCATATCCTCACCGATGCGATGCCTCGTCTGCTCATTGCCGATGCCGCCGGTCGCGAAGCATTGGGCGACACGGGTTCGCTCACTGTCATCGATCCGCAAGCAGCGCTCGACGACGCGTATCCGCAGGATGATCCGCACCCGAACGTCAGGCCGAGCAACCTTGCTTATGTGATCTATACATCGGGTTCGACCGGCAAGCCCAAAGGCGTGGCGATCGAGCACGGAACGCTCGTCGCGTCCACCTTCGCGCGGCACCGGTTCTATGAGCGCGCACCGAACGAACGCTTCCTGCTGCTGTCGTCGCTCGCGTTCGACAGCTCCGTCGCAGGCCTCTTCGGCACACTCACGAACGGAGGCTGTCTTGCGCTCGTCGATCTCGATACCGCGCGAGACCCGGACGCGATCATCGAACTGGTGCGGCACCGCGACATCACGCGTGTGTTGTGCGTGCCGTCGCTCGGTCAGGCCATTCTCGACAGTATGTCGTCGAGCGATGATCATAAGCTTCGCGAGATCATCGTAGCGGGCGAAGCGTGCCCGCCCGGACTCGCGAAGCAAAGCTCCACGCTGCCTCGACCGGTCGCCCTCTACAACGAATACGGTCCGACGGAAGCGACGGTTTGGGCGACCGCGTATCGGTGCCTGCCGGAAGAGTCGAACCCGGTGCCGATCGGCGGTCCCATCGCGAACACGCGCATCTATCTGCTCGACGCCGAGCGCCGCCTGATGCCTATCGGCGCCGTGGGCGAACTCTATGTCGGCGGCGCGGGTGTCGGACGCGGCTATCTGAACCGTCCCGAACTCACCGCTGAGCGCTTCCTCGACGATCCCTTCGTACCGGGCGGGCGCATGTATCGCACCGGCGACATCGCACGCTATCGCGCCGATGGCAACATCGAATTTCTCGGACGCAACGATCATCAAGTCAAGATTCGCGGTTTCCGTATCGAACTCGGCGAGATCGAGGCGCAGATCGCGAGTCATCCGTCGGTGCGGGAGGCTGTCGTCATCGCGCGCGCGCGGCATGAAGCGACGCAGGATCAGCAACTCATCGCGTACGTCACCGGTACGGACGAGATCGACGCGGGCATGTTGCGCGAACATCTTGCATCGGGCTTGCCCGATTACATGGTGCCCTCGGCGTTCGTGGTGCTCGATGCCTTGCCGCTGACGCCCAACGGCAAGCTCGATCGTCGCGCATTGCCCGATCCGCAGTGGCAGGATCAGGCCACATATGTCGCGCCGCGCACATCGCTGGAAGAAACCCTCGCGCAATGCTTTGCCAGTGTGCTCGGCCTTCAACGTGTCGCCGTGTTCGATAACTTCTTCTCGCTGGGCGGTCATTCGCTGCTGGCCACGCAACTCGTTTCGCGCGTGCGCCAAGCGCTCTCCATCGACTTGCCGCTGCGTGCCTTGTTCGATGCGCCGAGCGTTGCAGCGCTTGCCGAAGTGCTTGCGCTCGATGAGTCACGTCGCGTCGCGAGCGCCTTGCCGCCTCTGCAAGCACGCGAGCGACCCGCTCATCTGCCGCTTTCCTTCGCGCAGGAACGTATGTGGTTCCTCGAACAACTGGATCCCGGACAATCCGCGTATAACATTCCAGTCGCGGTGCGTCTGAACGGATCGCTCGATGTGCCGTCATTCGAGACCGCGCTGAACGCGCTCGTGGAGCGTCACGAGAGCTTGCGAACCACGTTCGCGCAATACGACGGACAGGCCGTGCAATGCATCGCGCCGCACTTGCACATCGCGCTGCCGGTCATCGCGCTCGATGCGCTTGCATCTGATGCGCAAGCCGCCGAACTGCGTCGACTCGCGCAGGACGAAGCCACGCGGGCATTCGATCTTCAGCGCGGTCCGTTGCTGCGCGCACTCCTGCTGCGCGTTGCACAAGACGAACATGTGCTGCTGTTCACGATGCATCATATCGTCTCGGATGGCTGGTCGACGGGCGTGCTCGTGCGTGAACTCGGTGCGGGCTATGCGGCTGCGTTACGCAATGAGCCTGTTTCACTGCCGCCGCTGGCCGTGCAATACGCCGACTTCACCTTGTGGCAGCGCGATTGGCTGGCGGGTGCAGAACTCGACCGTCAGACGCAATACTGGCGCAATCAGCTCGCCGAACTCGCACCGCTGAACCTGCCCGCCGATCGCCCACGTCCATCGCAAATGAGCGGACGCGGTGCGAGTGTGCCATTCGCGGTAGGTGCCGCGTTATGCGAACGGATCGACGCGCTTGCGAATCGGGAGGGCGTCACGCCGTTCATGCTGCTGCTCGCCGTGTTCCAGACGCTGCTCGCGCGACTGTCCGGTCAAAACGACATCGCCATAGGGTCGCCGATCGCAAACCGCACGCATGCGCAGACGGAACCGCTCATCGGCCTGTTCGTCAACACGCTCGTCTTGCGCGCCGATCTTTCGGGATCGCCGTCGCTGCGTGACCTGCTCGCGCAAGTGCGTGAGACCACGCTCGCCGCTTACGCCCATCAGGACTTGCCGTTCGAGAAGCTCGTCGAAGCGCTCGCGCCGGTTCGCGACACCAGCCGCACGGCGTTGTTCCAGGTCATGTTCGTCCTTCAGAACGCGCCGATGGAGCCGCTCGCGCTGCCCGGCCTGACGCTGGAAGTGATGCGCCCCGCCGATGCCGGCGCGAAGTTCGATCTCGTGCTGAATCTGACGCATACACAAGATCGATTCCAAGGCACGCTCGCTTATGCGACCGACCTGTTCGATGAACAGACGATCGTGCGCATGGGCGAACGCTTCACGCGTCTGCTCGAACAGGCGCTCGATCAACCGGATGCGCCCTTGCACGCGTTCGAACTGGTGCTGCCTGACGAGCATGCGCTGCTCGAACGATGGAACGACACGGCCGAGGCGCATCCCGAAGATGCATGCGTCCATCGTCTGTTCGAGCAGCAGGTACGACGCTCGCCTGAAGCGACCGCGCTGGTATTCGAAGGCGAATCGCTCACGTATGCCGAACTCAATGCGCGCGCGAATCGGCTTGCGCATCGAATGATCGCGCTCGGCGTCCGGCCGGACGATCGCGTCGCGCTGTGCATGCAGCGCAGCATCGGCATAATCGTCGCGTTGATGGCGATACTCAAGGCAGGCGGCGCTTACGTGCCGCTCGATCCGGCTTATCCGGGCGAGCGCCTGAACCATATCCTCACCGATGCCGCGCCGCGTCTGCTGCTCGCCGATGCCGCGGGCCGGGAAGCATTGGGCGACACCGGCGCGCTCGACGTACTCGAAATCGATGCATCGCTCGATGAAGCGCTCCCACAAGAGAACCCGCAAACGAACGTCGCGCCGCATCATCTCGCCTACGTCATCTACACCTCCGGCTCCACCGGCAAGCCCAAGGGCGTGATGGTCGAACATCGCCATGTCGTGAATCTGCATTACGCGCTGCAATCGACGGTGTTCGCACGTTGCGCCGCGCGCTCCGGCATCGGTCTGAACGCGAGCATCGCGTTCGACTCTTCATTGAAGAGCCTCACGGCGCTGCTTGCAGGTCATCGACTGATCGTGATTCCCGCCGACGTGCGCACCGATAGTGCGGTGCTCATCGACTATCTGAACAACGCCGATATCGACGTGCTCGACTGCACGCCCACTCAACTCGATGTCATGCTCGCCAGCGGCTTGCTCGAACGCCGGCGGTCGAAGCTGACCTTGCTTATCGGCGGCGAAGCGATCACACAACAGACGTGGAATCGACTGGCGAACGCTGAACAGATTCGCGCGTTCAACGTCTACGGTCCGACCGAATGCACCGTCGATGCGGCGCTTACCGAGATCACGGCTGACCAGGTGCAGCCGGTCATCGGCAAGCCGATTGCCAACGCGCGCATCTATCTGCTCGATGCGCACCTTCGGCGGGTTCCGCCGGGCGCGATCGGTGAGTTGTTTATAGGCGGCGCGGGTGTGTCGCGTGGTTATCTGAACCGGCCCGAACTCACGGCCGAACGTTTCATCGATGATCCGTTCATCGCGGGCGCGCGCATGTATCGAACCGGCGATATCGCGCGTTATCGCGCCGATGGCAATATCGAGTTCCTCGGACGCAACGATCATCAAGTCAAGATACGCGGCTTCCGTATCGAGCTCGGCGAGATCGAAGCGCACGTCGCCAGTCATCCGTCGGTGCGCGAGGCTGTCGTCATCGGCCGCATGCGGCATCAAAAAACGCTGGATCAGCAACTCGTCGCTTATGTTACGGCAACCGGCGATATCGACATCGAGGCACTTCGGGAACATGCACGTTCTCGTCTGCCCGACTATATGGTGCCGTCGGCCTTCGTGCTGCTCGACGCGCTGCCGCTGACACCCAACGGCAAGCTCGATCGTCGCGCGTTGCCCGATCCTGAATGGCAAAACCTTGCCGCGTATGTCGCGCCGCGCACCTTGCTCGAACACACGCTCGCGAAGTGCTTCGCCGATGTACTCGGCCTCGAACGCGTGAGCGTCTTCGACAACTTCTTCTCGCTCGGCGGCCATTCGCTGCTTGCTACGCAACTCGTCTCGCGTTTGCGTCAGACGCTTGCGATCGAGCTGCCCTTGCGGACGCTGTTCGATGCGCCTGGCGTCGCTTTGCTTGCCGAAGCGCTGACGCTCGATGCGCCTTCGGATCGCGCGAGCATCTTGCCGCCTTTGCAGACGCGCGAGCGCCCCGCGCATCTGCCGTTGTCCTTCGCGCAGGAACGTTTATGGTTCCTCGAGCAACTCAACCCGGGTCAGTCCGCGTATCACATTCCAGTGGCCGTGCGTCTCACCGGATCGCTCGATGCTCGGGCGTTGCAGACCGCGATGAACGCGCTCATCGATCGGCATGAAGTCCTGCGCACTTGCTTCGCGCAACACGACGGCGTTCCGGTTCAACGCATCGCAATGCAAGCGCAGGTCACCGTGCCGCTGATCGCGCTCGATACGCTCGATGCCGATGCGCAGGCCACCGAAGTCCGCCGCCTCGCACAAGATGAGGCAACACGCGCATTCGATCTTGAACAGGGTCCGCTGCTCCGAGCGAGATTGCTGCGCCTGTCCGCGCGAGAGCATGTCCTGCTGTTCACGATCCATCACATCATCTACGATGGCTGGTCGACGGGCGTGCTCGTGCGTGAACTCGGCGCGTGCTACACGGCGGCGTTGTCGAACGCGCCTGCTGCGTTGCCGCCGCTCGATGTGCAGTACGCCGACTTCACCTTGTGGCAGCGCGATTGGCTCGCCGGCGCCGAGCTCGAAAGACAGACTCGGTACTGGCGCGATCGGCTCGAAGGCCTCGCGCCGCTCGATCTGCCGACCGATCACCCCCGGCCCTCGCACATCAGCGGGCGCGGCGCCAGCTTGCCCTTCGCCCTCAGCCCGGCGCTTTCCGAGCGGCTGATCGCGCTCGCGCAACGCGAAGGCGCCACGCCCTTCATGCTGCTGCTCGCCGTCTTCCAGACGCTCCTCGCGCGTTTGTCCGGGCAAACGGATATCGCGGTGGGCTCGCCGATCGCCAATCGCACGCATGCGCAAGTCGAGCCGCTCATCGGCCTGTTCATCAATACGCTCGTCATGCGCGCGGATCTCTCCGGCTCGCCTTCGTTGCGTACATTGCTCAGGCAAGTTCGCGATACGACGCTCGCCGCGTACGCGCATCAGGACTTGCCGTTCGAGAAGCTCGTCGAAGCACTCGCGCCCGCTCGCGATACTAGCCGTACGGCGCTCTTCCAGGCGATGTTCGTGTTGCAGAACGCCCCGACGGAGCCGCTCGCCTTGCCCGGACTCACGCTCGAGTTGCTGCCTCCTTCCGAAGCCGGCGCGAAGTTCGATCTCACGTTGAAGCTCGCGCACACGCAAGGGCGCTTTACCGGTAGCCTGAGCTACGCATCCGATCTTTTCGACGAGCACACGATTGCGAGGCTCGGGGAACGCTTCGCGCGTCTGCTCGAACAAGCGCTAGAAAAACCCGATGCGCCTCTGCAGGCGTTCGACATCGTGCTACCCGAAGAGCATGCATCCCTCAGGCGATGGAACGACACCACTGCTGCGTATCCCGAGCACTTGAGTATCCATCAACTTTTTGCCCAACAGGTCCGACGCTCGCCCGATGCGATCGCGCTCGTTTTCGAAGACGAATCCCTCACGTATGCGCAACTCGATGCGCGCGCTAATCGGCTTGCGCACCATCTCATCGCGCTTGGCGTCGAACCGGAACATCGCGTCGCGTTGTGCATGGAGCGCGGCATCGACATGATCGTCGCGTTGATGGCGATACTCAAGGCAGGCGCTGCGTATGTGCCGCTCGATCCCGCCTCGGTCGCCGAGCGCCTCGCGTACATGCTCGACGACGCCGATGTATCGCTGCTCGTGACTCAGACATCGTTGCTCGACGGTCTTTCACGGGTCGCGCTTAACGTCTCGATCGTTTGTCCCGACGACGAAGCGTGCCGTATCGAAGCATGTCCCGATATCGATCCCGCCATTGACCTGCAGTCGCACAGCCCCGCGTATGTGATCTACACGTCCGGCTCGACCGGCAAGCCCAAGGGCGTCGTGCTGAGTCATCGGAATCTATCGAACTATCTGAGCGGCGTGCTTGCGAGGATGAACGTGCTCGCGCCGTGCAAGATGGCCCTCGCTTCAACCATCGCGACCGATCTGGGCAATACGATTCTGTTCGGTGCGCTGGTCGCTGGCCACGAGCTGCATGTGCTGTCGAACGACCGCACCACTGACAGCTATCTGTTCGGGCAGTACATGCGTCAGCGCGGAATCGATGTGCTCAAGATCGTGCCCGGACATTTGCGCGCGCTCGTTGACGTTACGCTCGACACCGCGCCTGCATTGCCGACGCAATTGCTCGTGCTAGGCGGGGAAGCGACGCGCTCCGACTGGATCCGCCGCGTGCAGGCACTGAAGCCCGGCATGCGCATTCTGAATCACTATGGCCCGACCGAGACGACCGTGGGCGTGTTGACGCATGCCTATCACGATGACATCGCATACGGCATGTCGATTCCCATCGGGAGACCGCTGGCCAACACGCGAGCCTATGTTCTCGATGAATTCCTGCGTCCTGTGCCGCTCGGCGTGACGGGTGAGTTGTATATCGGCGGTACGGGTCTCGCGAGCGGCTATCTGCGGCGCGCGGCGCTCACCGCGCAGCGCTTCGTCGCCGACCCCTTCGCTTCCGGCGAGCGCATGTACCGCACAGGCGATCTCGCACGTTATCGTGCCGATGGCAACATCGAGTTCCTCGGCCGCAACGATCATCAGGTGAAGGTGCGCGGCTTCCGTATCGAGCTCGGCGAGATCGAAGCG
>Ga0182736_1000197_pt1 | contig 118283 bp, 110 predicted proteins | sample eDN5th30CKraftBY_FD_128882 | JGI IMG/M metagenome (GOLD analysis project Ga0182736, IMG submission 128882) | Enriched backyard soil microbial communities from Emeryville, California, USA - eDNA 5th pass 30_C Kraft BY (version 2) (version 2) | ecosystem: Environmental > Terrestrial > Soil >... | reverse complement strand
CACCTGCCGCATGGGCCGGCCCGGCGAGTCGGTCGTCGACGAGCGGCTGCGGGTGCACGGCATCCAGGGCCTGCGGGTGGCCGATATCTCGGTGATGCCCACCATCGCCTCGTCCAACACCAATGCCCCGGCCATGATGATCGGCGAGCGCGCCGCCGAGTTCGCGCTGGCCGACGCCGATCGCCAATGACCTGGACGGCAGAAGCCGCGCACATGCCGCCGGCCTGACGCGTCAGGATAGGCGGCGAACCGACGCCGGGCCCCTTTGCAGGGCGCCCGGCCGGCGGCGCTTGCCCGCGGGCCCCGCGGCATTGCCGCAACCCGCAACGGACGCCGGAATAATCAGCGTATTATTCGACCCGCACCAGCTCGAGGGGATACGACGCATGCGAACCGTATTGATATTGATCGGAGCGGCCGTGGTTGCTTTTTTCCTGGTAAAGGGCATCAAGGCCTATTGCACCGAACGCAACAGCAACCGTTCCAATAAAGGAAAGTAAGTTTCATGGCAGCCAAACAACAATTGGAAAGCATTGCGCAACACACTCGCGGCGCAGCCAAGTGGGGCGTGCTGGGCATCGCGATATTCGCGGTGATCCTGATGCTGGCCTTCGGGTCGTGGTTCCAGGTCGACCAGGGCGACCGCGGCGTCGTGCTGCGCAACGGCAAGATCGTCGAAGTGGCCGAGCCCGGGCTGGGCTTCAAGATTCCGGTCATCGACACGGTGCACGCGATTTCGGTGCGCGATCACACCATCACGTTCGGCGGCCAGCGCTCGGCCGCGCTGGAGGCCTACAGCTACGACCAGCAGCCGGCCACGCTGCGCGTCTCCATCACCTACCAGGTGCCGCCGGGCAAGGTGGCCGAACTGTATTCGGAATACCAGACGCTTGAAAACCTGGAGCAGCGCGTCATCGAGCGCCGCACCTTCGACGTCATCAAGAACGTGTTCGGCAAGTACACGGCGGCCAGCGCAATCCAGCAGCGCGAGAAAATGGGCATGGACGCCAACGCCGCCATGCGCGCGGCGCTGCAGGACGTGCCCGTGACCATCGTCAGCGTGCAGATCGAGGAAGTGGGCTTTTCCCAGGCCTACGAAGACAGCATCGAAAAGCGCATGCTGGCTCAGGTGCAGATCGAGACCACCCGCCAGCAGAAGCAGACGGCGGAAATCCAGGCCGAGATCCAGGTGGTGCAGGCCGAAGCGGCCGCCCGGGCGCGCGTAGCGGCCTACAAGGCCGAGGCCGACGGCATCAAGCTGCGCGGCGATGCCGAAGCGGCCGCCATCGAGGCCAAGGCGCGCGCGCTGGCCACCAACACCAACCTCGTCAACCTGAATGCCGTCGAGAAATGGGACGGCAAGCTGCCCGAGACGCAGGTGCCGGGTTCCGCCCTGCCCTTCATCGGAATCAAGTAAGGTAGCGATACGGCCGGGCACCCGGCGCGTGCCGCAATAAGGAGATCTCGTGTTCAAACTGTTATCGCGCGGATCGGTGAAGCTTGTCGAACGCTATCTGCCCGATCCCTATATTTTCGTCGTCCTGCTTACCTTGGTCGCTGCCGCGGCCGCCATGCTGTTCGAAGGCCGCACGCCACTGGAAGTGGTGCGCTGGTGGGGCAACGGGTTCTGGGGCCTGCTGACTTTCGCCATGCAGATGTTGCTGGTGCTGCTCACCGGCTACATGTTGGCCAGCACGCCGCTGGTCAAGAAGCTGCTGACCCGCCTGGCCAGCCTGTCGACCAGTGCGGGCGGAGCCATTGTGCTGGTGTCGCTCGTGTCGCTGGCGGCCAGCTGGATCAACTGGGGATTCGGCCTGGTGGTGGGCGCGCTGTTCGCCAAGGAAATCGCGCGCCAGGTTCGGGTCGACTACCGCTTGCTGGTCGCCAGCGCCTACTCGGGCTTCCTGGTATGGCACGGCGGGCTGGCCGGCTCGATTCCGCTGACGATCGCTACCGAGGGCCATTTTTCGGCAGACCGCATTGGCGTGGTGCCGACGTCGGACACCATTTTCGCGACCTTCAACCTGGTCATCGTGGTTGCCCTGTTCGTGCTGGTGCCGCTGATCAACCGGCTGATGCTGCCCGATGCCAAAGATAGTATTTATGTAGACCCGGCCAAGCTGGACGCCGCCGAACCGGACGCCGACACGCAAGACACGCGGCCGGCCGCCCGCCTGGAGAACAGCACGGTTATCGCCATGCTGATCGGTTTTTCCGGGCTGGCGTATCTGTTCGACTACTACGTCGTGCGCGGCGCGGGGTTGAACCTTAACGTGATCAATTTCACGTTCCTGTTCCTGGCCATCGTGCTGCACCGCACGCCGCGGCGCCTGCTGACCTGCCTGGACGAAGCCATTCGCGGCGGCGCCGGCATCGTCATTCAATTCCCGTTCTACGCCGGCATCATGGCGATCATGATGGATTCCGGCCTGGCGGCTTCGTTGTCGGAATGGTTCGTATCGATTTCCACCGCGGCCACCTTGCCGCTCTGGACGTTCATCAGCGCCGGCATCGTCAATATTTTCATCCCCTCGGGCGGGGGACAATGGGCAGTGCAAAGCCCCATTGTCATCGCGTCGGCCCAGGCATTGGGCGCCGATATCCCGCGTGTCGCTATGGCCGTCGCCTGGGGAGACTCATGGACCAACATGCTGCAACCGTTCTGGGCCCTGCCGGTCTTGGCGATTGCCGGATTGAAGGCCAAGGACATCATGGGGTACTGCCTGATCCAGCTGTTCGTCAGCGGCATCGTCATCGGCGTCGGGCTGACGCTGTTCTAGCCGCCGTGCTTCGCCATTGAAAAAAACCGGCGCATCACGCCTGTGATGCGCCGGTTGCTTTTTGGGGCTTCAGAACGTCGACGCGCAGTGCCCGCCGGTGGGTGCCTGGCCCGAGCCGGCGGCGATCAGCGGGGGTTCCCGCCTGACATTGACCGGGTCGGACACGGCCCAGTCCCAGGCGAAGAAGACGACCAGCATGGCCCAGAACGCGATGGCAAGCGGCGATAGGTTTTTCTTCATGGCGTCCTCCCGTCAGAAAGCGTAGCGGCGACGGATGCGCACGCCGATCAAAGAACCGCAGAACGCCACCGGCACCCAGATCCATCCGTGCAGGCTGCCGGTGGAAATGCCGCTGACCATGGCGCCGATATTGCAGCCGAAGGCCAGGCGCGAGCTGTAGCCCAGCAGGAAGCCGGCGACGATGCCGACCAGCCATTGCTGCGCCGTGAGCGGCGCGCGCTGCGACGCGGCCGACGACTTCCCCGCCGCGATCAGCAGGGCGCCGGCCAGGATGCCGATGTTGGTGATCGAGGTCACGTCCAGGAACACCGACTGCGACAAGTTGTTCAGGTTGACCGCCTGGCTCCAGAATGCGTTGCCGGCCGGGTCGAACGCGCCCACCGCGGTGGCGACCTTGGCGGCCCACAGCCCGAACCCGTACACCACGCCCCAGGGCTGGCCGGCGATCAGCAGGTTCAGCATCGCCAGCGCGGCCAGCAGGATGGCCCCGATCAACAGGCGCCGGTTGAACCAGGTGGCGCCCTTGCCCACCCACGCCCGAGCCGCCAGGCCCAGCAGCAGCAGGCCGGCGCAGGTCAAGCCGAAGGCTTCCCACGGACCGAAGGTGGCGACCAGGCTGACGGGCCGCGTCGCGCCCAGTTGCAGCCATTGTTCCAGCTGGGCCGAACCCAGGAAGCTGCCCACCGCGAATACCGGCAGGATGGCCATGTTCAGCGGCACGCCCATACCGGCCTTGTACAGCGTGCCCGAGCCGCAGCCGTCGGCCACCTGCATGGCCGCGCCGAACACGAAAGCGCCCACCAGCAGGCTGATGCTGGGCGGCCCCAGCGCCGCGCCCAGGTCGGTGGGAAAGGCTGCCAACAAGGGCATGGAAACGGCGGCCGCGGCGGCCAGCAGCAGCAATTGCGCCATCACGCCGCTGGGGTCGCGCTGCTCGATCAGGCGCCGCCAGCCGGTGGTGAAACCGAACCGCGCCCCGGCCAGCACGGCGCCCATGCCGATGCCGACCAGGAAGAGAATCGCCTGGCGCAGGGAGACGAACCAGGCCAGGGCAAGAAAAAAGGCGGCCAGGATGGCCGCAAGGGGAAGACGCGTCATGGATGGAAGGTGGCGAAAGTGTGGGCTGGGCGGTGGGGGGTGAAGATATTAAAAGACGGGTGTCAGACACCTGGCCTGGAGGCCTGCGCAATGGCGTAGGCAGGTGGGCCAGGAGTCTGACACCTGGGAACACTGTGCCACAGGTCCCAGGCCGGGAATCTGACACCTGGGAACACTGTGCCACAGGTCCCAGGTCGGGAATCTGGTACCTGGGAACACTGTGCCACAGGTCCCAAGCCGGGAATCTGGCACCTGGGAGCACTGTGCCAGGTCCCAGGCCGGGGATCTGGTACCTCATGGCCAGGTGTCTGACACCCCGAAGGGTGTCTGACACCGTTCGGTTAGCGAGACCATCTCTGCCCACATCCGGTGTCAGGCACCAGGGAAAGAGCTCAGGCGTATTCCACCAGATGCGCCTCGAGGTAGCGCCATGAGCATCTGACACCCCGTACATATTGCGCCGGGCGCCTGCGTTGTATTTCAGCTGACCAGGTCTTTCAGGCTTTTCAGGATCTGCTGGCCGCGGCTGGGGACGTTGTCCATTGGCAGTTCCTTGGACGATTGCGTCCAGTCGGCCAGCGACGCGGGATACAGCATCACGTTCTTCTGCCCCACGACCTCGGACAGCGCGAACCAGTCGGTGGCGGCCCAGTGGCCGGTATTGCAGAACGAAATGGTCTCGTCGGCCGGTTCCGGCAGCGACGCGGCGGCGATGGTCTTGGCTTCCGCGGGCGACACGAAGATCGCGGTGCCGGGCTTGAACCATTTGCTGTGCTCGAGGTTGAGCGCATTGTGGATCGTGCCGGGCACTTTGGCCGTGGGTGCCTTCACTTCGCCGCGGAAGAAATTCGACGGCCGCGCATCGATCAGTTGCGCCTTGGGATTGTCGATCTGCGCCAGCACGTGGTCTTGCGTGGCGATCAGCGACTTGTCCAGCACCGGCGTATAGCCACTGGCGGCCACCGAGGCGGTGGCCTGGTCTTGCGGCAGGCCGGCGCCGGCCCAGGCCTTGACCCCGCCGTTCAGGATCGACAGTTCCGACAGGCCCAGGTATTTCAGCGTCCAGTACACGCGGGCCGAGCTGCCGAAATCGGTGGCGTCGGCGCCCGAGGACACGACGACGGCATGGACGTTCTTGTCCAGGCCCAGGCCGCGCACCAGCGCGGTCAGCTTGTCCAGCGGGGGCAGTTGCCCCGGGTTGTCGGCCGGGCCGCGCCACTGCCCGTAGGGCGCCGACAGCGCGCCGGGAATATGGTTGGCCGCGTATTCCTGCGGCGGACGGATGTCGATAATGCGTACCGACGCATCGGTGCGCACGCCGTTCAGTTCAGCGGGGGTCAGCAGGGGCGCGGCGGCTTGTGCGCCAGCGGCGGTGCCGGCGGCGATGGCCGCGGCGGCAACAAGCAGGGAAAGACGTTTCATACGGGGCTCGCACTATGGAAGAACCGGGATAAGTCCGATTCTTTCATTATCCATATATATAAGAAAATAATATTTAATCATTTTTATATATATAAAAGTGGGCATGATTTAATAAAATTTCATATTCAGAAAATAATTATTACCAATCGGGTGCCCGCAATCTTTTCCAAGGGGGACAACGCCCGGCAGTCCCATTCGCGGCAGGCTCATTCCCGGATAGAAAATTCGCACTATATTTTTTTCAGGGAAAACTATAGTGGATCATTTTTCATACATGAAGAAAAATGTGTCTATTACTACAGTCCGAGCGAGCCATGATGAACCTTGCCATCCTGCTTCGCCGTGCGGCGATAGGCCTGATCGCCCTGGCGGCCGGTAGCGCGCCCCTTGCCGCATGGGCCGACGAGACCGGGCCGGTGCGCCTGGTAGCGCCCTATCCCGCCGGCGGCCCCGCCGACGTGGTGGCCCGGCTGGTCGCCGAACCGATCGGCCGGGAACTCGCCCGGCCGGTCATCATCGACAACCGGGCAGGCGCCAGCGGCACCATAGGCGCGGGCGCGGTGGCGCGTGCCGAGCCGGACGGGTCGACCCTGCTGTTCAATACCTCGATCCAGGTCGTGCTGCCTCACCTGATGAGCCTGCCGTACGACACCATGAAGGAATTCACGCCGCTGGCGCAAGTCAACAGCATCCCCTTCGTGCTGGTGATCAACCGGGACCTGCCCTTCAAGTCGGTAGCCGACCTGGTGGCCTATGCCAAGGCCAATCCCGGCAAGCTGAACTATGCGAGCAACAGCCCCGGCAGCGCGTCGCACCTGGCCGCCGAGCAATTCAAGCGCATCGCCGGCGTCGATATCGCGCACGTGCCGTACAAAGGCAGCGCGCCCGCGCTGACGGACCTGATCGGCGGCCGCGTGCAGATCATGTTCGAGCAAGGCCCGTCGGTGCTGTCGTTCCTGAAGGGCGGACAATTGCGGGCGCTGGCCGTGACCAGCCCCGAGCGGGCCGCCATCCTGCCCGACGTGCCCACCTTCGGCGAAGCCGGCTATCCGGCTTTCATCTACAGCAACTGGCAAGGCATCTGGGGGCCGGGCAATATGCCGCCGGCCGTGGCCCAGAAGTTCTCTCAGGCCATCGAACGGGCCCTGCAACAGCCGGCGGTCCGGCAGCGCTTGATCGACCTGGGCACACAGCCCTCGAACCTGTCCGGCACGGCCTTCCGCGACTTCACCGAGCAGCAATACCACTATGTCGGCGACATCGTGCGCGCCGCGAAGATCAAGCTCAACTAGGGCCCGGCGCTCGCTCGCACGGCTCGGCCCGCTCTCAAGGGGAAATCATGTTGCGTCGCATGCTTGGACAGGCTGTCGCGGGGATGTTCGCCCTGGCGGCACAGGCGGTACTGGCTTCGGCCTCGATGGCCCAGCCCGGCGGCCGGCCCATCAACCTGGTGGTGCCCTATCCGCCGGGCGGCCCGGCGGATACCGTGGCGCGGGTCATCGCCCCGGTGCTGGAAGCCGAGTTGCGCCGGCCCATCGTGATCGACAACCGCGCCGGCGCCAGCGGCATGATAGGCGCCAACTACGTGGCGCATGCCGCCCCCGACGGCAATACGCTGCTGCTCAATCCGACGATCCATGTGATCTTGCCGGGCCTGATGCGCAGCATGCCGTACGACGCCGTGCAAGACTTCACGCACCTGGGCGTCCTGGTCAGCGTGCCGCTCATCCTGGCCGTGAACGACCAACTGCCGGTCAAGTCGGTGGCCGGCCTGGCCGCCTACGCGCAGGCCAATCCAGGGAAAATCAACTTCGCGTCGTCCAGCACGGGATCGTCCGCGCACCTGGCCGGCGAGCAATTCAAGCTGATGCACAACCTGGACATCCAGCACATTCCCTACAAGGGCAGCGCGCCCGCCATCACCGACCTGATCGGCGGCCAGGTGCAGATGATGTTCGATTCGGCGCCTTCCATGATGCCTTTCGTGCGCAACGGCAAGGTACGCGCCCTGGCCGTGACCAGCGCGCAGCGCAGCAGCCTGGCCCCCGACCTGCCCACCATGGTCGAATCCGGCCACCCCGACTTCGTGTACGGGAATTGGTATGGCATTTGGGGGCCGGCCGGCATGCCGGCGCAGACCGCGCAGGCCATTGTCGCGGCCATGCAGCGCACCATGCAGCACAAGGACCTGGTGGAAAAGCTGATCTCGCAGTTCGGCGCCGAACCCGTGCAGGGCGTGTATGGCGACGCATTCAAGCAATTCGCCATCGGCGAGCGGGACCGCTACGCCAAGCTGCTGGAGATCGCCAAGATTCCCAAGCCGTAGGCGCGGTACGGATCGGCGGCGGCATAGGCCGTCCGTGCCCGCCCGCACGCGCCAACCGGGTTCGCCGCCTCAGCTTTTGACGCGCAGGTTCTTGGGGTCGTACATAGGCGCCAGCTGGGCGGTGGCCGGGTAGCGCTGCCAGGCGATCTCGATCTCGAAAGATTGCCGGGCAATCCATTCCGGCGTAATGGGCGTGTCGGCACGCACATAGCCCATGCCCAGCGAGGCCTCGATGCGATGCCCGTACATGCCCGATGTGATGTAGCCCGCGCGCTTGCCGTTCACCCACACCGGCTCTTCCTTGTACAACAGGCGCTCGCCATCGTGCAGCTTGAACTGCAGCAGGCGGCGCGCCGGCGGGCCGGCTTCCTTCTGCTGCAGCAGGGCCTCTTTGCCGATGAAATCCCAGGGCTTGTCCCAACTCACCGCGAAACCCAGCCCGCCTTCCAGCGGCGTGTCTTCCACGCTGATGTCGTCGCCCCAGTGTCGGTAGCCCTTTTCCATGCGGCAGGCGTTCAGCGCATGCATGCCCGCCAGGGCCAGGCCGTATTCGGGGCCGGCCTGGCGTAGCCGTTCGTAGACATGCAGGGCGAACTCGGCCGGGATATACAGTTCCCATCCCAGTTCGCCGACATAGGTGATGCGGCTGGCGCGAACCTGCGCATAGCCGATCTCGATGATTTGCGAGGTGCCGAAGGGAAAGGCCTCGTTGGAGAAGTCCGTGCCCGGCGCCACCGCCTGCATCAGCGCACGCGCGTTCGGCCCCATGATGCCCAGCATGGGAATGGCGGCGGTCTGGTCGACGACGAAGCAATGCGCGGCGGCGGCGGCCTGGCCGCGCAGATAGCTCAGGTCGCGGAAATGCGTGGGCGCGGACGACACCACCATGAACTGGTCTTCACGCAAGCGGGTGACGGTCAGGTCGGCCTCGATGCCGCCGCGCGGGTTCAGCCATTGGGTATACACCAGCTTGCCCACGGCAACGTCGATGCGGTTGGCCGACATCGTTTCCAGCACGCCGAGCGCATCGCGGCCCTCGACCAGGAATTTGGTCATGGTGCTCTGGTCGTACAGCGCGACGCGGTCGCGCGTGGCCAGGCATTCGCTGGCCGTGTGCGCGAACCAGTTCTGCCGCCCGTAGCTGTAGCGATACTGCTTTTCCACACCCGGCGGCGCGAACCAGTTGGGGCGTTCCCACCCGGCCAGTTCTCCGTGGACGGCGCCCTCTTCCGCCAGGCGGTCGTGGAATGCGGTACGGCGGGCGCCACGCGCGGACTCGTACTGGTAGAACGGCCAATGGGTCTTGTACAGCAGGCCCAGCGTTTCCGTGGTGCGGTCGCGCAAGTACGCGCGCGTGCCCTGGAATGGCAGCATGCGCCGCACCTCGATGTCGACCAGGTCCATCGGCGGGCGGCGATCGCGTATCCATTCGGCCAGCACCTTGCCGGCGCCGCCAGAGCTCTGGATACCGATGGAGTTGAAGCCACAAGCCACATACAGGTCGCGCACTTCGGCGGTTTCGCCCAGCAGGTAGCGGTCGTCGGGCGTGAAACTTTCCGGGCCGTTGAACCACGTCTGTATGCCCGTGTGTTCCAGCATGGGCATGCGCGCCGCGGCCTTTTCCAGCACCGGCATGAAATGGTCCATGTCCTCGGGCAGCGTATCGAAGCAGAAATCCTCGCGGATGCCGTCCATGCCCCAGGGCTTGGCGTGCGGCTCGAAGCAGCCCAGCAGGATCTTGCCGGCATCCTCCTTGTAGTAGGCCCATTCGTCCGGAATGCGCAGCACCGGCAGATTGCCCGGCAGGCCCTTGATGTGTTCGGTGACGATGTAGAAGTGCTCGGCGGCATGCAGCGGCAGGTTCACGCCCGTTTGCCGGCCCAGTTCGTAAGACCACATGCCGGCGGCGATGACCACGACCTGGGCGCGGATGTCGCCGCGCGACGTGACCACGCCCTCGGCGCGGCCGCCGTGCTTCAGGATGCGCTCGACCTTGACGTTCTCGAGTATCCTGGCGCCGCCCTGGCGGGCAGCCTTGGCATAGGCCGCGGTCAGGTCCACGGGGTTGCATTGGCCATCCTTGGGCAGGAAGACGCCGCCGACGATGTCCTTCGCTTCCAGGTAGGGATACTTCTGCAGGATGTCGTCCGGGCCGACAAGCTCGACGTCCAGGCCGAAATTGCGCGCCATCGAGGCCTGGCGCTTGAGTTCTTCCATGCGCTCGCCATTGAGCGCCACCGAGATCGACCCGTTCTGCTTGAAGCCCGTGGCCTGGCCGGTTTCGCGTTCCAGCTCGAACAGCAGGTCGGTGGTGTATTTGGCCAGTTCGGTCAGGTTGCGGGTGGCGCGAAGCTGCCCCACCAGGCCGGCGGCGTGCCAGGTCGTGCCGCAAGTCAGTTGCTTGCGTTCTAGCAGCACCACGTCGCGGATGCCCAGCTTGGTCAGGTGGTAGGCGATGGAACAGCCCACGACCCCGCCTCCGATGATCACGACTTCCGCATTCGACGGCAGTTCCATAACCCAGGCTCCTGAAAATTATTCTAATTATATTTTTTCATAGAAAAAAATAGTAGTTATTTTTTTATACCATACAAGGGAAAACCCCGAATTCGCAGTGGCGTAGAATTTTGCCTGCTTCCAGACTAGACCGTTTTCTCATACCCGGCCATGAAGATTTCCACCTCGCAGAGCCCCAACCTTGTCGACGGCGATATGCTGGACGACGCCATGCTGGGCGCGGAAGTCCGCAAGCTGCGCAAGGCCCGGTCCAAGTCGCTGGCCGACCTGGCCGGCGCCATTGGCCGGTCTATCAGTTTCCTGAGCCTGCTGGAACGCGGGCAGGCGCCGCCGTCCATCGCCGACCTGCGCGCGATCGCGGCAGAGCTGGATGTGCCGCTGGGATGGTTCTTCATGCCGGCGCAGACGCCTTCGGCCGAACATGGCCGCATCGTGCGCGCGGCGGGCCGCCGGCGCCTGGGCAATACCGAGGGCAAGTGGCGCGAAGAACTGCTGTCGCCGGATATCGGCGGCGCCTTCGAGACTTTTCTGTGCACCTTCGAGCCCGGCGCCAAGCTGAACAAGCCGGCGCTACGCCAGACCGAGGAAGAAGGCTACGTGGTCAAGGGCACGCTGGACCTGTGGATAGGCAAGCGGCATTTCCAGCTGCAGGCCGGCGACAGTTTCCGCATCGTGCGAGAGCCGTTCCACTGGGCCAACCAGACCCGTGAAGATGTCGTGGTGGTGTGGGTGATTTCACCCCCCACCTACTGAACGCGGGCGGCTCGCGATCCGGCGTCAGGGCAGCCGGCGGAACGCCTCGGCCTGCGCCGCGGCGCCGTTGCGCAATAGCGCGTAGTCGCTACCCACCACCAGCAGGCGGGCGCCCCGCTGCAGCCATGTTGCTTGTTGCGCGGGGTCCATCACATGCACCCCCACCGACTTGCCCGCCGCGACGCCGGCGCGGCACATGGATTCCAGAGCCGCGTCCACCTCGGGCACGGACGGCGCGCCGTGGCCCATGGCCAGCGCCAGCCCCAGGCTGCCCAGGAACAGGCCATCCACGTCATCGAGCGCCGCCACTTCCGCCGCGATAGGCACACCCGGCGGTTCGTCCAGCTGCGCCACGAAGACCAGCGCATCGGCCGCCTGTTGCCGGAAATCCGCCCAGCTGCCCTTGCGGTAGGCCGAACGCCTTGCCATGCCGGCGTAGGCGCGCTCCATGGCCAGCCCGCGGGCGAAGCTGGCGGCCTGGCGAGCCTGCTGCAGCGAATTGACGTGCGGAATGACCACGCCCGCGGCGCCGATGGAGATGGCGTGCTGGATCCAGGTCTGCTCGGCATCGGGCAGGCGCACTAGCACCGGCAGGCCCAGCGCCTGGGCGCTGAACACGAAGCGGCTGATCTCGGTGCGGGCATGCGTGCCGTGCTCGACGTCCAGGATGACGAAATCCAGCCCCGCATCGGCCAGCAGTTCGGCGGCTTCGGGCTGTATCAGGCGGGCGAACAACCCCACCAGGCGGTCGCCCTGCCGCATGCGCTTACGTAGATCCGACATTGCCGTCATGATGGCTGCCCTTTGCCTGCCCTATTGGGCGGTGATGCCGCGTTCTTTGGTGATCTTGGCCAGGCGGCTGTTTTCGCTGTCCAGGAATGTCTGGAATTCGGCACTGTCCTTGAACGTGTTCTCGACCCCCATGGACTCGAGTTTGTCGACGAACGCCTTGCTGCCGGCGATTTCGCGCAAGGCGGCCTCCAGGCGGTCGCGGATGTCCTTGGGCACCCCCTTGGGCACGACCAGGCCGTACCAATTGCCGGCGCGTACGCCAGCGTAGCCCAGTTCGTCGAAGGTCGGCACGTCCGGCAGCACATTCAGGCGCTTGTTCGAGGCCACCGCCAGGACCCGGGCCTTGCCGGACTTGTAGAAGCCCACCACATTGAAGGCATTGACGAAGGCGATCTGCACCTGGTCGGACAGCAGCGCGTTCATGGCCGGCGCCACGCCCTGATAGGGAATATGCGAGAACGACGTCTTGGTCACCGATTCGAAGGTGGCCAGGCCCAGGTGCGACGTGCTGCCTATGCCATAGCTGCCGGCGTTGATCCTGCCGGGCTCTTTGTGGGCCGCGTCCACCAGCTCTTGCACCGATGCGGGCTTGGCACTGCCGCTCTCGGCCAGCACGAAAGACACCGTGCCCAGCAAGGCGATGGGTTCGAAATTGGACAGGGAATACTTCAGGTCCGGATACACATGCGGGTTGATGGCATGGGTTTCCGCCGTGACCATCTGGATGGTGTAGCCGTCCGCCGGCGCCCCGGCCACGACCTGCGTGCCGACGATGCCGTTGGCGCCGGCACGGTTCTCGACGACCACCGATTGCCCCAGCACGGCCGACATGCGCTCGGCGACGAAGCGGCCTACGGTATCGGTGACGCCGCCGGGCGGCCAGGCCACCACCATGCGCACAGGGTGGTCGGGATACGCCGCGCTGGCAGCCGCCGTGGCGGCTGTCAGCATGGATGCTGCCAGGATCTTGCGTAACATGGTTTCCCCTTGCTGTATGTGTGCCGTGAGTTTGTCTGGGTGCACGCGGACGATTTAATCAACGCCTCCGGACGCTTACTAGAACCGGCACGACATGTTCGTAGGCACGAAGCGCCATGGCCGTCCACGCTGTTAATACGCCCGCTTCGACCTGCCGCGAGCGGCATGACGCTGCGCTAGCGGAACACCACGGTGCGGTTGCCATTGAGCAGCACGCGACGCTCGGCATGCCATTTCACGGCCCGCGCCAGCACCACGCTTTCCACGTCGCGGCCCAGGGCCGTCAGGGCCTCCGGGCTCATGGTGTGGTCGGCCCGCTCGACGGCCTGCTCGATGATCGGGCCTTCGTCCAGGTCTGTCGTGACGTAGTGCGCGGTGGCGCCGATGAGCTTCACGCCGCGCTCGTGGGCCTGGTAATAAGGCTTGGCCCCCTTGAAGCCGGGCAGGAAGCTGTGGTGGATATTGATGGCCTTGCCGTGCAGCCGTCGCGAAGTCTCGTCGCCCAGCACCTGCATGTAGCGGGCCAACACCACCAGTTCGGCGCCTTCCCGTTCGACGATCTGCATCAGTTGCGCCTCGGCGTCCGCCTTGTTGTCCGGACGCACGGGCACATGATGGAAAGGGATGTCGTACGAAGCCGCCAACTGGTAGAAATCGCGATGGTTGGAGACCACCGCCTTGATGTCGACCGGAAGCAGCCCGGTGCGCCAGCGCAGCAGCAGGTCGTGCAGGCAATGCCCCAGCCTGGAAACCATGACGATCGTGGCCGGCCGATGGTCGGCGTCGACGATGTCCCATTCCATGTCGAACTGGCCGGCAATGGGCTGGAAGGCGTCGCGCAGCAGGGCGACGGTCAGGTCGCCGTCCTGCGTGGCAAATGCCAGGCGCAGGAAGAACCTGCGGTCGCCATCGTTGAACTGGGCCGACTCGCCGATATTGCAATCGTGCTCGACCAGGAAGCCCGAGCACGCATGCACGATGCCGCGCCGGTCGGGGCAGGCAAGCGTCAGGATGAATTTGCGATCGGTCATGCGCGGCTACCAGGCATAGGCATAGGCGGCGCGACGCGGATCGGCGCCCGCGTGCAGGAAGCCGGTGGCGGCATCGCGCCGTATCGCGCAGACGGCGCCGGCGTTGAAAGACTTGTCCGACCACCACTCGATGTCGTAGCCCAGCGCCGCCAGGGCCGATACGGTCTTGTCGTCGAAACGGCTTTCGACGCACAGGCGGCCGGGGTAGTAGGTATGGGGCGAAAAGGAATTCGGGAAATTGAAGGTCGCCACGCGTGGCGCCTCGATGGCCTGCTGCAGGCTCATGCCGAAGCGCGTCACGTTCAGCAGCACCTGCAGCATCGACGAACACTGCACGTCGCCGCCCGGCGTGCCCCAGGCCATCTCGAACTCGCCATCGCGCAGGGCCATGGCCGGCGTGGGCGTCAGGCGCGGGCGCTTGCCCGGTTCGACGAAGCAGGTGTGCCCGTCCTGCAGCCTGCCCTGCATGCCGCGGGTCGACACCGCCAGCCCCAGGCCGTCGATCATGGGCGAGTCGTACATGGTGTCGGACGGCGTGATGGACATGGCATTGCCCTGGCCATCCACCACGCAGCCATAGATGGTGTCGGGGGACACGGGCACCGCGCCTTGCCCTGGCCGAGCCTGGATGGGCGCGCCCGGTCCCGCGCCCAGGTCGCCCGGCTCAGGCATTTTGCCGAAGGCCCGCTTGGGATCCAGCCGCGCTCGCTGCCGCTGCGCATAGGCCTCGGACAGCAGCGTCTGGGTGGGCACGTCGACAAAGCGCGGGTCGCCCACATAGGCTTCGCGGTCGGCGAAGGCCAGGTCCAGCGCGCCGGCGATGGCATGCAGGTAGGCCGGCGTGTTGTGGCCCAGCCCGGCCAGGTCCAGCGGTTCCAGGATCTTCAGCGCTTGCAGCAGGACAATGCCCTGGCACCAGGTGTCGCAGGCGTACACGCGGGAGCCCTGGTAATCGCAAGACAGCGGGGTTTCGGTCGGCACCTCGAAGGCGGCCAGGTCGTCGTAGCGCAGGAAACCGCCGTGCTTGCGATGGAAGGCATCGATCTCGCGCGCGACGGGGCCGCGGTAGAAGTAATCGTGCACCGCGCGCAGCTTGGCATCGCGATCGCCGCTGGCCTGGCGCTCGGCCTCGATCATGCGGCCTATCGTCTGCCCCAGGTTGGACTGGCGAAAGCGCGAGCCCACGGCAGGCGCCTTGCCGCCCGGCAAGTAGACCTGGGCGTTCTCGGTGTAGCGCGCGATTTCGTGCGCATGCATGTCCAGGCCGTCGTGCAGCTCGGGATACATGGCGTAGCCGTCGCGCGCCAGCTCCAGGGCGGGGGTAGCGGCGGCTTCGAAAGAAATCGTGCCGAACCGGCGCAGGGCCAGGATATGCGTGGCCGGCGCGGCCGGGACGATCTGCCGCAGGATGCCTTCCGGCACGCTCTCGCCGCCCTCTTCCCGCAGCCGCGCCACGTCGGTCAAGGCCGGCCAGTACCCCAGGCCGGCCAGGCTGGTGACCTGGCGCGTCTCTTTCATGTAGATCAGGGTGGGCGCCACGCCGGCGAAAGACACCACATCGGGCTGCAGCACGGCCAGGCACATGGCCATGGTGACGCCGGCATCCACCGCGTTGCCGCCCTGCGCCAGGACGCGCGACGCGGCAGCGGCGGCAAGGTAATGGCCGCAAGCCACGGCATGACGCGACCCCATCACGGTCGGACGCCAGGATATCGAGGCCGGTGAACGAGCGATTTTCTTCATGACGCTTCCCCTAGTAAAGCAGGTATCCGGTCCGCCGTCGCGTCCCGGTCCGATGACATGGCTTCGCGTGCCAGGCGCAGCGACACGCCCATGCGGCGCGCGCGCGAGCGCAACTTGCTCTTGTGCAGCCTGATACCGACCGCCGCGACCGCCGGCATGCGCTGGAAGGTATGCTCGGCGATCCGCAGGCACAATTGTTCCAGCAAATCCGTATGCGGCGCCAGGGCCAGCCAATCGACCAGCCAGCGCGCGTAGGCGTCGTAATCGACATACCTGCCCGCACGGATATCGGCCACGGGCATGTCCAGCTCAAGCTCGACATCCAGCTCGACCGGCTGCGCGCCGAGCTTTTCGTCGGGGTTGATGCCCACCCGCGCCTGGGCCGCCAGCGCCTCGACGAAAACGGACGTTCGCACGGCCATCTAGGCGTACTCCCGGGCCGCGTCGACCAGCATTTCGGCCACATAAGGCGCGAAGCTGCGACGCGTGGTCAGCGTGATGCCCCGCGCGGTGCGCCGCAGGAAGACGGCGGCGTCGAAGAAGCGGGTCTGGGCGCAGGCGCCGGCGCCGAAGGCGCGCGGATGCAGGTCCATCGCGCATCCCTTGGCGAGCACGTCGGCGGCATGCGGCCCGTCGATATCGATGACGGTATAGCCGCTGGTGACCTCGACGACGGAAGCGAAATACCCCTCCAGAGCGGCGGTCAGGCGGGCGGGCAGGCCCGCCGTGCCGTGCGGCAGCCGGCTCTGCACCAGCCATTCGTCCGGCCCCATCCATGCCACGCCATGCGCGTCGCCATCGCGGACGGTATTGGCCTGTGTCGGCAGGGCCACGCCCAGCGCGGCCTGTGCCGCCGCCATGAAGCCCGCGTCGGCGGGGTCGCCGCGCAGCGTGATCATCTGCAGCAACGGCCGTTCGCGCAGGGCGATGGCCGCGGCATCGGCGGCGTCGGCGGGATACGGCAGCCACTGCGTATGCGCCAGCGGCGACTGCTGCTGCACATTATTCGACATGCTGTCTGGCTCCTTCCTGATCGTAGAACACCGGGCTGACAATACGGGTCTTGGCGAAACCGCCGTCCGGCAAGGCCGCCACGACGACCTGGCCCTTGCGCGCCAGGCCGTCCTCGACCAGCCCCAAGGCGATCGAGCGGTCCAGGGCGGGGCTGAAGTAGCTGGACGTGACGTGGCCGACGAGCGGCGCGACCGCCGCGCGGCTGGGCTGGTTCAGCAGTTGCGCGCCTTCCTCGAGCACCAGGCGCGGGTCTTCGGTCTGCAGGCCGACGAACTGCTTGCGGCCCGGTTTGGCGGTGTCGGCGCGGCTGAGCGAACGCTTGCCCAGGAAATCCTTGTTCTTGGCGACCAGGCCGCCCATGTCGAGGTCGTTGGGCGTGACCGAGCCGTCCGTATCCTGGCCGACGATGATGTAGCCTTTCTCGGCGCGCAGCACGTGCATGGTCTCGGTCCCGTACGGCGTGATGCCGTAGGGCTCGCCGGCCGCCATGATGCGATCCCACACGTGGCGGCCGGCATTGGCCGGCACGTTGACCTCGTAAGACAGCTCGCCAGAGAAGCTGATGCGCATGATGCGGGCGAACACGCCGTCTATCGTGCCTTCCTTGAACGACATGAACGGAAATGCCGCGTTGGAGAAATCCACGTCCTGGCACACGGCCTGGAGCACCTTGCGGGCATGAGGGCCGACCACCGCAAAGGTGGCGAAGTGGTCGGTGACCGACGTCATGTGCACTTTCAGGTGAGGCCATTCGGTCTGCAGCCAGCGCTCCATCCAGGTCAGCACGCGCGCGGCGCCGCCGGTCGTGGTGCTGAGCAGGAAGTGCTGCTCGCCCAGGCGGATGTTGACGCCGTCGTCGAACACCATGCCGTTCTCGTCGAGCATCAGGCCGTAGCGGCACTTGCCCACGGCCAGCTTGGTCCAGGAATTGGTGTAGACCCAGTTCAGCAGCGTGACGGCGTCCGGCCCCTGCACGTCGATCTTGCCCAGCGTCGAGGCATCCAGGATGCCGACGCCGTTGCGCACCGCCCGGCATTCCCGCGCCACCGCCGCGTGCATGTCCTCGCCCTGCCGCGGAAAATACCAGGGGCGCTTCCAGTTGCCGACGTCCTCGAAGACGGCGCCTTGCGCCGCGTGCCAGTCGTGGATGCAGGTCTGCCGCTCGGCGTCCAGCCGGGACCCCAGCTCGCGGCCGGCCAGCGCGCCGAACGTCACCGGCGTGTAGTTCGGCCGGAAGGTGGTGGTGCCCGTCTCGGCGATGCGCTTGCCCAGCGCGTCGGCCAGGATGGCCATGCCGTTGATATTGCCCAGCTTGCCCTGGTCGGTGCCGAAGCCCATGGCGGTGTAGCGCTTCACGTGCTCGACCGACTCGAAGCCCTCGCGGGCGGCAAGATGGATGTCGGCCGCGGTGACGTCGTTCTGGAAATCCACGAACTGCTTGTAGCGGTGGTCGACGCTCGCGCCGTCGGCGGCCAGCCACAGGGCCTGGATGGGCGTTTCGATCACGGGGTCGACCTGCCATCGCGGCAGGCCGGCGGGATCCGGGGCCTTGCCCGAGGCATGGCGGCCGGCATCGGCGCCGGCCAGGTGGCCGTCGCGCAGCGCGCCTTCCAGGGAAAACTCGCCGTTGCAGGCGCCGGCGCTGCAGGCCGCCTGCGCCTTGGGCCCGGGGATGAAGCAGGCCCTTTCGTCGTGCCACGATGCTTTGCCGCCCGATTGCGAGTACAGGTGCACGGCGGGGTTCCAGCCGCCCGACACGCCGACCAGGTCGCAGGCGATGGTCTCGGTGTTCGCGGCCGGCGCGGCGTGCCCGCGCACGCGCACCGACGCCACATGGTTGCGGCCGCTGGCGGCCACCACGACGGCATCCTGTATCACGCGGATGCCGGCGTCCCGGGCCTGCCGCGCCCAGGTGCCGTCGCTGCGCGCCCGGGCATCCACCACGCATACACGGGCGCCGTTCTCGTGCAAGTCCAGCGCCGTCGCGTAGGCGGAATCGTTGTTCGTGAAAAGCACGGCCTGCCGCCCCGGCAGCACGCCGAAGCGGCGCACATAGGTCGAGATGGCCGAGGCCGTCATGATGCCCGGCAGGTCGTTGTTGTGAAACACGATGCCGCGTTCGTGCGCGCCGGTGGCCAGCACGACGCGCGCCGCGCGGATGCGCCAGAGCTTCTCGCGGTTGCCGCCGCGTTCGCGCACCGGCAGGTGATCCGTCAACCGCTGCGTGGCCGTGACCAGGTTGTGGTCTTGATAGCCGAAGGCGGTTGTCCGGGTCAGGATCGTGACGTCGGGCAGGCCGGCCAATGCCCGGGCCATGTCGGCGGCCCACTGGGCGGCGGGCAGGCCGTCGATCTGGCGCCGGCTGGCGCGCAGGCTGCCGCCCAGCTGGTCCTGCTCGTCGACCAGGATCACGCGGCAGCCGTGCTCGGCGGCCGCCCGCGCCGCCGCCAGGCCGCTGGGGCCGGCGCCGATGACCAGCACCTCGCAGTGCGCATGGATTTTCTCGTAGCGGTCCGGATCGTCTGCCGCCGGCGCATGGCCCAGCCCGGCCGCCGCGCGGATGCGCTTCTCGTACCTGAGCCAGAACCGGCGCGGCCACATGAAGGTCTTGTAGTAGAACCCGGCAGGAATGAAGCGCGACAGCCGCTGCAGGAAGGCAAACCGGTCGCGTTCCAGGCTGGGCTGGGCGTTGACGCTGTCGGCGACCAGGCCGTCGTACAGCATGACCTCGGTGGCGCGCGCGTTGGGAACGGTGTGGGCGCCGCGCTCCAGCTGCACGATGGCATTGGGTTCTTCCACCCCGGCGGTGACGATCCCGCGCGGCCGATGGTATTTGAAGCTGCGGCCGACGAAATGCACGCCGTTGGCAAGCAGCGCGGCAGCCAATGTGTCACCCGCGTGGCCGGTATAGGCCTTGCCATTGAAGGTGAAGTTCAGGCGCGTGGCGCGATCGACCGCGCCGCCGGCCGGCAAACGATGGTGCTGGGTCATGCCGCGGCCTCCGTGGATGCCGTGCCAGCTGGCTGGCCGACGGGTTCGGTCTTGAAGATGCGGTAGCTGACGTTGTCGCGCTCGGCGACGAACCAGCGGCGGCAACCGAAACTGTGGTGCCATTGCTCGCGCACGCGGCCCTTGGGGTTCTCGCGCATGAACAGGTAGTCTCCCCACTTCTTGTCGTCCAGCGATTCGCTGTCCAGCGGCCGCGCAATGTCGGCTTCGCCGCCGCAGGAAAACTCGATCTCGGCCCGTTCTCCGCACCAGGGACATCTTATGATCAGCATGCGATTCTCAAATCCATTCTTCAGGGTGTCTGGGACAAGCGCCGGCCCTAGTGGGCCACCGCGGCGGCGCCATGCTCGTCGATCAGGTGGCCGGTATAGAAACGGTCGATGGAAAACGGCGCGTTCAGCGGATGCGGCATGTCGTTGGCAATGGTGTGGGCGAAGGTCCAGCCCGAGCCCGGCGTCGCCTTGAAGCCGCCCGTTCCCCACCCGCAGTTGAAATACAGGCCTTTCACATCGGTGCGCGAGATGATCGGGCAGGCATCGGGCGTGATGTCGACGATTCCGCCCCACTGGCGATTCATGCGCACCCGGCTCAGCGTCGGGAACATTTCCACGACGGCGCGCAGCGTATGCTCGATGGTGTGGAAGCTGCCGCGCTGCCCATAGCCCGAATACTGGTCGATACCGGCGCCGATGACCAGGTCGCCCTTGTCCGACTGGCTGATATAGGCGTGCACCGCGTTGGACATGACCACCGTGTCGATGATGGGCTTCAGCGGCTCGGACACCAGGGCCTGCAGCGGATGGCTTTGCACCGGCAGGCGGATGCCGGCCATGTCCGCGACCACGCTGGAATGGCCCGCCGCCACCACGCCAATCTTCCCGGCCCGGATGAAGCCCTTGCTGGTGTCCACCCCCACCACCGCGCCGCCGTCGCGGCGGATGCCCAGCACCTCGCAGTTCTGGATGATGTCGACGCCCTGGCGGTCGGCGCCGCGCGCGAACCCCCACGCCACCGCGTCGTGCCGCGCCACGCCGGCACGACGCTGGAACGACGCGCCCAGTACCGGATAGCGGCCATGCAAGTTGATGATGGGCACGATCTCGCGGATCTGCTCCGGTGTCAGGAATTCGGCATCGACGCCGTTGTAGCGGTTGGCGTTGATGCGCCGGCGGGTATCGCGCAGGTCCTGCAGCGTGTGGGCCAGGTTCATGACGCCGCGCTGGCTGAACATGACGTTGTAGTTCAAGTCTTGCGACAGCCCTTCCCACAGCTGCATGGATTTCTCGTACAGCTGCGCGGCTTCCGACCACAGGTAGTTGGAACGCACGATGGTGGTGTTGCGCGCCGTGTTCCCCCCGCCCAGCCAGCCTTTTTCCAGGACGGCAACACGGCGTATACCATGCACCTTGGCCAGGTAATAGGCCGTCGCCAGGCCATGCCCGCCACCGCCGACGATGACCACGTCGTATTCCTGCCGGGGAGCCGGGCTGCGCCAGACCTTGTGCCAATCCCGGTGGTAACTGAAGCCGTTGCGCACCAGGCTGTAGATTGAATAACGTCCCATGTAATCCTCAGCACTCCACCACGTTGACGGCCAATCCGCCCCGCGATGTCTCTTTGTATTTGGTCTTCATGTCCGCCCCCGTCTGCATCATGGTCCTGATGACGCTGTCCAGCGACACGTAGTGCTGGCCGTTGCCAGCCATGGCCATACGCGCGGCGCTCACCGCCTTCAGCGCACCCATCGCATTGCGTTCGATGCAGGGGATCTGCACCCGGCCGCCCACCGGGTCGCAGGTCATGCCCAGGTGATGTTCCATGCCGATCTCGGCGGCGTTCTCGATTTGTTCCGGCGTGCCGCCCAGCACGGCGGCCAGGCCCGCGGCCGCCATCGAGCAGGCCACCCCGACCTCGCCCTGGCAGCCGACCTCGGCCCCCGAGATGGAGGCGTTCTCTTTATAGAGGGTGCCGATGGCGGTCGCCGTCAGCAGAAAGGTGGCAATGCCTTCGGCGGTGCCGTCCAGGAAGCGGACGTAGTAATGCATGACCGCCGGAATCACGCCGGCGGCGCCATTGGTCGGCGCCGTGACGATGCGGCCGCCCGCGGCGTTTTCTTCGTTGACCGCCATGGCATACAGGCTGATCCAGTCCAGGGTTTCCAGGAAGCTGGCGTCGCGCCGGGCCAGGCGGCGATACAGGTCCGGGGCGCGGCGGCGCACCGCCATGGGGCCCGGCAGCACGCCGTCCAGCGCGCAGCCGCGCCGCACCGCGCCTTCCATGGTGTTCCAGATGGCGGCAATGCCGGCCCTGACCTGCTCTTCGGTGCGAAACCCGCATTCGTTGGCCAGGACGACGCCGGCGATCGACAACCCGGACGATGCCGCCACCTGCAGCAGCTCGCGCCCAGACCGGAACACATGACGCGGCGGGGCGCCGTCCGGCGTGCCGTTCAGGCGTTCGCCATGGCAATTGACCAGGAAGCCGCCGCCGATCGAGTAGTACTCTTTGCGCAACAGGCAGTGTCCTTGCGCATCCAGGGCCGCGAACCGCATGCCGTTCGGGTGCCGTTGCAACGCGGCGCGGTAATAGCCGATGTGCCGCGACGCGTCGAACGGCACGTCGCGCTGGCCCGCAAGGCGCAGTTTGCCGCCGCCGCGGATGCCGGCCAGCAGGGGGTCGATGGCGTCGGGGTCGATGGCGTCCGGCAGCAGGCCGCTCAGGCCCAGCATCAGGGCCTTGTCGGTTCCGTGGCCCTTGCCTGTCGCGCCCAACGAGCCATGCAATGTCGCCTGCACGGAGGCCACCCGGTCCAGCATGTTGCCCTGCAGCAAATGCATGGCGAACCGGTGGGCGCCGATCATCGGCCCGACGGTATGCGAGCTGGAAGGTCCTATGCCGATCTTGAACAGATCGAAAACGCCGGTGTAGGCCATGGAATTGCAACAGAATCGAAACTGTTGCAAGTACACCAAGACCTTACGGGGAGCGATAGAACCGATGCGGCACCGCGTTGGTATATTTCCGTCACCCCGACCCGCCCCGCGCGGCTAGTAAAAGTCGGTCCGGTTCGGGAAGCATTCCTGGTAGTCGTTGCCGTCCGGCGTGTCGGCGGCTGCCGACGGCGCCTGCGGCGCGGGCTCGACCACGCCATGGCTGGCCCGGTAGCCCCCCGGCGACACGCCGAAGGTATTGCGGAATTCCCGCCCCATATGGGACGCATCGGCGAAGCCCGCGGCCGAGGCAATGGCGGAAATCGGCTTGCCGGTATGCAGCAGCAGCCAGGTGGCCATGCGCAACCGGACCTGCCGCGCATAGGCCTGGGGGGTCGTCCCCAGGGATTCCTTGAACAGGCGCTCGAGCTGCCGGACCGAGACATCCAGCTTGCGGGCCAGGTTGTCCACCGACAGCGCGTTGCTCAGGTGCTGTTCCATGAGCAGCACCGCGCGCCGCACCTTGGGGTGGGTGGACGGCGCCAGCCCCGCGGGCTGCGGCTGCGGGGCGTCGACTCGGGCGGATTCGTCGACCTGCAGGATGCGCAGCGCTTTCTTGACCACCGCCGGGTCGATATGCCGGGTCAGGATGGCCGCCGCCACGTCGATGGACGCGCGGCCGCCCGAGCAGGTAATGCGGCGGCGGTCGGCCACGTACAGGCGGTCCGACACGATGAGTTCTTCCTTGGCGTCCGGGAAGCGTTCCAGGAAATCCCAATAATGGAACCAGCTGACGCAGGCGCGATGGCCCACCAGGGCGCCGGCCCGCATCAGCGCGAAGACGCCGGTGCATACGCCCACCAGCGTGGCGTGGGTCTGGCTGACCGAGCGCAGGAACGAGACGGTGGCTTCGCTGGTGGGCGGCCCGGAATGCAGCAGGCCCCCCACCACCACCACGTAGTCGTACTTGTCCGGCAACCCGAAAGTTTCCCAGGGGGTGACCTGTATGCCGCAACTGGAGCGCACCGGCGCCATGCTCTCGGCAATGATGCTCCAGGTGCAGCGCACCGGCCGGCTGTTGTCGCCCTCGTCGCTGGACAGCCGCAACACGTCCATGAAGCCCGATAGCGCCGTGAGCGTGAAATTGGGCAGCGGCACGATGCCGAAACGGATCGGTGCGGGCGCCGCGGTTCCGCGGCTTGGGCGCTTCTGTTCTAGATTCATCCGTGCAAGCTTTGCTGTACTTCCGCTACCCCACCACCCCATGGCCGCGCCGGCGCGAACCGGCGATTCACGCGGCCATACCACACGGAAGACAGCATGTTCGACAACCCCACCGGCATCGAGGAATTCGACGCAGACTTGGCCGTCGCGATGCGCCAGGAAGCGCTGCGGCAGGAAGAACACATAGAGTTGATCGCTTCGGAGAATTACGCCAGCCCGCGGGTCATAGCGGCGCAAGGGTCAGTATTGACAAACAAATACGCCGAAGGCTATCCGGGAAAACGTTACTACGGCGGCTGCGAGCACGTGGACGCGGTCGAGCGCCTGGCCATCGAACGTGCGCGCGCCCTGTTCGGGGCGGATTGGGCCAATGTGCAGCCGCACTCCGGCTCGCAGGCCAACGCGGCGGTGTTCCAGGCGCTGTTGCAGCCTGGCGATACGGTATTGGGAATGAGCCTGGCGCACGGCGGGCACCTGACGCACGGCGCCAAGGTCAGTTTTTCCGGCAAGCTTTACCGCGCCGTGCAATACGAGACCGATGCCAACGGCTTGATCGACTACGACCAGGTCGAGCGGCAGGCCCGCGAGCATCGTCCCCGGCTGCTGGTGGCGGGCTTCTCGGCCTATTCCCGCGTGCTGGATTTTGCACGGTTCCGGGCCATCGCCGATGGCGTGGGCGCCATCCTGCTGGTGGACATGGCGCACGTGGCCGGGCTGGTCGCGGCCGGCGTCTATCCCAACCCGGTGCCGTATGCCGATGTCGTCACCACCACCACGCACAAGACGCTGCGCGGCCCGCGCGGCGGCATCATCCTGGGACGCGCGAACGCCGAACTGGAGAAGAAGATCGCGTCGTCGGTCTTTCCCGGCACCCAGGGCGGCCCGCTGATGCACGTGATCGCGGCGAAGGCGCTGGCCCTGAAGGAAGCGATGGATCCCGCCTTCGCCGCCTACCAGAAGCAGGTGGTGGGCAATGCCCAGGCCATGGCGGGCGTGTTCCAGGAACGCGGCTATCCGGTGGTATCGGGCGGCACCGACAACCATCTGCTGCTCATCAACCTGGTCGGAAAGGCGCTGACAGGCAAGGATGCCGACGCCGCGCTGGGCCAGGCGCATATCACCGTGAACAAGAACGCAGTGCCCAACGACCCGCAGTCGCCGTTCGTCACCAGCGGCATCCGCATCGGCACGGCGGCCATTACCACCCGCGGCTTCCAGGCCGCCGAGGCGCGCCAGGTCGCGCGGCTGGCCTGCGACATACTGGACCGGCACGGCGATGCGGCCACGCTGGAGCGCGTGCGCACAGAGGTCGCCGCGCTGTGCGCGCGCTTCCCCGTGTATCGCGCGGGCGCGCTCCAGCCCGAAGGCTAGCGTAGGCGGCGGGAAGGTTCCCCTTCCCTTGTGAAGGCGCGGTCCAGGGCGCCGGGTGCGATGCACCCGGTCAGAACGGCACCGCCACTTTCAGGAAGCCGCTGTTGCTGGACGTGTGGCCCGAGAATTCGCCCTCGTACTGCAGGCGCACGTCCACCCCGCCTTGGGTCGAGATCTGCAGGCCCGCCCCGACGCGCGCCACCGAATCGTCGATCGGCAGCGACGTCTGGAAGCCCCGGGCGCCGTCCGGCGCACCGGCAAAGCGCGCCTTGGTCTTCCATTCGTCGTCGGTCAGGAAGGTGGCGCCGGCGTAGGCGAACGGCCGCAGGGTGGCGCCCTTGAGGTCGACGCGGCCGCCGACTTCCAGGGTGGGCGAGAAGGCGAAGGTGAACTGGTCGCTGCCGTCGACCTTCAAGGCCAGGCCGCTGCCCTTTTCCTGGTAGCCGGGCATGCGGGCGTAGATGGCGTCCACATCCATATAGGGCTTCAGGTAGAACGACGGGAAGGCGAAGGTGCGCGCCACGCGCAGCCGGGCCGCGCCGCCGTAAACGTCGGGGTCGCTCGAGGCCGTGCGGCCGAAGCCGTCGACGCCGATCTGGCGCTTGGTGTCGTAGCTGCCATAGCTGCCGCTCAGGCCGGCTGCCAGCAGCCACGGGCCGATCTCGTGCTTCAGGGCCACGCCCAGGAAACCGCTGTCGCCCTTGCTGCCGACGCGGCCGCCGTCGCCGCGCAACGAATCGTTCTGGTAGGCTGCCGATACGCCCACGAACCAGTGCGGCGCCACCTGCTTCTGCGCGCCCACCTGGTAGGTAGTGCTGTCGCTGGAAAAGCCGGCCGCGTCGCCCTGGCTGTCCTGGCGCGCATCGCGGTGCGACACCTGGCCCCACACGCATTCGCTCTCGCCCGTCATCGCATCGGTGCCGGTGAAAGTCGGGCAGCTCATCAGGCTGCGGCCGAATCGCATCATGCCGGATTGCATCTGGGTGGCCGGCGCCAGCATCACGTCGGGTGACAGGTTCGACAGCAATTGCCGGTAGTTGCCCGAGCCTTGCGCGGCCATGTTGTCCACCGACGCGAACAGCTTGCCGAACGCGCCGGGCGCGCCCGCATCCCAGATTTCCTGCAGGTGGCCGGCCAGCGCCGCCTGCCGGGACCCCAGCCCCAGCGCGGGCGCATCGAAATCGGCCCCGTCGACCGACAGCTGGTAGTTCTGGCCGTCGCGGTCGAGCGTGTAATCGAAGATGGGGGATTTCCTGGGCGACAGCTGGCCGGTGGCATCGCCGTCCACCGTGAGCACGGTGACGCGGCGCCCGGGCAGCAGCGACAGCGCCGCGACATCGAGCGTGCCGTCGAGCCGGGCGGCACCCTGCACGTGCAGGCGGTCGGCGCTGCGGCGGCCGAAATCGGCGTTGACCAGCAAGGTGCCCTGCCCGCCCTGCGTGAAGTCGCCGGAAATCGCCGTGCTGTCGACGATCGTGCGGCGGCCGACGATCAGCGTGCCGTCGTTGACCACGTTGGCATCGTAGCGCCGGGCGCCCATCAGCACGCCGCCCGGCGAAGCCGGCGCGGCCGCCTTGGCCGCGATGGTGGCGGTGGCGCCGGTAATCTGGCCCTGGTTGTTGACGGTGCCGGCGTGGTCGCTGTCCAGCGCGTGCAGCACGATGTCGCCGTCGATCACGCCATTGTTTTGCACCGTGAGCACGCTGCCCGCATTGGTGGCGCGGGTGCCGTCATAGCGTATGGCGACGCCCGAGGCGGCCGAGACCTGCGCGCCGGATTGCACGGCCAGCCAGTTCTGGTTGCCGCCCACCATCCAGATGCCGGCGCCCTGCGCGCCGCTGCCGCCGGCCACGTTGCCGTGAATCGTGGCATCGATGCCGCCGTCGGCCGAAGGCCCCTGGCTCTGGGCGAAAATCCCCACCGAGTTGTTGCCCGTGGCCAAGACATTGCCGTTCTGGGTCAGGTGGATCATGCCGCCCTTGCCCTGGATGTCCGCCGACCCCGACGCGCTGCCGGACGAGCCGGCGAAGGCGGTCGACGAGTCGCCGCGTAGCCCGCCGCCGCCGCCGATCGATTGCGCCAGGATGCCGAACGCGTGCTCGCCGGTGGTGACGATGTCCGCGTCGACCGACAGGCTGACGGTGCCGCCGTCGCCGCCGCCCGCGGCCGGATTCGTGCCCGCGGCCGACGCCTCGATGCCCAGCGGCGCGATCGAGGGGTCGCCGGCAATGCCGCCGCCGCCGCCGATCGACTGCGCCACCAGGCCATGCGAGCCGCGTCCGCGCGTGTAGATCTGGGAACCGTTGGCCAGGCTGACATTCACGTCGCCGCCCAGCGTGTAGGCCTCGCCAGGGCTGCCCAGGGTCACCTGCGACAGGCCGACGCCCGCGCCGCCGGTGGCGATGCCGCCGCCACCGCCGATCGATTGCGCCACCAGGCCGAAGGCGCGGTCGCCGGCCGTGCCGATGCGCAGCACGGCGTTGTCGACCGTCACGGTGTGGCCATCGCCCCATTGGGTGCCGCCCACCGCGATATCGCCCGCCACGCTGCCGCCGTCGGCCGGCAGGCTCATGCCCGACACGCCGCCGCCCCCGCCGATGGATTGCAGGACCACGCCATGGGCATCGTCGCCGCCGGTCAGGATGGTCTTGGACCCGGTCAGGCGGACTTGCCCGCCGGCCTGGGTGTCGGCCGCGCCGGACGTACCCGTGCCGCCGACGTTTTGCTTGATGCCGGTGCCGGGGGCCAGGATGGCGGCCAGGCCGCCGCCGCCACCGATCGATTGCGCGAGGATGCCGTACGCGCCGTGGCCGCGGGTCACGATGCCGGTATCGCTGGGGCCGCCCAATTGCAGGGCGATGTCGCCGCCATAGCCGACGCTGCCTTCGCCGCCGCCCACCGTGGCCGAGCCGGTGGTGGGCGAGGATACGCCGCCGGCCTTCCAGCCCACGAAGCTGGCGCCGCCGCCGCCGCCGATCGATTGCGCCAGCATGCCCATGGCCCAGTCGCCCGACGTCTGGATCGTGCCGGTGGCCGCCATCGAGATGGCGTCCTGTTCTTTCAGCGGATTGCTGTTGCCGACGCCCGACCCGGTGCTGTCGGGGTCGCCGCCCACATACAGGTCCAGCGACGATGAACCCAGCAGGTCTTTCTGGTCGCTGTCGTCGAGCGGCGGCTTGACCATGGCGCCGGCCACGCCGCCGCCGCCACCGATCGATTGCGCCACCATGCCGTGCGAGCCGTCGCCCTGCGTGGCGATGGGGCTGTCGTTGTGCATGACGACCACGCCGCCATCGCCGCCCGTGCCGTCCTTGCCGCCCAGCTTCAGCGTCAGCGTGGTGGCATTGAACGCCGTGCTGCTTTCGATGTGGGTGCCGCCCAGCCCGCCGCCGCCGCCGATGGACTGCGCCAGCAAGGCCGGCGAGAAATCCCCCAGGGTGCTGACGGCAAAGCTGCCGTCCACCGAGACGTTGCCGCCGTCGCCACCCGCGCCGCCCCGGCCGCCGACTTCCAGCCCCGCCACCGCGGTCAAGAGCGGCAACGGCACCAGGTAATCCACCGGCTGGTTCGTGCTGGTAACCCCGCCCATGCCGCCGCCCCCGCCGATCGACTGGGCGACGAGCCCGGCGGCCTGGTCGCCCGAGGTCGAGATATTGACGATGCCGCATCCCGACTCGTAGCCGCAGGCCGAGACCGCGCCGCCGTTGCCGGCGTTGCCGCCGTGCCCACCCACGGCCACCACCATCGAATAATCGATGACCCAGGCGTTGTTGCCAAAATCGCCCGTGCCGCCGACGCCGCCGCCGTTGCCGATGGATTGCAGGACCACGCCGTGCGAACCGTCGCCCAGCGTCTGCACCAGGTTGTCGCCGCTGGCCGAGAACGTGACGCTGTTGCCATCGGTACCGTCGCCGCCCGAGCCCCCCACGCCCGACCCGATATTGAACGACCCGCCGAACACGGCCGACCCGATATTGCCCATGCCGCCACCGCCGCCGATCGACTGCGCCAGCACGCCGTAGGCCGTGCTGCCCTGGGTCAGGATGGACGAGCCGTCGATCAGCTTGACATCCACCAGCCCGCCCTGGCCGCCGTTGCCGCCCGAGCCCCCCACGGCGATCTCGCCGGTGAACAGCGAATTCGCGCCGTCGGCGGTGGCGGCTCCGCCTTCGCCACCACCGCCGCCGATCGATTGCGCCACGATGCCGTCGGCATAGTCGCCCTGCGTGCTGATGTCGCCCTGGTTGACCACCGAGACGTCGCCGCCCTTGCCACCGACGCCGCCGGTGCCGCCCACGCCCACCGTGAACCAGCCGCCCAGGTTGTATTGCCAGCGGTCGACGTCGTCTTTAGCCCACTTGATCAGGCTGGAAACGGAATCCAGCACCCAGTCGTGATCGGCGCCGACCGACCCGCCAACGCCGCCGCCACCGCCGATGGACTGTGCCATGATGCCGTCGCTGTTGCGACCCTTCGTCGAGATGATGCCCGCATTGCTCACGGTCGTCGCCGCGCCGTCGCCGCCGCCCACGCCGTTGCGGCCCACCGACACCACGGCCGTCAACGACGGCATCACGCTTTCTCCGGGCTTGAACTTGCCGCCTGCCGAGATCAGCGTGGAAACGCCCTGCGATTCGCCGCCGCCCCCGCCGATCGACTGCGCAAGAATGCCGCGCGCGCCCGACCCGGTGGTGAAGATGTACGTGTTCGAATCCAGGTTCACATTGACCAGGTCGCCATTGCCGCCCACGCCGCCCTTGGCGCCGACGCCGACGGTCGCCTGCACGCTGGCCAGCGAGCCCAATTGGTAGGCCGAGGCGTACGCAGCCCCGCCCGAGCCGCCGCCGCCGCCCACCGACTGCGCCAAGATCCCGCTGGCGTAGTCGCCCGCGGTCGTGATGTTGCTGCCGCTGTGCAGGGCCACGTCGACCTGGTCGCCGTCGCCACCCGGGCAGCCATCGTCGTCGTCGCAATCGCCGCCCACCGACGCGGCGAACTGCACATTGAGCGTGCCCGGCGCATCCAGCGCCAGCGAATACACCGAGGAATCGCCGCCGTTGCCGCCACCCCCGCCGACCGACTGGGCATGGATGCCCCGCGAGAACTGGCCGTAGGTCTGCAGCGCGGTGTTGCTGAGGTCGACCATGACGGCGCCGCCATTGCCGCCCGCGCCGCCCTGGCCGCCCATGGTCAGGTTGATGGGAATGGATACGCCGCCGGCTTCGGTCGGGATGCCCACGATGACGTTGTCCAGCATCGAACTGCCGCCGCTGCCGCCGCCGCCGCCGATCGACTGGGCCAGGATCGCCGTGGCGCTGTCGGCAGTCTTGGCGTCGTCGGGCGGCTTGGCGCTGCCGGTGGTCGTGATCGAGCTGTGATCCAGCGCCACCTTGACTTCGCCCCCGTCGCCGGCCACGCCGCCATCGCCGCCCACGCTGATATTCAGGGCAACTTCGAGGCTGGCGGTGTCGGTCAGGACGCCGCCGCCCACGCCACCGCCGCCACCCACCGACTGCGCGTGCAGGCCGGTGGCCATGCCGCCGGCCGTCTCGATATTCAGGTTCGAACGATCCACCGTAACGGCGCCGCCCGACCCGCTGCCGCCGCCGTCGCCGCCCACCTGGAAGGTCAGGTCGGCCAGCCCGACGCCCACCGCGTTGCCGCCGGAGCCGCCGCCCTTGCCCACCGAGTGGGCCAGCAGGCCGATGGCGCCGTAACCTGACGTGACGATGCTGGCCTGCTCGCCGCCCGACACGGTGACCGCGGCCCCGTCGCCGCCCCCGGCGCCGACGCCACCCACGCCGATCCCGGCGACGACGTCCACATCGAAGACGCTGCCGCCATCGCCGCCGCCGCCGCCGATCGATTGCACCTCTGCGCCATGGGCGAAATCGCCCGACGTGGTGATGGTGCCCAGGGCCGTGATCTCGGCTTCGCCGCCGTTGCCGCCGGCCTGGCCCTGGCCGCCCACGCCGAGCACGCCCACGGCGCCGGCGCCGCTGCCCCCGCCGCCGCCGACGGACTGGACCAGCATGCCCTTGGCGGCGTCGCCGGACGTGACGATGGTGCCGCTGTTGGCCGCCGATGCCTTGCCGGCGTCGGAATCATGCGACGAATCGGCGTTGCCGCCGATCGCGAAGACGCCGCCCGCGCCGCCCGCGGCGCCGCCGCCATCGGCGATCGATTGCGCCAGGATGCCGAAGGAGCCGAATCCGGCCGTGGTGATGGTGCCGTTGTTGGACAGCGTGACATCGCCGGGGGTGCCGCCCGCCTGGCCGTCGCCGCCGACCGTCAGCACCAGGCCCGCGGCCACGCCGCCGGCGCCGCCGCCGCCCGAGATGGACTGGGCCACGATGCCGTACGCGTGCTTGCCCTGCGTGTCGATGTCGGCATGGTTGACGACTTCCACGTTGCCCGCGTCGCCGCCGTTGCCGCCGTTGCCCGCGCCGCCGCCGATGATGCCCGTGAACTCGCCCCCCGTGCCGCCGCCGCCGCCCAGCGACATGGCGACGATGCCACTGGCGAAGTCGCCGCTGGTGATGATGTGGATGCCGCTGTCGGCATTGACCTGGACTTCGCCGCCGTCGCCGCCGAACCCGCCGCCGCCGGCCCGGCCGGCCACGGCCGTGTTGTCGGCCCCGTCGCCGCCTTCGCCGCCGCGGCTGATGGCGATCACGCCGTTGACCGCCGTGCCCGACGTGGCGATGTCAAAGTCCGATCCGTGGCGTTCGAGCGCCACGGTGACCGCGCCGGCATTGCCGCCGTCGCCGCCCGTATTGCCGTTCGGGCCCGTGCCCCCTTTGCCGCCCTGGCTGGAGGCATGCACGGCGGCGCCGTGCGCGATGCTGGCGCCCGTGACGTCGACCGAGATGCCGCTGCCGACGTTGACCGTGACCGCGCCGGCGCCGCCGCCCTGGCCACCGCGGTCGTCGTTGTCTTCGGAATGGTAGCCGTTGGCGCCTTCGCTGTCGGCCATGATGCCGTAGATTTCCTGGCCGGCGGTTTTGGTATTGACGCTGAGCTGCAGTTCGGCGCCCGCGTTATGGTCGACTTCGACGGTGCCGCCCGCGCCGGCATTGCCGTTGAAACGGCCGCCATAGCCGCCGAACGACCAGGCCCGGATCCCGCTGACCAGGTCGGCGGAACTCTGGATGGGGGCCTGCGCGCCGATCCGGATCGAGCCGGAATTCTGCACTTTGGCCAGCTGGCCCGAGCCGCCCGCGCCACCGTGCTGGTTGTCGAACAGCGCGCTGTTCTGCCGGCCGCCCGCGCCGCCGCCGCTCTGCGCCAGCACGCCTTCGAAATTCCGAACGATCGTGCCGTCCAGCGTGTATTGCGCGGCGCCGTTCACGGTTACCGTCACATCATTGCCGTTGGCTCCGGCGCCGCCGTTGGAGTCGTTGTCGTCGTTGTCGTCCTGTTCGCCGTCGCCGCCTTGCGAGATGCCGGTGATGAAGGCGCGCGGCGTGGAAACCGCCACATTGCCGTTGCTGTCCTGGGAGCCGTTGACGTTGACGGTCATCTTGCCGGCGCTGGATATAGAGATCTTGCCGGCGCCGCCGCCCTTGCCCGCGTCTTCGCCCTGCCCGCCGAACGACTGGCCGTACAGCACGCCGCGGTACGTGTCGAAGCCCGAGGACACGGTGAAGGCCGCGCCGCTGTCGTTGATCGTGACATTGGGCCCCGCGCCGGCGTCGGTGGTGCCGTTGTCGTGCGGCGGGCTGTAGCCCGCCTCGGAAACGCCCTGGATGGTGGTGAAGGCGTCGGCCGAGCCATAGTCGCACTGCCAGCTGCTGCCCGATTTGACGCACTCTGCCATGGCTGGCGCGGTGCTTGCCAGCAGGCCGGTGGCCACGGATGAAATCAGGATCTGGCGTCGATACGCCAGTTTTCGACGCGTTTTCATGCTACCGGCCATCTTGTTCTCCGCTTTTTCAGGCACGCGCAGCCGCCAGCCGGCGCTGCACCGCAACAAACCAGACAGGTGCGATTTAACGCGCAAAGCAGGGACGGCTGCAGCAAATTTTCGACGAATCAGCGGTTTTACTCGACAAATCGACCGTGCGACGCCCGTGCGGCACGGGCCTTGCTACGCCTGCGGCAACCGCGCGCCGCCGCGCCACTTCCCCGGGGAACACCGCCATGCCACTGACTGCCATCGCCATCAACTGCACCCTGAAGCCCGCGCCCGCCGCCTCGTCCTGCGAAAAGCTGCTGGGCCAGGTCGCCGACGCCTTGCGCGGCCTGGGCGCCACCTGCGACCTGGTGCGCGCGGTGGACCTTCCCATCAAGCCCGGCGTCACGTCCGACGAAGGGCCCGGCGACGCCTGGCCCGAGCTGCGCCGGCGCATCCTGGCCGCCGACATCCTCATCCTGGGCACCCCCATCTGGCTGGGGCACCCGTCCAGCGTGTGCCAGCGCGTGCTGGAACGCATGGACGCCTTCCTGGGCGAGCTGGACGACGGCGGCCGCATGGCCCCCTACGGCCGGGTGGCGGGCGTGGCCGTGGTGGGCAACGAAGACGGCGCCCACCACGTCAGCGCCGAACTGTTCCAGGCCCTGAACGACGTCGGCTTCACGCTGGCGGCCGGGGCGGTGACGTACTGGGTGGGCGAAGCCATGCAGAAAACCGATTTCCAGGACCTGCCCGCCACGCCGCAGAAAACGGCGCAGGCCACCCGCGAGTTGGCGCTGAACTGCGTGCACCTGGCCCGGCTGCTGCGCGACGCGCCCTACCCGGCTCGCTGAAACACCCCGTTGGCCGGTATGGTTTGACATCGTTTTAATCTGGATATAATTTATCTCGATTAAGCACCCGGCAAATTTCCATGAAGATGAGCGAAGGGGTCGAATGGGCCCTGCATTGCTGCCTGACGCTGGCCTGGCTGGGCCGGGATGGCGGCGCGGTGCCTACCGCGCGGCTGGCCGCCGCCTTCGAGCTGCCGCCGGCTTACCTGAACAAATGCCTGCAGTTGCTGGTGAAGGCGGGCGTCCTGCAATCCTCCTCCGGCGCCAAGGGCGGGTTCCGGCTGGCCCGCGCGCCCGACCGCATCACCCTGCTGGATGTGGTCGCGGCCATCGAAGGCCCGGAGGGCGCGTTCCGCTGCGCCGAAATCCGCCAGCGCGGCGCCGGCGCCACGGCCTCGCCCAAGGAATTCGTGCGTCCGTGCGGCATCGCCGTGGCCATGCGCCGCGCCGAAACCGCCTGGCGGCGCGAGCTGGCCGCGCAGACGGTGGCCGACCTGCTGGCGGCCGCGCCGCCCTCGGCGTCGGAACGCATGCGTTGCTGGCAATTGACGCAGGCGCGCTGAATGCGCGCCTGCCCCGTATTTTCGACGCCTTTTCACGGAGTAAATCTGGATGTTTTTTATCCAAAATAAATCGCCCACGCCCGCTGCCGCGCCCGTGGCAGCGGCGCCCCTGTTGAGCCTGGGCGCCATCCTGGTGCTGGCGCTGGGCACCTTCGCGGTGGGCACCGATGCCTTCATCGTAGCGGCCTTCCTGCCGCTGATGGCCGACGACCTGGGCGTCACGCCGGCAGTGGCCGGGCATTCGGTCACCGCCTTCGCCCTGGCCTACGCCGTACTGGCGCCGCTGATCGCCACGGCCAGCGCCCGCGTACCCCGGCGCGCCATGCTGGTGGCGGCGCTGGCGATGCTGGGGCTGGCCAATATCGGCTCGGCACTGGCGCCATCGATGTCCTGGCTGATCGCCACGCGGGTAGCCGCGGCGGCGGCAGCCGCCGCCTACACGCCGAGCGCGGGCGCCGTGGCGGCCGCGCTGGTACGGCCGGACTTCCGGGCGCGCGCGCTGGCCATCGTGATTGGCGGCCTGACGCTGGCCACCGCGCTGGGCGTGCCCCTGGGACGCCTGGCCAGCACCCTGGCCGGCTGGCGCGCCGCGCTGGTCGCCGTGGGCGTCGTGTCGTTCGTGGCCGCCGCCGGCGTGCGCGCCACCCTGCCCCGCCTGGGCCCCGCCCCCGCCATGCCGCTGGCCGAGCGGCTGCAGGCGCTGCGCCAGCCAGCCGTGTTGAAAGTGTTGCCCCTGACCGTGCTGGGCATGGCGGCCTGCTATGTGCCCTATGCCTATACCGTGCAGGTGCTACAGGCGCTGGGCACGCCTGCCGGGGCCGTCACCGGCATGCTGCTGGCCTACGGCCTGGGCGCCATGGCGGGCAATTACGCGTCCGGCGCAGGCACCGACCGGCGCGGCGCGCGCGCCGTGCTGCTGGCAACCTACCTGGCGATGGCGGCGGCGCTGGGCGGGCTGGCCTGGCTGACGACCGCGTCCCATCCCACGCCATGGGCCGTGGCGCTGTTGATGGGGTTGTGGGGCGCCAGCAGCTGGGCCCAGAGCCCGGCCCAACAACATCGCCTGATCGAAGCCGCGCCCCGCCACGGGCCGCTGGTCGTGGCGCTGAACGCCTCGGGCATCTATTTCGGAATCGCGCTGGGCACGGCTGTCAGCGGCCGGCTGATCGATACGGGCGCCACCGCGGCGCTGGCCTGCGGGCTGGCCCTGGCGCTGGCATCGTGGCTGTACGCGGCGCTGACCAGCCGCCCGGGCACGGCGCCAGGCCGTCATGGCATGGCCTCGAAGCGCAGTCCGTCATGACGCCCTTGGACTTCCCAGGCGAAGCTTCCCTGGTCGGGCGGGCTCTGCACACATTGGTGTCAGACACCCTTCGGGGTGTCTGACACCTCGTCCACGAGGTGCCTTGCGACACCCCTGGTGGCATGCCACTGACCGATCCCAGGTGTCTGACACCCCGAAGGGTGTCTGACACCTTCCAGCGCCCCGCAGCAGGCATTGAGCGCGCCGGCCAGGCGTGGCAACATTCACCATGCCCCCCGCCCCCGATACCGCCCTGCGCGACCTGGCCCGCCTGCGCCGCGTGCGCGACCGCATCGACCGCGACTATGCCCAGCCGCTGGACGTCCAGGCGCTGGCGCGCGGCGTCGGGATGTCGGCGGGCCATCTCAGCCGCCAGTTCCGGCTGGCCTACGGCGAATCCGTGTACGCCTACCTGATGACCCGGCGCATCGAACGCGCGATGGCGCTGCTGCGCCGGGGCGACCTGAGCGTCACCCAAGTTTGCTTCGAGGTCGGCTGCACGTCGCTGGGCACCTTCAGCACCCGGTTCGCCGAACTGGTGGGCGTTGCCCCCAGTGTCTACCGGCGCGATGGCGCACGCCAGGCCGAGGGCATGCCGCCCTGCGTCGCCAGGCAAGTGACGCGGCCGATCAGGAATCGAGAAGCACCGGAAAAAATATCCGCCTAGACTGGCTTCCATGGTTCCGGACCCATGCCGCAGCCGCCCCGGCCGGCCCCCATCCCTTTCACGGAGACTGACCATGGACATCACCATCCATTCGACCTTCCTGCCCCACGACGATCCCGACACCTCGCTGGCGTTCTACCGCGACGTGCTCGACTTCGAAGTCCGCAACGACGTGGCCTTCGGCGGCAATCGCTGGATTACCGTCGGCCCCAAGGGCAAGCCCGACACCGCCATCGTCCTGTACCCGCCGGCTGCCACGCCCGGCGTCACCGACGACGAGAAACGCACGATCGCCCAGATGATGGCCAAGGGCACCTTCGCGATGCTGCTGCTGGGCGCGCAAGACCTGGACGCGGTCTTCCAGCGCATGCAGGACCACGACGCCGAGATCGTGCAGGAACCCACCGACCAGCCCTACGGCGTGCGCGATTTCGGCGTACGCGACCCGGCCGGCAACATGATCCGGGTCCAGCAGCTGAAGTAAGTCAGGCCGGCGGCGCGGGTCGATTAGGGAAAGTCCCGAGCCGCCGGCGCTTGATGACACCTCTCTACCTATAGGACACTTTGTGTCCTATAGGAATATATTTTGACTACAATCAAAGCAAAGGAGAGGTAATGCGTATAGCAAGAATTCTGGCCGCCACCCTGCTGGCGGCCTGCGGCACAGCGTCCGCCGCGCAGGCGTACCCCGAACGGCCGGTGCGGCTGATCGTGCCGTTCGGCGCCGGCGGCATCACCGACATCGTGGCCCGCCAGATCGGCAAGGAACTGGGCGACGCCCTGGGGCAGAACATCGTCATCGAGAACCGCCCCGGCGCCGGCGGCGTCATCGGCGCGCAGATCGCCGCCGGCGCGGCGCCCGACGGCTACACGATGTTCATGGGCACGGTCGGCACCCAGGTCGTCAATCCGCTGATCCGCGCCAAGCTCGCCTACGATCCCGAGCGCGACTTCGTGCCGGTGGGCATGGTGTCCAGTTCGCCCTACCTGCTGGCGATCCGCTCGGGCCTGGACACGCGCGATTTCGGCCAGTTCGTGGCGTATGCCAGGCAGCATCCCGGCAGCCTGAACTTCGGCTCGGCCGGCAACGCCAGCTCGCCGCACCTGGGCCTGGAACTGCTGAAGCTGACCACCGGCCTGCAGATCATGCACGTGCCGTTCAAGAGCGGCAGCGAGGCCGTCAACGCCGCCGTCGGCGGCCAGGTGGATGTGGTGATGGACGCCAGCCCGGTCATCATGCCGCAGGTGCAGGCCGGCCGGCTGCGCGCCCTGGCCGTGGCCGGCGACCGCGCCCTGCCCTCGGCGCCGGGCGTGCCCACCAGCCCGCAGGTCGGCGCGCCCACGCTGCAGATCAGTTCCTGGAACGCGTTCTACGTGCCCACCGGCACGCCGGCCGCGGCCGTGGCGGCGCTGAACGCCGCGCTGCAGAAGGCCCTGTCCTCGAAACCGCTGGAAGAACGGCTGGCCGCGCAGGGCACGCAGCTGTACCAGGGCACGCCGGACGAATACCGCCGCTTCATCGACGCCGAAAAAGCGAAGTGGTCGGACATCATCCGCCGCGCCGACATCCGGGTGGAATAACGCCATGAGCACGCATCCCCTGTCGGGCCCCCCCCTGGAACTGATCGACACGCTGCGCTCGGGCAACGCCTGGAAAGTGCGGCTGGCCTGCGGCTACATGCAACTGCCGGTGGCGCGGCGCTCGCTCGACATCCTGCGCGGCGACCTGCAGACCGCGGCGTTCGGCCAGATCAACCCGCTGCGGCAAGTGCCGGTGCTGCGCACGCGCGAAGGCGCATGGCTGGCCGAATCGCAGGCTATCCTGTGGTATCTGGGCCAGAGCACGCCATGGCTGCCGGCCGCGCGGCTGGAACAGTCGCAGGTATCCAGCTGGCTGAGCTTCGAGCAGACCATGCACATGCACAACTTCGCGCAGCCGCGCCTGCTGGTGCACTTGCGCAAGACCGCCGCGCCGGACGAGCCGCGCATCCTGGCCTGGCGGCAGGCCGGCATGCACGCGGCCGCCATCATGGATGCGCAGCTGGCGCGCAGCCCCTACATCGCCGGCGACGCGCCCACTATCGCCGACATCGCCCTGTACCCCTATACCAGCATGGCCGGCGAAGGCGGCTACGACCTGGGCGGCCTGCGCCACGTGGCAAGCTGGCTGGCCCGGATGCGCGCCCTGCCGGGCTATGTCCCGCTGGCCTGAACCTTGGCAACACCGCCTCACGGCATCTTAAGGAAGTAGACATGGCAGACACGATGGATTTGTCCAAAGAACAACTGGTGAAACAGGCGCAGGCCGAGATGCGGCGCCAGTTCGGCGAATCGCGCTGGAGCGTGCGCGAGCGGCTGGCACTGACCTGCCGCATCCTGTATGACGGCGGCCACGACTCGGGGCTGGCCGGCCAGATCACCGCGCGCGCCGAGGCGCCGGGCCAGTACTACACGCAGCGCCTGGGCCTGGGCTTCGACGAGATCACCGCTGAAAACCTGCTGCAGGTCGACGAAGACCTGCGCGTGCAGCAGGGCGATGGCATGGCCAACCCGGCCAACCGCTTTCATTCGTGGATCTACCGCGCCCGGCCGGACGTGCAATGCATCATCCACACGCATCCGCTGCACGTGGCATCGTTGTCGATGCTGGAAGTGCCGCTGGAGGTCTCGCACATGGACAATTGCCCGCTGTACGGCGACGTGGCCTTCCTGAAGCAATGGCCGGGCGTGCCGGTGGGCAACGAAGAAGGCGAGATCATCTCGGCGGCGCTGGGCGACAAGCGCGCCATCCTGCTGGCGCACCACGGCATGCTGGTGGCCGCCGGCACGGTGGAAGAAGCCTGCGTGCTGTCGCTGCAGTTCGAGCGGGCCGCGCGCATGCAGCTGCTGGCGATGGCGTCGGGGCAGATCCAGCCCATCCCGCCCGAACTGGGCCACGAGGCGCACGACTGGATCCTGACGCCCAAGCGCTCGCAGATCGGCTTTGCCTATTACGCGCGGCGCGCGCTGCGCGCCCACCCCGACGTGCTGGGTTGACCGGTCGGCTCGACGCGCGCCCCGAATTGCGGCATGCTAGCAGGATCGTTCGCCCTTCCCATGCATGCTCATGCAAGACCTGCCGCACCGACTCCGGGCGCTGCGCCGCCAACAGGCGCTGTCGCTGGAACAACTGGCCCAGCGCACCGGGCTCACCAAAAGCTACCTGTCCAAGGTGGAACGCGGCCTGAGCGAACCGTCGATCTCCACCGTGCTGCGCCTGGCCCAGGCCTACGACATCGGCGTGTCGCAACTGGTGGGCACCGACATGGACGCCCAGGAAGAAACCACCAGCGTGGTGCGCGTGGCCGAACGCGAACCCATGGTGCGGCACGGCACGGCCGCCGGCTATTACTACCAGTCGATGGCCGGCCGCCGCAAGATCCGCATGATGGAACCCTTCGTGGTGCGCCCACCGCGCCGCTTCCCGGCCGACCGCGCGGTGTTCCCGCACCCCGGCGAGGAATTCATGCTGGTGCTGAAGGGCTCGGTGGAAGTCCACGTGGGCGAACGCCAGTTCCGGCTCGATTGCGGCGACTCGGTCTACTTCGATTCCGAACTGCCGCATCGCCTGCGCACCGTCAGCCGTGAAATCGCCGAAGTGCTGGTCGTGACCGCGCGCTGACTCACCCCTTCCCTCCGCCATGACGGACACCCCTGCCTACCCTCACGCCCACACCCTGGACGACCTGCGCCACAACTTGGCGCAAGTGCGCGACCGCATCGCGGCCGCGTGCCGCCGCGCCGGCCGCGACCCGGCCGGCGTGCGCCTGCTGCCCGTCAGCAAAACCATCGACGAGCCGCGCCTGCGGCTGGCCTATGCCGCCGGCTGCCGCGAACTGGGCGAAAACAAGGTGCAGGAAGCCCATGCCAAATGGGAAGCCATGGCCGACCTGCCCGACCTGCGCTGGGCCGTCATCGGCCACCTGCAAACCAACAAGGCCAAGCTGGTGGCGCGCTTCGCCAGCGAATTCCAGGCGCTCGACAGCCTGCGCGTGGCCCAGGCGCTCGACCGCCGCCTGCAGGCCGAGGGCCGCGCGCTGGATGTCTTCGTGCAGGTCAACACTTCGGGCGAGGCCAGCAAGTTCGGCCTGCCGCCCGACCAGGTCGCCGCCTTCTTGCGCGAATTGCCGGCCTGCGCCAGCCTGCGCGTACGCGGCCTGATGACGCTGGCGCTGTTCTCGCCCGACGCGGCGCGGGTGCGCCCCTGCTTCGCGCGGCTGCGCGAACTGCGCGACCGCCTGCGCCAGCAGGCGCCGGCCGGCATCGCCCTGGACGAACTGTCCATGGGTATGTCGGGCGACTACGCGCTGGCCATCGAAGAAGGCGCCACCACCGTACGGGTGGGCCAGGCGATCTTCGGCGCGCGCGCCCTGCCCGACAGCCACTACTGGCCCGGCCTGGCGGCGCCGCCCCACCAGCCATGAACGCCCCGCTGCAACCGCTGCCCATCGACGTCATCTCGATCCAGTCGCAGGTGGTGTACGGACACGTCGGCAACAGCGCCGCCGTGCCCACACTGCAGGCCATGGGGCTGCGCGTGGCGGCGGTGCCGTCCGTGCTGCTCAGCAATACGCCCCACTACCCCAGCCTGCATGGCGGTGCAGTCCCGGCCGACTGGTTCGCCGGCTACCTGCGCGACCTGCTCGCGCGCGGCGCCGTGGCCAGCGCGCGGGCCGTCATGGTCGGCTACCTGGGCGACCCCGACCAGGCCGCCATGGTGGCCGACTGGCTCGACCAGGCCGTGCAGGCCAACCCGCGGCTGCGCGTGCACGTCGACCCGGTGATCGGCGACTTCGACCACGGCGTCTATACCGACCCGCGCCTGACGCAAGCCTGGCGCACGCAGCTGCTGCCGCGCGCGCACGGCCTGACGCCCAATCATTTCGAGCTCGAGCGGCTGTCCGGCGACACGCTCGCCACCCTGGACGACACCCTGGCGGCGGCCGCGCGCCTGCTGGGCGAACGCACCGAATGGATCGTCGTCACCAGCGCCGCGCCGCAGGGCTGGCCGGCCGGCCAGATGCACGTGGCGCTGGTCACGCCCGCCCGGCAGCGCGTGTTCCGCCACGCGTTCGTACCCTGCGCGGCCAAGGGCATCGGCGACCTGTTCGCGGCCCGCCTGACCGGCCGCCTGCTGGCCGGCGCACCGCTCGAGGCCGCGGCCGAGCACGCCTGCCAGGACGTCGTCGCGGTGCTGCGCGACACCGTCAGCCAGGGCTGGGAAGAACTGGCCCTGCCCTTGCCGCCACCGGCCGCGCCATGACCGACGGCACGCGCGGCGCCCCGCCCGGCATGCCGCCAACCTGGCAACCGCGGCTGCCGGCCTATGCCTGGACGGCGCAAGACATCGGCCGTTCCGACGCGGCGGTGTTTCGCCTGGACGCGCCCGGGCACCCCACGCTGTTCGTCAAGACCGAAGCCGCCCATCCCCTGGCCGAGCTGGCCGGCGAGGCGCAGCGCCTGCAGTGGCTGGCCAATCAGGGCATGGCCTGCCCGCAGGTGCTGGACTACACCGAGGCCGACGGCCACGCCTGGCTGCTGATGACCGGCCTGCCCGGCCACGACCTGGCCTCGTCGCCCGGGCTGGCGCCCGGACGCATCGTCGAGATCGCCGCCACGGCGCTGCGCGGCCTACATGGCCTGGACCCGGCCGGCTGCCCGTTCGATCACCGCCGCGCGGTGCGCGTCGGCCACGCACGGGCGCGCGTGCAGGCCGGCCTGGTCGACACCAGCGACTTCGACGACGAACGCCTGGGCCAGAACGCAGCCCAGGCATTCGACACCCTGTTGCGGCAGCAGCCGCAAGACGAAGACCTGGCGGTCGCCCATGGCGATGCCTGCCTGCCCAACCTGCTTGCCGCCGACGGCAGCTTCAGCGGCTTCGTCGATTGCGGCCGGCTGGGCGTGGCCGACCGCCACCAGGACCTGGCCCTGGCCGCCTGGAGCATCCAGTACAACCTGGGGCCCGATTGGGTCGCCCCTTTCCTGGCCGCCTACGGCGGCCCGGTCGATGCCCGCCGGCTGGCCTTCTATCGCTTCCTGGACGAATTCTTCTAGGCGCGCCGCCGGCCGCCGCACGGGCAGCCCGCGCTAGCGCAGGCCTTCGCAGCCCTGCTGGGCCAGGCGCGCGTCGATCCAGCTGGTATCGAACTCGCCGGCCGCGATCTGCGCGAAAGTCTCCACTTCGGCGGCCTGCTTGTCGGCCGCGGCGCGATACACCGCATCGACCTGGTCGAACGGAATGCACAGCAGGCCGTCGGCATCGCCCACGATCAGATCGCCGGGCTCGACGGCCATGCCATCGAGCGCGATGGGGCCGTTGATTTCGCCCGGGCCGTCTTTGTAGGGGCCGCGGTGGGTGATGCCAGCCGCGTACACCGGGAAGCGGCTTTGCCGCAGGGCAGCGGAATCGCGAATGGCGCCGTTGATGACCATGCCGCCGATGCCGCGCTGCTGCGCGAAGGTGGTCATGATTTCGCCGATGATGGCGTTGGTCAGGTCGCCGCCCGCGTCCACCACGATGATGTCGCCCGGCGCGGCCATGCACAGCGCCTTGTGGACCATCAGGTTGTCGCCCGGGCGGGTCTTGACGGTCAGCGCCGGGCCGGCCATGGCCGAGCCGTCGTGCATGGGCCGCAGCCGCGCGCCGCCGGCCGCCATGCGCGACATCACGTCGCTGATGTTGGCCACCGGCAGGCCGGCAAAGCGGGTCACGGCATCCGCGGCCACCTGGCGCCGACGCGCATGAATCTGAAAACCGATCATTGTTTCTCCAGTCTGGGGTTGCCGGCGGCACGCGGCCGCCGGACGGGATGTGGATACCAAACCGGCGATCATACGGCCAAACGAACGCGAGGCTGCCCCTTCTTCGCGCTGTGGGGGCTGTCGGCCGCGCACGCGGCCACGGGCGCCGCCTGCCTGTGGGCGGCGCGGCGCGCCCGACCCCCTACGCAGCATCGTCGGCGCACACGAACGCGATCTTGTTGCCTTCCGGGTCGCGGCAGTAAGCGGCATAGAAGTCCGGCGCGTACCAGGTGCGCAAGCCGGGCTGCCCTTCGTTGCGGCCGCCGTGCTCGACCGCCAGTGTCCAGCAACGGTCGACGATGCCGCGCGACGCGGCCCGGAAGCTGACCTGGGCGCCATTGCCCCAGGTCGCGGGCAGGCCGTTGAACGGCGGGGCCACCACGAACGAGGGCCAGCGCTGCAGGGGCGGACGCCAGATCACGCCGGCCGGGCCGGCTGTCTCGATCGAATTCGAGCGCAGCAGCCCCAGCGGCGCCAGCGCCAGGTCATAGAACGCCACCAGTAGCGGCCAGTCGCGCGCGCCGATCTGGATGTGGGTATACATGGCCAGGCTCCGGCCTGCGCTAGCCAGGCTGGCTGCGCGCCTGCTCGATCAGCGTGTCGGCCTGGCGGCGCACGTCGTCTTCCATGGCGCGCAACGCGAGCCATTCGTCGTAATTGCCGGGCTCGAGGACGTTGTGGGCTTCATAGAAATCCATCACCGCGGTATGGGCTTCGTGCCACAGACGCATGGCGGCTTGCACATCGTTGATGTCTGGCATGGCGCGCTCCTGGACAAGACGGCAACGCCGGCCCCGTGCAAATCCCGTTCCCGCGCGCGGCAAGGGGCTGCCCTTGCCTGCAACGTTATCACCGCATGTGTAATTCTTGCCGTGCTGGCGATGTTTGTCGCTTTTTCATACAACAGATATTGCCAATGTCAAGATCAGCCTGATAAGATTTCGCTTCGGGTAATTTCTTACCCATCTCTTCCACCTTATCTCTTCACTTACCACCAGGGAGGCGTCCGATGTCCGTAATGCGCACCGCTATCCCCAGCGTGGCCTCGCGACACTATTAAGTTGTCGCTGGCGCTGGGCCGCCCGCATGTCCTCTAGCTTGTAAGCCTGCGCTTACTGCTGGCCCTCGCCCGTTCCAGGCAGCCTTGATTTCGCATGCCGGCTATTGCCGACACGCCCGGATTGCCTGTTCCTCATGCTTTCGATGGAGTCCCGACGCGCCCTGCCGCGCCGGGATCGTATAAATGATTCGAAGAAAAATCGACTTTCGCGGACAAGCCTTCAAGGATGTCCTGGGTTTTACGTTCCGGCACTGGGGCGAACAGCCCTGGCGCGTGCTGGGAATCGTGGCGCTGGTGCTGCTGTCGGCGGCCGCCGACGTGCTGACGCCGCTGTTCGCCGGCCGCCTGATCGACGCGGTGGCCACCGGCATGGCCAGCGGCCCGGCCGCCTGGGACGCGGCGCTGGGCTCGTTCTGGGCACTGGCGGCGCTGGGCCTGGGCAGCACCCTGCTGCTGCAGATGGTGTACTTCAACATCATCGCGCTGACGCTGAAGATGATGAGCGCCATCGCCACGCGGGCCTTTCACCGCGTGCAGCGCCTGTCGACCGACTGGCACGCCAACAGCTTCGCCGGCTCGACGGTGCGCAAGATCACGCGCGGCATGTGGGCGCTGGACCTGCTCAACGACACGCTGCTGGTGGCGCTGCTGCCGTCGGTGGCGATGCTGGTGGGCGCCACCCTGATGCTGGGCCTGCACTGGCCCGTGATGGGCGCGGTGGTCGGCCTGGGCTCGCTGCTGTATGTTTGCGTGACGGCGGCGTTATCGCTGGGCTTCGTGGCGCCAGCCGCGCGCCTGGGCAATGCCTGGGACACGCGCCTGGGCGGCGCGCTGGCCGACGCCATCACCTGCAACCCGGTGGTCAAGGCTTTCGGCGCCGAACAACGCGAAGAGGCCCGGCTGGGCCGGGTGCTGGGCAAGTGGCGCCATCGCACCCGGCGCGGCTGGGTGCGCGGCTCGGTCAACGGCGGCGTACAGGGCGTGATGCTGGCGGCCATGCAGGCGGCGATCCTGGGATCGGCGCTGCTGCTGTGGGCGCGCGGCCAGGCCAGCGTGGGCGACATCACCTTCGCGCTGACCATGTTCTTCATCCTGCAAGGCTACCTGCGCGACATCGGCATGCACATCCGCAACCTGCAGCGTTCGGTCAACGACATGGAAGAACTGGTGTCGCTGCACGCGCAGCCGCTGGGCGTGGACGACCGCCCCGGCGCGCGGCCCATCGCCATCGGCGCGGGCGAGATCTGCTTCGAGCACGTGACGTTCCGCTACGGCGCGCACGCCAGGCCGCTGTACGACGACTTCTCGGTGCGCATCGCGCCGGGCGAGCGCGTGGGGCTGGTGGGGCATTCGGGCTCGGGCAAGACGACCTTCATCAAGCTGATCCAGCGGCTGTACGACATCGACGCGGGCCGCATCGCCATCGACGGGCAGGACATCGCCCAGGTGCAGCAGGCGTCGCTGCGCGGCCAGATCGCCATCGTGCAGCAGGAACCGGTGCTGTTTCACCGCACGCTGGCCGAGAACATCGCCTACGCGCGGCCGGGCGTCACCCGCGCCGAGATCGAGCGGGCGGCCCGGCTGGCCAGCGCGCACGATTTCATCATGGCCCTGCCCAAGGGCTACGAGACGCTGGTGGGCGAGCGCGGCGTGAAACTGTCGGGCGGCGAGCGCCAGCGGGTGGCGATCGCCCGCGCGTTCCTGGCCGATGCGCCGGTGCTGATCCTGGACGAAGCCACCTCCAGCCTGGACAGCGAAAGCGAAGCGCTGATCCAGCAGGCGATGGAACGGCTGATGGCCGGGCGCACCACGCTGGTGGTGGCGCACCGCCTGTCGACCGTGCGCGCCATGGACCGGCTGCTGGTGCTGGACAAGGGCCGCATCGCCGAACAGGGCACGCACGACGCGTTGGTGCGCCGCCAGGGCGGGCTGTACCGCCGACTGCTGGAACGCCAGGCGCTGGACCTGGCGCAAGGGCTGGACCTGCCCGCCCCGCCCAAGCGCCGGGCGCCGCCGGCCCGCACCGATGCCGACGACGAAGCCGTCCTGGCGCAAGGCTGAAGGAGCCGCTAACCATGTCCCGCACCCAACGCCTGTTCGCCCTGATCCAGTTGCTGCGCCGCCACCGCTACCCGGTGGCGGGCGCCGAGCTGGCCACCGAGCTGGGCGTCAGCCTGCGCACGCTGTACCGCGACATGGCGACACTGCAGGAACAGGGCGCGCAGATCGACGCCGAACCGGGCCGGGGCTACCTGCTGCGGCCCGGCTTCGCCCTGCCCCCGCTGATGTTCTCGGAAGACGAAATCGAGGCGCTGGTGCTGGGATCGCGCTGGGTGGCCGACCGGCGCGGCGACGCGCGGCTGAGCGGCGCCGCGTGCAGCGCGCTGGCCAAGATCGCCGCCGTGTTGCCCCACGAACTGCGCGCCCTGCTGGACGACGACATCCTGCTGGCCGGCGGCGAGGCCGCGGTGCCGATCGACGGCGCCATCCTGCCGGCACTGCGCCAGGCCATCCGTGCCGAGCACAAGCTGGACATCGTCTATCTGGACCTGCAGGAAGCGCAATCGGCCCGCACCATCTGGCCGTTCGCGCTGGCGTGTTTCGACCGCGTGTGGCTGGTGCTGGCCTGGTGCGAATTGCGCCAGGCCTTCCGGCATTTCCGCGCCGACCGCATCGCCACCCTGGCGGCCACGGGCGAATGCTATCCACGCAAGCGCCAGGTGCTGATGCAAGCCTGGCGCACCACCCAGGTTGCCGCGCCGCCCTAGGGGCTTGCCGACCCCGAAAACCACCCCCGCCCCACTGACAATTTCTGACAGCATGCCTCTTTACGATGCCGTCTGGCCGATGCGATGCGCGCATCGCGGCCGGCCGACGCCATCTCCATCGCGGAGCACTTCATGACAGATCCGAACCTGATAATCCTGTATGTCGACAGCCCGGCCCGCAGCGCCCGGTTCTACACCGAACTGCTGCACAAGCAACCGGTGCACGCCACCGACAACTTCGCCAAGTTCAAGCTCGATTCGGGCCTGATGCTGGGCCTGTGGGCCCGCCAGACAGTGACCCCGCGGGCCATCTCGGCCGGCCGCGGCGGCGAGCTGGCGATCCCGGTGCCCGACCGCGAAACCGTGCGTGCGCTGCACGCCGACTGGACCGAGCGCGGCATCCCCATCGCCCAGCCGCCCACCGACCTGGACATCGGCCACACTTTCGTCGGGCTGGACCCCGACGGCCATCGCCTGCGCGTGTTCGCCCGCGCGCGGGACTGAGGCTGCCGCCGTCCTGTCACGGCGACCGTCTACAATGCAGTGCCTGCCGGCCGCGGGCGCACCGCCCGCCGGCCGATTTCAACCCCGCATGATTTCCATCCCATGATTTCCGCTGCTTCCGGGCCCCGTTCGCCCGGCCTGGTGCTGTTCGCGCTGGCGGTCGGCGCCTTCGCCATCGGCACCACCGAATTCGCCACGATGAGCCTGCTGCCGTACTTCGCGCAAAGCCTGCACATCGACGCTCCCACCGCCGGCCACGTCATCAGCGCCTATGCGCTGGGCGTCGTGGTGGGCGCCCCGCTGATCACCGTGGCGGCCGCGCGCCTGCCGCGGCGGGCGCTGCTGATCCTGCTGATGAGCCTGTTCGCCCTGTTCAACGGGCTGTGCGCCTTCGCGCCCAGCTACGAATGGATGATGGCGCTGCGCTTTCTCAGCGGCCTGCCGCACGGCGCCTATTTCGGCATCGCGTCGCTGGTGGCCGTGTCGCTGGTGCCCGAGCACCGCCGCACCCAGGCCGTGGGCCGCATGTTCCTGGGCCTGACGGTCGCCACCATCGTCGGCGTGCCGCTGGCCAACTGGCTGGGCCAGGCCGTGGGCTGGCGCTGGGGCTTCGCCCTGGTGGCGGCCGCCGGCCTGCTGACTGTGGCGCTGGTGGCCTGGTGCGCGCCCGCCACCCCGGCCGATCCGCAAGCCAGCCCGCTGCGCGAGCTGGGGGCCTTGCGGCGCACCCAGGTATGGGTGACGCTGGGCATCGGCGCCATCGGCTTCGGCGGCCTGTTCGCCGTGTATACCTACCTGGCTGACATTCTGCTGACAGTCACCGGCGTGGCGCCGGACACCGTACCGCTGGTGCTGGGCGTGTTCGGCATCGGCATGACGATCGGCAACCTGGTCGTGCCCAGATTCGCCGACCGCGCGCTGATGCCCACCGCCGGCGGCCTGCTGTTGTTCAGCGCCGCCGCGCTGGCGCTGTTCACCTTCAGCATCGGCAACGTCTGGGCCATCACGCTGGCGGTGTTCCTGGTGGGCATGGGCGGCGCGCTGGGCACCGTGCTGCAGACGCGGCTGATGGACGTGGCCGACCATGCCCAGGGGCTGGCGGCCGCGCTGAACCATTCGGCCTTCAATACCGCCAATGCGCTGGGCCCCTGGCTGGGCGGCCTGGCCCTGGCCCATGGCCACGGCTGGCGCGCGCCGGGCTGGGTGGGCGCCCTGCTGGCCCTGGGCGGTTTCGCCCTGTGGCTGCTGTCGGTCTCGCTGGACCGCCAGCGCCGCGCGCTGGGCCAGGCAGCGTAAAGCTTTGCAAAGCCGCGGCCGCTGGCGACGCAAAATCTAGGCAAAACCGGCCGCATTACCTATGATCGGGGAACCCCGGCGGGCGGCGCGCCGCCCCTGGGGCGTTTCGTTCCGCCCATCGTTTCAATCCAAGGAGTCCCATCATGGCAGGTTGGTTTGAACTGAAAAAAGCAAGCAACGGACAATTCCACTTTGCCCTGAAAGCGGGCAACGGGGAAACCATCCTGACGAGCGAGATGTACACGGCCAAGGCCTCGGCCGAGAACGGCATCGCGTCGGTACAGAAGAACAGCGGCGACACCGCCCGCTACAACTCGGCCACGGCCTCGAACGGCAAGTTCTATTTCACGCTGCGCGCCGCCAACAACCAGGTCATCGGCAACAGCCAGATGTACGGCACCGAGGCCTCGCGCGACACCGGCATCGCCTCGGTCAAGCAGAACGGCGCCACGCAGGATATCCGCGACAACAGTTGAAGCGCCGCAGCGCGCAAAGGCGGCGCCTACAAGAACGACTTGCCCTGCGCCAGTACCTGGTCGCAGGCCTTGCGGGTAAGTTCTTCTTTCAGGCCGCCGCCGCTCAGGTCGACCGATTTGCCGTCGCTGCCTTTCAAGATGCCCTGCGCGCCATCCGCGTAGCCGGGGTCGGAAGCGGCTTGCCCGGACCCGCCCGACACCTTGCCCATCAGCTGGTCTTTCACCGACTGGGCGTCGCCGCCACTCAGGTAGTTGTTCTTGATGCAGAATTCCAGCACCCCGGCGGCATTGCCGGCGCTGCCCGCGCTCAGCGACGACAGCGGCAGCCCGCCGCCCAGCCCCTGCGCGGCGCTGCCGGCCGCCCCGCCCTGTTGCGCGCCGCCCAGCTGGCCCTTCACGGTATCCAGCAGTTGCGCTTGCGCGCCCGCCGCGATGCATTGCGCGGCCACGATGGCCGCGGCGCCGATGATGTGCCGACGATCGAATTTCATTGCGTGCTCCCGGGGCTGAAGAATCCGCAATCATCCTAACGGGGCGGCGCCGAGCGCCACAAGGCGGCAGGCGGCCCGCGGCGCGCCTTGATGCGACAAAGTATGTGTAGCAAGCCGGCGGCGCCCGGTGCGCCGTAGCACCTGGATGCGCATTGTCACCCGGGAAACAGCTTCAGCCCGCGCACACGGCCTGCAAGGCAGGCAGGTCAGGTTCGACGCCGATGCCGGGCGCGTGCCCCAGCCGCGCCACGCCATTTTCCAGTTGCAGCAAGGGCTGGCTGAGCAGCGTGCGCAGCGGGTTGCCGTTGGAATCGATCTCGAGCAGGCCGCCGTGGGCCATGCCGTCGACCGCCGCCAGCAAATGCGCCGAGGCCATCAGGCCGATGCCCGCGCCCAGGTAGTGCGGGCAATAGCGCAGGCCGGCCGCCCGGATGGCGCGCACTACTGGCAGGCAGCCGGAAATGCCGCCCCATTTGGCCAGGTCGGGTTGCACCACTTGCAGGAAACCGGCGTCAATGGCCGCCTGGAACGCGGCCTGCCCCAGGAAGTTCTCGCCAGCGGCCAGCGGCACGGGCGACTGGCGCGCCAGCGCCTGCCATTGCTCCAGCGGCCGGTCGGCGCGCAGCGGCTCTTCCAGCCAGCCGATGTCCAGCTCGGCCATGGCCGCGGCCATGGCGGCGGCGGCAGGCGCGTCCCAGCCCTGGTTGGCGTCGGCCATCAGGGGCACGCCCGGCCCCAGGACATCGCGTGCGCTGCGCAGGTTGCGCAGGTCGCGCTCGTGGCCGAAGCCCAGCTTCAACTTGAAGGCGCGATAGCCCTCGTCGTGCTTTTGCCGCACCACGCTGGCGGGATCGTCGGGGTTGATGCCGCTGGCATAGACCTCGACCCGGTCGTCCGCGCCGCCCAGGAACTGCCACAGCGGCTGCCCGGCGCGGCGCGCGCACAGGTCCCACAGCGCCAGGTCGATGCCGGCGATGGCTTGCGCCATCGGGCCGGGTTCGCCGGACTGCAGCGCCAGCACCTCGGTGGCGGCGGTCAGATGGGCATGCGCCGCGGCCGGCCCGTCGTACGCGCGGCCCAGCAGCAGCGGCCGCAGCACCGTGTCGACCAGGCGGGCCCGGTGTTCGGCGCCGCAGGACGGGAAATTGCACCAGACCTCGCCCCAGCCGTGCGCGCCGTCGCGGTCTTGCACCCGCACGAAGACCGCCGGGCGGTCGTGCATGGTGCCGAACGAGGTCTGCACCGGGCGCTCGATGGGATAGCGCAGCACATGCACGCTGAGTTCGGCGGGATACACGCGGCGGACGTCGCCCATGGCAGGCCTCAGGGGATCAGGTTCATTTCGACGTGGATGAAGTCGCCGCGATACGAGACTTCGCTCAGGTAGATGACGCAGCCCGCGGCGTCGACGAAGACGCGGCGCACTTCGGCGATGGGCGTGTTCACGGCCACCTGCAGCTGTTGCGCCACTTCGGTATCGGCCGTGCCGATGGTGAGCGCCTGGCGCGCCTGCGCGATGTCGACCCCGGGCATGGAGACCAGCAGCGGAATGACGGTTTCGTTGCGAAAGCGCGACGGGTCGCGCCTGAACACGTGCTCGGCCAGGTAGATGTTGATGACGCAGTACGGCTGCCCCTCGCGCTCGTGGATGCGGCGCATGAACACATAGCGTTCGGCCGGGGTGCCGTCTTGCGACGTCAGCGGGGCGTTGTGCAGGGATTCGTCGATGGTGACGATCTTCGGCCGGGTGTCGCTGTACACCTTGGCCAGTTCGGCCAGGGTGGTCTGCACCCGCAGCCAGCGGTCGTTGGGCGGCAGGCCGGTGACGAAGGTGCCGCGCCCCTGCTGCGGCGAGACCAGGCCTTCGCGGGTCAGCACGTCGATGGCCTGGCGCACCGTGACGCGGGCCACCCCGAACTCGGCCACCAGTTCTTCCAGCGAGGGCACTTTCTGGCCCTGTTCCCACGTGCCGCGCGCGATGCGCTGGCGCATCAGGTCGGCCAGCTGCAAATAGCGTGGAATGGGGCTGTCGTGGAAATTGATAGCCATAAACAAATAGCCATATATTGTTTGCTGAACGTATGGTCTACAGTACGATTTGACCATTAAAAGGTCAAGCGCCATCACACTTCTGATGGAGGAGACATTTTGCGCAACAACCGTTCCCTGCCGCGACGGGCGGCGCTGATCGCCGCGCCGTGGGTGCTGATCGTGCTGGCGTGGTATGCCGTGCGAGCCAGCGGGCTGGTCAGCCCCGCCCTGGTGCCCAGCCCGCCCGAGGTATTGGCCAAGTTCCTGGCCCTGATGCAGACGCGCCTGCCCCACGACATCCTGATGTCCACCCAGCGCGTCGTGGTGGGCGTGCTGCTGGGCATCGTGCTGGCGGTGCCGGTGGGCTTCGTGCTGGGCTGGTACAAGGGCGTGCGCAGCTTCGTCGACCCGGTCATCAATTTCTTCCGCGCCCTGCCGCCCATTGCCCTGATCCCCCTGGTGATCGTGTACTTCGGCATCGGCGAAACCGCCAAGATCGCCATCCTGTTCTACGCGTCGTTCTTCGCCGGCGTCATCGTCATGTATGAAGGCATCGCGCAGATCAACCCGATCTTCGTGCGGGTATCGCGCACCCTGGGCGCCAGCGACGGCGAGATCTTCCGCAAGGTGATCGTGCCGCTGACCATCCCGCACATGCTGACCGCGCTGCGCGTGGCGCTGGGCGTGGCCTGGGCCACGCTGGTGGCCTCGGAACTGATCGCCGCGCAGCAGGGGCTGGGCGCGCTGATCCAGGACGCGTCGTCGTTCTTCCAGCTCGACATCATCTACGTGGGCATCATCTGCATCGGCCTGATCGCGCTGGTCATGGACCTGATCCTGCGCGCCGCGGCGCGGCGCCTGGTGGCCTGGCAGGAGCGCATCGCATGACGGCCGGTACTTCCGCGCGCATCAGCTTCCGCAACGTCGCGGTGGACTACCCCACGGCCGACGGGCCGATGCGGGTACTGGACGGCATCGACTACGACATCCACCAGGGCGAGTTCGTCTCGGTGATCGGCCCGTCGGGCTGCGGCAAGACCACCATGATGAACATCGTGGCCGGCTTCGTGCAGCCCACGCAGGGCGAGGTACTGCTGGACGGCCGGCCGATCGCCGGCCCCGGCCCCGACCGCGGCGTGATCTTCCAGGAATACGGCGTGTTCCCGTGGCTGACCGTCAAAGAGAACATCGCGTTCGGTCTGACGCTGCGCGCCAACCAGGTGGGCCGCGCCGAACGCGACGAGATCTGCCAGCGCTACATGTCGCTGATGGGCCTGGCCGACTTCGCCAACCATCACCCCAAGCACCTGTCGGGCGGCATGCGCCAGCGGCTGGCGCTGGCGCGGGCCTACGCCGTCAAGCCGCAGTTCCTGCTGATGGACGAACCCTTCGGCGCCCTGGACGCGCAGACCCGCTCGGCCATGCAGGACCTGCTGCTGCAGGTCCTGCTGGCCGAAGACAAGACGGTGATGCTGATCACCCATTCGGTGGAAGAAGCCATCTACCTGTCGTCGCGCATCGTGGTGGTCACGGCGCGGCCGGCGCGCATCCGCACGGTGATCGACGTGCCGTTCGGCTACCCGCGCGCCGAGAACCTGCATGAAGACCCGCGCTTCGGCGAACTGCGCTCGCAGATCCGCGCGCTGGTCATGGAAGAGTACGCCAGGCAGGCCAGCCAGACCGTGCGCCTGTCCGACTAGATCCCGCAGCCCCCTCCCTCCTCTAGCAAGAAAGGAACCCACCATGAATCCGCAGCGCAGAACCCTATTGAAGACCGGCGCCCTGGCGGCGGCCATGTCGGGCATCGGCGTGCCCATGCTGGCGCGCGCCGCGCAGAAAGTCCGCGTGGGCTACCTGCACACCCCGGCCGTCGACGGCCAGATCTGGACCGGCCTGGAAACCGGCGCTTTCGCCAAGCAGGGCCTGGACCTGCAGATGATCAAGTTCACCACCGGGCTGGAACTGTTCCAGGCCATGATCGGCGGCAGCCTGGACATGCTGTCGACTGGCGCCGTGGTGTCGAACTTCCCGGCGCGCGGCCAGGGCAAGGTGTTCCTGCTGAACAACGTCGAATACGCCACCGCCCAGTTGTGGGTGCGCGGCGATTCCGGCATCAAAACCGCCGCCGACCTGAAGGGCAAGAAGATATCCACCACCGCCGGCACCACCGCGCACGTGTTCCTGGACCGCGTGCTCAAGGGCGCCGGGCTGCAGGAAGGCAAGGACGTGCAGATCGTCAACCAGCGCATGACCGAAGCGGTGACCTCGTTCATCTCGGGCGCGGTGCCCGCGGTGGCGTTGTGGGTACCGTTCGACGTGACAGTCCGGCAGAAGGCCGAGGGCGCGCGCATGCTGGTCGATGCGTCGGCCTTCTATCCCCAGGCGGCCATCGTGGGCGGCTGGGCCGCGCGCAACGACTACTACGACCAGAACCCCAAGGTGATCCGCTCGCTGATCCAGGGCTGGGTCGCGGCCAACGATCACCTGTTGTCGCATACCGACGACGCGGTGACCGTGCTGCAGAAGAAGCATTATCCGGAAGTGCCACTGGCCGATCTGAAAGACCAGTTCAAGGCGTCGAAGTACTTCACGTCGGCCGAGTGGCGCGCCAAGTACGCCGACGGCACCGTCACCAAGTGGCTGCAACAGGTGACCGACTTCTTCGTGCAGACGGCCAACATCGCCAACCCCGTGCCGGCCAGCACCTACTTCGATCCCAAGCCCTACCTGGACATCGTGAAAGCCTGAGCTGCCCGCGCGCCATGACCCCTGCCTACGATTACATCATCGTCGGCGCCGGCTCGGCCGGCTGCGTGCTGGCCAACCGGCTGAGCGCCGACCCGGCCTGCCGCGTGCTGCTGCTGGAGGCCGGCGGCGCCGACCGGGGGTTCTGGCTGAAGCTGCCGGTGGGTTACTTCCGCTCAATCTACGACCCGCGCTATTCATGGCAGTTCGCGGTCGAGCCGCAGGCGGAAACCGGCAACCGCGCCATCGTCTGGCCGCGCGGCCGGGTGCTGGGCGGGTCCAGCTCGATCAACGGGCTGATCTACATCCGCGGCCAGCACGCCGACTACGACGACTGGGCCCGCCTGGGCGCCGCCGGCTGGAGCTACCGCGAGGTGCTGCCCACGTTCCGGAAGTCGGAATGCTATGCGGGCGGCGCGAGCGAATACCACGGCGGCAGCGGCGAACTGCATGTCTCGGACCTGCGCAACGACCACCCGCTGTGCGACCTCTGGCTGCAGGCCGGCGCCCAGGCGGGCCTGCCGGCCAGCCCGGACTTCAACGGCGCGATCGACAGCGGGCTGGGCAGCTACCAGCTGACGCTGCGCGGCCGCTGGCGCGACAGCGCGGCCACCGCCTTCCTGCATCCGGTGCGGGCGCGCCCCAACCTGACCGTGGCGACCGGCGCCCACGTCACCCGGCTGCTGATCGAGCGCGGCGCCTGCCACGGCGTGGCCTGGCTGCAAGCGGGCAGGCAGATGCGCGCCCAGGCATCGGGCGAAGTGATCCTGGCCGCCGGCGCCCTGCAGTCGCCGCAGCTGCTGCAGCTATCGGGCATCGGGCCGGCGGCGCTGCTGCACAAGCATCGCATCGCCGTGCAGGTCGACGCCCCGGAAGTCGGCCGCAACCTGCAAGACCACTACCAGGCACGCGTCATCGTCCGGGTGAAGAACAAGCTGTCGCTCAACGACGACGTGCGCAACCCGTTGAAGCTGGCGCGCATGGGCGCGCGCTGGCTGTTCGGGCAGAACGGGCCGCTGACCGTGGGCGCCGGCCAGGTGGGCGGCATGGCACGCACCGAACACGCGCGCGACGGCCGCGCCGACGTGCTGTTCAATGTGATGCCCCTGTCGGTGGACAAGCCGGGCGACCCGCTGCATGCGTTCTCGGGGTTCTCGGCCTCGGCCACGCAATGCCGGCCGGAGTCGCGCGGCGTGGTCGAGATCCGCTCGGCCGACCCGCTGCAGCCGCCGCGCATCGTGTCCAACTACCTGACCGAACCGCACGACATCAAGGTGCTGGTGGCGGGCCTGCGCATGTTGCGCGACATCTACCATCAGCCCGCCTTTCGCGGCTACCTGGAAGGCCCGGAATACATGCCCGGCGAAGCCCTGCGCGGCGACCGGGAACTGGCCGACTTCGCGCGCCAGCGCGGCGGCACGGTGTTCCATGTGTGCGGCACCTGCCGCATGGGTGACGATACCGGCGCGGTGGTCGACCCGGCCTTGCGGGTGCGGGGCGTGGAACGCCTGCGCGTCATCGACGCATCGGTGATGCCGGCCATGGTGTCGGCCAACACCAACGCCGCCACTATCCTGATCGGCGAGAAAGGCGCGGCGCTGGTCCAGGCCGGCCGCTGAGCCGCGCGGCCGGCAACCGCCCGCTTATTCGCCCTGCACGCCCGCCTGCTGGATCACCTTGGCCCACTTGGTGCGCTCGGCCGCGATGCGTGCGCCCGCGTCGGCCGGCGTGGTCCAGGTGGCGACCGCCCCCTGGTTCAGCAACGCGGCCTTGACCTCGGGCTTGGCCACGATCTGCCGGATGGCGCCGTTGAGTTTTTCCAGCACCGGCGCCGGCGTGCCGGCCGGGGCCACGATGCCGAACATCGAGCTGACCTGGAAATTGGGCAGGCCCGCCTCGGCGGTGGTGGGCACGTCGGGCAGCGCCTCGGCACGCTGGGCCGAGGCCACCGCCAGCGCGCGCAGCTTGCCGGCCTTGACATGGCCCTGGGCGGCCGGCACTGTCTCGATCATGCTGAGCACCTGCCCGCCCATCAGGTCCGTCATGGCCGGGCCGCTACCCTTGTACGGCACGTGCAGCACATCCACGCCGGCCAGGCTCTTGAACATCTCGGCCGCCAGGTGCTGCGGCGAGCCGTTGCCGGCCGAGGCCATGGTCAGGTAACCGGGGCGCGCCTTGGCCAGCGCGATGAATTCCTGCAGCGACCTGGCCTGCACCGAGGGGTGCACCACGAACACCAGCGGCACCGTGCCCACGATGGATACCGGCGCAAAGCTTTTTTCGATGTCGTAAGGCACCTTGCTCTTGTAAAGTTCGGCATTGATGGAATGGCTGGTCAGCGCGCCCATCAGCAGGGTGTAGCCGTCGGGGTCCGACTTGGCGACCTGGTCGGCGCCGATGTTGCCGGCCGCGCCGGCCCGGTTCTCGACCACGAACTGCTGGCCCAGCGCAGTAGACAGTTCTTGCGCCAGCACGCGGCCGATCACGTCGGTGGCGCCGCCGGGCGGATACGGCACCACCAGCCGCACCGGCCGGTCGGGGTAAGCCGCGGCCGCCGGCGCAGCCGCCGCAGCCAGGCCGGCGCACAGCGCCAAGGCGGACATCATGAAGGCGCGGCGCGCCGGCGTGGGTTTGCTGGAATGCAACATGCGTGTCTCCCGGCCGGGATGGTTATTCGGATCGTCTGATGCCCGGCGCGTCATTGCCGCTCAAAGTGTAGGGGGTGTACCGTGATAGAAGAATCTGAACTTTTCTATTGACCGATCTGGCTTGTAGATCAATGGCCTGCCCCCTTCCGCCCTGGCGGCCGGCCGCAAGCACCCATGCTTGCATGCTGAAGCACCACCCGGATATCATCCCTGGCATGGATTATTAATAATATTATTGGAATACAGTGGCTACCAAAAAACCCTCCGACGCCCCGCCCAGCGGCCTGAGCAAAGGCCTGACCAACTACGGCGACACCGGCTTTTCGCTGTTCCTGCGCAAGGCCTTCATCAAGGGCGCCGGGTACACCGACGATGCGCTGTCGCGCCCCGTGATCGGCATCGTCAATACCGGCAGCAGCTACAACCCGTGCCACGGCAACGCGCCGCAGCTGATCGAGGCGGTCAAGCGCGGCGTCATGCTGGCCGGCGGGCTGCCGGTGGACTTCCCCACCATCTCGGTGCACGAAAGTTTCTCGCACCCCACCAGCATGTACCTGCGCAACCTGATGTCGATGGACACCGAGGAAATGATCCGCGCGCAGCCCATGGACGCGGTGGTGCTGATCGGCGGCTGCGACAAGACCGTGCCGGCGCAGTTGATGGGCGCCGCCTCGGCCGGCGTGCCCGCCGTGCAACTGGTGACCGGCGCCATGCTGACCGGCTCGCACCGCGGCGAACGGGTGGGCGCCTGCACCGATTGCCGGCGCTACTGGGGCCGCTACCGCGCCGAGGAAATCGACGCCGAAGAAATCGCCGACGTCAACAACCAGTTGGTGGCCAGCGTGGGCACGTGCTCGGTCATGGGCACGGCCAGCACCATGGCCTGCCTGTCCGAGGCGCTGGGCATCATGGTGTTCGGCGGCGCCTCGGCGCCCGCGGTCACGGCCGACCGGGTGCGCGTGGCCGAGCGCACCGGCGCCACCGCGGTGGCCGTGGCGGCCAGCCGCCTGACGCCCGACCGCATCCTGACCGGCAAGGCATTCGAAAATGCCCTGCGCGTGCTGCTGGCCATCGGCGGGTCCACCAACGGCATCGTGCACCTGACCGCCATGGCCGGGCGCCTGGGCATCGACATCGACCTGGCCGGCCTGGACCGCCTCAGCCGCGAAACGCCGGTGCTGGTGGACCTGAAACCCTCGGGCCAGCACTACATGGAAGACTTCCACAAGGCCGGCGGCATGCCCGCGCTGCTGCGCGAGCTGCGCCCCCTGCTGCACCTGGACGCGTTGACGGTGTCCGGCCGCACGCTGGGCGAAGAACTCGACGCCGCCCCCGCCCCCTTCCTGCAGGACGTGATCCGGCCGTTCGCCTCACCCATCTACCCGGCCGGCGGCCTGGCGGTGCTGCGCGGCAACCTGGCGCCGGGCGGGGCCATCATCAAGCAATCGGCCGCCAACCCCGCGCTGATGGAACACGAAGGCCGCGCCGTGGTGTTCGAGGACGCCGAGGACATGGCCCGCCGCGTCGACGACGACGCGCTGGACGTGCAGGCCGACGACGTGCTGGTGCTCAAGCGCATCGGCCCCACCGGCGGGCCCGGCATGCCGGAAGCCGGCTACATGCCGATCCCGCGCAAGCTGGCGCGCGCCGGGGTGAAAGACATGGTGCGCATTTCCGACGGCCGCATGAGCGGCACCGCGGCCGGCACCATCGTGCTGCACGTCACGCCCGAGGCCGCCGTGGGCGGGCCGCTGGCCCTGGTGCGCAACGGCGACCGCATCCGCCTGTCGGTGCAGCGGCGCGAGATCGCGCTGCTGGTCGGCGACGACGAGCTGGCGCGCCGCGCCGCCGAACAACCCGTCCAGCGGCCGCAAGCCGACCGCGGCTACCGCAAGCTGTACCTGCAAAGCGTCACCCAGGCCGACCAGGGCGCCGACTTCGATTTCCTGCGCGCCCCGCAGATGCGGGAAACCGTGCCGGGGAAAAAGTGATCGTCGGGGGGTTGCCTGGGGCAACCCGGGTGTCTGCCCCTCATGGCGCTGCTTGAGACGTATCTCGTGGGAACGTTCTTGGGCAATGCCCAAGGGCTTCCCAGGCCCCAGAGGCCTCCCAGGTGTCAGACACCCCGAAGGGTGTCTGACACCTAAGTGTGCAAAGACGGTCTCGCTAACCGAACGGTGTCAGACACCCTTCGGGATGTCTGACACCTGACGAGTCCAGGCCACGCGATCGGCCGTCAACTGCCCGGAACGCCCGGCGCCGGCGCGGCCCATTGCGCCTGTAGCACATCCAGCAGCGCCAGCGCCGCGGGCGACAGGCTGCGGTGCCGGGCGGTCACCAGGCCGATGGAGCGCTCGGCCACCGGCCCCACCAGCGGCCGCTCGATCACGCCGCTGTGTGCCACCGCGCCCGCGGCGATGGCCGGCAACGCCGCCACGCCGAATCCGCATTCCACCATGGCCACGATGGTCGTCAGGTGCTCGGCCTCGAAGGCCGGCTGGAAGCGGATGCGGTTCTGCAGGAACGCCCATTCGGTGTACTGCCGCACGCTGCTGGGCGGCACCATCGACACATGCGCCGCCTCTACCGTGTCGGCCCAGCGCAGCGGCCCCTTGCGGCGTGCCAGCGCATGCCCCTGCGGAATCAGCAGCAGGAAACTGTCGGACAGCATCGGCACATAGTGCAGGTCGGCTTGCTGCGGGTCCGCCGCGGTGATGGCGAAATCCACCTCGCCGGCACGCACCAGGTCAAACGCCGGGCCGGACAAGGTGTCGTGCACCTTCAAGACCACATGGGGATGCGCCTGGCGATACGCCATCAGCACGCGCGGCAGCAGGCGCGCCGCCACCGACGGCAAGGCCGCCACGGCCACCTGCCCGCGCTCGGCGCTGGCGATGCCGCTGACCGCGTCGATGGCTTCGCGAAACGCCACCTGCAGGTTGGCGGCCTGCTGCAAAAACACCTGCCCCGCCGCCGTCAGGCGCACCGTGCGTGTGGTGCGGTCGAACAGCTTCACGCCCAGGGTGTCTTCGATGCGCAGCACCTGGGTCGACAAGGCCGACTGCGATAGGTGCATTTGCGCGGCCGCCTGCCGGAAATTCAGCGTGCGGCCCAGTACCAGCACTGTTTCCACGTCGCGCATGGACAGATTGATCTTCATTTCATTGATCTCGTTTGCGGATCATTCTATTCAAAAAATCTGCTTCATCAATCAAAGGACATTCCCTACACTGGCGCCCTGTCGCGACTGAACCAAGAAAGGAACCCCGATGAGCGCAACACCCGAGTGCGGCCTGGCCAACCCGGCCGCCACCCATGCCGTGGTGGTGGGCGGCGGCACCATGGGCGCCGACGTGGCGGTGGTGCTGGCGCGCGCCCATTGCCGCACCACGGTGGTCGAGCCCGACGCCGGCCGCGCCGCCGCGCTGCCGGCGCGCGTGGCCGGCAACCTGGCGGCCGCGGGCGTGGCCGACACCGCCGGCCACGTTGCGGCCGTGCCTTCGCTGGACGCGGTGGACTGGGCCGGCGTGGGGCTGGTGATCGAATGCATCCCGGAACGCCTGGACCTGAAGCAGGCCCTGTTCGCCGACCTGGAACGCCGCGCCCCGGCCGGCGCCATCCTGGCCAGCAACAGCTCCAGCTTCCCCATCGGCGCCATCGGCGACGGCCTGGCCACGCGCGGGCGGATGCTGGGCCTGCATTTCTTCATGCCCGCGCACCTGGTGCCGCTGGTGGAAGTGGTGCTGTGCGAGGCCAGCGACATGGCCTGCGCGGATGCGCTGATCGGTTTCATGCGCCGTTGCGGCATGGTGCCCGTCAAGGTGCGCAAGGACCTGCCGGGCTTCCTGGCCAACCGGCTGCAGCACGCTCTGTCGCGCGAGGCCTTCGACCTGATCGACCGTGGCATTGCCTCGCCCGAAGACGTGGACGCGGCGGTGCGCTTCGGCTTCGGCTTCCGCTTCCTGGCGGCCGGGCCGGTGCTGCAGCGCGACCACGCCGGCATCGACGTGCACACGGCGGCCGGCGCCACCATGTATCCGTCGTTCTGCAATAGCGACCGGCCGGCGCGCTGCCTGGCCGAGCGCGCGCAGGACGGCCGGCACGGCATGAAGGCCGGCCACGGCTTCTACGAATGGACGCCCGAATCGATGGCGGCCGAGCGCGCCCGCTACGACCGCCTGCTGCGCGCCGGGCTGGCGCTGATCGCCGACGAGCTGCCGCCGGTCGAACCCTAAGGCGCAACACCCGCCTGCGAGCCCAGCGCGCGGCGCCAGGCGGCCAGCTTGTCGTCGCGGCTCATGGCCGCATGGGCCGGGCTGGTCGAGGGCAGGTCCAGGTATTCCAGCGAGCGCCCGATCGCCAGGCCCGGCAGCACGTGCCGCCGGTACAGCGCGGCCGCCTTGGCGCCGTTGAATCCGATGCGCACGATGCCGGGATGGGCGCGCAGGAAGGCCTCGAAATCGTTCGGCACCACCGAGGCCGCGGCGATGTCGGCGTCCAGGCTGCCGGGGCGCTCGCAAGCCTGCACCACATCCCATAGCGCCACGCCCGCGGCCGTCAGCGCCGCGACGCGCCGGGCGTAGTCGGCCTGGGCATCGAAGCCGCATAGCGTCGCGGCGATGGGCCAGAAGGCATTGCGCGGATGGGCGTAGTACTGCTGGCGGCGCAGCGACGCCACGCCGGGCATCGAGCCCAGCACCAGCACGCGCGCGGCCGGGCCGGCCAGCGGCGCGAAGCCTTGCACGCGCGGGGCCGCGGCGGCGGCGCGGGTCATGGTTCCGGGCGCCACACGCTGGCCAGCCACGGCTGCTGGTCGCGCGGCAATCCGGCGGGCCGGTAGTAGTGTTCCAGTTCGCGAAAGCCGGCCGCCTGCATCAGCGCGCGCCAGGCCGCCAGGTCGTGATAGGCGCCAAAACGGCCATGGTTCCAGCCTTCCTGGTTGTCGCCGCGCGGGTTCGAGCAGAACAGCGCCCCGCCGGGCCGCAACGCGGCGCGCAGTTGCCGCAGCACGCGCGGCAGTTCCTGGCCGGGTACGTGGAACAGCACGGCATTGGCGTAGATGCCGTCGAACCGCCCGGCGGGCAGGTCCAGCGCCAGCAGGTCTTGCTGCCACACGTCGCAGCCCGACGCCTGGCGCGCCATGGCGACGAAGCGCTCGGCGCCGTCCAGGCCCACGGCCCGGTGCCCCAGCGCCGCGAAGGCCTTCAGGTCGCGGCCCGGGCCGCAGCCCAGGTCCAGGATGTCGTACGGGGGGTTGCCATCCAGGTGGCGCAGTAACGCCGCGATGTTCTGGCTGACATCGTGATCGCGCGTGCCCGCCTCGAAGCTCTCGGCACGGTCGTTGTAGTGCGCCAGCGTCAGGTCCCGGATGCGGCGCAGGTCTTCAGGGGATAACAGCATGGCGGCAATACCCTGGCGGGATGTCGTGAAAGCCCCGCAGCGATGGTGTCAGACACCCTTCGGGGTGTCTGACACCTGGAACAGGAGAGGCATGCCCAAACCTGGAACAAGCGCCCCGGGATTCGGCAGGTGCCCAATGGAACAAGTGCCCCAGGATTCGGCAGGTGCCCAATGGAACAAGTGCCCCAGGATTCGGCAGGTGTCAGACACCCCGGAGGGTGTCTGACACCGAGGCGTCATGCCGCCAGCCGCCCTTCGATGGACGACTTCACGCCGGGCAGTTCGCCCGGCAGGCGGTCGGCCAGCTTCTGGAACAGCGTGTCGTGCAGCGCCAGTTCGTCGCGCCACGAGGCGGCGTCGACCGAGATCACTTGCTGGAACTTGTCCGGGCTGAATTCCAGGCCGGTCCAGTCGATGTCCTGGTACGTGGGCGACACGCCGAACACCTGCTCGACCCCGCCGGCGCTGCCGTCGATGCGGCCCAGCATCCACTTCAGCACGCGCATGTTGTCGCCGAAGCCCGGCCACACGAACTTGCCGTCGGGGCCCTTGCGGAACCAGTTGACGCAATAGATGCGCGGCAGCACGGCGCCGGCGGCCTGCAGGCGCTTGCCCAGCTTCAGCCAGTGGCCGAAGTAGTCGCTCATGTTGTAGCCGCAGAACGGCAGCATCGCGAACGGATCGCGCCGCACCACGCCCTGCTGGCCAGCCGCGGCGGCAGTGGTCTCGGAACCCATGGTGGCGGCCATGTAGACGCCCTCGACCCAGTTGCGGGCCTCGGTGACCAGCGGCACGGTGGTGGAACGGCGGCCGCCGAAGATGAACGCGTCGATGACCACGCCCTCGGGGTTTTCCCATTCGGGGTCGATCGACGGGCACTGCGCGGCCGGCGCGGTGAAGCGCGCGTTCGGGTGCGCGGCCTTGCGGCCGGTTTCCTTGGCGATCTGCGGCGTCCAGTCGTTGCCCTGCCAGTCGATCAGGTGCGCGGGCGCGGTGTCGGTCATGCCTTCCCACCAGACGTCGCCGTCGTCGGTAAGCGCCACGTTGGTGAAGATGACGTTGGCCTTGAGCGTGGCCATGGCGTTGTAGTTGGTCTTCTCGCTGGTGCCCGGCGCCACGCCGAAATAGCCGGCCTCGGGGTTGATGGCCCGCAGGCGGCCGTCGGCGCCCGGCTTGATCCAGGCGATGTCGTCGCCGATGGTGGACACCTTCCAGCCGTCCATGCCCTGGGGCGGGATCAGCATGGCGAAGTTGGTCTTGCCGCAGGCCGACGGGAATGCCGCCGCCACGTGGTACTTGCGGCCCTTGGGCGAGGTGACGCCCAGGATCAGCATGTGCTCGGCCAGCCAGCCCTGGTCGCGGCCCATGGTCGAGGCGATGCGCAGCGCGAAGCACTTCTTGCCCAGCAGCGCGTTGCCGCCGTAGCCCGAGCCGAAGCTCCAGATTTCGCGGCTTTCGGGGTAGTGCACGATGTACTTGGTGGCATTGCAGGGCCACACCACGTCGGCCTCGCCCGCGGCCAGCGGCTTGCCGACGCTGTGCACGCACGGCACGAACTCGCCGTCGGCGCCCAGCACGTCGAACACGGCGCGGCCCATGCGGGTCATGATGCGCATGTTCACCACCACATAGGGGCTGTCGGACAGCTCGACGCCGATGTGGGCGATGTTCGAGCCCAGCGGGCCCATCGAGAACGGCACCACGTACATGGTGCGTCCGCGCATGGCGCCGTCGAACAGGCCGTCCAGGGTGGCGCGCATGTCGGCCGGGTCGGCCCAGTTGTTGGTGGGGCCGGCATCCTCGGCGCGTTCCGAGCAGATGAACGTGCGGTCTTCGACGCGCGCGACGTCGGAAGGATCGGAGCAAGCCAGGTACGAGTTGGCCCGCTTGGCCGGGTTCAGGCGCCGCAGCATGCCCGACTGGACCATCTGTTCGCACAGGCGGTCGTATTCTTCCTGGGATCCGTCGCACCACACGACGCGATCCGGCTTGGTCAGCGCGGCCACCCGCGCCACCCATTCGATCAGCCCCTGGTGCTTGACGTATGCGGGAACATTCAGCGAAGCGATCCCGCCGTCGAACGGCTTGTTCATCGGGCCCATCTCCTAGAGGTAAAAGACCATGCGGGCCCCGCAAGGGACCCGCATTGTCATGTTAATCAGTGGCGTAATCTTACTTGCATGTGCCCTTGTCTTGCCAATCGGCAACCTCGACGAATGCAACATCGTATGTCTGTTGCGTCCCCATAAACAGGCCCTTCCGGGTCACGGGGACGGGGCCTGCGGCCCGGCTGGCGCGGCCTGGCGTCCGTCGCATCGCCCCGTCCGCCGGGGACATTCCAGGGTAAACCCCGATCAGGCCTTATCATGCCGCCTTGACGTCGGGAACCCTATGCCACATCTTGCCACCCGCTCCGCCTGGGCGCGGGAAATCCGCGCCACGCTGGCCCTCAGCCTGCCGCTCGTCCTGACCAGCCTGGCCCAGATCGCCATGACCGCCACCGATGTGATTTTCATCGGGCGGCTGGGCTCGCAGGCGCTGGCCGCCAGCGCCCTGGGCGCCAACCTGTACGCCGCCATCGCCTTCTTCGCGCTGGGCCTGGTCACGGCCACCGCGCCCATGGTGGCGCGCGAACTGGGCGCGCGCCGCCATTCCGTGCGCGACGTGCGCCGCACGGTCGCGCAAGGCCTGTGGACGGCCGCCATCATCTCAGTGCCGGGCTGCCTGGCCCTGTGGCACGGCGAGGCCATCCTGCTGGCAATCCGCCAGCCGCCCGAACTGGCGGCGCAGGCCGGCATCTACCTGCGCGCGCTGCTGTGGGCGCTGCCGCCCTTCCTGGGCTTCCTGGTGCTGCGCTCGTTCGTGGCGGCGCTGCAGCGTCCGCGCTCGGCATTGTGGGTGGCGCTGGCCGGCATCCTGTTCAATGCCGTGGCTGACTGGGCCCTGGTATTCGGCCACCTGGGCTTTCCCGCGATGGGCCTGGTGGGCGCCGGCATCGCCAGCGCAACAGCCAGCGCCTTCCTGTTGCTGGGCATGATCGTGGTGGTCGCGCGCGACCGCCATTTTCGCCGCTACCGGTTGTTCGGCCGGGCTTGGCAGCCCGACTGGCAGCGCCTGGCGGCCTTGTGGAAGCTGGGCCTGCCCATCGCGTTCGCCACGGCCTTCGAAGTCACGATTTTCAACGCTGCGGCGTTCCTGATGGGATGGCTGGGCGAAGCCGAGCTGGCGGCGCACGCGGTGGCAATCCAGATCGCCAGCATCAGCTTCATGGTGCCGTACGGCATCGCCCAGGCCGCCACGGTGCGCGTGGGCCACGCCAGCGGCGCGCACGACGCCGTCGCCATCCAGCGCGCCGGCTGGACGGCCTACGGCCTGGGCGTGGGGTCGATGATGATCGCGGCACTGCTGATGGTGACGATGCCGCACTGGCTGCTGGCGGCCTTCTTCGACGTGGATGCCCCCGCCAACGCGCAGTTGCTGGCGCTGGCCTCGTCGTACCTGGCGGTGGCGGCGGTATTCCAGATCGTCGACGGCGCGCAGGTGATGGGCGCCGGCATGTTGCGCGGCCTGCACGACGCCCGCATCCCCATGGTCTATGCCGCCATCGGCTACTGGGGGCTGGGGTTGCCGGCCGGCGCCGCGCTGGCGTTCTGGGGCGGCTGGCGCGGGGTGGGCATCTGGAGCGGCCTGGCCATCGGGCTGGGCGCGGTCGCGGTCTTGATGACGCGCCGCTGGATGCGGCGCGAACAGGCCGGCTTGGCGCCGCGCATGCCGGCGGCCGGCCAGCCGCCGCGGCCCGCCGTGCCATAATCGGCCCGGGCGTTGCGTGCCGGGCCCCCGGCACCGTCGTGCGCGCCCCCCAGTTTTTCCAGGATTTCCATGCCCCCTGCTTTTCCTCCCCTGAACGCCGAGCGGCTGTGGTCGCGCGTCGAGACCCTTGCCCGATTCACCCTGCCCGACACGCCCTGGACGCGCCGCGCCTTTTCGCCGCTGTTCGAACAGGCGCGCGCCTGGCTGGCGCGCGAATTCGCCGACGCCGGCCTGCAGGTACGCCTGGATGCCGGCGGCAACCTGGTGGGCCGCCGCGCCGGCCGCGACCCCGCCCGCAAGCCCATCGTCACCGGCTCGCACTGCGACACCGTCATGAGCGGCGGCCGCTTCGACGGCATCATCGGCGTGCTGGCCGGCATCGAAGTGGCCCGCACCTTGCATGAACACGGCATCGAGCTGGACCACCCGTTCGAAGTCATCGACTTTCTGTCGGAAGAACCCAGCGACTACGGCATTTCCTGCGTGGGCAGCCGCGCCCTGTGCGGGCAGCTGGATGCCGCCATGCTGGCCGCGCGCAACCCGCAGGGCGAGGCCCTGGCCGAAGGCCTGCGACGCATCGGCGGCGACCCGGCGGCGCTGTCGGCGCCGCTGCGCGCGGCGGGCGACACGGCCGCGTTCGTGGAATTGCACATCGAGCAAGGGCCGGTGCTGGAAAGCCGGCAACTGCCCATCGGCGTGGTCACCCACATCGTCGGCATCCGGCGCGTGTCGATCGCGGTGCAGGGCCAGCCCGACCATGCCGGCACCACGCCCATGGACATCCGCCGCGATGCGCTGGTGGGCGCGGCGCGCCTGATCGATGCCGCGTACCGCCAGGCCAGCCGGCTGAGCGGCAACCCGGATTACGTGGTGGCCACGGTCGGCCGCATCGAGGTCTCGCCCAACGCCGCCAACGCGGTGCCCGGCACGGCCACGCTGATGCTGGAAGTGCGCAGCGACAGCGACGCCGTGCTCGACAGCTTCCCCGAGACGCTGATGGCCGGCCTGGCCGACGACCTGGCGGCGCTGCGCCTGACGGCCACGGCGACGCCGGTCAGCCGCGCCCGCCCCACCGCCTGCTCGCCCGAGGTCATGCACGCCATCGAGGCGGCCGCCGGCCGGCTGGGCTACGCGTCGATGCGCCTGCCCAGCGGCGCCGGCCACGACGCGGTGTACATGGCGCCCACCGGGCCGATCGGCATGGTGTTCATTCCCTGCCTGGGCGGACGCAGCCACTGCCCGGAAGAATGGATCGAGCCCGCGCAACTGCTGGACGGCACCCGCGTGCTGTACGAAACCGTGCGCGAACTCGACCGCACCCTGCCGCGCTGAAGGCGCGCGCCGCCCCAACGCGGGCGGCGCGAAATACGCTATCGTCCGTACTCCCCCCCCACCGCCCGCGCCCCATGCAGCAGATCGAACTGACCGACAGCACCGCCGACCGCTATCTGCTGGACGCCCCGGGCCTGTCCCTGCTGGCCTTTCACAGCCGCACGTGCGCCACCTGCAAAGTGGCGCGCGAGCAACTGCCGCAGCTGGACCTGCCGGTCGAACGCCTGTGCTGGATCGACGCGGGCGACAACGGCGGCCTGGTGGCGCGCTACGAAGTCTTCCACCTGCCGGCGCTGTTCCTCGTCCGCGACGGCGCCTACTACGGCCCGGTCAACGCCTCGCTGGCCGAATGGGACCTGCGCCAGCAGATCGGCCTGGCGCTGGACAGCTATCCGGCCGAACTGCCCTGACGCCGTGCCGCCCGCCGTCCGCCTGCCCCTGGATACCCGCGCCACGTCGCTGATGGTGCTGTTGTGCCTGTGCTGGGGGTTCCAGCAGATCGCCATCAAGCTGGTGGTGGCCGATATCTCGCCCACGTTGCAGATCGGCCTGCGCTCGGCATTCGCCGCCGTCGTGCTGGCGCTGATCGTGCTGCGCCGCGAGGGCCGCGCGGCGTTTGCCGACGGCACCCTGGGGCCCGGCCTGGCGGCCGGCGTGCTGTTCGCGGCCGAATTCCTGCTGGTGGCCCAGGGGCTGCTGTACACGACCGCATCCCACATGTCGGTGTTCCTGTACACCGCGCCGATTTTCACCGCGCTGGGCCTGCACCTGGCGCTGCCCGAAGAACGGCTGCGCCCGGTGCAATGGCTGGGCGTGGCAATCGCCTTCGCCGGCATCGCGCTGGCGTTCCTGGGCCGCGGCCAGCAAGCCGCGGCGCCGGGCATGCTGCTGGGCGACCTGCTGGGCGTGCTGGCCGGCGCCTCGTGGGGCGCCACCACAGTGGCGATCCGCAAGTCGCGCCTGTCCGAGGCGCCGGCCACCAAGACGCTGTTCTATCAAATGGCGGTGGCGGCCGTGGCGCTGCCGCTGTTCGCCTGGGCCAGCGGCCAGCCCGCGCCGGTGTTCTCGCCGGCGGCGCTGGCCAGCCTGGCGTTCCAGGCCCTGGGCGTGGCGCTGTTCAGCCTGCTGGTGTGGTTCTGGCTGCTGCGCCGCTACCTGGCCACGCGCCTGTCGATCCTGTCGTTCATGACGCCGCTGTTCGGCGTCGTGTTCGGCGTGCTGATCCTGGACGAGCCCCTGGACGCCGCCTTCGTGGCCGGTGCCGTGCTGGTGCTGGCCGGCATCCTGATGGTCAGCGGCGCGGGGCTGCTGCGCGAGAAACTGGGGCGCAAAAGGCCGGCTTGAAGGGTCGGACGGGGCGTGTCCTGCAGGGGCACGCTGCCGCTCGGAAGCTGGAAAACCCTGGGGTGTCAGACACCCTTCGGGGTGTCTGACACCTGGAAATACATCGACCAAACAACGGCCGGCGCCGCTGCGGTCGACAAGGTGTGCAGCTAACCCCAGCACCCTGCCTGGGGTGTCTGACACCCTTCGGGGTGTCTGACACCTGGAAATGCATCGACCAAACAACGGCCGGCGCTGCTGCAGTCGACAAGGTGTGCCGCTGACCCCAGCACCCTGCCCTGGGGTGTCAGACACCCTTCGAGGTGTCTGACACCTGGAAATGCATCGACCAAACAACGGCCGGCGCTGCTGCGGTCGACAAGGCGTGCCGCTGACCCCAGCACCCTGCCTGGGGTGTCAGATACCCTTCGGGGTGTCTGACACCTGGAAACGCATCGACCAAACAACGGCCGGCGCTGCTGCGGCCAACAAGGCGTGCCACTGGCCCCAGCACCCTGCCTGGGGTGTCAGACACTCTTCGGGGTGTCTGACACCTGGAAATGCATCGACCAAACAACGGCCGGCGCTGCTGCGGTCGACAAGGCGTGCCGCTGACCCCAGCACCCTGCCTGGGGTGTCCCCGCCTCAGGTGTCTGACACCCCGAAGGGTGTCTGACACCCGCCCGGCCAGGGCTTGCTGGCCAGGCGGGTCCGGCGGCTACCCTGCTCGGGCGGCCTCGATCAGTTCGGCCAGCCGCCGGCGCTGCTTGCCCTGGGCGTCGAAATTGTCCGGCGCCAGCCATTGTTCCAGGCCGCTGCGCACCGCGGGCCATTCGCCGTCGATGATCGAGAACCATGCCGTGTCGCGGTTGCGGCCCTTGTAGACCACGGCCTGGCGGAAGATGCCCTCGAACTGGAAGCCCAGCCGCAACGCGGCCGCGCGCGACGGCGCGTTCAGGCTGTCGCATTTCCATTCGTAGCGCCGGTAGCCCAGCTCGTCGAACGCGCGCCGCATCAGCAGGTATTGCGCCTCGGTGGCGGCCGGCGTGCGCTTCAGGCGGCGCGAGTACGCCACGCTGCCCACCTCGATCGCGCCGTTGGCCGGGTCGATGCGCATGGCGGCCAGCGTACCCACCGCGCGGCCGCTGGCCAGCTCGATGACGGCATAGTGCTGCGGGTCTTCAGAGGCCTGGGCGGTGCGCGCGTAGGCCAGGTAGCTGGCCTCGTCGGGAAACGGCCCGGCAAAGGTGTAGGTCCAGTCGCTGCCGTCGGGCGTCTGGCTGAACGCGGCATGCAGCTCGGCGCCGTGGCGGACGGCGTCCAGGGGTTCGAGCCGGCAATAGTGGCCGGCGATGGGCTCGCGCGGCGGGCGGGGCCGCGCCGTCCAATGGGGAACAGGGGCACCCACGGGCTGCGGCGGCGACACGGCGATGGACATGAGACGGATCCTTGTGAAATCGATGTGCGGAAAGACACCCCATACGCTATCGGAATCGTGGCATGGTAAAAAGCGCCAGACCAGGCTTATTTCATGGTGCCATGGATACCCGCGCCGTACTGATCGACAGCCCGCTGGCCGCGCCCGGCGGACGCCACACGCTGCAGCGGCAACTGCTGCAGCGCCTGAAGCAGTCCATCCTGGACGGCCGGCTGCCGCCGGGCAGCCGGTTGCCCGCCTCGCGCGCACTGGCCGAACAGCTGGGCATTTCGCGCAATACCGTGCTGCTGGCCTACAACCAGCTGATCGCCGAAGGCTATGTGCGGGCCGACCGCCAGGGCACCCGGGTCGCCCCGCTGCCCCCCGCGCCCGCCCCGCAGGCGCGCCCGGCCGCGCCCAGCGCCCCCGCGGCGCGGCGCGTGGCGCGCATCGCGCCGTCGGCGCCGCAGGCCGATGCGGCCGTGGCATTGCGCCCCGGCACGCCCGCGCTCAGCCACTTTCCGCTGGGCGCGTGGCGCCGCACACTGGATCGCGCCTTGCGCGACATGCCCGTGGCCACGCTGGGCTACGGCGACCCGGCCGGCGAGCCGGCGCTGCGCCAGGCGATCGCGCAGCACCTGGGCGTATCGCGCGGCGCGCGCTGCAGCGCCGGGCAGATCCTGGTGACGGAAGGCGCGCAAGAAGCTCTGGCCCTGTGCGTGCGGCTGCTGGGCAATCCGGGCGACACGGCCTGGGTGGAAGACCCCGGCTATCGCGGCGCCAAGGCGGCGTTCCATGCGGGCGACCTGCGTGTCGTGCCGGTGCGGGTCGACGCCCAGGGCCTGGCCGCGCCCGATTCCCTGTGGCGCACCCGCCCGCCGCGCCTGATCTACGCCACCCCGTCGCACCAGTACCCCACCGGCGCCGTGCTGGCGGCCGCGCGCCGCCTGGACCTGCTGGAACGGGCGCGCCAGGCGGGCGCCTGGATCATCGAAGACGACTACGACAGCGAATTCCGCCACCACGGCGAACCGATCCCGGCCATGCAGGGGCTGGCCGAAGACGCGCCGGTGCTGTACGTGGGCACCTTCAGCAAGACGATGTTCCCGGCGCTGCGCATCGGCTTCCTGGTGGTGCCGCCGGCGCTGGCCGAGCCCTTGCGCACGGCCGTGCACGAATTGCTGCGCGGCGGTCATCGCCACGAGCAACTGGCGCTGGCCGCTTTCATCGACAGCGGCCAGTTCGCCCGCCACTTGGGGCGCATGCGGCGCCTGTACCGCGACCGCCAGCAGGCGCTGCGCGCCGCGCTGGCGCGCCACCTGCCGGTGCCGCACGAAGTGCTGGGCGGCCACGGCGGCCTGCACCTGACGCTGCGCCTGCCGCCCGGGCTGGACGACCGCGCCATCGCCGCCGCGGCGCGCGGCGCGGGGCTGGCGCCGGCCGCGCTGTCGACGTTCGCGCTGCGCCCCACCGCCCAGGACAACGGCCTGGTGCTGGGCTACGGCAATACGTCGGCCGAGCTGTTCGACCCGCTGGTGCGGCGGCTGGCGCGAGCCATCGCCGCAGTACGCTAGCCGATCAGCCCGCCCAGCAGCAGCATGGCCAGCACCAGCCAGAAGATGCCGGCCACGATGGCGCGCCGCAGGAAAGCCTTGACGGCCGCCCACAGCAGCACCAGGCCCAGGATCAGCAGGGCGAAGTTGAATACCGACGGGCTCATGCCCAACGCCCCGGCCAGCCCCGAGAAAAAATCGCCCAAGGCCGAACCCAGGCCGCCGAATACGTAGCGCAACCCCGCCACGATGGCGCGGATGACCTCGCCAAGCATGGCGCCCACCGAGCCGAAAAAGCTGTCTTCCGTCTGCATGCGTTCCCATAGCGGGGACCACCCCGCGCGCGGCCGCCACGCGGGCGCCGCCATCGCCTGAATGTATCCGATCCGCGCCCGGCGCGCCTGCCCGCGCGGGCGCGCGTCCCGAATAGAGGTTTAATACGGGTCTTGTGGAAGATTGTGCGCGGCGCCGGTCGGGCCGCGAAAAAGGACCAACATGGCATTCGATTTTGACTTGTACGTAATTGGCGCGGGCTCGGGCGGTGTGCGCGCGGCGCGCTTCGCCGCGGGATTCGGCGCGCGCGTGGCCGTGGCCGAAAGCCGCTACCTGGGCGGCACCTGCGTGAACGTGGGTTGCGTGCCCAAGAAGCTGCTGGTGTACGGCGCGCACTACCGCGAAGACTTCGAGCAGGCCGCCGGCTATGGCTGGCGCGCGGGCGAGCCGAGCTTCGACTGGCCCACCCTGATCGCCAACAAGAACCGCGAAATCGAACGCCTGAACGGCATCTACCGCAACCTGCTGGTGGGCAGCGGCGTCACCCTGCACGAAGGCCATGCCCGCCTGCTGGACCCCCACACCGTCGAAATCAACGGCCAGCGCCATACCGCCGAACACATCCTGGTGGCCACCGGCGGCTGGCCGCAGGTGCCCGACATCCCGGGCAAGGAACACGCCATCACCTCGAACGAGGCCTTCTTCCTGAAGGCGTTGCCGCGCCGGGTGCTGGTGGTGGGCGGCGGCTATATCGCGGTCGAATTCGCCTCGATCTTCAACGGCCTGGGCGCGCAGACCGTGCAGCTCTACCGGCGCGACCTGTTCCTGCGCGGTTTCGACGGCAGCGTGCGCGAGCACCTGCGCGACGAGCTCGTCAAGAAAGGCCTGGACCTGCGCTTCAATGCCGACGTGGCGCGCATCGACAAGCGGCCCGACGGCAGCCTGGCGGCCACGCTGAAAAGCGGCGACGTGATCGAGACCGACTGCGTGTTCTACGCCACCGGCCGGCGCCCCATGCTGGACAACCTGGGTCTGGAAAACACCGGCGTGACACTCGACAAGGACGGCTTCATCGCCGTGGACGACGAATACCGCAGCAGCGAGCCGTCCATCCTGGCGATCGGCGACGTCATCGGCCGCATGCCGCTGACGCCGGTGGCGCTGGCCGAAGGCATGGCCGTGGCGCGCCGCCTGTTCCGCCCGCAGGAATACCGCAAGGTGGACTACGACCTGATTCCCACGGCGGTCTTCAGCCTGCCCAACATCGGTACGGTGGGCCTGACCACCGAAGCCGCGCTGGCGGCCGGGCATCGTGTCAAGCGCTTCGAAAGCCGCTTCCGCCCGATGAAGCTGACCCTGACCGAAGCGCAGGAAAAGACATTGATGAAGCTGGTGGTCGACGCCGACACCGACCGCGTGCTGGGCTGCCACATGGTCGGCCCGGACGCCGGCGAGATCGTCCAAGGCCTGGCGGTGGCGCTGAAGGCCGGCGCCACCAAACAGGTGTTCGACGAAACCATCGGCATCCACCCCACGGCCGCCGAAGAGTTCGTCACCCTGCGCACGCCGGTACAAGAATAGGCCGCTGTTCCGGTACAGATCTGCGGTACGCTTGCGGACGTATCCCACCGCCGTTTTCCGTCCGGAGCCCCGCAATGCCCGAACTCTCGAATCTGCTGGCTTTCGCCCTGCTGGCGCTGGGCATGGTGCTGACGCCCGGCCCCAACATGGTGTACCTGATCTCGCGCTCGATCTCGCAGGGGCCGCGGGCCGGCCTGATCTCGCTGGGCGGCGTGGCCGTGGGGTTCGTGTTCTACGTGCTGTGCGCGGCGCTGGGCATCACCGCCCTGCTGATGTCGGTGCCGTACGCCTACGACGCCCTGCGCCTGGGCGGCGCCCTATACCTGGGCTACCTGGCCTGGCAGGCGCTGCGCCCGGGCGGCCGCTCGCCGTTCCAGGTGCGCCAGCTGCCGCGCAGCAGCCCCCGCCAGCTGTTCACCATGGGGCTGGTCACCAACCTGCTCAATCCCAAGATCGCCATCCTGTACCTGTCGCTGCTGCCGCAGTTCATCTCGCCGGAACGCGGCAGCGTGCTGCTGCAGTCGCTGACGCTGGGTTTCACCCAGGTGCTGATCAGCCTGACCGTCAACGCCCTGATCGCCCTGGCGGCCGGCTCGATCGCCGGCTTCCTGGGCACGCGGCCGCTGTGGCTGGCGATCCAGCGCTGGCTGATGGGCACGGTGCTGGCCGGCTTGGCGGTGCGCATGGCGCTCGATTCGCGGCGCTGACGGCGCCCGGCGCCGCGGGTCCGGCGCCGGCCCCCCGGCAGTGCGATAATGCCGCTGCCCCGCCCTATCGAGATTGCCATGACCCGTATCGACGACCCCCTGCACGACCGCGAAGCCGGCCTGGCAGATTCCACCCAGGACACCACCCGCATCGACGACGTGCGCATCGGCGCCGTGCGGCCGCTGATTTCCCCGGCCCTGCTGCAAGACGAGTTGCCCGTGCCCACGGCCACGCTGGCGCTGGTCGAAGACGCGCGCGCCCGCATCGCCGACGTGCTGCATGGCCGCGACGACCGGCTGGTGGTGGTGGTCGGCCCCTGTTCCATCCACGACCGCGACCAGGCGCTGGAATACGCGCGCCTGCTGAAAGATACTGCCCACGCGCTGCGCGACGACCTGCTGGTGGTCATGCGCGTGTACTTCGAGAAGCCGCGCACCACCGTGGGCTGGAAAGGCTACATCAACGATCCCCGCCTGGACGGCAGCTTCCGCATCAACGAAGGCCTGCGCCGCGCGCGCGAACTGTTGCTGGAAATCGGCGCGCTGGGCCTGCCCATCGCCACCGAATTCCTGGACCTGCTCAGCCCGCAGTACATCGCCGACCTGATCGCCTGGGGCGCCATCGGCGCGCGCACCACCGAAAGCCCCAGCCATCGCCAGCTGGCCTCGGGCCTGAGCTGCCCGCTGGGCTTCAAGAACGGCACCGACGGCGGCATGCAGGTGGCGGCCGACGCCATCGTGGCCGCCCGGGCCCACCACGCCTTCATGGGCATGACCAAGATGGGCATGGCCGCCATCTTCGAGACGCGCGGCAACGACGACACCCATGTGATCCTGCGCGGCGGCAAGCAAGGCCCCAACTACGACGCCGCCAGCGTGGCCGCCTGCTGCGCGGCCCTGCAGGCCGCCGGGCAGCGCCAGCAGGTCATGATCGACTGCTCGCACGCCAACTCCAACAAGTCGCACCAGCGCCAGGTCGACGTGGCGCACGATGTGGCGGCCCAGTTGGCCGCCGGCGAACAGCGCATCATCGGCGTCATGATCGAAAGCCACCTGGAAGAAGGCCGCCAGGACCTCAAGCCCGGCGTGCCGCTGCGCCATGGTGTGTCGATCACCGACGCCTGCCTGAGCTGGGCCCAGACCGAGCCCGTGCTGGCCGGCCTGGCCCAGGCCGTGCGCCAGCGCCGCGCCCGGGCGTAGCCCCCCGCCGCCCGCGGCCGGTGAACGAATCGGCCGGTGGGCTGGTCTATCATGGACCTCTATCCTGCAAGAAGGAGCCCCCATGATACGCAAGCTGATCCCCGTCCTTCTCGTCGCCGGCCTGACCGCCTGCGGCACGTCCGGCACGCAGCGCGCCTCATCCGACACCGCGGCCGGCGGCAGCGCCCCACCCGCGGGCACCCCTACGGCCGCCTGCGACGCCCAGCCCGTGCAAGACCTGGTGGGCAAGAAATTTTCCGATTCCGTCGGCAACGACGCCCGCTCGCGCTCGCATTCCAGCCAGTTGCGCGTAATGCGCCCCGGGCAGGTCATGACCATGGAATACAACCCCGCGCGGCTGAACGTCATCCTCGACGGCGGCGACGCCATCAGCGCGCTGCGCTGCGGCTGACGCGGCCCAGTTCGGGCGCAAGAGCCGGAGTGCCGGACGGCCGCGCGCGGCCTACACTGCGGCCATGGACACCCCCGCCACCGATACCTGCGCCGACGCGCCGGCCGGCCGCATCGGCCGGCTCGACTGGCCCGCCCTGGAAGGCGCGCTCGATCGCGACGGCCACGCCCTGATCCCCGCGCTGCTCGACACCGACGCCTGCGCGGCGCTGGCCGCCGGCTACGGCGACGATGCGCGCTACCGCAGCCGCATCGTCATGGCCCGGCATGGCTTCGGGCAGGGCGAATACAAGTACTTCGCCTATCCGCTGCCGGATATCGTCGCCCGGCTGCGGGCCGCGCTGTATCCGCGCCTGGCCCCGCTGGCCAACCGCTGGAACCAGGCCATGGACATCGACGTGCGCTACCCCGCCGACCATGCGCAGTTCCTGCGACGGTGCCATGCCGCCGGCCAGCGCCGCCCCACCCCGCTGATCCTGGCGTACGGGCCGGGCGACTACAACTGCCTGCACCAGGACCTGTACGGCGAACACGTGTTCCTGTTGCAGGTCGCCATCCTGCTGTCGGAGCCGCAGCGCGATTTCACCGGCGGGGAATTCGTGCTGACCACGCAGCGCCCCCGCATGCAGTCGCGCGCCGAGGTGGTGCCGCTGCGCCAGGGCGACGCGGTGGTGTTCGCGGTGCACCAGCGGCCGGTCCGCGGCGCGCGCGGCCATTACCGCGTCAACCAGCGGCACGGCGTCAGTCCGGTGCGCTCGGGCAGCCGCTACACGGTGGGCATCATCTTCCACGACGCCCAATAGCGGCGTTGCCCACGGCCTGCCCATGAACCTGGACCTGTTCGCCCCCGACGAGATCGCGCCCGTGCGCGTGGCGCTGGGCCCGCGCGCCATGGTGCTGGGCGGCCTGGCGCTGCCGCACGTCGATGCGCTGCTGCCGGCGCTGGACGCCGTGCTGGCCCAGGCGCCGCTGCGCCACATGGAAACGCCCGGCGGGTTCCGCATGTCGGTCGCGCTGAGCAACTGCGGCGCGCTGGGCTGGACATCCGACCGCCACGGCTACCGCTACACGCGCCACGATCCGCAGACGGGCCGGCCCTGGCCCGCCCTGCCCGACGCCTTCCTGCGGCTGGCGCGGGCGGGCGCCGAGGCGGCCGGTTTCGCCGGCTTCCGGCCCGACGCCTGCCTGGTCAACCGCTATCTGCCCGGCGCGCGCATGTCGCTGCACCAGGACAAGAACGAGCGCGACTTCGGCGCGCCCATCGTGTCGGTCTCGCTGGGCATCGACGCGGTCTTCCTGTTCGGCGGCCGGCAGCGCGGCGACCGCGCCCGGCGCGTGCCGCTGCGGCACGGCGATGTGGTGGTCTGGGGCGGCCCCGACCGGCTGCGCTACCACGGCGTGCTGCCGCTGAAAGACGCCACGCACCCGCGACTGGGCGCCATGCGCATCAACCTGACGTTCCGCCAGGCCGGATAATCGCGGCGGGCAGCGCCTACGCGCCGTCGCGGGCCTCGGCCAGCGCCACCGTCAGGTGCATCACCTTCTTCTTCAGGCCGTCGCGTTCTTCGGTCAGCGCGGCCACCAGCCGGCGCAGGCGCGCGACCTCGGCGGGGTAATCGTCGATGGGGCCGGCCGCATCGTCGGCCTCGGGTGCGTCGGCCTCGCCCACGCGCGCACTGGCCTTGGCCTGCCGCGCCTGGCGCGCCAGTTCGCGCAGCGCCTTGCGCCCTTCGGCGGCGGCGGCCACCTGCTGTTCGGCCGGCAGCGCGGCCACGGTCGCCGCCGCGTTGATCGAGATGTCGCCCGCCTTGAGGGCGCGCACCAGCTCGGGCGCGGCCGCCTTGTGGATCTTCTCGATCTGGCCCAGCGTATTGCTGCTGACGCGCGCGGCGCGCGCCAGCGCTTGGCGGCTGAGCGCCGGGGCCGGCCCGGCCGGCGCATCCGCGGGGGCCGGCGCGTCGTCGGCCGGCGCGGCGGCCGCCCGGCGCGCCTGCAGGATTTCTTTCTTGCGCAGCGCCAGCACCCCGCGCTGGAAATCCGATATGCTGCGCCGGCCCAGGTGGTTTTCGATCATCCACAACCGGACATCATCCAGCGATGTAAAACGGGTATTCTGGACAGTCTTGAATTCGATGCCGTGCTTGCGACACAACTCGTAGCGATTGTGTCCGTCGACCAGCACATCGCCCCACAGCACCAGCGCGTCGCGGCAGCCCTCGGCCAGCAGGCTGTGCTCCAGCGCCGCGTATTCCTCGGTGCTGAGCGGGTCGATGTAGGTTCGCAATTCTTCATTGATCTGGATGGTCATCGTGGCGGTCGTTTCGTAGTTCATCGGCGCGACCGCCATTACAACACCCAGCGCCGGCCCTTGGCCAACACGGGCCCGCGCCTTACCGGAGACTTCATCATGCCCCAGCTCTGCGCTTACCTGACATTCGACGGCCATTGCGCCGAAGCCATGCGTTTCTACGAACGCACCCTGGGCGGCCACATCGAATCCATGTTGACCTATGCCCAGTCTTCCGGCGAAGCCGGCGTCCCGGCCGGCGCGGACGACCGCATCATGCATGCCCGGCTCAGCCTGGACGGCCAGGCCCTGATGGCATCGGACGCGATCCCCGGCCAGCCCTACCAGGGCCAGCAGGGCGTGTCGCTGGCGCTGGTGTTTCCCACCGTGTCCGATGCGACCCGCGTATTCAACAACCTGGCCGAAGGCGGCACCGTCACCATGCCGCTGCAAAAGACCTTCTGGGCCGAGGCCTTCGGCGCGCTGACAGACCGCTACGGCACGTCCTGGCTGATCAACGGCGGCCAGATGGCCACCTGACCCCCTCTTCCCCTTTCATCGACGGAGTCCCTGCATGACGCATTCCCTCCAAGGCAGGCAACGCTGGCTGGCACTGATGGTGCTATGCCTGGGCGTGCTGATGATTGTCCTGGATACCACCATCGTCAACGTGGCGCTGCCATCGATCCGCGCCGACCTGCAGTTTTCCGAAACCGCCCTGGTATGGGTGGTCAACGCCTACATGCTGACCTTCGGCGGCTTCCTGCTGCTGGGCGGGCGGCTGGGCGACCTGCTGGGGCCGCGCCGGGTCTTCCTGGCGGGCCTCACGCTGTTCACGGTGGCTTCGCTGGCCTGCGGCGTGGCGCGCAGCCAGGAATTGCTGGTGGCCGCGCGCGCGGTGCAAGGCCTGGGCGGCGCGGTGGTGTCGGCGGTGTCGCTGTCGCTGATCATGAACCTCTTCTCCGAGCCGGCCGAGCGCGCCAAAGCCATGGGCGTGTACGGCTTCGTATGCGCCGGCGGCGGCAGCGTCGGCGTCCTGCTGGGCGGCCTGCTGACCAGCGCGCTGAGCTGGCACTGGATCTTCCTGGTCAACCTGCCCATCGGGGCGGCGGTCTTCGGCCTGTGCCTGGTGCTGCTGCCCGGCGGCCGCTCGCCGGGCACCGGCGCACGGCTGGACGTGGCGGGCGCGGTCACCGTGACGCTGTCGCTGATGCTGGCGGTGTACGCGGTCGTCAACGGCAACGAGGCTGGCTGGACCTCGCCCCAGTCGGTCGGCCTGCTGCTGGCGGCGGCCGCGCTGCTGGCCGCGTTCCTGGCCATCGAGGCGCGCGCCCCGGCGCCGCTGATGCCGTTGGGCCTGTTCCGGCTGCGCAACCTGGCCGTCGCCAATGTCGTGGGCGTGCTGTGGGCCGGCGCCATGTTCGCCTGGTTCTTCATCTCGGCGCTGTACATGCAGCTGGTGCTGGGCTACAGCGCCATGCAGGTCGGGCTGGCCTTCCTGCCCGGCAATCTCATCATGGCGGTGTGCTCGCTGGGCGTGTCGGCCCGGCTGGTGATGCGCTTCGGCATCCGCGCGCCGCTGGCGGCGGGGCTGGCCATCGCGGCCGTCGGCCTGGCCCTGTTTTCCCAGGCGCCGGTCGACGGCAGCTTCGCGACGCACATCCTGCCCGGCATGCTGCTGCTGGGGCTGGGCGCCGGCATCGCCTTCAACCCCCTGCTGCTGGCCGCCATGAACGACGTGCCGCCGCACGAATCGGGGCTGGCCTCGGGCGTGGTCAATACCGCCTTCATGATGGGCGGCGCGCTGGGCCTGGCCATCCTGGCCAGCCTGGCGGCCGCGCGCACCGGGGCCCTGGCCGCGGCCGGCACCGTGCTGCCCGAAGCGCTCAACGGCGGCTATCGCCTGGCCTTCCTGCTGGGGGCCATCTGCGCGGCCGCCGCCGCGCTGCTGGGCGGGCTGCTGCTGCGCAACGGGCCGCAACCCGCGCCGCAGCCGGCCCCGTCCGGTGGTACGCTTGACAGACCCTTTCATCAGGAAGAAGCGCCATGAATGCTCCCGCCACGCTTTCCGACGAACTGTTCGCGCAATTGCAGGGCGCGCCGATACAGCAGATTTCCCAGCAACTGGGCACCGATGCCGCCCAGACCCGCGACGCCGTCAGCGCCGCGCTGCCCATGCTACTGGGCACCCTGGGCCAGAACGCGGCCCAGCCGCAAGGGGCCGAGGCCCTGCTCAGCGCCCTGCAGCGCGACCACGCCGGCGCTGGCGCCGGCCCCGACCTGGGCGGCCTGCTGGGGTCGCTGCTGGGCGGCGATACCGGCGGCGGCCAGGCTGACGGCGCCAATATCCTGGGCCACATCTTCGGCAACAACCAGCAACGCGCCGAAGACAACCTGGGCCAGGCCACCGGCCTGGGCGGCAACAACGCCGGCAGCCTGCTGAAACTGCTGGCGCCCATCGTCATGGCGTTCCTGGCGCAGCGCATGCAGGGCGGCGGCCTGGATGCCGGCGGGCTCAGCACCACGCTGGGCCGCGAACGCGATGTCGCCCGGCAGCAAGGCGGCGTCGGCGGCGGCCTGCTGGGTTCGCTGCTCGACCAGGACGGCGACGGCCAGGTCGGCCTGAACGACCTGCTGCAAATCGGCGGCGGCCTGCTCAACGGCCGCCGCTAGCGGCCTCGCGCCGGCGCGGGGCCATTGCCGGTGCCGCGGCCGGCCGCGCATGGCGCGAGCCGGCCATCGCGGCCCGCCAACACCACCATCACGATGCCGGTGCCTGCCCGCCCAGCGAGGCCGGCGGCCGCGGGCCGGCGGCCGGCGGATCGCCTTGCGGGGCCCCGCAAGCGGCCAGTGCCTGCGGCAGCGTGTCGAACAGGCCATCCGCCCCCACCAGGTCGGCAATCATGGCTTTTTTCAGCTTGCCGCTTACGCGGGCATTGGCCTCGGCCAGCAGCACCCGCACCCCGCGCTCGCGCAGCCGCACGATGACTTCTTCCAGCACCTGCAGCCCGGTCACGTCGATGAACGGCACGTGGCGCAGACGGATGATGAGCTGGCGCGGATCGCTGTGGGTGTTGGCCAGCGCGCGCTCGAAGTTTTCCACCGCGGCGAAGAACAGCGGCCCCTCGATCGTGTAGACCAGCACCCCTTCGGGCGGCTCGGCCATGCCGCTGTCGGCCAGTTCGCGGCGCAGTTCGTCGGGCTCGACCTGCAGCACGCCCACGCTGGAAGCCATGCGGCGCAGGAAGTGCAGCGTCGCCAGGATCACGCCGATGTTCACCGCCACCACCAGGTCGGCGAACACGGTCAGGGCGAAGGTCACCAGCAGGATCACCACGTCGGCGCGCGGCGCGCGGCGCAGCATCTTGGCGAAATGCCGCACGTCGCTCATGTTCCAGGCCACCACGAACAGGATCGCCGCCAGCGCCGCCAGCGGCACATTCTCGGCCAGCGGCGCCAGCAGCAGCACGATGGCCAGCAGCGTCGCGGCGTGCACGATGCCCGCCAGCGGGCTGGTGCCGCCGTTGCGGATATTGGTGGCGGTGCGGGCGATCGCGCCGGTGGCGGCAATGCCGCCGAACAGCGGCGCGGCGATGTTGGCGATGCCCTGCCCGACCAGTTCCTGGTTGGAATTGTGGCGGGTGCCGGCCATGCCGTCGGCCACCACCGCGGACAGCAGCGATTCGATGGCGCCCAGCATGGCGATGGCGAAAGCCGGGCCGATCAGCTCGATGACGCGCGACAGGGTGACCTCGGGCCATTGCCAGTTGGGCAGCCCCTGGGGCACGCCGCCGAAGGCCGAGCCGATGGTGGCCACGCCGTCGAAGTGGAACACGGCCTGCAGCAGCGTCGCCACCACCAGCGCCACCAGCGGCCCCGGCACCCGCTTCAGGTACGGCACACGCGCCGACAGGATCAGCAGCGCCAGGCTGATGCTGGCCAGCGCGGTGGTCGCCAGGTGCAGGTGCGGCAGCGCCTGCAGCAGTTGCCACAGCTTCTCGTGGAAATGAGTGGCCGTGACGCCGGGCAGGCCGAAGAAATCCTTCCATTGCCCGACCCAGATGATGACGCCGATGCCGGCGGTGAAGCCCACGATGACGGGCGCCGGGATGAACTTGATGACCGCGCCCATACGCGCCACGCCCAGCAACAGCAGGATGATGCCCGCCATCAGCGTGGCCAGCTGCAGCCCGGCCACGCCGTGCTCGGCCACCACGCCGGCCAGGATCACGATGAACGCGCCGGTGGGCCCGGCGATCTGCAGGCGGCTGCCGCCCAGCATCGACACCAGCAGCCCGGCCACGATGGCCGTGTACAGGCCTTGTTCGGGCTTGACGCCCGAGGCGATGGCAAAGGCCATGGCCAGCGGCAGCGCGACGACCCCCACGATGACGCCCGAGACGATATTGGGCAGCCAATGCTGGCGTTGGAACAAACCGGCCCGTTGGGCCTCAAGCAGCGCGATCACGACGGTTTCCTTCGAGAACGAACAGAAAAAGCACTACCAAAAAAAACGTTATCCCAGCGCGGTGTCCAGGAACATCATCACCGCGAAACCGGCCATCAGCCCCACCGTGGCGGGCGTCTGGTGGCCATTGCGGTGGGTTTCGGGAATGACCTCGTGCGAGACGACGAAGATCATCGCGCCCGCCGCCAGGCCCAGGCTGACCGGATACGCCAGCGCCAGCCCGCTGGACATGCCCAGCCCCACCAGCGCCCCCAGCGGCTCCATCAGGCCGGAGGCCACCGCCACCAGCGCGGCGCGCAGCGGCGACAGGCCCGTGGCCCGCAGCGCCATCGCCACGGCCAGCCCTTCGGGAATGTCTTGGATGGAAATGGCCGAAGCCAGTGGAATGCCGACCTGCATGTCGCCGTTGGCGAAGCCCACCCCGATGGCCATGCCTTCGGGCAGGTTGTGCAGGGTGATGGCCAGCACGAACAGCCACACGCGGCTGATGCGCTCGGCCTGCGGGCCGCAGGGCCCGGTGCTGTCGTGTTCGTGCGGCGTGAAGGCATCCAGGCCCAGCATCAGCAGCACGCCCAGGGCCAGGCCCAGCACCACCACGGCGGCCGCCGCCGGGCCCTCGCCCACCAGCCCCTTGGCGGCCTCCAGGCCGGGCAGGATCAGGGAAAAGGCGCTGGCCGCCAGCATCATGCCGGCGGCGAAGCCCAGCATGGTGTCCTGCGTGCGCGCATGGATGGTGCGCAGGCCGATGGCGGCCAGCGCGCCCGCCGCGGTGGCGGCGAACCCCGCCAGGCCGCCCAGCGCCGCGTAGCCAACGTGGCTGCGCTCGACCCCCGTCAGCGCCTGGTACAGGCCCGAGGCCAGCAACCACAACACGGCCAGCGTCGCGGCGCCCAGGCCCAGGGTCACCAGCGGCCGGGCCTGAGCCTGGGCCAGCCAGGCGGTGCGCCAGTCGCGCGTCAAAGCGGAAGAATGGTCCATGGCGAAACGCTGCGTCAGGAAAGACACGCGCCAGTGTACTGGGCGGCCACGCCGCCAGCCGGGCGCACCATATGATATTCGGTCCCGGTCTCGGCCTCGACGCGGAACCCCAGGCGCTCGTACAGGCGGCGGGCGGGATTGGCCTTGAGCACGTCCAGCCGCGCCGGCAGGCCCGCCGCATCGGCCTGCGCCAGCACCCGGCCCAGCAGTTGCCCGCCCAGGCCCTGCCCCTGGCGCCCGGGCTCGACCTGGATCTGCACCACATGCCAGGCCGACGGCCCGCGGTAGGCCTTCAACAGGCCGGCCGGCGCGCCATCGACCAGCACGATCCGGGCGTCTTCCCAGTGGTACAGGATGCGGCCCAGGTGCGCGGCGTCGTCGGCCGGCAGGCCGCTGGCGGCCAGGTGCGCGTCCATGGTCTGGCGCCGCAGCGCCAGCAGATAGGGCAGATCGGACTCGACGGCGTCACGCAGCGCCAGCACGGATGGCGGGCCACCCCGCAAGGCCGGCATTCAGGCCTCGCCGGCCTTGCGCGGCCGCCGGCCACGAGACGGGGTCTTGCGGGCGGGCGTCGGCGCGTCGTCGGCCGCCTGGGCAGCCGGCGCGCTCGATTCCGCCGGCGCTTCGGCGGCGCGCTTGGCGGCAGGCGCGGCCTTGGACGCGGACGCCTTCGACGCCGCCGTCTTGCGGGCGGCCGTCTTGCGGGTGCCGGCGCCCGGGGCGCGGGCAGGCTCGGCGGGCTCGGGCGCCGGCGCGCGGTACACGTAGGCGCCCGATTTCTCGTCGCGCCCGAACGCCAGCAGGCCGCGCGCCTGCGCCTCTTCGAGCAGGTTGCCGAACGCGCGGAAGCCGTAGTACGACTCGTTGAAGTCGGGCTTCCGGCGCTTGATGGCCTCTTTCAGCACCGAGGCCCAGATCTTGCCGCTGTCGCCGCGCTCGGAGACCAGGTCTTCGAACGTCTCGACGGCGATGTCGATGCCCTGCGTGCGCCGCGCCTCGTGCTCGGCCTTGCGGCCGGGGTCGTCGTCCGCGCCGCGCCGGGCCGCGTTGCCGGACTCGCGCGCCGCGCCGGCCCGGGGTTCGGCGCGCGGGCGGTCGCGCACCAGGTCGTCGTAGAAAATGAATTCGTCGCAGTTGGCGATCAGCAGGTCCGAGGTCGAACGCTTGACCCCTACCCCGATCACCTGCTTGGCGTTCTCGCGCAGCTTGGACACCAGCGGCGAGAAATCGGAATCGCCGCTGATGATGACGAACGTGTCGACGTGCAGCTTGGTATAGCAAAGGTCGAGCGCGTCGACCACCAGCCGGATATCGGCGGAATTCTTGCCCGACTGCCGCACGTGCGGAATCTCGATCAACTCGAAATTGGCCTCGTGCATGGTGGCCTTGAATTCGCGATAGCGTTCCCAGTCGCAATAGGCCTTCTTGACCACGATGCTGCCCTTGAGCAGCAGGCGTTCAAGCACGGGCTTGATGTCGAATCTCTGGTAGTTGGCGTCGCGCACGCCCAATGCGACGTTTTCAAAGTCGCAGAAAAGCGCCATGTTGATGCTTTCCTGGGAAGCGGTCATGAATATCTCCGTGATGCAACGGGCTACGATACACCCGAATGCCGGGCCGGGCCTTTCAAAGAGGCAAGCCGGCCGGATAAACTGGGCAGGCCGTCTTCCCCGCCACCCGCCATTCCCCCACGCGGAGCCCGCCCCATGTCTTACCTGCTGCTTATCGTCGAACCCATCGGCCAGCGGGCCCAGCGCACCCCCGAGGCCGGCCGCGCCGCCTACGACAGCATGCTGCGCTTCGCCGGCGACCTGAAATCGCGCGGGCTGCTGCAGGACGCCCAGTCCCTGAAATCGGAAACCGAGGGGCTGAAGCTGCAAGTGCGCGACGGACGCCAGCGCCTGCTGGACGGCCCCTACGCCGAGGCCAAGGAAATGATCGGCGGTTTCTTCCTGCTGAACTGCGCCACGCGCGAGGAAGCCGTGGCGATCGCGGCGCAGTGCCCGGCCGCGCAGTGGTGCACGGTCGAGATCCGCGAATTGGGGCCCTGCTTCGCCTGACCGATCCGCCGGGGCGGCACGGTTTCTAGGGGTTTTCCCTGATTCGATCGCCGGCATGTCGATTTCGCCGCGCCCGCATCGTCGTGGTCATGACGGCCGCCCCGTGGCGGCCCCTTCCCGACAGGAGCAACCGCCATGCGATTCATGATCATCGTCAAAGCCAACGCCGACACCGAGGCGGGCATCCTGCCCGACGACGCCCTGTTCGCCGACATGGCGGCCTATCACGAAGCGCTGGCCCAGGCCGGCGCGCTGCTGGACGCCGCCGGCCTGCAACCCAGTGCGGCCGGCTGGCGCATCCGCTACGCCGGCGGCCAGCGCCAGGTGATCGACGGCCCCTTCGCCGAAAGCAGGGAACTGGTGGCCGGCTATACCGTGATCCAGGCGCGCTCGCGCGAAGAGGCGCTGGAATGGACGCGCCGCTTTCCCGCTCCCATGGGCCCGGGCGTCGAGGCCGAGATCGAAGTGCGCCCGCTGTACGACATCGACGACCTGGCGCGGGCTCACCCCTCGGCCGGCCGTTTCCATGCGCTGGACTTGCGTTGACCCCCCCACCCCGGCATCCCTGCCCCCCTTCCGAGAGCACCCATCATGCACAAGCAAATCTTCGTGAACCTGGCGGTCGCCGACCTGCCCAAATCCATGGACTTCTTCAAACAGCTGGGCCTGGACTTCGACCGGCGCTTCACCGACCAGAACGCGGCCTGCCTGGTGCTGGGCGACAACCTGTACGCCATGCTGCTGACGCGCGACTACTTCAAAACCTTCGTCAGCAAGCCGCTGTGCGACCCGAAGCAAAGCACCGAGGTGCTGGTGTGCCTGTCGTGCGAAAGCCGCGCCGAAGTCGACGACCTGGTCGCGCGGGCCGTGGCCGCCGGCGGCTCGGTGCCGCGCGAGCCGCAGGACTACGGCTTCATGTACGGCCACGCGTTCGAAGACCCGGACGGCCATATCTGGGAACTGATGTACATGGATCCCAACGCCGAGATCCTGCAGCAATGAGTTCGCGCGATGCCGTCCACCAGGCCATCGACGCGGTCTGGCGCATCGAGTCGGCCAAGGTCATCGCCGGCGTGGCGCGGCTGGTGCGCGACGTCGGCCTGGCCGAAGAGCTGGCGCAGGATGCGCTGGTGGCCGCGCTGGAACACTGGCCAGAGGACGGCATCCCCGACAACCCGGGGGCCTGGCTGATGACGACCGCCAAACGCCGCGCGCTGGACCGCCTGCGGCAAGACGCCCTGCACACGCGCAAGCACGAACAGCTGGGCCACGAGATGGACGCCCTGCAGGCCCACGTCGAGCCCGATTTCGTCGAGGCGCTGGATGCCGCCCGGCAGGACGAGATCGGCGACGACCTGCTGCGGCTGGTGTTCACGGCATGCCATCCCGTGCTGCCCACGCCGGCCCGGGTGGCACTGACGCTGCGCCTGCTGGGCGGCCTGAGCACCGACGAGATCGCCCGCGCGTTCCTGGTGTCCGAGCCCACCATCGCCCAGCGCATCGTGCGCGCCAAGCGCACGCTGCGCGAAGCCCGCGTGCCCTTCGAAGTGCCGCGCGGGCAAGACCTGGCGGCGCGCCTGGCGTCGGTGCTGGAAGTGGTGTACCTGATCTTCAACGAAGGCTACGCCGCCACCGCCGGCGACGACTGGATGCGCCCCGCGCTGTGCGACGAGGCGCTGCGGCTGGGCCGCATCCTGGCCCAGCTGGCGCCGCACGAAAGCGAAGCGCACGGCCTGGTGGCGCTGATGGAAATCCAGGCCTCGCGCCTGGCGGCGCGCATCGATGCCGAAGGCCGGCCCGTGCTGCTGATGGACCAGGACCGCGCCCGCTGGGATCCCCTGCTGATCCGCCGCGGCCTGACGGCATTGCAGCACGCGCAGTCCCAGGGCGGCGCCTTGGGACCTTACGCGCTGCAGGCAGCGCTGGCGGCCTGCCATGCGCGCGCCGCGCGCCCCGAAGACACCGACTGGCCGCAGATCGTGGCGCTGTACGACGCGCTGGCCCAGGTGACCCCGTCGCCGGTGGTGGAACTGAACCGCGCCGTGGCCGTGGGCATGGCCTACGGGCCCGAGGCCGGGCTGGCGCTGGTCGATGCGCTGGCCGCCGAGCCCATGCTGGCCGGCTATCACCTGCTGCCCAGCGTGCGCGGCGACCTGCTGGCGCGGCTGGGGCGCCGCGACGAAGCCGGCGCCGAATTCCAGCGCGCGGCCGGCATGGCGCGCAACGCGCGCGAACGCGAACTGCTGCTGGCGCGCGCCCGTGCACTGAATTCCTGACTTACGCCGGGGCTGCCGGCCCTGCTGACGCTCAGCGCGACGGGTGTTCGAAGAAACGCGCGGCGCCCGCGTGCGGCGGCGCCGTCAAGGACCGGGTCGCGAACTCCGCATCGAGGCTGCGGTACACCGACGACATCTGGGCCAGCGCTTCCCGGTGGCCGAACAGCGCCCGCGCGAATTCGAAGACCTCGTCTTCCGGCCGGTCGTCGGTGCAGACCAGCACCGTATGCACCGCCAGGGCCGTGGCGTCTGCGTCGAGCCAGCGTGGAAAGGCCGACTGGGGAATGCGGCTGGCGTGGTAGCCCGGATTCTGGCGCACCAGCCTGTCGATGACATCGGCTTCAAGCAAGTGCAGGCGCGCCTTGCCGCCCAGTTCCAGATCCCGCAGCAGCGGATTTTCCAGGCCGCTCAGCCAGCAAAGGGCGTCGATGGCCCCGGCCTCGAATTGCCGCTTGCCTTCCGGGTAGTCCAGGTAGAAAGCACTGGGCGGCTTGCGCCGCGAGCCTGGCAGCTCGCGCAGGATCTGCATCAGGTCGTCGAAGATCTGGGCTGTGGAAAAACCCTGCTCGCCAGGCGAAATCCGCAAGCCGACGAGATCGGCGCTGGCGCGGACCAACAGTTCGCTGCGCGCGATGGTCAACCAGTGCAATTCGGACATGTTCATGATGGCGCGCAGGTTGCGCATGGGCGCCGGAAAGCGCCCGCGCCCGTGGTAGGCGTCGTGCAGGCTGGACGATGTCGTCAGCGCATAGGCCCCCAGGCCACGGCCCAGCGCCTCGAGGTTGCGCGTGCCGCCGCCCAGCGCCGGCGCGACCGATATGGCCGGCATGTGCAGCTTGAGCAACTGGTTGATCAGCCCGACCGCGTCGCCCCACGTGCCCGAGCTGGAACCGCCCAGGAAACGGGCGCCCAGGCGCACCGATATGCGCCAGCAGGCCTGCTTGGCAAGATCGCCCAAGCGCTGGGCCTGCCCTTCGCCGAACCGGTGCAGGGGAACGACAATACCCAGGCTGCCCACGGCCTGCCCCTGCGCGTCCCGGATCGGGGCGGCAACGGTCATGGCCGAGCCGACCTCTGTGGAACGCAGCGTGGCGTAGCCGGCATGACGAGCGGCATCCAGGGCAAGCAGGACTTCAGGCTGTATCGGCCGCGCGAGCCCGTCGAGCACGTCGCGGCCAACCTGGGCCGGCAGCGCGGCCAGGATGGCAATACCGCAGGCACCGTCGGTCAGGCCTTCTTCGCGCCCCAGCGGGGCAAAGTAGCGCGACACGTGCGAAGACTCGCTCTCGGCGATGTACGCGATGCGGTGGCGGGTTTCATCGTACAGGGCAAGCCAGACGCTTTCGCCCGTTTGCTCGGAGATCTCGCGCATGATGCCCGAGGCCGCCTGGTTCAAGCCGTGGCGCTGCATGATGGCCGCGGCGAGCCGGGTGAATTCGAAACCCACCGTGTACTTCTGCTCGGCGGGCTCTTGCCGCAGAAAGCCCTCCGCCTTCAGGGTCGAGAGCAAGCGGTGAATGGTGCTGGAGGGCAGCCCCAGCGACACGCCCAATTCCCTGACGCCCCATTCGTTCTGGCCGTCGACGAAAGCGCGCAGGGTATCCAGCGCTTTGGCGACTGCGGCCACAGAGTCGCCACCGGCTGAAGTGTTTCTGGCCATGCCTGGTTCCGTGAAGACCGGCGCGGGCACCGGGCGCACCCGCTTCGGGCAGGCATTGTACAGCCTGCCCCGCCGCGGGGGCCCGCCTGGACGCGGCCGGTTGCGCGTCCAGGCAAGCAGTCAGTCCACGCGCGCGCCGCTCGCCTTGATGATGTCGGCGTACATGGCAATGTCGGCCTGCAGCCGCTGCTTGAACTGGCCGGGAGTGTAATTCGACTCGACGCTGAGCCCCATGTCGTTGAGCTTCTTGACGACTGCGGCCGAAGCGGTCACCTTGCGCAGGGCGTCGTTCATGCGCGCCAGCAGGTCGGCCGGAATGCCGGCCGGGCCCAGAAAGCCGAACCAGAGATCCACGCCATAACCGTCGACGCCCGCCTCGGCGATCGTGGGCAGGTCGGGGAAAAACTGGGAACGCTTGCTGCTGCTGACCGCCAGCGCGCGCAGTTGCCGCTTCTGCACCAACGGCATCAGCGCCGTCGAGCTGTCGATCGCCATCTCTACTCGGCCGGCCACCAGATCGGGCAGGTACTGGCTGGTGCCCTTGTACGGGATGTGGCGAAGATCGATGCCCGCCTTGGCCTGCAATTGTTCCATGGCCAGGTGGCTCGACGAACCGCTGCCGGCCGACGCGAACGTGATCTGCCCCGGACGGCTCTTCGCCGCCGCGATCACTTCGCCCACCGACCGGAACGGCTGGTCGGCATTGACCACGAACAGCTGCGTCATGAATCCGACCATGGCCACCGGCTGGAAACTGGCCACGGGATCGAAGCCCAGGTTCTTGTACAGCGTCGCATTGATCGCGTGCGCCGAGGTCAGGAAAATCAAGGTGTAGCCGTCGGCCGGCGCCCCTGCCGCCAGGCCTGCCGCGATGTTGCCGCCCGCCCCGGGGCGGTTTTCTACGACGAACTGCTGACCCAGCGATTCAGACAGATTCTGGGCGATCAGGCGGGCCACCACGTCGGTCGCGCCGCCCGGTGCCCAGCCGACCAGGATCCGTACCGGCTTGTCCGGCCAGGTCGAGGCCTGGGCGGCGCCGCAATGCAGCAACGCGGGCAGCAGGCAGGCCAGCAGGATGCGAAAGCAACGGTGTCTCATGGCATTCCCCTTGTTTATTTACTGGTGGTTATGGACAACTTCAGCCGTAGGCCTGCTCGGCGGCCTCCTGGCTCAGCAAGCCGCTTTCCCTATCCGCGGCAATGGCTTCCCGGTCGCGCAGCGCCGGATCGCCGTAGCCTCCACCGCCGGGCAGCTGCAGGAACAGTTCGTCGCCCGGCCGCAGCTCGATCTGCGTGCCAAGCCTGATATCGCGATCGTTGAGCCGCGCCTGGGGTTGCGGCCCCGGCAGGCCGCCCAGCACCCCGTAGATGGGAACGCCGAACCGGCCGCCGCGCACGCTGCCCAGAATGGGGCCGTTCAACGCGACGTCTTCGCGCACCTGGATCCGCACGCGCTGGCCGAAGCCGCCACGATAGCGGCCCGCGCCGGCGGAATCCTCGGCCAGCGCCTTCTGCTCGAACAACAGCGGCGACTCGCTTTCGACAACCTCGACCGGAATGTGCGCGACATTGGCAGGATAGGAAACGCACGATACGCCATCGCGCAAGCCGCGCGCGCCCAGCCCGCCGGTGAACGTGACGACCACATAGAAAGTTCCGCCGTCGGCGTAGCGGCCGCTGAAACTGCCATACCAGAGCGGCGTCGAACCGCTGCCCGCGAGCACGCGCTCGGGCACGGCCTGCGCCATGCATTGCATGATGAGCTCGGGCAGCATGTGCGCGATCACCGTCCTCCCCCATGTCGGCGCCGGAAACGTTGCGTTCAATACCGACCCTTCCGGCGCGGCCACCGAAAGCGGCAACAGGCAACCTTCGTTGTTCGGGATATCGGGATCGAGCAGGCACTTCAGCGGGTACACCGAATAGGACCGCGTCATATTCAGCGTCACGTTGATCGCGCGGGAGATCTGCGCGGAAGTCCCGGCATAATCCAGCGCGATGCCCTGGCCGTCCAGCGTTACCGCCAGCCGCAGCGTAAGCGGGTCGGGATGGCCCGCAATGTCGTGCAAGGTCATCTCGCTGGCGTAGGTTCCGCGGGGCAGCGCCTCGATGGCCGCGCGCATGCTGGCGGCGGACCGCCCGATGATTTCGTCGCCGATGCCGACCAGGTCGTCCTGCCCCAGCTCGACCAGGGTTTCCAACAGGCGGCGCGCCGCCGCATGGCATGCCGCCACCTGAGCGCGGATATCGCCGATCACCTTGTCGGGCTCGAGCACATTGGCCCGCACGAAATCGAAAACGACCTCGCAAGGCTCGCCCTGGCGGTACAGCCTGGTGATGGGGATCTTCAGGCCTTCCTCGTAGACGCTGCGGCTTTCCAGCGTCGCGATGCGCCCGCCCATGTTCAGGTGATGCACCACGACCAGCACATAGGCCACCAGCCGGTCTTGATGGAAAACCGGCGCCGCGACGGTCACGTCGATGAGGTGCCCGCTTGCCATCCACGGGTCGTTGGTCACGAACACGTCGCCCGGCTGGGCATTCTGGAAATCGGCGTGTTGCAGGAAATTCGGGATGGTATAGGGAAGGATGCCCAGCAGCCCCGGCGTCGATTGCGTGGATTGCGCCAGCAATCGGCCCTGCCGGTCGAAGATGGCGCAAGCGTAATCGTGGAAATCGCGGATCACGGTCGAGAACGACGTACGCACGAGCGTCGTCGCCGCCTCGTCCACCGAATTGATCATGCGCCGCCACATGAGTTCGACGTCGGCGGCCTGTTGTTTGGAACGGGTGTTCATGCTTTCCTCCTTCATGCCACCGAGACCACCAGAATGCCCAGGGCATCCAGCTCGAACGCGCCGTCCGGGCCGATCACGATCGTGGTCTCCCTGTCCTCGACGAATGCGGGGCCGTCATGGCGAAAGCCCGGCACGAGCGCGGCGCGATCGAAAACCTGGCAATCCCGCGTCCCCCAACGCGGGCCGAAATGCGCCGGCCGGCGCCCCTTCGGTTCGGCGGGCGCCGCCTGCCGCGCACTCAGCCGGCGCGGCACGAACGCTTCCGCATTGCGCTGGCGCGCCACCGTGACGCGCAGGTTGACGAGATCGATCGGCACATCTTCGTAGATGCGCCCGTAGCGCGAGCGGTATATCTCTTCGAAGCTGGCACGCAGCCCAGCTTGCAGCAAGGCCGGATCCCGCTGCAGTTCCGGCACCGGGACCCGGACGCTGTAGCCTTGCCCGCGATAGCGCAGGTCTACGCCGCGTTCGACACGCAGTGCTTCGTCGCCGGCCTGCAGCAACTGCGACGCCTCGCCAACCATGGACTCGTACTGTTCGCGCATGGCGCTTGCGTCGACGGCATCCAGGCCGTGGCGAAAGCTGCGGACCTGCTCGGTGGCGAGATCTTCCACCAGCATGCCCAGTGCCGACATGACGCCGGCACCCGGCGGCACCAGCAGGCGCCGTATCCCCAGCTTGTGCGCCAGCCCGTAAGCATGCACCGGCCCGGCGCCGCCATAGGCGATCATCGTCAGCGCCGCGGCGTCCTCGCCACGCTCGGCAAGGTGCAGCCGGGCCGCCGCGGCCATGTCCTCGTTGGCAAGGTTGTGCACGCGATATGCCAGCGCTTCGATGCCGATTCCCCGCAGCTGGCTTGCGATTCCATCCTCGATGGCGGCGCGGGCCAGGCCGCGATCGAGCGCCATCGTCCCGCCCAGGAAATGCGCCGGATCCAGGTAACCCAGCGCCAGGTCGGCGTCCGTGACCGTGGGCCGGGTTCCCCCGCGGCCGTAGCAGGCCGGCCCGGGAACCGCGCCGGCGCTTCGCGGCCCCACCGTCAACAAGCCAAGTTTGTCGACGTGGGCGATGCTGCCGCCACCGGTGCCGATTTCGAGCAGGTCCAGGACGGGCACGTTCACGGCCAGCCCCGAGCCGCGCTTGAAATGATGCAGGCGGGCGGCTTCGTACTCGTCGGTGACCATGGCCTTGCCGTCGATGACGGTGCACAGCTTGGCCGTCGTGCCGCCCATGTCGAAGCAAAGCAGGTTGCGTTCCCCTACCCGTTCGCCCCACCAGCGCGCGGCTGCCACGCCGCCTGCGGGGCCGGACTCCAGCATGCGGATGGGATGTTGCTTGGCGGAATCCTTGGCAACCACGCCGCCGCCCGACTGCATCACGAACAAGTCGCCGCGGAAGGCCCGGTCGCCCAGGCCGGCCATGAGCCTGTCCAGGTAGGCGCTGACCGTGGGCTTGACGTAGGCGTTGGCGGCGGTCGTGCTGGTACGCTCGTATTCTTTTATCTGCGGCAGAAGCTCGCTGGACACCGACACGTACAGGTCCGGCGCGCAGGCTTTCAGGATGCGTTCGACGGCGCGCTCGTTCTCGCCGTTGACGTGCGCGTTGAGCAGGCAGACGGCCACCGACGTGACCCCCTGCGCCCGCAGCGCCTCGGTCAGCTCGCGCACCTGGCCTTCGGACGGGGCCTGCACGATCCGCCCGTCGGCAAGCGTGCGCTCGGAGACCTCCAGGCGCAGCGCGCGCGGGATCAAGGGCTCGGGGTAGCCTATCTGCAGATCGTAGACGTCATAGCGCATGCCGTTGCGCATTTCCAGCACGTCGCGGAATCCCGAGGTCGTGATCAGGGCGGTCTTTTCCCCTTTGCGCTCGATCAGCGCATTGATGATGAGCGTGGTGCCATGGACCAGCACATCGCAGTCCTGCAAGGTGACGCCCGCCCCGTCGCGCAAGCCCGCCAGGCCGTTCATGATCCCCTGCGAGGGGGCTTCGGGAGTGGTGAGCGTCTTCTCCAGCCACATCTCGCCGGAATCGGGGTCGATCGCCACGAAATCGGTGAACGTGCCGCCGATATCCGTGCCGATCCTGAATATACGATTGCCTGTAGTCATCTTCTTCTCAAGCCAGCTGTTCATCTGCGACGGACTGCCCCGCCCTACTGCCCCGCGCGCACCCAGAGGCCGCGGCCCTGCAAGTACGACAGGCACTGCTCGACCTGGCTGTCGGTGGCGACCTCGGTGCCGCACACGCCGGCGTAGTCGACCGCCCCCCGGGCCACCTGCTGCGCGAAATAGGCCGCCGGCAACGCGGTCATCCGGCCTTGCGGCAAGGCGTCCCACCCGGGGGGATGGCCCAGCGTCAGGCTGGACGCGCCGTCCTCGCCGGTCACGCGCACGCGCATGACATACCGCGCCTGGACGCCGGCGGGCTTGAGCGTGCCGTCGCCCATGAGCGCCTGGCGAAGCAGGGGCTGGAAATCTGCCGCCTGGCCCTGCACGTCCACAGTCAGGGCAGGATTCAGCAGGCCGAATTCGTACAGGGATTTCATCAGCGCCTGGATACGGGAATCGTAGGTACCCCGGACCGTGACGCGGCGCACGTTCGGCACGAACAGCGGCATGGTCAAGGGTTCGGAGTGCGGCGTATAGACCAGTTCGACTTCCTCGTCCAGGCCATCGAAACGCGTGCGCAATGCCCCGCTGAAGGGCGGGTGATACGTCGTCTGGCCATCCTCGTACACCGCCGCCGTCACGCCGTTGCGCATCTGGCGCAGCGCGGTCTCAAGCAAGCCCTCGGTGGGATTCAACGACCGCAGCGTCGCGTACTCGCACTCGACGTCGACCTTGCCCGCCTGCTTCCTGGCCAGGTAGGCGCCCAGCATGTTCGTCAGCCCGGGGCTGACGCCCACGCCGATCATGGCCGCGATGCCCGCCCGGCGCGCCTTGTCCGAGAGCGCCAGCCGCTCTTTGAGCAGCAAGGTGCCGTGGACATCCAGATAAGGCACTTTCCGGGCGATTGCGGCCTCGAGGATCTCGACGCACTGCGCGCCGGCGGTGCAATTGACCACGAGATCCGCGCCCTTCATCAGCGCGGCAAACGCCGCGCTGTCGCTGCCCTGCACCACGGCGGCCTGCACACGCCCGGGTGCCAGCGCGCGGATCTGCTCCAGCGCGCCTTCGTGCACGTCGAAAGCGGAGAACCTGGCGGTTTCGTCCTCGGCCAGCACGTCTTTGGCCAGCGCGCGGCCTATGCTGCCCGCGCCGATGAGTACATAGTGCATCTTGGCTTTCCTTGTGTTTCGGGATGATCAATGTTCGCCCGCGGCGCACAGCTCCATCAGGATGCCGGCGTCAGGCAACGTCTCGAGCGAGGCCACGGCCTCGACCACGCGGCCGGCTCCGCCCCAACCCGGCAGGCCGAGCGCGGCGCAGGCTTGAAACTTGCCGGCCACATCGGAAAACGCCATGGGATTGCGGGGGTGCCCCTTCACGTACGTCACATCGCCCCGGGCCGTGTGCCCCGTGGCGGTATGGATGCTGACCCTGCCCGGCATGGGAAAAGTGCCGCGCAAGTCGCCCTGATCGTCGCAGCGTTCCTGGATCGTTATCCGGGGCAGCAGGCGGCGTACCGACACATCGTTGCGGCCGGCGGGCGAGAATGACCCGATGTCCACCTTGCCGTGGACCACCGCGTGCGCCACGGCGAACGGCAGGCTGAACTGGGCGTCGGTCAGGGTCTCGGGATTCCATTTGCGGTCTCGCGGCAGGCAGACCAGGTCATGGACTTCGCGGTTGTCGACCACGACCTCGATACGGTCGATGGCCCGGCGCTGCGCGTCGTCGAGCTGGCCACGGGCCTGGATCGCCGCGTCGATCGGCGCATGGGTGTACTTGCAGCAGGGGCTTGCCGGCTTGATGGAGATTTCCGGCACCCGCCAGGATTGCCCCAGGCCTTCGACGATATCGGCGCGCTCGTAGCGGCCGCGGTGGTAGACGGGGTAATAGCCGAACTTGCCTTCCAGTATCTGCGTCGAACCGGTCAAGCCCCGTTCGGCCATCAAGGCGGACAGCACGCCGGACTCGGCGCTGACCCCCTGCATGAGGCGCACAGTCATCGCACCGGCCAGGAAGCCCTGCTGATTGCCGGACAACCTGGCGTGCGCGATTCCCAGGGCATGGCGCGTCTGCGCGTGAGTCAGGCCGAACAGCCGGGCCGCCATCAGCGCCACGCCATACTGGGCGCACTGGTACGTCATGGAACTGCCCGTTTCGCTGAAGCTCGCGCGGGGAGCGCTCGACAGGCGGCAGATGATTTCGCCAGCGATCGCGGCGGCCGCCAGGGCCTGCTCGCCGTTCAGCCGCGGCCTGGCTTGCGCGATGGCCAGCAGCGCGGGGATGACGCTGGCGAAGATGTGGCACGTGTTCTGTTCATGCACATCGTCAAGATCCCATGCGCGGGCCGCCACCCCGTTGAGCAGGGCCGCCGTGTGCATCGGCACGCGCGGACCGCCGGTCACCAGCCCGGCCTGGGGGCTGCCCCCCCATTCCTGCACCAACGCAGCGAGCGGGCCGACGCCTTCGCCCTGGATCCCCGCCACCATGGCGCCCAGCGTATCGAGAAAGGCAAACCGGGTGCGCTCGATGACGTTTGCCGGAATGTCTTCGGCCCGCGCACCCAGCCCGAATTCGATGACCTGCTCGATGGCATCCATTTCTGCTCCGATGTTTGTGTCCCGTATAACGGGACAACAGAATGGTATCGGGACACGACTCATGATGTCAATCATTTTTCATGCAGGCTATCAAATGTGAATAATCCAGATATTTATCTGAATAATCATGAATCTATAAAAATATCAGCCATTTCTTGACCGTTTGAAGATCTATTTGATACTGTTCCAGTGTCCCGTAATACAGGACAACACGGGCAGATTCTTATAACTCTCAAGAACAAGGGGTTTCCATGATTCGCAACGTCAAGCACCTGGCCATCGCGGGCCTGCTGGCATTCGCCGCACCCGCGCTGGCGGCCTTTCCCGAAAGGCCGATAAGAATCGTCGTCGCCTTCCCGGCCGGCGGCACCAACGACAGCGCCGCCCGGCTGGTAGGAGAAAAAATGCAGGGCTTGCTGGGCCAACCCGTCATCGTCGAGAACAAGCCCGGCGCGGGCGGGATGATCGGCGCCGAGTTCGTCGCCTCGGCAGCCGCCGACGGCTACACGCTGTTCATGGCCTCGGGCGGGCATACCGTGCTGCCAGCCATCCACAAGTCGATGCGCTACGACCTGGCCAAGGATTTCGTGCCCATCGGCCTGGCCTGCACCAGCGGCTACGCCGTCGTCGTCCGGGCATCGTCGCCGGCCCATACGCTCGCCGAACTTGCGGACCTGGCCCGCAAGGACGGCAACTTGAGCTACGCAACCACCGGCCGCGGCGTGCTTACCCACCTGGCCGGCGAGTGGCTCAAGCAAAGCGGCAAGTTCCCGGCGGTGGACGTCCCCTACAAGGGGGACACGCCCGCGCTGGCCGACCTGCTGGGCGGCCAGGTCGATTATTCCGTGCTGTCGATACCGCCCAGTCTGCCGCACATCAGGCAAGGGACGCTGCGCGCCCTGGCCGTCACCAGTGCCGACCGCTCGTCCGCGTTGCCGAAGGTGCCCACCATCGCAGAAGCGCTGCCATCGCCCGGTTACGACGTCTCTACCTGGTTCGGCTTGCTGGCACCGGCCGCCACCCCGGGCGACGCGGTGGCACGGCTGCGCGCGGCGATGGCGCAGGCACTGCAAATGCCCGATGTCCGCGACAAATTCAAGGCCATGGCCATGGAGCCCGGCCAAGCCACGCCGGAGGCGTTCGGCGAGATGATCGAGCGCGGCACGGCGCGGGCGGCCGAGATCGCCAAGACCATCGGTATCGAGCCGCAGTAGCCCTGGCCCGCGGCCGCGCCGCGCGGGGCCGCCCGGCAGCGGGCGCCCGCGCGCTGAATTCCTGATCCCCCTTGAAACGCCCGGTAACCCCGCCCCCCGGGGCCCGACACATGCGCAAACATCGCAATGCTTGAACCCTGCCGGGCCGGCTTGTCATCATGGAGGCACACGCTGTCAACCGATCAAGGAGGCCTCATGCCGCGTTCGACCCATGCTTTCTTTGCCGCCGCCATCCTGGCCGCGAGCCTGTCGCCCGCCGTGGCGCTGGCGCAGACCGCGCCGGCCGCTCAGCCCCCTGCCCAGGCCCAACCGGCCATCCGCCCGTCCGAGGCGCAACTGCAGAAGTTCGCCAATGCCTCGCAGAAAGTGGCCATGGTGGCCGACGAATACCGGCCCAAGCTGCAAGCCGCCAAGGACGACGCCGCGCGCGAGCAGGTCTATCGCGAAGCGGACGAAAAAATGGTGCGCATGGTCAATGCCGACGGCCTGACCGTCGATGAATTCAACGGCATCGGCCAGGCCATCGAGCAAGACCCGCAACTGCGCCAGCGCGTGGTCGAGATGGCCCAGAAAAACGCGCCGGCGGGCCGCGCGCCGCAGTAAGCGCCCCTGCCCCGCCCGTCAGGCCGGGCCGTCGCCCGGCGCGGCATCCGACGCCGCCTGGCTCAGCCGGGCGGCGTAGTCTTGTTCCAGTTCCTGGTGCATGGTCCAGAACGGCGCGGGCGTGCGGCCCGCCAGCTTGGCCTGCAGCACCGCCAGGTGCGTGTGCCAGCCGCCGGACACGCTGAGCACGGTGGCGGGGCGCGCCAGGCGGCGGTGGGTCAGCACCAGCCGCACCTGGTCGCCCTGCGGCGACAGCTCGAACGTCACTTCCGACAACTCTTCATTGACGCCGCCCCAGCTGGTGACCAGCACGCGCGGCGGCTCGCAGCGCAGCAGCCGGTGCCCGGTGCGGATCGCCCCGCCCTCGTGGCGAAACCGTTCGGGCGCGGGCACGTCGTCGGGCGTCAGGCTGGCATGGTCGAAATACATGTCGAACGGCATGCCCGATTGCGGCGGCAAGTCGCCCGCCGCCAGCCATTGCGCGCGCTTGTCGGAATCGGCCAGCCACGACCAGACCCGTTCGATGGGCCCGGGCAGCAGGCGCACGAATTGCAGTGAGCCGGGCTCGACGAGTTCGCCGTAGCCGGTGCGATAAGACGAAGCGAAATCAGCAGCGGAAGTCATGAGCGGGATCCTTGGGTGGTTTCGAGAAAGGGGCGCGCGGCCTGCGATTCGGCCTGCAGCAAGGCCTCCAGGGCATCCAGCCGGCCGGCCCAGAAGCTTTCGTAGCGGCGCAGCCAGGCGTCGGCCTGCGCCAGCGGGGCGGCCTCGATGCGGCAGAAATGCAGGCGCCCCTGCACCCGGCGCCGCACCAGGCCGGCCGATTCCAGCACCTTGACGTGCTTGGACGCGGCCGCGAACGACATGTCGAAAGGCGCGGCCAGGTCGCGGATGGGGCGTTCGCCGCCGGCCAGCGCGTGCAGCATGGCGCGCCGCGTCGGGTCGGCCAGGGCATGGAAGACGCGGTCCAGTGAGGGGGTTTGATATTCAACCATGTGGTTATGTTATTCGCGCCCCCACCAATATTCAACCATTTGGTTTTATATTTTTGTGACAAACCTGCACGGCGCAAACCGGCCTTTTTCGTCCCGTTCTCCGCCGATTGCATGGCGCCGCCGCTTCCTAGAATGACGCCGTTCCGCGCGATGGCGCGCGCAAGGCTCCTGCTCATGAATCCCTCTACCCTCATCGGCATCGCGGTCGCGGTGGTCACGCTGGCCGCCGCGTTGGCGTCCTCGGCCACCGACCCGGCGCTGTACCTCAACCTGCCGGGCCTGGTGGTGGTGCTGGGCGGCACCTGCGCGGCACTGTTCATCAGCTACCCGCTGCGCGAAGTGCTGCGCGTGTTCGCGCTGGTGCGCACGGTGTTCCGCAGCGAACGGCTGGACTCGCGCCGCGACATCGACGAACTGTCGTCTCTGGCGCAGCTGTGGATGAACGACAACGTGCGCAAGGTCGAAGAGGCCCTGCAGAAAGTGTCGAACCCGTTCCTGCGCACGGGCGTGCAACTGGTCATCGACCATACGCCGGAAGACCAGATCGTCGAGCTGCTGCAGTGGCGCATCGCGCGCCTGCGCGCGCGCGAGCATGCCGAGGCGCAGATGTTCCGCATCATGGCCGGCTTCGCGCCGGCCTTCGGCATGCTGGGCACGCTGGTGGGCCTGATCAACCTGATGACGGTGCTGGGCAGCGGCGACATGGTGGTGATCGGCCAGCAACTGGCGGTGGCGTTGATGACCACGTTCTACGGCATCCTGCTGGCCAACCTGGTGTGCAAGCCGATCGCCGTCAAGCTGGAACGCCGCACCGAACAGCGCCTGATGCTGATGAACATGGTGCTGCAAGGCATCGCCATGATGTGCGCGCGGCGCGGGCCGGCCGTAGTGCGCGAGACCCTGAACTCGTTCATGATGCACATCGAAGACGAGGTCTATGACGGCGGCCAGGCGGCGGACCACTCCCCGGCGGGCAAGGCCGCCGGCGCCAAGCCGGCCGCCGCGCCGCTGGCCCGCCCCGCCGCCGCTCGCCCATGAGCCTGGCCGACCAGATCGAGGCCCTGCGCCGGCAGCATCGGCGCAGCCACGGCGCGCGCGCCGCCGCACGGCCTGCCCTGCACGCCGGCGGCCGCTTCGCGCGCTGGCACGTGGCCGACACCGCCGAGCAGGAATCCGACGGCTGGCTGCTGACCTACCTGGACCTGATCACCCTGCTGCTGGCCATGCTGGTGGTGCTGCTGGCCGTATCGCAAATGCCCCGGCCGTCGTCCGCGGCCGGCGCGCCAGTCGAACTGGTGGGAACGGTGGCGCAGGCCGGCGATGCGTCGGCGGCCTGGCCGGACCTGCCGGCCACCGTGGCGGCCGCTTTTTCCGCCGATTCGCCGTGGCAGGCGTCCGCCCCCTTCGCCATCCTAGCGCCGCAGCCATTGCCGGCACCGCAATCATCGCCGGCACCGCAGACGTCAGACACCAATAAGATGCCTGACGCCTCCAGCACCGCGGCCACGCCCCCCTCTTTCGATGCTTCCCCGCACCCGGCAATCGACCCTGCCACCACCACCCCCGAGCCGCAGCGGCCGTCCATCGCCGACCTCGGGCTAGACGACCTGGGCGACGGCGTGGATGTGATCGTGAACGAGAAATCGATCAGCTTCCGCATCAGCAACGAACTGCTGTTTGCATCGGGCCAGGCCGTGCTCAGCGCGTCAGGCCTGCCGCTGATCCAGCGCATGGCCACGGTCATCAATCGCAGCCAGGGCTACCCCGTATCGGTGGAAGGCCACAGCGACCCGGTGCCCATCCAGACCCGGCAATTTCCCTCGAACTGGGAACTGTCGACCAGCCGCGCCACCAGCGTGCTGCGCGAACTGGTGCGCGACGGCGTCGCGCCGGCGCGGCTGCGCGCGGTGGGCTATGCCGACACCCACCCCATCGCCGCCAACGACACGCCGGCCGGCCGCGCCGCCAACCGGCGCGTGGAACTCATCATGGAAATCACGCCGCGACGCGAGGCCGCCGCACCCGATGCCGGCGCCGCCGAGGCCGCGCCGGCGCACGGCCCGCCCGCCTAGCCGCGCAGCGCCAGCAAGGGCATGCCGGCGTAGGCGCCCGCCAGCGCCAGCCCCAGCAGCGCCAGATACCCCACCACCGCCAGCCATAGCGCCGGCACGGCATGGCGCCCGCCCAGGCGGGCCAGCAGCCAGCCCACCAGCGGCAGCGCCTGCTGCGCATGCACCCCCAGGAAGTGCGCCACCCGCAGGTCGCCGCCCGTGGCCGACCAGCCCACCAACGGCAGCCCCGGGCCGGCCGCCGCGCCCACCAGCGGGCCGCCGTGCACGCTGATCAGCACGCCCACGCCGGCCCCGGCCGCGAAAGTCAGCACCAGCCCAAGCACCGCGCCCAGCCGGTAGGCCGGGGCCATGCCATGGCCGTGGCGCCACAACTGATGCGCCACCGGCAACGAGGTGGCCGTGAACAGCAAGGCCGCGATCCCCATCAGCACGAACATGGCGGCATGGAACGGCGTATCGGTATTGAAATGCGAGGCCTGCCCCAGCGCCCCTTGCACGGTGATGTACAGCGCCTCGAAGGCGCCCGCCAACAACGCCGTCCAGACCGTGGCGCGCAGCAGCCGCGTGCGACGCCGCTGAGGCGGCAGTTCGCCGATCAGCCAGGCCAGGGTCAGGCAATACAGCCCGATGGCGGCCATGAATTTCAAAGGCTTGGCCCACACGTCCACGCCGGCCAAGGTGCGCGGATCCAGCAGCGCGGCGATCGCCGCCGGAACCATGGCGGCCAGCATGAACAGGCCGAACAGCGCCAACGGCCGCTGGCGCCGCAACAACTCGTGCGCCACGCGGCACACGCCGCGCAGGTTGCGCGACCACGGCAATGCCGGCAGGCCGGCCGGACCGGATAGCGTCTGAGACATGGCGATCTCCTTATCTAAACACTGTTTAGATAAGTTAGCATTGCGTCTGAACAATGTAAAGATTAAATTTCGGGGCCCCTTCGGCCCCCGCCGGCCGACATCGCCATGCCCAGACAACCGCCCGCGGCGGCGCACGCCGCCTACCACCATGGCGCCCTGCGCGACGCCCTGATCGACGCCACTGAGGCCATCCTGGCCGAACGCGGGCTGGAAGGCTTCACGCTGCGCGAAGCGGCCCGCCGCGTCGACGTGTCGCCGGCGGCGCCGCTGCATCATTTCGGCAGCGCCGCCGGCCTGCTGACCGAGGTCGCCATCCTGGGATTCGATGCCCTGACCCGCTATCTGCGCGAAGGCGCCCAGGCCGGCGGCCGCGATGCCGGCGCGCGCCTGCGCGCCCAGGGCCTGGGTTATGTGCGCTTTGCGCTGGCCTATCCGGCACGCTTCCAGCTGATGTTCCGCAAAGACCGCCTGACCGACGACGCCCGGCTGCTGGCCGCCGGCCACGCCGCCTTCGCCGAACTGGAAAACGCCATCCGCGACTACACCGGCTTTGCGGCCGGGCAGCCGCTGGACGCCGCCACCCATGCCCTGCTGCTGGCGGCGTGGTCCACCGTCCACGGCTTCGCGCACCTGGCGCTGGACGGCAAGTTCGATGCGCCCGGCCGGCCCGCGGACCCGCAGTGGATGGAAGACACACTGCGCCGCATCCTGGAGCACGGCTGGCCCTAGCGGCCAGCCGGTCGGCCATGCACGGCGTTCCCCTGTCGTTCGACGATGCGCGCGACCGCGCCGAATTCCGCCACTGCGCGGATCGCGCCGGCATCGAACTGTACCGGGCGCATATCGTGCGCTATGCGTTCGAGCCGCATACCCACGCGGCCTTCGGCCTGGGCGCCATCGAGGCCGGCGCCGAGCGCTTCCGCTACTGCGGCGCCGAACACCTGGCGCCGCCGGATTCCATCGTGCTGATGAATCCCGACGAACTGCACACCGGGCGGGCGGAAACCGAAGGCGGCTGGCGCTATCGCATGATCTATATCGATCCCGGCGTGGTCGCCCGCGTCACCGGCGACCGGGGCTGGTGGTTCGACGATGCCGTGCGCCATGCGCCGCAAGCCGCCCGCCGCGTCGGCCAATTGCTGGACGCGCTGTGGCAGGCGCGCGAACCGCTGGCCGTCGACAGCCTGCTGTACACGCTGCTAGCGCAATTCCGCCCCTACGCCCGCATGGCCGCGCCCGCGCCGGCCGAGGCCGCGCCGCGCTTCGCGCCGGTGCTGGACTACCTGCACGCCAACCTGGCGCGCCGGCTGACGCTGGAAGAGCTGGCGGGCGTGGCGGGGCTCAGCCCGTTTCACTTCCTGCGCTGCTTCCGAGCGCAATACCACGCCACGCCCCAGCAGATGCTGATGGCGCTGCGCCTGCACCAGGCCAAGTGCCTACTGGCCGCCGGCGAGGCGCCCGCCCAGGTCGCGGCCGCCGCCGGCCTGGCCGACCAGGCTCACCTGACGCGCGCCTTCGCGCGCCGCTACGGCGTCACGCCGGCGCGCTACCAGCGCCAGGTCCGCACCTGACGCAGCCGGCCCGGGCGTGCGCCGGGCCATGCGCCCCGCCACCGCAATCTGGTACAAGACCGCGCCATTCTTCCCGCATAGACTGGCCGGCCCTGGACCCCGACACGCCATGCTTACCGGAACCCTCTACGCGCTTGCCGCCGGCCTGATGTGGGGCCTGGTGTTCGTCGGACCGCTGCTGTTGCCCGATTACCCGGCCGCCCTGCAATCGGTGGGCCGCTACCTGGCGTTCGGCCTCATCGCACTGCCCCTGGCCTGGCTCGACCGCGCCGCGCTGCGCCGGCTGACGCGCGCCGACTGGATCGAGGCCGTGAAGCTGGCCGCCATCGGCAACCTGCTGTACTACCTGTGCCTGGCCAGCGCCATCCAGCGCGCCGGCGGCCCGCTGCCCACCATGATCATCGGCACCTTGCCGGTGGTGATCGCCATCAGCGCCAACCTGCGCGATGCGCGGCGCGACGGCCGCCTGCCGTGGCGCCGCCTGGCACCCTCGCTGGTGCTGATCGCCCTGGGCATCGGCTGTGTCAACCAGGTCGAACTGCAGGCCCTGCGCGCCGACCCCGATGCCGACGTGGCGCGCTATGCCTCCGGCGCCGCGCTGGCGCTGGCGGCCGTGGCCTGCTGGACCTGGTACCCCTTGCGCAACGCCGACTGGCTGCGCAACCACCCCGGCCGCCGGCCGCACACCTGGGCCACCGCGCAGGGCGTGGCCACCCTGCCCCTGGCGCTGGCCGGCTATGGCGTGCTGTGGCTGGGCATGGCGCTGGCCGGCAGCGCCTATCCCATGCCGCTGGGGCCGCGCCCCGGCCTGTTCGTCGGCCTGATGGCCGCCATCGGCCTGCTGGCGTCGTGGCTGGGCACGCTGTGCTGGAACCAGGCCAGCCAGCGCCTGCCCACCGCCCTGGCGGGCCAGTTGATCGTGTTCGAGACGCTGGCCGCGCTGGCCTACGCGTTCATCCTGCGCGGACAGGCGCCCCGGCCGCTGACGCAGCTGGGCATCGCCCTGCTGGTGCTGGGCGTGCTGCGGGCCACCCGCGTCAAGCCCGAACCCATGCCCGGGCGGCCCGCCGCCTGACGCTAGGCGCGCGCGGCCGGCGGCCGCTCGCCGATCTGCTGGCGCCACATGGCGTAATACAGCCCGGTGCGGGTCAGCAGTTCGGCATGCGTGCCGCTTTCGGCGACACGGCCTTTTTCCAGCACGAAGATCGTGTCGGCGTGCATGATGGTCGACAGCCGGTGCGCGATCAGGATGGTGATCTGCCGCCGGCTGGCCGAGATGCGCCGCACCGTGTCCGAGATCTGTTCTTCGGTCAGCGAGTCCAGCGCCGAGGTCGCCTCGTCGAAAATCAGCAATCGCGGCTGGCGGATCAGGGCCCGCGCGATCGACAGGCGCTGCTTTTCGCCGCCCGACAGCTTCAAGCCCATTTCGCCGATCGCCGTGTCCAGCCCGTCGGGCGACTTGTTCAGCAGGTAGGCGCACGCCGATTGCTGCATGGCCGCCACGATTTCGGCATCGGTGGCGTCGGGCTTGACCAGGCGGATGTTGTCGCGCAGCGTGCCGGCGAACAGGTAGGGTTCCTGCGTCACCAGCCCCACCTGGCGACGCGCGCGGTTCAGGCGCAGCGACCGGGCCGGGATGCCGTTGTAGTAGACCTCGCCGGTGGCCGGCGCATACAGGCCCAGCAACAGCTTCACCAAGGTCGACTTGCCCGACCCCGATGGCCCCACGAACGCGATGGTGTCGCCCAGCGCGGCCGAGAACGACACGCCGTCCAGCGCATTGTCGAGCGCCCCCTTGTGGCGAAAGGCCACGTCGTCGAAGCGCACCTCGGCAATCGGCCCGCTGTCCTGCGGCGAGTCGGGTCGCCGGTCGATGGGCTTGCGCATCAGCGCGTCGAAATTCGACAGCGACGCCTCGGCCTCGCGGTAGGCCAGGATGATGTTGCCCAATTCCTGCAGCGGCGCGTAGATGGCCACCGAAATGAATTGCATGGCGATCAGTTCGCCGGTGCTCAGCACGTCGCGGAAAATCAGCCACAGCAAGGCGAACAGGATCGCCAGCTTCAGCATGCTGAGCGTCACGCCCTGCAGGAACGACAGCAGCCGGATGCGCTTGACCTTCTGCATTTCCAGCTCGAAGATGCGCACCGTCTGGGCCTGCAGGCGGCGGATCTCGGGAAAGGTCAGCCCCAGGCTCTTGATCAGCTCGATATTGCGCAGCGATTCGGCGATGAAGCCCGAACTGCGGTTGGTCTCGCGCACGATCGAACGCTGCTGGCTCTTGATCTCGCGGCTGAGCAGGCCCGTCAGGCCGCCCAGCACCAGCACGCCCACCAGGAACACCGGCACCAGCAGCCAGTGCCGCGTCACCGCGTACCACACCAGGAAGCCCATGCCCACCAGCGCGGCGAACACCGTGTTGATGAAGGCGTTGATGAAGCGTTCGCTGTCGCTGCGCACTTTCTGCAACAGCGACAGGGTCTCGCCGCTGCGCAGGTCTTCGAATTCCTGGAACTTCAGGCGCAGCGCCTGGCGCAGGCCGTCGTTGAACAGCTGCGTGCCGAATTTCTGCACCACCAGCCGCGTCACGTATTCCTGCAGCGCCTTGGCCAGGCGCGACAGCACCGCGATCAGCACGGCCAGGCCCAGCAGCGCCAGCACGCCCGACACGAGTTCGTCGTCGGTCTTGCCGGCGCGATTGATGGCGTATTCGTCGATGATCTTGCCGAAGATGATCGGGTCGATCAGCGCCAGCACCTGGCTGGCCGCGGCCAGCACCAGGGCCAGCACCGCCAGCCGCCCGTGCGGACGCAGGTAGGCCCACAGGATATGCATGGGTTCAGTAGTGCGGCGGCACTTCGTCGCGCAGGCTGCGAAAGCCCGCGCCGGCGCCGTCGGGCATCTGCTGGCGCAGTTCTGCCAGTTCGCGCAGCAGCCGGTCGATCAGTTGCTGCTGGCGAAACAGCGCCTGGTTCAGCTGGTCGAGCATGTCGTCGGCCAGGCCCAGCTTGATCTCCAGGTTGGCCAGGCGTTGTTCGGTGTCAGTGCTAGCAGTCATAGGGGTTCACGCTAAAACAGGGGCATGGCCAGGTGTGGGCGAATCGCCGCTTGCCGCGGCGTCGGGCATCCATGGCGCTATCTTAAAGCGCATCGGGGGATTGCGCCCCGGCGCTCCCCAAGGTCTCCAAGTTTCCAGGTGTCAGACACCCCGAAGGGTGTCTGACACCCAAGTGGGTAGAGACGGCCTCGCTAACCGAATGGTGTCAGACACCCTTCGGGGTGTCTGACACCTGGCTACACCTGGGCAAGCCTAGCGCCGTGGATGCCGACACCCTCGCCCGGCCAAGTCGCGGGCGCTCAAGTCACCGGGCCCGGGTTGAACAGCGCCAGGGCATTGTGCAGCTTGAGTTTCTCGGCACAGGTCTGGCGCTTGCCGCTGGCCACGTCCAGGATCAGGCGGAACAGTTCCCAGCCCACGTCCTCGATGGTGGCCGCGCCGGTGGCGATGCGGCCGGCGTCGACGTCCATCAGGTCGTGCCAGCGGCGCGCCAGGTCGCTGCGGGTGGCCACCTTCACCACCGGCACCTGCGCCAGGCCGTAAGGCGTGCCGCGGCCGGTGGTGAACACGTGCAGGTTCATGCCGGCCGCCAATTGCAGCGTGCCGCAGATGAAATCGCTGGCGGGCGTGGCGCAGAACACCAGGCCCTTGCCGGTCAGTTTTTCGCCCGGCGACAGCACGCCGGAAATCGGCGCCGAGCCCGACTTCACGATCGAGCCCATGGCCTTCTCGACGATATTCGACAACCCGCCTTTCTTGTTGCCCGGCGAGGTGTTGGCGCTGCGGTCGGCCATGCCCAGGCCCAGGTAGCGGTCGTACCAGTCCATCTCGCGCACCAGCGCCTCGGCCACGGCGGGCGTGGCCGCGCGTGCCGTCAGTTGGTCGATGCCGTCGCGCACTTCGGTGTTTTCCGAGAACATCACTGTGCCGCCGGCACGCACGATCAGGTCGGCCGCGAAACCCACCGCGGGGTTCGCCGTCAGGCCCGAGAACGCGTCGCTGCCGCCGCATTGCACGCCCACCACCAGGTCCGAGGCCGGACAGGGCTCGCGGCGCCGGCGATCCAGCACGGCCAGGTGTTTCTCGGCGGTCTGCATGATGGATCGGATCATGGATTCGAAGCCGACGTTTTGCTCGTCTTGCAGGCAGACGGTGTCCACGCCGCCGGCCATGCCGTCGCCCGCGGCGATGGCAATGGTGCCGGCCGGCATCAGGCGGTCGGGCTGCAGCTTCTCGCAGCCCAGGCTGACCATCATGGCCGTGCCGCCGAAGTTGGGGTTGCGGCTGATGTTGCGCAGCGTGCGGATGGGCACCGCCGCGCCCGGCGCGTCGATGGCCACGCCGCAACCGTAGGTGTGTTCCAGGCCCACCACGTCGTCGACATGGGGGTAGCGCGGCAGCAGTTCGGCCTTGATGCGCTGCACGGCGTGCTCCACCACGCCCTGCACGCATTGCACCGTCGTGGTGATGGCCAGGATGTTGCGCGTGCCGACCGAGCCGTCGGCATTGCGGTAACCCATGAACGTATGGCCTTCCAGCGGCGCCATCGGCGGCGCGGCCCGCGTGGCCATGGGCAGGTCGTGCAACGGGCGCGCCTCGGGCAGCGTGGTGACGCGCTCGTTGACCCAGCTGCCGCGCGGCAGGGCCTGCGCCGCGTAGCCCACGGTGACGTTGTAGCGCACCACCGGGTCGCCCGCGGCCAGGTCGCGCAGCGCCACCTTGTGGCCTTGCGGAATGGCCTCGCGCAGCGTCAGCCCGTCGGGCAGTTCGGCGCCGGCGGGCAGGCCGCCATCGTTGACGACGATGGCGACGTTGTCGGCGTCGTGGACCTTGATGTACAGCGGGCGGGTGGCAACAGTCATGCGCAGGGCCTTGGAAAACGCCAGGCGGCACCGCGCCGCCGATGCGCCATTATCGCAGTTCGACCGGATGGCCGAATTCCGCCGCAACGAACGGGATGCTGGCGCGCGCGGGCGCTTCTAGTATCGCCGCGTCATCCACCCGCCCCGGCCCGCCATGCCCGCCCCGTCGCTCCCCCCGGCCTTTCGCCGCCTGGCGCTGTCCAACCTGTGCGCCCAGTTTTCCGAACAGCTGGCCCTGGCGGCCGCGCCGCTGGTGGCCGTGCTGGCGCTGCAGGCCGGCGCCGCGCAGACCGGCTACCTGCAGACCGCGCAGACCCTGCCCTTCCTGCTGCTGGCGCTGCCGGCCGGCGTGCTGGCCGACCGTGTCTCGCGCCGCGGCCTGATGGCGGCGGCCGAGGCGCTGCGCGCCCTGTCGCTGCTGGGGCTGCTGTTGTTGCTGGGGCTGCACGAACTGAGCCTGGCATGGCTGGGCGCGCTGGGATTCCTGGGCGCGATCGGCACAGTGGCCTACAGCGTGGCAGCGCCGGCCATGCTGCCCACGCTGGTGGCGGGCGCGCAATTATCGGCCGCCAACCGCTGGCTGGAACTGGCCCGCAGCGGCGCCTTCGCGGCCGGCCCGGCGGTGGGCGGCGCGCTGGTCGGCGCCATGGGCGCATCCGCCGCCTATGCCCTGGCCGCGACCCTGTCGCTGTTGGCCGTGGGCTGGCTGCGCAGCCTGCCGGCCAGCCCGGCGCCGGCACGGATACGCCGGCATGCGCTGCACGATCTGGCCGAAGGCGCGCGCTTTGTCTTCCGGCATCCGCTGTTGCGTCCAGTGCTGGCGACGGCGGTCTTTTTCAACACGGCGTGGTTCATCCTGCAGGCGGTCTACGTAGCCTACGCGATCGACCGCCTGCGCCTGGACGCCGCCCAGGTGGGCCTGACGCTAGGCATCTACGGGGCCGGCATGGTGGCCGGCGCGCTGGCGGCCCCCCGCCTGGGCCGGCGGCTGGCGTTCGGCGCCCTGATCGCGGCCGGCCCGCTGGCCGCGCTGGCCGCGGCGCTGCTGATGCTGGCCACGCTGGCCTGGCCGTCGGGCTTGCTGGCGGGCGCGGCCTTCTTCCTGTTCGGCGCGGGGCCGATCCTGTGGACCATCGCCACCACCACGCTGCGCCAGGCCGTCACGCCCAACGCGATGCTGGGGCGCGTCTCGGCCATCGTCGTCACCGCCACGCTCGGCGCGCGCCCACTGGGCGCGGCGATCGGCGCACTGCTGGCCGCGCGCTACGGCACATCGGCGTGCCTGTGGGCCATGGCCATCGGGTTCGCGGTGCAATTCGCGGTGCTGTTCGCCTCGCCGGTACGGCAGCTGGCGCGCCAGCCCGACGCCGCGGCGCCGCCCACCGCGGCCTGAGGCGCCCGCTCAGCGGCGCCCTTCCAGGCCCATGGCGATGCCCAGCGCCAGGCCGATGCCGATGCCCATGACGATGTTGTCGATCGCGACGCCGATAGCCACGCCCACGGCGATTCCGACGGCGATCCAGCTGCCTTGCTTCATGCCGTCCAGGATAGCATCGGCCTGCCATCCGCCACGCGGGCCCGCGGAAACGGAACCAGCGTTCACGCTACCGCGTCCGCCAGCCGCGAGCGGCGCCCGGCCAGCAATACGCCCGCGGCGGCCAGCTGGATCAGCCCGGCTGCCACGAACAGCAGCCCGCCCTGCCCCGCGGCCGCGCCCAGTTCGCGCAACAGGCCGAAGGCGGCCGGGGCGAACGCATAGCCGGCCTGGCTGGCGGCCGTCACCCACGCCACCACGCGCGCCACGTCGGCCGCGCGGAAATCGGCCTGCGCGATCAGCGGCGGCAGCGACGTGACATTGCCCAGCGCCAGCCCGAACAGGCAGCAGCCCAGCAGCATCCCGGCCGGCGACGAGCCCGCGCCCAGCAACACCGCCGACCCCAGGGCTTGCAGCGCCAGGTTGGCCGCCGCCACCCGGCGACGATCGGCCTGCGGCGGCATCAGTCGGGCCAGCAACAGGCGGCCGCCGATCGCGCAGGCGGTAGCCAGGCCCATCGCCGCGCCCGCGGCGCTGGCGCCCATCACCGGCGTCAGCATCGAGAACAGGTGCGCCACCAGCCCGATCTGCGCGAACAGGCCCAGCGATGCGCCGACCGCCAGCGTCATGAAGCGCCGGTCGCATCGCGCCCGCGCCAGCGGCGGGATGCCGGCCGCATCCGCCGGCGCCAGGGCCGACACGGCGGCCGCGCCGCCCGGCTCGCCATCGGGCACCTGCCCCAGCGCGGCCGGCGTGTACCGCAGGTATCGCCAGGCCGCGCCGCCAATGGCCGCCAGCATCGCCACGGCCACCCACGTCGTCGCCAAGCCGAACCCCAACGCGGCGATCAGGGCCACCCACAATGGCGAGAACACCACCCCGCCCAGGCTGGCGCCGTTGAACGCCATGCCCAGCGCCGCCGGCCGGCGGCGCTCGAACCACGGCGACACCATGGCGTTGAGCGCCGCGCCGCTGGTCATGGCCCAGCCGGCGCCGCTGAACAAGACAGCCAGGAACAGTTGCCAAGGCTCGCGCGCGTGTCCCCAGCCCAGCAGGCCCACCGCCGTCAGCAATGCGCCGGCGACCGTGACGCGCGCCACGCCATGGCGGCGATGCAGCGTGCCCAGGCCGGCCACCACCGCGGCGCCGCACAGGAAATGCAGGCTGATGGCCGCCGACACCAGCGTCACCGACCAGCCCCGCGTGGCATGCAGCACGCCCAGGAAGACCGGCGGGCCATAGAAGCCGATGCCCCACGCGAACAAGGCGATGACGAAGGCCGCGCCCACCACCCGCCATCCCATGAACGGGGAACGGCGGTCCGCGCGCTGCGGCGCCTGCCCGGATAGCTGCCTCATGTGTTTCCTGGTGTCGAACCCGATGCGCGCAGTCTGCCTCGATGCGGGTCGCCGACGCTGCGGCCCGCATCGAAGCATCGCCGCCGGCCCGCGGCTAGAACGACGCGCCGTCCACGCGCTGCAGTGTCAGGGCATCCAGGTCGATGGCCGGCACGCAGCGCAGGTTCACCGCCCGCACGGGCGAGCCGTCCGGATTAGTGCCGTAGGCCACGGGCTGGGTGCCGCAGTGGCGGCAGAAGCGGTGGTCGATCTGGTGCTTGTTGAACTGGTACGACTGCAGCGCGTCGGCGCCGGCATCCAGCGTGAAACGGTCGGCCGGGAAGAAGCTCAGCAGGAACCCCTTGCGACGACAGTGCGAGCAATTGCAGCTCAGGGCCTGGGTGGGCGGATCGGCATCGACGGTGAAGCGGACGGCGCCGCAATGGCAGCTACCCTGGAATGGCATGGCGAGTCTCCTGGTGTGGCGATAGTGACAAGGCGGCGGCTCAGTATTCCAGGCGGCCGCGCAATTCTTCGAACGGGATCATGACATGCCGGCGGTATGCCGGCCGGGCCTGCAGCCGCGCATACCAGGCCTGCACATGCGGCAACGGCGGCCGGTCGATGTCCAGCTCGAAATAGCGGTACAGGCAAGTGCCTGCCGGGATGTCGGCCAGCGTCAGCCGGTCGCCCGCCAGGAACGGCTGCCTGGCCAGCACCGCGTCCAGCATGCGGAAATGCGCCGCGCAGCGCGCCAGGCTGCGCGCAATGGCCGGCAGGTCGCGTTGCGGTTGCGGCGTGCGGTAATAGGCCCAGAACACGCCGTTCAGGAAATCGGGCTGCAGGCTGGCCTGCGACCAGTCCATCCAGCGCTCGGCCTGCGAGCGGCGCGCCGCGTCGTCGTCCCAGAACGCCGGCTGGCCGTGACGCGCCGCCAGATAGCGCAGGATGCTGTGCGATTCCCACACCACCACGCCGGCGTCGTCGATGACCGGCACCTTGCCGTGCGGGTTCAGGGCCAGGAAGCCCGCCGTGTCGAGGCCGCCATGCCGGCCGCCCGCGGGGATATGGCGGTGCGCCAGGCCCAGCTCGCCCACCAGCCACATCACCTTCTGTACGTTGAACGAACTGGACCGGCCCCAGATGGTCAGCGTGGCGGTCGGATCGGGCGCGGCGGCATTCATGGCACCGAGTCTACCGCAGGCCGGTGGCCGGCCGGCGACGCCGCGAGCATGGCGGGTTATAAATCCGGCATGACGCAGAACATCTACGACGACGCCGATTTCTTCGCGGGCTATAGCCGCCTGCGCCGTTCGATGCAGGGCCTGGACGGCGCGCCCGAATGGCCGGCGCTGCGCGCGCTGCTGCCCGAGGTGCGCGGGCTCGACGTTGTCGACCTGGGCTGCGGCTACGGCTGGTTCTGCCGCTGGGCCGCCGGGCAAGGCGCCCGCAGCGTGCTGGGCCTGGACATCTCGGCCCGCATGCTGGAACGCGCCGCCCGGCTCGATGCCGACGCGGGCCTGCACGATGCCGCCATCGCCTACACGCGCGCCGACCTGGAAACCCTGGCGCTGCCCGAGGCGGCGTTCGGCCTGGCCTACAGCTCGCTGGCCCTGCACTACCTGGAAAATCTGGCCGGGTTGCTGGCCACCGTGCATCGCGCCCTGCTGCCGGGCGGGCGCCTGGTGTTTTCCATCGAGCATCCCATCTACATGGCCTCGCGCCACCCCGACTGGATCACCGATGCCCAGGGCCGGCGCGCCTGGCCGGTGGACAACTACCAGGTCGAGGGCCCGCGCCGCACCGACTGGCTGGCGCCCGGCGTCATCAAGCAGCACCGCACGCTGGGCACGCTGCTCAACAGCGTGATGCGCGCCGGCTTCACCCTGGAACACGTCGAAGACTGGGGCCCCACCGCCGCGCAGTTGGCCGCCGAGCCCGCGCTGCGCGACGAACGGGAACGGCCCATGATGCTGCTGGTGGCGGCGCGGCGCTGAACGCCGCGCGCGATCGCACTCAGGGCAGCGGCCGCGCTTTCAGCCACAAAAACAACGGCACGCGGCACCAGCGCGCCATGTCGGGGCGCTGCCGCACGTCGGGCCAGGGTTCGCGCAGCGACACCACGGCGAACCCCGCCTGCTCCAGCAGGGCCATGTAGTTTTCGAGCGGCTGCGACCAGCCGGCGAACGCCATGCTCAGCCCGGCGCGCGTTTCCGTGCCCTGGAAGCGCTCGCGGCCGAAGTAGGTGCCCGGCAGCATGAACGGCGCGTCGGGCCCTTCGTCGGCGAACCGGCCGCGGTCGGCGAACGGATGCACAATGGAAATCGCCAGCGTGCCGGACGGGCGCAGCACGCGGCGTGCCTCGGCCAGCGCGGCGCCCACGTCCTCGATATCCATCAGCACGTTGTAGGCCATGGCCAGGTCGAAGCTGGCCGCCGCGAACGGCAGCGCCGCGGCCGGCGCCACCGCATAGTCGTCGGCCGACCCGGCATCGGCGGCCGCGGCCACGAAGCGCTCGACCGGATCGACCGCGGTCACGCGATAGCCCAGGGCCTTCAATACCCGCGCGCCGCGCCCTTCGCCGCAACCGATGTCCAGCGCGGTGCCGGTGCCTGCGCCGATGTATGCCAGCAGCGCGTCGCGATAGGCCCAGAATGCATCGTGGCCCGGCGCGCGGGCCCAGGCAATCCATTGATCGGCCACGCGCGACCAGTGCGCGTGGTCGGTGTCGGCGCCAGGGGCTGCCATGATCTGACTCCTGCCGGAACAAACCGGCATTCTACGGCGCGGGCCCGCGGTGGTATAAGCGAGCTGTCGCCCCCTGCCCGCCGCGCCCATGTCCTCATCCACCTTGCCGCCGCCCGCCACCGCCGACTACGGCGACCCCGTCATGGCCCATGCCGAAGCGCTGGCCCGATGGTCGGATCATCCTGGCAACCTGACCTGCACCTATCTCACGCCCGCGCATCGCGCCACCGCGCGGCAGCTCGAAGACTGGATGCGCGAAGCCGGCTTCGACTCGGTGCGCCAGGACGCCGTGGGCAACGTCATCGGCCGCTACCGCGCCGATGCCGCCGTGGCCGAACCGCCGCTGGTGGCCACCGGCAGCCACTACGACACCGTGCGCAATGGCGGCAAGTACGACGGCCGCCTGGGCATTCTGCTGCCCATCGCGGTGGTGGCCGGCCTGCGCCGCCGCAACCGGCGGCTGCCGTTCGACTTCGAGGTGATCGGCTTCGCCGAAGAAGAAGGCGTGCGCTATGGCGGCTCGTTCCTGGGGTCGTCCGCCTACATCGGCCGCTTCGACGCGGCGCAGCTGGACAAGCAGGACGCCGATGGCATCGCGCTGCGCCAGGCCATGCGCGACGCCGGCCTGGATCCGGACCAAGCCGCCGGCCAGGCGCCGCCGGCGCGCCTGCGCCATTATTTCGAGGTGCACATCGAACAGGGCCCGGTGCTGCAGCAGCGCGGCCTGCCGCTGGGCGTGGTGACGTCGATCGCCGGCTGCGTGCGCCGCCGCCTGGTGCTGGCCGGCGCGGCCGGCCATGCCGGCACCACGCCGATGGACTTGCGCCGCGATGCGGCCTGCGCGGCCGCCGAGATCGTGCTGGCCGTCGAGGCGCGCTGCGGCCAGGCGCCCGGCCTGGTAGGCACGGTGGGCATGCTGCAGGTACCGGACGGCTCGATCAACGTCATCCCCGGCGCCTGCCACCTGACGCTGGACGTGCGCGCCGCGCAAGACGCCGAGCGCGACCGGGCGCTGGACGACATCGAGGCGCGCATCCGCGAGATCTGCGCACGCCGCCATATCGAATACGCCATGGAAGAGCTGATGCGCGTGCCGGCCTCGCCCTGTTCGGCGCCGCACCAGGCCTTGTGGCGGCAAGCCGTGGCGGCGCAGGATGTGCCGGTGCTGGACCTGCCCTCGGGCGCCGGCCACGACGCCATGCTGCTGGGCCGCGTGGTGCCGGTCAGCATGCTGTTCGTGCGCTGCGGCAACGGCGGCGTCAGCCACAATCCGCAGGAAACCATGACCGCCGCCGACGCGCAGCTGGCGGGCCAGGCGGTAGAGCACTTCCTGCTTCACGACGTCCCGCGCCTTTGCGGCGCCTGACGCGCAGCCCGCCGGATAGCCGGCCCCCGCCAGCCCCGCGCCCTATTCCGGCGGCAGCAATCCCGGCCGCCCCTCGTGCGCCGCGTGGGCTTTTTCCAGGATGAACTCGATCAGCATGGCGATCGCGCGGGGATGATGCCGGCTGGGCATGTACAGCAAGTACATGCTGCGCCCGAAAATGCTCAGCCGCCAATCGTCCAGCGCGGTCAGCAGGCGGCCCTGGGCCACGTCTTCGTGCACCACGTAATCGGGCAGCAACGCGACCCCCACCCCCGCCAGCGCCGCGTCGCGCAGGAACGCATAGTTGCGCGACACCACCGTGGGTTCCAGGGCGACCTGCAGGCGCTGGCCGCCCTGGTAAGCCGACAGGCGCAGTGGCCGGCCGATCACGGCGGCGCTGATGACCGGCGCGCCGCACAGCGCCTCGGGCCGCGGCGGCAGGCCGCGTCTGGCCGCGTACGACGGCGACGCGCATGCCATGTAGCGCACCCGCCCCAGCTCGCGCGCCACCAGGTGGCCCGGCGGCTCGGACGCGATGCGCACCGCGATATCCACTTCGTCGCGCAGCAGGTCTTCCACGCTGTTCTCGAACAGCACGTCCAGCACGATGCCCGGATAGCTGCGCTTGAATTCCAGCAGCCAGGGTGTCATCACGAACTGCCCGTAGCCGCTGGGCACGCTCAGCCGCACCCGGCCCTGCGGCATCTTGCCCAGCGTTTCCACCGACTCGTGCGCGGCCGCCAGCTCGTCGCGGATGCTGCGGCCGTGCTGGTACAGCTTCAGGCCGATCTCGGTGGGCTCGACGCGGCGCGTGGTGCGGCGCACCAGTTGCATGCCGACGGCGCGCTCCAGCTGGTTCAGGTGGTAGCTGACATTGGCGCGCGTCATTTTCAGCCGGCGCGCGGCCTCGCTCAGGTTGCCGGCGTCCAGGATTTCGACCAGCAGCGTCAGGGATTTGGTGTCCATGGCCAGGGATTGTCAAATTTTCTTATCTGCAGTGTCAACTCTTGATGTCATTGTCAAGACTGGCTTGCTGATTAAGAATAAAGAGCGATATTTGCACGCCCCCTGCATTCCCCCACCAGACAGGCCCCCTGGCCTGCACCGGAGACACCCCCCATGGCAGAACGCGCGCCCCGCGGCGCCGTTGCATCGCAACGGCACGACGGCATCCTGGTCCTGACGATCGACCATCCCCCGGTCAATGCCCTGAGCGCCGACGTGCGGCGCGGCCTGGCCGACGCTATCCAGGCCGCCCAGGCCGACCCGGACACTAAGGCCATCGTGCTGGTCGGCGCCGGGCGCAATTTCATCGCCGGCGCCGACATCCGCGAATTCGGCAAGCCGCCGCAGCCGCCCGCCCTGCCTGATGTCTGCAACGCCATCGAGGCCAGCGGCAAGCCCGTGGTGGCCGTGCTGCACGGCGCGGCCCTGGGCGGCGGCCTGGAAAT
>Ga0182736_1000196_pt1 | contig 118564 bp, 118 predicted proteins | sample eDN5th30CKraftBY_FD_128882 | JGI IMG/M metagenome (GOLD analysis project Ga0182736, IMG submission 128882) | Enriched backyard soil microbial communities from Emeryville, California, USA - eDNA 5th pass 30_C Kraft BY (version 2) (version 2) | ecosystem: Environmental > Terrestrial > Soil >... | reverse complement strand
GGCGTCCAGCCGGCGATCTCGCCGATACGCCGGCGCCGTTCCTTGCGCACCCAAGCGGCGCAGGCAAACCCCGCCGCCTCCAGCCCCATCGACGCCTGCCAGGGCGCGTCGAGCACGAAGCAAATCAGTCCGGGGGCGAGCAGGAGGACGCTGAGCAGGATGAAGCCGAAACGACGCGGCCGCTGAGAGCGACGCCAGGTTGCAAATTCCTCGTCCACCGCCATGCGCGAAGCCGCGAGCTCGGCGCGAAACGCCTCCGCCTCGGGGCTGAGGGCCTCCGGATCGATCCGCGCAGAAACGGCCGGGACCGGCGTTCGGCGGCGACCGAAAGTGATCTGTTCAGGCAAGGGACGCTCTCAGCCGCATACAATCGTGCATGGCTGCCGGAGCGTTAAATCGCCCCAAAATTGTGCGGTTAACAACCGGAACAAATCCCCGCTGACCCTGTTTTCGAAGTCAGACGCAAGGGACTGGCAATGAGACCACGATCTCAAGCCCCGCCCGTCAGCGACGGAGAGCACACCCTGGACGTGTGCGACCGTACAGGCAGGCTTGGCCGACGACGGGAACGACAGACCAACTGGGAGCTGATCGACGCGCTCGCGCTGAATGTGCTCATGTGGCTGGTCATCTTCAAAGGCGTCGCCCTGACACTTTGAGCGCACCGCTGAAAGCAGTCCGAAGGGACTCAATCCCGCCGCCAATAGTCTCCATTCAGCCGGCGGGCGATATCCGCCACATGCATCCCCTGGAAGCGGGCGATCGCCAGTTCGTTGGCGCTCGGCTGACGTTCACCGGCCGGACCGGTGATGGTGGAAGCCCCGTAGGGTCCGCCGCCGGAAATCTCCTCCATGGTGGTCAGCCGCTGCTCCGAATAGGGCGTGCCGACGATGATCATACCGTGGTGCAGCAAGGTGGTGTGGAAGCTGGTGATGGTGGTCTCCTGCCCGCCATGCTGGCTGGCGGTGCTGGTGAAGACGCTGCCGATCTTGCCGATCAGTCCGCCGTTGACCCAGAGAGGACCCGTCTGGTCGAGGAAGTTGCGCATCTGGGCGCACATATTGCCGAAGCGGGTGGGCGTTCCGAAGATGACGGCGTCCGCCTCCGCCAGCTTGCCGGCATCGGCCATAGGGATATGGGCGAAGGCGGCCCGGGTCTCGCGGGCGCCGCTGAGCAGCAACGCGTCGTCCGGCATCAATTCCGGAATTTGCAGCAATTGGACCTCGGTGTCTTCGATCGCGCCCGCGCCTGCGGCCACCGCTTCGGCCAGCTTATGCACGTGGCCGTACATGCTGTAGAAAACGACCTGGATCTTCGTGGGCACGGCGGGTCCTCCCGGTCAGCGGCAAAGCACGGTGGTCAGCGCCGCGGCGAGATCATCGGCCGCGCTGTCGGCGAACGCAGACTTGCGCCAGGCGACATATCCGTCGGGGCGCACCAGCACCGCCCCCGAGGGCTCGATCCCGTAGGCGGCCGGAAACGGCGCAGTGAAGAGGCTGGAAAGCTTGCGCCGGTGGGGCGGCAGGTCTGACAGCGGCGCCCCGGACGCGGGCCGGCCCACCCGATGCGTCTCGATCTCCACCCCGGTCGTAGCAGCCGCCCGGGTGGCCGCGTCCAGCCAGCCGCCTCCCTCTTCGCCGATCATCAGCACAAAACCGCGGCCGTACAGATCGAGACAGGAGATGATTTCCCCGTCGCGGCGCAGCTCGACATGCGGCGCGCGGGTCCCCGGCAAGGCGCGCGACCGGCGAGGGTCGATGTGGAGAGCGCCGTCGTCCCCTGCCCCCGGATCCGGGATCACCGCCGCCGAGCGGTAGCGGTTGAACTCCACATGGGGGTCGGCGATGTAGGGCTTCATCCCCTCGGTCCCGAGGTCCGGATCGGAGCGGGTGACATAGCGATTGTAGGCCTGCTCGACGGCCTGCATCCCTGCCGGCTGGCGCTCGTCGTCGTAGGTGTCGAGCAGGCCCGCGCCGGCCTTGCCGCCCAGCACGTAGGCGAGCTTCCAGGCGAGGTTGTGGGCGTCCTGCACGCCCGTGTTGCCGCCAAAGCCCCCCGTCGGCGCCATGACATGGGCGGCGTCGCCGGCGATGAAGATGCGACCCTTTTGGAAGGTCTCAGCCGCCCGGCAGACGGCGACCCATTTGGCCACGTCTTCGACCTGCACATCGAGGTCGGGCTCACCCACCGCCTCGCGGACATATTCAGCGGCGCGTTCGGCGGTGATCCCCTCCGCCGCGTTGCGGAAGGCGGGATCGGCGATGTCGCCAACGGTGAAGACCACCAGGAAGCCGCCGAGGCCGGTCTTCTCCAACCGGAAGAAGCCCCTCACCTTGGGTCCGTTGACATAGATGACGCCGAGGTTGCGGCCGCGCAGCGCTCGGGAGCAATCGGCACGGAAGTAGATGGTGATGCTGTTCGACATCACCGGATAACCCTGCATGGGGATGCCCAAGCGCTCCCGCACGGGGCTGCGGTTGCCGTCGCAGGCGACCATATACTGCGCTCGGATGGTCTCTTCCTCGCGGCTGTCGATATCGCGGACGACGGCGGTGACGCCCTCCTCGTCCTGCGCGAAGGAGATCAGCTCGGTCGAATAGCGGAACCGGGAACCGAGCTCTGCGGCCCGGTCCTTCAGGATCGGCTCCAGCACCTGCTGCGGCATGAAGAGGCGACGGGCGGGGCTGATGTCCTCGATGCCCTGGTTGATGTCGGGGATGTAGTTGGCGATCTCCCGGCCGGCCAAGGTCTCGACGGCGTTCATGCCCCCGTTGGGGTCGTACAGGGCATGCGCCGCCTCGATCACCCGGTCCTCGATCCCGGCGATCCGCATCAGCTCCAGGGTGCGGAGCTGGAAATAGCCGGCGCGGGGATGAATGGCGGTGCCGCGGTGCTTTTCCACTGACAGGCAGGGGACCTTGTGTTGCGCCAGGAACATCGAGGTCGCCAGCCCGACGAGGCTGCCCCCGACCACCAGAACCGGCACGGTCATCTCGGTCGCCATGGCGCCTCCCCCGGCGGGATAGCCCGCCGCTTCCCGGTTCGCGCGATCCTCCATGTGGCGTGCGGCTTTGAAGCCGTCGTTGGTCCGGACCTCGCGCGCAGTCCGCGCCTACATCGCTCTACGATACACTTCGCTTCTGGTTCGCAAAGGGAAACGTTGGAAACGGACCGTTTCGCAACAGGGCTTCACGCCATCGACAGATCCCGGACGGCGCGGGGCCTTCAGCCCTATGTGAGGGGTAGATCCTTCTCGCTCGCCCATACCCCGTGCACTTGGTTGGGATTGCGGAACGGCAGGATCACGCGGCCGACCTCGCTCATGGTCGGGGCGTCGACGATGACCAGCTCGCAGCGCATCAGCGCGAGGTTGTGGCAGGTGCCGATCAGATAGCCGTCGCCTTCCTCGGTGCTGCCCGCGCGGGGAATGAACACCGGCTCCTGCAGCACGTGGCTGTCCCCCGCGAAGTAGGACACCTTGCTCATCGTCTGCAGGTCGAAGCGGGCGTAGGAGTTGGTCGGCTGGGCTCGGGGATCGTCCGGCAGCTTGCCCATGAAGGGCTTGGTCCGGTCGGCGTACTGCACATAGATGTAGCGGTAGGGCTTGGTCGAGAACCGCTCGTCGATACGGGTGAAGCTGGTCACTTCGGTATCGAACAGCAACTCCTCCGTCGGCTCGTCGCTGTTGGCGTCGAGGTCGAAGGTCATGCGCCGGATGGTGTTCGGGTTCATCACGAACGGGCTGCCGTCGATGTCCGGGAAGAAGGGCCAGGTGTTCCCGTCGGCGATGGGCAGGTCCATGTAGACCTTGTTGCCTTCCGACCAGGCGTTGGCGGTGTGCACGATGGAGCGGTCGGGGCCGCGGAACCAGCGGATGTCGCGCGGATCGCCGTCCCGGGGCACGATGCCATAGTAGCTGAGCTTGGTCTTGTCCCAGGCCCAATGGACCTTGCCGGCTTCCAGCCGCTCCATGTCGGTGAAGCAACTGCTGCCCGGGATGATGACGTGCCGGTCGGTGATGGCGATGTCGTGCAACATGGAGGTATGCGGCACGTCGAACCGCATCTCGCTCTTGATCTTGCCCCGCTTGTCGAAGGTGCACAGGAAGACGTCCCGGCTGGCGAGGCCGCTGGCCTCGTAACCGAACGCGATCGTCTCGCCGGTGTGCGGATCGTACTTGGGGTGGGCGGTGAAGGTCTGGCTGGCCCATTTGCCGCCGAAGTCCTGTACGCCAAGGGTCTTCAGGGTGTTGGGGTCGATCTCGTAGGGCAGCCCGTCTTCCTTGGTGGCGTAGAGCCGGCCGGCGAGGATCACCGGGGTGGTGTTGGCGGTGGTCCGCTCCCCCGGGTTCTCGATGTTCTGAACGTGCGGCTCGTCGGTGAAGGGGTTGCGGTAGTAGCCATAGACCTGCCGCCGGGCGGCGAGCTGGTTTTCATAACGGTCGGTACGCACGTAGCGCCCGCGGTAGTCGACCATGCCGTTCTTGAACCGGAACATGCTGATGTAGCCGTCGGCTGCGAGGCTGGCGTCGTCCACATGCTTGGGCGGATAGAGCCAGTCGCCGTGCATCCGGTAGAAGGCGCCGTTCAGCTCCTTCGGGATGATCCCCGTCGTCTCGCAATCGAAGATCTCAGCGTTGAAGCGCGACGGTGCGAAATAGCCCACCGCATGCGGCATCATCGAGAAGTCGACCATGGCTCCACCCTGTCGCTGGGCGGCGCTCCCGAGGGCCGGGGCGCCGCTCGTCATTTGTTCACGCCAGTGTTTCGGTGAACGTCCGTTCGGCTGCAAGGGGCAAATTCACGCCGGCCTGTGTTAGATCAAGGCGCCGCCGACGGGAGCCCGCATGACCGACCCGATCCTCATCCGGAGCGTGACGCCCGAGGACCAGCCAGCCTGGACGCAGATGTGGGCCGCCTACTGCGCCTTTTACGGCGAGACCATTCCGGCGCAGGTGACCAGCCACGCCTGGCGCGGCCTGACCGCCGCCGAGGGGGCGATCCGCGGCCTGATCGCCGAACGGAACGGCGTGGCGGTGGGCTTCGCCAACTACGTCCTGCATCCCTACACCTGGAGCGACCGCCCCGCCTGCTATCTGGAGGACCTCTATGTCCGCGAGGCGGCCCGGGGTCGAGGCGTCGGCCGGGCGCTGATCCGGGCGCTGATCGATCGCGGCGAGACCGAGGGCTGGGGCCGGATCTACTGGATGACGCAGGAAGGCAACGCCGCCGCCCGCAAACTGTACGACAGCTTCACGGCCCGGGACGCCTTCGTCCGCTACCTGATCCCCTTGAGCCGCCGCCGCGGGGGGACCGCCTCAGAGGGCGACTGATCCGAAAGCGCCCGCTCCCGCTTGGGGGATTGGCCGAAGCGCCGCCTGTAGGCCCGCACCAGGGTGTTGGTGTTGTGGAAGCCGCTGACCCGGGCCACCTCGTCTATCGGCATGCTGGTCATCTGCAGCAGCCAGTGGGCGCGGTTCAGCCGCATCTCGAAGGCCAGGTCCTTCATGCCGTAGCCGAGATGAGCGGCGAACAGCGCGCGCAGCTTCTTCAGCGATACGCCGGCCGCCTTGGCCACCTCGGCGGAAGGCGGCGACTCGGCCGCCCTCGCCCCGATGAAGGCGATGGCGCGCAGCAGGGCCTCGTTGCGGACGCCGAACCGCTCGAACAGGCTCGGCCGTTGCGGCCCCGCCTCGGACGCCGACGACTGCAGTTTGCGGCGCCAGTCCGTCACGGCCTGGGCGACGGCCTCCCCATGCTGGCGATCCACCAACTCCAGCATCATGTCGAAGGCCCCGCCGCCGTGGGCGCTCGCCTCGGCATGCCCTTCCGAAAGGCTCGGAGCTGTCAGCAGGATGACGGAGCCGCTGGCCGGGTCGACCCGCTCGGTGAGGTCATCCAGCCATCCTGGCGCCTCCGTCTCGGTCGCTTCGTAGTCGCCGGCGCAGACGACAAGACCGTCGAGGGGGAGATCGTCGTCCAGCCTGAAGTCGGCGGCCTCCGATTCGCCGTCCGCGCTGCGGACGCTTCGGCCCGTCGTCGACAGGCGAACCCAATGATAGAGGTCGCGCCCCGTGGCGACATTGGCGCCCAACAAGGCCTCGACGGCGGCCCAGTAGCTGCGGAAGTCAAAGCCGTCGAGGAGCACGAAACCAATAGTCTGGCTCATAGCTCAGGCCGCTGACTGGACGCTCGGCCTGTCACAGGCCGGCGGCGTCGCAATTGGGGATGTCGGGAAGATGATCGGGGCGGCGCGACCAGCAGGACCGGACGATCCGGCCGTCGCGCCGCCCTGACCTTTAGTCGTGGATCGTCTCGCCGTGGAGCGCGAGATCGAGGCCTTCGACCTCCTGCTCCTCGGTGACGCGCAGTCCGACGGTGAACTTGCAGATCATCAGGATGATGAAGCCCGCCACGCCGGAGTAGATCAGGGTCACCGCCACGCCGATCGCCTGCTTGCCGAGGCTCGCGCCCATGCCCGCGCTGTTGACGCTGGCGTCAGCCAGCACGCCGGTGAGCAGCGCGCCGATGATGCCGCCGATACAGTGGACGCCGAACACGTCCAGACTGTCGTCGTAGCCGAGGGCCTTCTTCAGCCAGACCGCGGCGGCGTAGCAGACCAGGCCCGCCACGATGCCGAGGATCAGGGCGCCCATCGGGTTGACGAAGCCGCAGGCCGGCGTGATGGCCACAAGGCCGGCCACCGCGCCCGAGGCGAGGCCGAGCAGGCCCGGCTTCTTGCGGTCGAACCACTCGATGGTCATCCAGGCCAGGGCCGCAGCGCCGGTGGCGATCTGGGTGTTGGCCATGGCCAGACCGGCGATGTTGTTGGCGCCGACGGCCGAACCCGCGTTGAACCCGAACCAGCCGACCCACAGCATGGCCGCGCCGATGCCGGTGTAGAGCACGTTGTTCGGCGCCATGTTCTCGTGGCCGAACCCTTTGCGCTTGCCCAGCACGATGGCGCACACGAGGCCCGAGATCCCGGCGTTGATGTGCACCACGGTGCCGCCGGCGAAGTCGAGCACGCCGAGCCCGCCGAGGAAGCCGCCGCCCCACACCCAGTGGGCGATGGGCGCATAGACGAACACCAGCCACAGGCCCATGTAGAGCAGGAGCGCGGAGAACTTCATCCGCTCGGCGAAGGCGCCGATGATCAGGGCCGGGGTGATGATGGCGAAGGTCATCTGGAACGCCATGAAGACGTATTCCGGGATCGTGCCCGCCAAGGAATTGGGGGCGTCCACCTTCACCGCCTTCAGGAACATGTTGCCGAAGCCGCCGACGAACTTGTTCAGGCCGGCGTCGGCGTTGGTGGAGAAGGCCATGGTGTAGCCCACCACCATCCACAGCACGGTGACGAGGCCGGTGATGGCGAAGACCTGGGCCATCACCCCGGTCAGGTTCTTCTTGCGGACCATGCCGCCGTAGAACAGGCCGAGGCCGGGGATGGTCATCATCAGCACCAGCGCCATGGACGTCAGCATCCAGGCGGTGTCGCCGGTGTTGGGCGCCCAGGGGGCCGGGGCGGCCGCGGCCGGCGCAGCGGCGGCAGGAGCCGGAGCGGCGGGCGCCGCCGCTGCGGGAGCTGCGGTGCTGGCGGCGGCCTCAGCCGCTGGCGCCGCGGCGTTGTCCTGCGCATAGGCGGCCGTGGCGGCCACCGGCGCGGCGACCAGCAGGCCCGCGGCCATCGCCGTTGCGGCGAGCCCGGCCAGCCGGTTCATCCAAGATCTCTGCTTCATGATTGTGCCGACCTCTGGTTCAAAGCGCTGACGCGCCGGTCTCGCCCGTGCGGATACGGACGGCTTCCTGTACGGGGATCACGAAGATCTTCCCGTCGCCGATCTTGCCGGTCGCGGCGGCGGCCTTGACCGCGTCCACCACCGTGCCGACGATGGAGTCGTCGACGACCGCTTCCAGCTTCACCTTGGGTACGAAGTTCACCGCGTACTCGGCGCCGCGGTAGATCTCGGTCTGCCCCTTCTGCCGCCCGTAGCCTTTGACTTCGGAGACGGTCAGCCCTTCCACGCCGGCGGCCGTGAGCGCCTCGCGCACGTCCTCCAGCTTGAAAGGCTTCACGATAGCCATGATCAGTTTCATTCAGTCGCCTTACGGCCGACCGCTAGGCCGCCGCCCTTGTGCATGCTGTGGCGTCGCCCCGCGAGGATCCGCCCCCATCCGCCGGACCCCTCTTGCGGGTTGGCCTCAGCACACTACCGGGCGCCCTGCACCCGGCCACGGAAGCTTAACGTCCCGGTAAAACTTTGGAGAAGCTGCCGTTATTTTGATCAACGGCCGCACACTGAGCGCACAATCTGCGCAAAAACGACGATCAGAATGCGAAATCTTCGACTGAAATCTGGGCGCCTGCGTATTGGGCGGAGGCGCTCAGCTATGGGGGTGGCTCAAGTACAAAGGTCGAGAAAATTCAAAGTATCCATCTGCCCGATGGCCAAGCATCGATGCATGGACCAAGCTGAATCGTAGGCAAGCCGCCCAGACGCAGGCGGATCAACGAGCGTAGCCGGCCGAAGCATCGGTCGCCGCGCCACCTTCAAGTTCGGTGAGGAAGGCGTCGTGGGTCATGGGGCGCGAGAACATCGGGTAGTTCTTCTCCACCGCCAGCCGCTGCTCCTCCTCGCTCACCGTCGCGGTGCAGTCGGTAAGGGTCACCACGTCGAAGCCCTTCTCATAGGCGGTGCGCATGGTGCTCTCCACGCAGCAGTTGGTCAGAAAGCCGCCCAGGGCGATGTGGGTGATCCCCCGCTGGCGCAGCACGAACTCCAGGTTGGTGCTGGCGAAGGCGTCGAGGCCGCGCTTGCCCTCGATGACGATGTCCGCCGGCTCCGGCGTCAGCATATCCACCATTTCCGCCCCCCAGGTCCCCTTGCGGAAGGCTTTGCTGGCCACGACCCCCGCGAGGATGCCGTACGGCTTGGGGCTGAGTTCGTGATAGTCGGGCGTGAAGGAGATAGGCGCGAACACGATCTGCGCCCCCATCTCACGCGCCTTCTGCACGGTCGCCACCGTGTTGCCGAGCATCCCCGTGGCCTGCATCACCGGCTTGACCGCAGCGTGCAGGGCGCCGCCTTCGGAGGTGAAGTCGTTCTGGTATTCGATCAGCACGACGGCGGTCGACTTCGGGTCCATGACACGGCGCTCCGTTCCGCCGCCCACCACGCGCGAGCGGCTTTCCACCAGTCTAATCCCTGGCGACCGCCTCGACGATGCAGGAAAAGCCGCCCATCGGCACGACGCGGGCCAGCATCAGGCCGGCGCGGTCCAGCAACTCCTCCCACTCGGCCCGGGTGCGCTCCCGGCCCGTGGTCCAGGCCAACATCTCGATGTCGAGGTCGGCGATGAAGTCGCCGATGCGATCCTCGTCGATCATCCCCTCGATGATCAGATACTTCGCCCCCGCCGGGGCGGTCGCGGCGATGTTCTTCAGGATGGCGAGGCACTCGTCGTCCGACCAGTCGTGCAGCACCATCATCAGCATATAGGCATCGCAGGGCGGGACAGGGTCCTTGAAGAAGTCGCCGCCCACATAGGCGATGCGCGGATGCGGGGCCTCCCTCGCCTGGGCGATAGCCGCGGGCAACTCGAACAGCACGCCCTTCGACGCCGGATACTTCTCCAGCACCGCCGAGAGCAGATGGCCGATCCCGCCGCCGATGTCGCCGATGGTGTCGAGGCCGGTGAAGTCGTAGGCGCCGATCACCTCCCCAACCTGTTCATAGGACTTGCCGACCATCGCCTCCTGGAAGACCCGCGCCTCGTAAGGGTGGGTAGCAAGATAGGGGAACAGGCCGCCGTCGAGCACGGCCTCGATTCCCGGCCGACCGGTCTTCAGGCTATCGTCCAGGCCGCGGTAGGCGTCCCAGTGCACCGGCAGGCCATCCATGATGCCTCGGCCCCGCATAGACCCGGGCGCGTCGCTGCGCAGGATACGGGAGGCCGCATTGTGGGCGAACCTGCCGCCGGACAGGGTGAAGACGCCGTGGTTGGCGAGACATCGCAGCATCCGGTGCAGAACTTCCGGATGCACCCCGGCTTTGGCGGCCAAGGCCGCCGCCGTCTGAGGTTCGTCGTCGAGGACATCGGCGATACCCGCCCCCGCGATCACATGCAGGACGCGCGAAGCCCAGTAAGCCGTCGAGAGGGTCAGGATGGCTTCGGCAGCGGCGAAATCGGTCATGGAGCTTCCTCCGCCGCAGCTTACGGCAAGAGGAAGCTTAGCTCTTCACCAGGACGGCGCCATGAAAACCATGACGACGCCATGGAACCGCCCGGCTACTGCCGCAGACGCACGCCCATGCGGAACGTCCGGCCGACCGTGTCATAAAGCACCGCGTTGACCTGACCGTAGCTGGACGGCGAGGCTGGCGGGCTCTTGTCGAACACGTTGCTGACCGCGCCGTAGACCTGGATCTGACGCTCGGCCCGGTCAACGATATTGTATTGGGCATTGAGGTTCCAATACACGAAGGCCGGGATGGTGTTGTCGTTGATGCTGTTGGTCGCGAAGATGTTGTAATTAGGCGCGTCCGGCCCCTGCAGCGTGGTGTCGTAGGCGCCCGCGGCGATGTAGCGAGCCTGGGTGGTGAAGGAGAACGGCCCCTGGGTGTAGGTGGCCTGCAGGCTGGCGGTCCAGCTCGGCACCCCCGAAGGCTGGGAGGTCGGGCCGCCGTCCTGACCCGCACGATCCACCGAAACGCCGGCGGAATCCTTGGTGATCAGATCCTTCACATAGGTCGCCAACCCGGTGAAGGTCAGGCGCCCGTCCCAACCGCTGTTGATCCGCGACAGGGGCAGCACGTAGCTGGCTTCGAAATCGACGCCGCGGGTGGTGACCTGGTTGAGGTTGAGGTTGCGGTTGAAGATCTGCTGCACGATGCCGTTGGAACCGCGCACGACGAGTTGGCAGATTTCCGTCACCCCAGCTGCGCAACGGGTCAGGATGACCTGTGCGCCGAGGCTGGAGATCGCGTCCTTCAGGTCGATGTCATAGTAGTCGACGGACAGCCGCAGGCCTTCCAGCGCGCTCCACTTGGGCGAAAACACCGCGCCGACGGTGAAGGTGTTGGCCGTTTCCGGCTTAAGGTTCTCGTTCCCGCCCACGAAGGTCTGGGTCAGGGTCTGCTGGTTGTTGGAGGGATCGCGCACCGCGGTGAAGGAGCTCTGCAGCGGGCTGTACAGCTCGAACAGGCTGGGGGCGCGGATGTCGCGGGACTGGGTCAGGCGGAAGCGCAGGAAGTCGGTCGGCTCGTAGACGCCGCCGACCTTGTAGCTCATCACCCCACCGGTGGAGCTGTAGTGGGTGCCGCGCACGGCCCCGTTGAACTCCAGCGACTTGGCGAAGCTGACGTCGCGCAGCAGCGGCACCACCGTCTCGACATAGCCTTCGTAGACGTCCACCGAGCCCTTAATGGCCGCACCGTTGTTGGTGTAGAAGCCGTTGGCCCGGGAGATGGGGTCGGCCCCGCCGTTGGCGCTGTCGCTGCGGAACTCCCCGCCCACCGCGAACGACACCGGGCCGGCGGGCAGGCTGAACAGGTCGCCCGTGACGTTGGCCGCGGCCACATGCTGGATGAAGCGGGTGTTCTGAGTGGCCGTCCCGTAGGTGTAGGCTTTGGACTCCGGCGAGAAGCGGTTCTCGCCGATCAGGTTGATCGGGGCGCAACCGGCCGCGGCGGCCCGCACCGCCGGGTCGGTGCTCAGCAAAGAGCGGCAGGTGATCTGGCCGTTGGCGGGGTTGATCACCGCGTCGATGGCGCGGGTCCAGTTGGCGTTGATCTTGGTGTTCTTGCCGACCTGATCGTAGTTGGTCTGGCCGAACTGGTAATAGGTGTTGAACTTCAGGCCCCAGCCCAGTTCGCCATCGAAGCCGGTGGCGATGCGGGTGGTGTCGCGCTTCACCGTGGCCTCGACCGGGCCCAGGTCGTTGGCGATGCGGCCCACGGTCAGGGATGTGACCCGCGCCGCGTCCATCGCCGCAGCGGTGGCCGCCGGCAGATAGGGGTTGTCACGCTGGATAGTGACGGCGAAGTCGCGCACCTGGGCGGCGAGGCTGCGCCCCTGCACCTTGCCGAATGAGGCGTCGACGAAACCCTTCAGCGTGGGGGTGAAATTGTATTCGGCGTGGGTGAAGAGGTTGTAGCGCTCCACCGGCGCGATGATCGGGGTGTTGATATAGAAGTTGTTCTTCTGGAACGTCGGCAGGCTGTTCCACAGGCCGGCGTTGAAGAAGGTGCCGTAGTTGAAGGGGACCGGCTGGCCGTTGGCGTCGAACTGGGTGCCCCGCAGCGGCCCCGCGTTAATCAGCCCCCCAGGCGTGGCGGTCGCGTTGTTGGTGTTAGGCAGCAGAAGCTGGGCGGGCAGCCCATTCACCCCCGGCGTACCGTTGGAGACGTTGTTGACGCTGCGGCACCAGTCGCGGGTGTAGCAATCGCCCACACCGTGATTGTTGATGTATTCGCCAGCGATCACAACATGGCCGCGACCGCCCAGGAAGTCCGTGCCGGCGGCCAGCGACGCCTGGAATTCCTCGTTGTCGCCCTCTTCGGAGATGCCGTACTGCACCTGGGCGCGAACGCCCTTGAGGGTCTTGTTCAGGATCAGGTTGACCACCCCGGCCACGGCGTCGGAGCCGTACTGGGCCGAGGCGCCGCCCGTGACCACTTCCGAGCGCTCGATCAGCGAGGTCGGGATCATGTTCAGGTCGACGGTGCCGCCCGGGGTAAGGGCGCTGCCGGCCACGGTTGACGGCACGAAGCGGCGGCCATCCACGAGCACCAGGGTGCGGTTGGCGCCGAGGCCGCGCAGGTCGGCGGTGCTGGCGCCGAGGTTGTTGACGAACACGCCAACGGTGGCGGGGGTGCTTTGCGGCCGGAAGGCCGGGATTTGATTCAGCGCTTCGGCGACATTGGTCACCCCCTGCCGGGCGATCTGCTCCTGCCCGACCACGGTGACGGGGGTCGGGGTGGTGAAGCCGGTGCGGGCGATGCGCGACCCCGTGACGACGATCTCCTCGACCGCGCCGGTGTCGGTGGCCGCGTCGGCGGTCTGGGCGACAGCCGCGCCCGCGCCCAGGGCGGCGGTCAGGGCGATCAAGCTGGCGGCGGCAAAACGAACGTCACGCGCGGCGCGCAGACTGCGCGTCGGAACCAAAGCTTCACTCACGGTGGATTTCCCTAATCGTTTCCGTTTTTCGCTGTTCGTTCCCAGACGGGACGCGGCGCTTGAGGCGAGATCACCTCGCCCTTGGCGATTGATCAACGGAATTTTCGCGAGTTGCGCGCGTTGGTTTCGAGGTGTTGCATAACTGACAATGAGCGGGTGTCAGCGATAGGCCCAATGACGTCGCCCACCTGATCCGCACCTGACGTCGGGTCATTCAGCAGAAGGCGCGACCGCTTGGAGTCTGGCGGTGTCGAACCCCAGCGCCGCGATGCGCTGGGTCAGCCGGCTTACTTCGGATTTCGGCAAGCTGGGCCGGCGGGCCAGCAGCGATACATGCGAGCCGCCAGCCGTGCTGGCGATCATCCAGCCATAGTCGTCGGCCCGATCGATCACCCAGTAGCGGCCCCGGATCAGGCCGGCGAAGAAACTGGCCTCGAACTTGGTGTTCTCCCCCGGATTGAGGACCTTCGCCTTGGTCTGCACCACCCGGTCCTTCTCGTCGCCGCCACGTTCGCAATGCTGGACGATGGAGAAGTCGCCATCGGGCTTTTGCGACCAGACCTGATTGGCGGAGACGCAGCCCCTGGTCGCCCCGCTCGGGGTGCGCAGGATCTCGTACCAGCGGCCCATGAAACGGGGGATGTCGATGGGCTTGCGCGGCTCGGGCGCGCTGGCCGCAGCGGCGACGCCCGCGCTGAGCATCAACGCGGCGAGGGCGAGCGGGATCAGCTTACGCATAAGGGCTCCTTTTCGACGACGATCCGAGACGGAGAAGACAGGGATTGTCCCAGGGTGACCGGCTGGTCGGGAAGGTTTGGGCGGCGATGGAAGGCCATGCCCTTGCGCCAGATCTTCAAGGCCTCCCAATGGATGCCCGCCACCACCTTCAGGGTCAGCAAGGGATGGCTGAGCCAGGCGCCCAGCAGCGCGGCGTCAGACAGGGGCCGTCGCCGTCCCACGAAGGCGGCGGTGAGCACAGGGCCCTCCGCGTCATCGGCGGCGATGACGATGCGGGTCGCCGCCACCGGCGGCTGTACGGTGAAGCGATAGCGCAGCGCCATCTCCATGAAAGGCGAAACGTAGAAGCGCTTTTGCGCCGTCTGGCGCAGCATCCCGCCCGCGTCAGGCTCGGCGGCGATCAGGTAGCTGTGCCGCTCGCCGAAGGTGTTGCTGACCTCGTAGAGGGTCGCGGCCAGGGCGCCGTCCGGGCGGTGGCAGAAGTAGACGCTCAACGGATTGAAGCCGTGCCCAAGCACCCGCGGCATGCAGAGCAGCCGGATCGCCCCGCCGCCTTGGATACCCGCCGCCACCAGCCGTTGTTCGACCTGCTCGCGCAGGGGCCGTTCGCTGCGATCCCCGTGATCGGTTACGTTGAAACTCACTAGGCCGAAGCGGCCCTTGGACAGCAGCCTCAGCCGAGCGAACAGGGCCGGCAGTTCGTCGAGATCGAGCAGCAGCATGAACACCCGGTAGCTCAGGGCGTGCGCCTTGGGGCGGAACCGCTGGTGGGTCACGACCCCCGCATAGAGGCCTGAGCGCCAGCCGATCATGCCGCCCGCTCCTCGTCGTCCGGCGCGGTTACGACGATGCGGCCGCTCTCGTTCTCGACACTCCAGGGGCGACGCACCCCACCCAGCGCCTCGGCGGCGGCGAGCCCCGCCTGCAGGCCGTCCTCGTGGAAGCCGGAGCCGAACCAGGCGCCGCAGAACCAGGTGCGGCGCACGCCCTGCAACGACCACAACTCCCGCTGGGCGGCGAGCGCCGTCCCGTCGAACACGGGATGCTCGTAGACCTCGCTGCGGATCACCGTCTCGGGCCGCGGCGGCGTCGTGGGATTGAGGCTGACGAACAAGGGCGGGCCCGGCAGCCCCTGAAGGCGGTTCATCCAGTAGGTGACGCCCCCCGCCCCCTCTCCATCCCGGCTGTGGCCGAGATAGTTCCAGGCGGCCCAGGCGGCGCGGCGCCGGGGCATCAGCGAAGCGTCCCGGTGCAGCACGGCGAGATTGGGCTGATAGGCAATCGCGCCGAGCAGCCGGCGCTCGTCGGGGGTCGGCTGGTCCAGCAGGGCCAGCGCCTGGTCCGAATGGGTCGCCAACAGTACCTGATCGTAGCTCTCCGACTGTCCGGACTGCCGGACGACGCGGGTGTCGCTCGCCGAGCGGATCACATGGACCACCGGATCGCCAGTCACCGTCCGGCCGCGGAACGCTTCAGCGAGGCGGCGCACGTAGGTCCGGCTGCCCCCCTGCACCGTGCGCCAGTTGGGCTTCATGTCGATCTCGAGCAGCCTGTGGTTCTTGTAGAAGCGGATGAAGGCGGCGGCCGGATAGCTGGCCATCTGGGCCACGGACGACGACCAGATGGCCGCCGCCTGGGGAAGGAGGTGCGCGTGGCGGAAGGCTTCGCAATAGCCTCGCTCGGCCAAATAGGCGCCAAGGCTCGCGAGGGAATGCTCCAGGGCCGGCAGGTCGATCGGCGCCGTGCGATGGAAACGGCGCACGTCGCGCAGCATGGCCCAGAACTTCGGGCTGAACAGGTTGCGGGGCTGCGCGAACAGGGCGCGGGCGCCGTGGGTAGAATACTCGAACGCGCCCGCGTCCAGCGAGACCGCGAAGGACATGGGCGCCGCCAGGGTCGGCACATCGAAATGCCGGAACAGGGCCGTCAGGTTGGGATAGTTGGGCTCGTTGTAGACGATGAAGCCGGTGTCCACGGCAATCTCGCCTTGGGGAGACGGGGCGCCCACCGTATTGGCATGGCCACCGAGGCGGTCCTCCGCCTCGTACAGGGTCACGTCGTGGCGCTCGCTCAGCAGCCAGGCCGCCGCCAGTCCGGATATGCCGCTCCCGATCACCGCGATCTTCAAGGGGGTTTGCGGCGCAACCAGATGCGGGCCCATGCAATTTCCTGATCGGTCTTTCGCCGCCGAGGCAGCCATTGCAGGGAGTTACGCACGGGCTGGGAATTTGGATGCGCCGAGATCCAAATCATCCGTCTCCCCGTAGCTACGCTCGCTGCCCTGCTGGGGCGACGCGCGAGAGACCGGCGATGGCCATGGTGGTGGAGAGCGGAGGGTGGCGGCGGAGGTTGACGCCGCTGGCGCTCGCCGGGGTGCTAGGCGGTTGCTCGACCACCGGCGTGCTGAACACCATCGAACCCAAGGGCGACGTGGCCATCACCCGCGACCTCGCCTACGCCGCGGGTCCCCGCCACGGCCTCGACCTCTATGCGCCCCGCAGCGCCAAGGCCCCGGCGCCCGTGGTGGTCTTCTTCTACGGCGGCAACTGGGACAGCGGAGACAAGGGCGCCTACGCCTTCGTCGGCGCGGCGCTAGCGTCCAAGGGTTACGTCGTCGTCATCCCCGACTATCGCGTTTATCCGCAAGTGCGCTGGCCGACCTTCATCGAGGACAGCGCCAAGGCGGTCGCCTGGGCCAAGGCGAATGTGGCCCGCTATGGCGGCGACCCCGAGCGCCTCGTGCTGATGGGCCACTCGGCGGGCGCCTACAACGCGGCCCTGCTGGCGCTGGACCGGCGCTGGCTGGCCGCAGAGGGCCTCGACCCGCGCCGCGATGTGCGCGCGGTGGTGGGACTGGCCGGGCCCTACGACTTCCTGCCGCTCCACAGCGAAGAACTGAAGATCATCTTCGGCCCCGAGGCCCAACGACCGGCGACCCAGCCGATCACCTATGCGGACGGGGACGCCCCGCCGATGCTGCTGGCCACCGATCGTAACGACAAGCTGGTCGACCCGGGCAACAGCGACCGCCTCGCCGCGCGCATCCGCTCCAAGGGCGGCGAGGCGGAGACCCGCGTCTATGGCGGGGTGAACCATCAGTTGATGATCGGCGTTTTCGCCTCGCCGCTGCGGTTCCTCGCGCCGGTGCTGCGCGACACCGTCGCCTTCATCGACGCCCACACCCGTGCGGAGGCGCGCTCATGATCCCGTTGATGGCCGGCGTCCTGGTCCTGATGCTGCTGGTGATGGCGACCGCCTGGACCGTGGTGGTGCGCACCGGCAACGGCGGCTGGACCGACGTGTTCTGGACGTTCGGAACCGGCGCCGTCGGGGCCGCAGCCGCCCTGTGGCCCGTCGACAGCGTCCATTCCGGTCTGCGGCAGATCCTCGTGGCCGGCCTCGTGGCCATCTGGTCCTTACGCCTCGGCGGTTATATCGCCGTCCGCGTGCGTCGCGGGGCCGAGGACGTCCGCTACACCCGCCTGCGGGAGATGTGGGGTGCGCGCTTCAACAGCCAGATGTTCGGCTTCCTGCTGACCCAGGCGCCGGCGACCCTGCTGCTCTGCCTGTCCATCCGCGCCGCCGCGGCGCGACCGTCGGAGGGGCTGTCGGTCGCCGATCTGCTGGGCCTCGCCATCCTCGCCGTCGCCATCGCCGGGGAGGCCCTGGCCGACCGGCAGATGCTGGTGTTCAAGGGAGACCCGGCCAACCATGGCAAGGTGATCGACAGCGGACTTTGGAGCTGGTCGCGGCACCCCAACTACTTCTTTGAATGGTTCGGCTGGCTGGCCTATCCGGTGATCGCCCTCGACCTGACCGGCGGCTATCCGGCGGGCTGGCTCGGCCTGATCGCGCCGGTGCTGATGTACGTGCTGCTCACCCGGGTCACCGGCGTTCCGGCGCTGGAGTCCGCCATGCTCGCCTCCAAGGGCGACGCCTATCGCGACTACCAAAAGCGCGTCGGCGCCTTCTTTCCCCGTCCCCCCAAACCCCAGAGGAACGCCTCCGCATGAGCCTCGTCGCCGCCTCCCTTCGCCTCCTGCAGGACGCGCCCTTTCCCGATGCAGTCACGCGGCCGGCCATCGCCAGCCTGGTGTCTGGCGCCCGCCGCCGCCTCGCGAGCGCGCCGGCCGACGCGGAGGCCATCTTCGCCCGGGAGATGGCTCGCCGGGACATCGCCGAGCACACCGACGCGGCCAACGCCCAGCACTATGAGTTGCCGTCGGAATTCTTCCGCCTCGTGCTGGGCCCACATCTCAAATACTCCTGCTGCCTCTATCCCACCGGCGAGGAGACATTGGCCGAGGCCGAGAACGCCGCCCTTGCTGAAACGGTCCAGCACGCGGACCTGCGCGACGGCCAGACCATCCTGGAGCTCGGCTGTGGATGGGGATCGCTATCGCTCTACATGGCCGCACGCATGCCGCGCGCGCAGATCACCGCGGTGTCCAACTCCCGCACGCAGCGCGAACACATCGAGGCGGAGGCGGCGCGGCGCGGCCTGACCAACCTGTCCGTCGTCACCGCGGACATGAATGTGTTCGACACCGACAGCACGTACGACCGCATCGTCTCGGTGGAGATGTTCGAGCACATGGCCAACTGGCGCGCCCTGCTGACCCGCGCGCGGGGCTGGCTGCAGCCGGATGGGCGGATGTTCATCCACGTCTTCACCCATCAGGGGGCGCCCTATCGGTTCGACGCCGGCGACCGCAGCGACTTCATCGCCCAGCACTTCTTCACCGGCGGGGTAATGCCGAGCCACGGACTGATCCGCCAGTTTCCGGACCTGTTCGAGGTCGAGGCGGAGTGGCGCTGGAGCGGCGCGCACTACGAGCGCACCGCCCTCGACTGGCTGAGCAACTTCGACCGCGAGCGCGACCGGATCGGCGCGCTGATGCGCGAGGTCTACAGGGACGACGCCAAGCTGTGGACCCGGCGCTGGCGGCGCTTCTTCCTCGCCACCGCGGGCCTGTTCGGCGATAGCGGCGGCGCGGTCTGGGGCGTAAGCCACTACCGACTGCGCGCGGCGTAGGGAAACCGACATGCCTTATGCGATCGCCTACATCGTCTCAGCCGTCACCTTCGCCGTGCTGGATTTCGGCTGGCTCAGCTTCGCAACCAATCGCTTCTACAAACCGATCATTGGGGACCTGCTGGCCCCCAAGGTCGCCATGGCGCCGGCCATCGCCTTCTACCTGATCTACATCGGCGGGATCGTATTCCTGGCGATCGCGCCGGCCCTGAAGGCGGGCTCGGCCAGTCGGGCCGCCGTGTCGGCGGCGGTGCTGGGGTTCGTCGCCTACGCCACCTACGACCTCACCAACCAGGCCACATTGCGCACCTGGTCGATCAAGCTGACCCTGGCGGACATGGCCTGGGGGACGTTCGCCACCACCGTCGCGGCGCTCGCCGGCTTCTGGGCCGCGCGAGCCCTATTTCGCAACTAGGCGAGGACTTGCCCCGTTTATCCTTCCACATGCTATGGTCCCGGCCGGGCGCCGGGAGCATAGTCACGGATGACGCTGGGGAATGAAGCCGAAGCGGCGCGCGCCGCCCTGTCCGCTGCGCTTGGGCGCGTGGCCGATGGAGACGCCCAGGCCCTGGAAGATGTCTATAAGCGCACCTCGGCCAAACTATTTGGCGTCTGCCTCCGTATCTTGAATGATCGGTCGGAGGCCGAAGACGTGCTGCAGGAAGTCTATATCACCGTCTGGAACAAGGCCCGCCTGTTCGAGCAGGGCCGGTCCAGCCCCATCACCTGGCTGGCCGCCCTTGCGCGCAACCGCGCCATCGACCGCCTGCGCTCCACCGGCGACCGCACCTTCGCCCCCGCGGAAGCCGCCCTCGAGCTTCCCGATCAGAGCCTCTCAGCCGAAGGCCGCCTCGCCCTTTCGCAGGAAGCGGCCCAGCTGGAGCACTGCCTCTCCGAACTGGAGCCTGAACAGGCAGGGGCGATCCGCACCGCCTTCTTCAGCGGACTGACCTACGACGCTCTTGCGCAGAAGCTCGGCGTGCCGCTGGGCACGGTGAAGGGCTGGATTCGCCGCTCGCTGATGAAGCTGCGCACCTGCCTGGACGCCGCTCATGGCTGATATCCCCATGGCCGAAGACGGCGAGATCGAGACGCGCGCGGGGGAATATGTCCTCGGTCTGCTCGACCCCCACGCCCACGCCGCGGCGCGGCGCCTCGCGGTGGAGCATGCCGGCTTCGCCGCCGAGGTGGTGCGCTGGGAGGCGCGGCTCACGCCCCTGATCGAGCACGTGGAAGAGGTCCCGCCGCCCCCCGTGGTGTGGCGCCGTATCGCGGCCCTGCTGCCGCTGGTTCCGGAACGCCGCGAACGCCGTTCGACGCCTCGCCTGCGGGACAGCCTGACGGTCTGGCGCGGGATCGCCGCCGCGGCCGGCGTGGTCGCCGCCGCCTGCCTCGCCCTGGTCGTGATGCTTCCGCCCAAGCCCGCCGAGCCGCAGCCGGTTTCGGTGGCCAGGGTGCAGGCGCCGAACGGGGCCGCCCTGTTCGTCATCACCTACGACCGCCAGAACAACCGGCTGGTGGCCGCGCCGACCGGCCCGCCGCTGCCGGCGGATCGCAGTCCGGAACTGTGGGTATTGCCCCCAGGCGGTGCACCGCAGTCGCTCGGATTGCTGAACGGTCAGGCCGCGCTCACCCTGGCCGCGCCAGAAGGCCTTCCCGCCAACGCCGCTCTGGCCGTCACCCTGGAGCCCCTGGGCGGCGCGCCGGAGGGTAAGCCCACCGGCCCGATCATCGGCCAGGGCGCCCTGGCCCAGCTCTGACGCGCGCTACAGGCCGCCCGCCTGTTCGATGGCCCCGGCCACGGCGGCATAGTCGCCGTTGAAGTGGTGGTTGCCGGGCAGCTCGATCCGACGCACCAATCCTTCGGGGAAGGCCACGCAGGCCTCCCCCTCCTTGTCCTGCGACCCGTAGATGCAGGTCATGGGCACGCCCTCCAGGCTCGCGAGGGTCGGGGCGATAGGATAGCCGTCCGCTGGCTTATGGGTCAGCCATTCGCTGACGTGGAATTTCAGTTCGCCGGTATCGCCGACCCCTACAAGCGCCAGCAGCCGGATACGGCTGCGCAGATCCGGCGGCAGCTTTTGGACGATCGAGGGCAGCGCGCCGGCCCCAAAGGAATAGCCCGCCAACACGATGCGGCTCTTGCCCCAGACCGCCATGTAGTGGCGCAGCACGATCTCGAGGTCCGTGGCGGCCTCTTCCGGCGAACGGCGGTTCCAGAAGTATCGCAGCGAATTGACCCCCACCACCGGCACACCGGCGCTCGCCAGGCTCCGGGCCACACCCTTGTCGATCGGGGCCCAGCCGCCGTCGCCGGAATAAAGGACCGCCAGGGTATCGCCCCGACCGGCGGCGGGAGCCTCCACCAGCGGCAGCTCAGCAAGGCGTTGCGGCCCGGCCCAAGCCGTCGCCAGGGCGGGCGCAGGCGCGGAAGTGACGACCATCGCCGCAACGGCCAGGGCCTGTATGATCCCGCGCATAAGCGCATCCTTCTCGTCGGATAAACGACTTGATGGGGCATACTGCATGGTGCGGCTTGCGTGGGCTTCTTCGCCAACCTTGCAATATTGTCAGGCTACCAAGCCGGGGGAGCGCCTTCGATGTCAGCCAAGCCCAGGGCTATCCGCCCGTGGACACCGTTCATCGCTCGGCCGCGGCTGACCGGCGCCCTTTGTGCTGGCGTCGCGGTCGCCATACTGATGGCGCTCGTCCCCAACGACCTTCGCTGGAGTACGCGCGCCATCGTCAGCTGGGACGTCACCTGCGTGGTGTTCCTGATCGCGGGCCTGCTCAGTATGCGTAACAGCACCTCAGCCAGCATCAGCCAACGCGCGGCGCACCAGGACGAGGGGCGCCACATGATCCTCGCCCTGGTGCTGATCGCCGCGGCGGCCAGCCTCGGCGCCATCGCGGTCGAACTTTCCATCGCCAAGGGCGCGGACGGGCTGGAAAAGGCGATACGGGTGGGCCTAGCCTTCTTCACCGTCGCCGCGTCCTGGTTCGTGGTGCAGATGATCTTCGCCTTCCACTACGCGCACCAATACTACAGCGCGGGTCCCGAAGACGGTTCTCACCTGGGCGGGCTGGGCTTCCCCGAGGACAAGGCGCCTGACTACTGGGACTTCCTGCATTTCGCCGTGGTCATCGGCGTCGCGGCGCAGACGGCGGACATCACCTTCACCTCCAAGCCCCTGCGGCGCATGGGGACCGTGCATTCGGTGGTGGCCTTCGCCTTCAACACCATCGTGCTGGCGCTGACCATCAACCTGCTGGCCGGGCTGTTCTGAGCCGTCAGTCCTTGCGCCGCCATTCCTCGACCAGCGAGAACAGGAAGCAGCCTGACCAGGCCATCAGGAGAAGGCCGTTCACCGGCGCGATCGCCCCGATCAGCCGCATGGCGCCCGTGGGATAAATGTCCCCATAGCCGAGAGAGGCGTAGGCCTCCGCCGCATAATAGAAATAGTCGAGGGGCCCCATCACCGGCGCGCCACGGAAATCGCCAAGATTGAGCGGCCCGTCGGCGAAGACGAACATCCCCGCATAAAGGCCGATTTCCACTAGATGCAGCACGATCAGGCCCGAAATAACCAGCAGCAATGTCGGATAGGGGCCGCGCGGATGCGCCCGCGCATAGTGATCCAGACGATGGATGCCCTCGTAGTGGATGATGGTGGACCCGAGGACCACTGCGACCGCCAGCAACATCGACCACAGAACCGCCATTCGACGCCTTTCGAACCCGGTCCCTAGACCCTTTCTACCCGGTTCAGATGAACTCATCTGAACCGGGTAGAAAGGGTCCATCTTTAAAAAGTGTAGAGCGTGACGGCCGCTTCAACCGGCTTCCACTTGAAGCTGTCACGCTCTGCCCGCTTACAGCCGCGTCATGCCGCCGGCGTCAAGCCTGATCCCCGCGACCATATAGTGAATTTCGTAATCACCCTGTCCGAGGATAGCGTATTGCGAGTGGAAGATAATGGCATCAGATCGAAGCGTACGCCGGCTGACGGATTTGGCCGACTCGGCCTCCACGGCCCGTGTGCTGAATCTCGTCGTCACGCATCGTAAGTGCGGGGACGATCCGGAGTTCCTGGCGGCGCCCTTCTTCCAGAACCGCCTGCTCGACAGGAGCATCATCCTGAAGCATCGGCTGCGGCCGAATGAGTATGCGCATTTCGACAAGCCGCGCTCCTCCGTGACCAAGGTGCTACTGCCGATCGACACCGCCGACCTGAAGTCGGGGGCGCACTCCTTCTTTATCGGCCAGAAGGACTTCGACAGCCTGGCCAAGACCGTGTTCGGGGACGACCTTAAGCCGGGGTCGCGCGATCGTCGGATTCTGGAAATCATCGACGGCCTGCCGTCGCTGGACCCCTTCCTCCTGCGCGAAAGCCTGCGGACCAACGGGATCGAGCCCGCCCGCCCCTACTTCGGCATTTCCGACGCCGACATCCAGCGCATGTTCGATTTCGTCCGCGGCGAGGTGATGGCCCTCGTAGCGCTATCGTCCAGCGACGGTCAGGCGGCGCAGGCCCACGCCTCGCGGCTGGTCGAAAAGCTGCTGTCCAACGCGCCCGACAGTGGCTTCGAGCCTCTGAAGATGACCCTCAAGTTGAACGACCGCGAATACCAGGACGGGGTCTTCGCCTGGCGCGGCTTCCTCTACTACAAGTGGGTTCTGGGGGATCTGCGTGCGCCCATGCTGCAGGTGTTGTCGGAGATCGTCAACATCGCCGGCCGCGGCCCGAAGAGCCCCGAAGCCTCCGAATACATACCCCAGGCCAAGAAACGCATCGCCCAGACTGTGCGGGGAACGATCGCCAGCGTCGAGGAGATGCTGGATATCTACAACAAGGCCTACGCCTCCCTTACCAAGGAGAGCAACCCCAACGGTTTCCGCGACTTCCTGCTGTCGGCGCCAGCGATGTTCTCCAGTCTCGGCGAGCAACTGGGGGCCATCCAGCACATCGTCAGCTTCTGGCGGTACCGCTTCCCGGCCGACCGACCACGGCTGATCTCCCCGGACGAACTCATGGACGTCTTCCTCGACTTCGAGGACAGCATGGTGTTCACGGCCACCAAAGCGTCATCGACCTGGGTCGCCTGACCACCGGCAAAGCTGACTCTTTGCGCGAGGGACCCAGGCGCCGCGTGCGTAGTCACCGGTATGCGGGAGGGACGCGATCCACCACTCATCCGCGCGCCGGACGGCGCTGCGGCAGGGCCAGGCCGATGACGCCCGGGCGCACCACCCTGGAGCGCGCCTTCGAACTCGCCCGCTCCGGCGAATGCCGCACCGTGGGCGAGGTGACTGTGCGGTTGAAAGCCGAGGGCTATATGGATTTGCAACACCACCTGTCCGCCGGCAAAGGCCTGCGCAAACAACTCGCCGACCTATGCGCCGAGGCACGCCAAACCGGCGGTTGACCCTACGCTGCGAAAGCCAAAAACCCGCCGGACGAACCGGCGGGGAAGTTGGATTAGGAGGTGAGGACTGAAGGCCGCCCATGAATTCCGGCCTGGGCAGGATTTCACTTGCGAGCGAAGGGGATGCCCTTGGGGGGGGCCTTAAGCTCTCGCCGGGTAGTACGAAGCGGGCGCCCATATCCCTCATCCCTCCGGCGCGGCCGGAAGCGGCGCCGACGCCCCGGTCCAATGGATGCGCTCGCGTCTTTTCCTCTCGGGGCGGATTGTGGAAAGCCCGTGGCCAAGCCCAGAATAGGGGGAACAGACAGGCGGGGGCCGACGGTGCGGGTATTGCAGGGGTGGAAACAGGCGGCGATCGCCGGGCTGCTGGCCTGCGCGGCGACGGGGGCGTCCGCGGCGCCGGACCTGACCGGCGTCTGGTCCAACATCACCAGAACGCCTGCTACGGGTACGAACAACCCCGGCTTCCCCCTCCCCGCCCTGCTGCCCGGCCCCCAGGCCAAGGTCGACGCGTTTCGCGCCCTGGTGGCGCCCCTTGGCGAAACGCCCGGCGGGGTCTGTCTGGGCGCAGGCATGCCCTGGGCGCTGATGGGATCGGGAGGCTATCCGATGGAGTTCATCCAGCGGCCCGAACAACTGACCATCATCTACGAGCTGCACGGGGAGACGCGCCGGGTCTATTTCGGCGACCGCAACGCCCCGCCGGAGGACCGGCTACCCGGCCGCAACGGCTACTCCTCCGGCCGGTGGGACGGCGACACCCTGGTGATCGAGACGGACAATCTGGTGGAGCAGATCGACGAGCGCATTCCCCACAGCGCCGACGCCAAGATCGTCGAGCGCTACCACGTGGAAAAGGGCGCCGACGGCCGCCGCGTCCTGACCGTGGACCTCACCGTGACAGACCCGGCCTTCTATACAGCGCCCGTTAAGACCACCCGCCAGTGGGCTGAAGTCCCCAACGGACGCCTCCTTCCGTATGAGTGCGCCGAAGAAATCTGGCACAAGCGCCTCGAAGATTTGGCGGCCAAGCGTTGAGCACCGCCGGAGACCACCGCTGATGAGTAGTTCCCAATCCGGCAAGCCAGCGCGCCAGCGCCATGGGCCCGGCCGCCCCGCCGCCGGCTTCCTCGAGGTCGACAGCCGCCATCCGCCGGGCTCGCTGGAAGACATGAAGCTGCGTTTCACCCGGCGGGTGATCTTCCTTGCCCGCCGCTGGCGCAATCGCATCAACGACGGCCTGCGGGAGGTCGGCCAGAGTCATGCCCGCTGGATCACTCTGACCTGGATCGAGTTGCTGGACGGAAAGGCCAACCACAGCGAACTGGCCGAACGGGTGGGGGTCGAGTTGCCCACCCTGATCCGGCTACTCAATCGGCTGGAGGCCGAGGGGCTGGTCGAACGCTGCGCCATGGAGAACCAGAACCGCGCCAAGACGGTGCGGCTGACGCCCCCGGGCAAGACGGTGCTCGACGAACTCCGCCGCATCACAGAGCGGGTGCGCGCCGACTTCCTCTCCGGCGTGGACCCGGAGAAGCTCGGCGTCGCCATGGAGGTGCTCGACGACCTGCTGGCCCGCTCGGACGGCGACGAGCCGATGGTCGACGACTGAGGACGCGCAGAGCGTCGCCCCCTCAATACCGGTCGGCGTAGCTGGATTTCAGGGTGTAGGTCGGGCTGTCGGCCGGATAGGGCAGCATCTGGGCGTTCCAGGCCGCCCAGTCGGCCTTCAGGCGCGCGAACACCTCCTTGTTCTTATTCTTCAGGTCGGCCCGCTCGTGCTGATCCGCGCTCAGGTCGTAGAGGTGCTCCTTGCCGCCGAGCAGGAGGTACTTCCAGTTCCCGTCGCGCATCGCGGCCTGCTCCGCCCCCTTGAAGCGCCAGAATAGGCGGCGCGGCCTGGACGGTGCGGCGCCCGTCAGCACGGGCAGCAGATTCTCCCCATCCGGCGGGGCGGAAGGATCGGGTGCGACGCCTACCGCCGCCAGGAAAGTCGGCAGGAAGTCCATCGAGGTCATCACCTGATCGGAACGACCGCCGGCCCTGATCGCCGCCGGCCAGCGCACCAGCAGCGGAACCCGCAAACCGCCCTCCAGCAGCTCTCCCTTGGCGCCGATGAAGGGCCAGACGTCGGAGAAACGTTCCCCGCCATTGTCGCTGGTGAAGACGACGATGGTGTCCCGCTCCAGTCCCAGGCGGTTCAGCGCCGCCAGGACCTTGCCCACGTTGTCGTCCATCCGCACCACCATCTTGCCGTAGGTGGCGAGGTTTCCCCCATCGTGGTGCTGGACGTCGGTCAGGGTCTTGGCCACCGCCTCGTCGTCCGGCCCCTCCCAAGGCCAGTGCGGGGCGTTGAAATGCAGGCTGAGCAGGAAGGGCTTGGCCTCCTTCTTCGCCGCCTCGATCTCAGCGACCGCCCGGTCGCCCAAGAGGTCAGTGAGGTAGCCGTTGCGCTCCACCGGCGTGTCGCCGTCGTAGAGGCCGTCCCCCGGCTCGCGCCGGTCGAGCCGGATACGGTGCAGGAAATAGTCGAGGCCCCCGGGATGGAAGCCGAAGAAGTGCTGGTAGCCGCTCTTTAGCGGCCCGTACTTGCTGGGGCTGCCCAGGTGCCACTTGCCCACCAGCGCGGTGCGATAGCCCTGAGCGGCCAGTTGCGCCGGCAGGGTAGGAAGCCCAGGCGGCAGGCCAACTTCAAGGCCGCTGATCGGCTCGTCGAGGCCGCAGCGCAGACGGTACTGGTAGCGGCCGGTGATCAAGGCGGTGCGCGTGGCCGAACAGACCGCCGAGTTGGCGTAGCCCTGGGTGAGCATCAGGCCGTCGCGGGCGAGGCTGTCGATGTGCGGCGTGCGATACTCCCGCCGCCCCGTGCAACTGAGGTCCGCATAGCCCAGGTCGTCGGCCATGATGAAGACGATGTTGGGCCGGCGGGGCCGCTCGGCGGCGGTCGCGGCGCCGATCCCGAGAACGCCGGCCGCCGCCGCGGCCTGAACCAGCCGCCGCCGCCCCTTGTCGATCGCCATCGCCTCGCCTCCCCTTTTTTTGCTAGGCGGAGTTTAGACGCGGCGCAGAACGCCTCAAGCTGCGTGTTGGGGCGGCGGTAGGGCGGCTATTTGCCGCCGGGGTTGTAGGCGAGGTTGGGGTCCAGCATCCGGCCGGCCTCCACGTCCACATCTTTGATGGCCTTCAGATCGACCGCGGCCAGCGCCTCCAGATCGGGCTCGCACACCGCCTCCATCCGTTCGGCGTCGGGGGGCAGGCGGTTGAACACGAAGGTGTAGGTCCAGGGCGTCTCGAACACCTTTGGGTCCTCGAAGGTGAACTGGTCGACCAGCTTGGCGCCGCCATTGGTCAGGCTGATGCGCTCGACGATGTGCAGGCTTTCGGTCTGAGGCACCGGATCGAAGAAAAAGCGGCCGCGGCCGTTCAGCCCGATGGTGTCCACCACCAGGGTGTCGCCCTCCCACCTGCCGATGGAATGGCCGGTCCAACTCGGGTCGACCTCGCCATGGGTGGTCAAGTTCATATGGATGGTGCGCGGGACGCTGCTGTCCTCGGTAACGATGGTCACCCAACGGCCTGCCTGCAGGATCTGGATCGGCGGGCGCATGGACATCATCGACGGCATGCCGCCGGGCAGGCACTTCATGTTGGAGACGCTGCGGACATAGCCCTTTTCCTCGGCCGCCTTGCGCCGGGCGTTGAGGTCCTTGGCCCAGGGGGTCAGCTGGGGCGCCGGGGCGTTGCCGTGGTAGCCTGTTGCGTTCCGCTCCAGCCAGGGCGAGAAGTCGAACTGCCACATGCCGGTCAGGTCCGGCGGCGCGGCCGAGGCGTCGCCCGCGAAGGCGAGCGACGCGATCAGGCCGGCGAGAAGGAGCCGCAAGGTCATCACCCCTCCCGCTATGGCGCGAAATCGGAGTCGGCGTTGCGCAGGGTCTGCCCGTTCGGCAGGGCGACGGAGATCACGCTGCCGGCCTTGGAGCCGTCGCGCATCGGGTGCATCCGCAGGGTGATCTTGTCCCCAGGCTTGAGGGTGCTGCTCTTCCAACCCTTGCGCGCGATCAGGTTGGGGGCGTGGCATTCGAAGCCCCACTCCTCCATCTGGCCGTTAGCGCCGGGGATGTTGGCGTAGACCCACACGTGCGGCATCGACCAGCGGAAGCTGGTGACAGTCGCCTCCACCGTTTCGATCTTCTTCAGATCGAACATGGCGAAGGAGTGGTGCGCCATGCTCGGCGTCGCGGCGAGGCCGAGACAGAGGACAGCGGCGGCGATCAGCTTGGTCTTCATGGGCAGGGCTCCTGAACGGGAGGTCCGGGGCGGCCTATTTGGCGCCGGGGTTGTATTGGGCGTTGGGGTCGAGCATCCGGGCGGCCTCGACGTCGATGTCCTTGATGGCCTTCAGGTCGACGGCCTTCAGCGCCTCCAGGTCCGGCTCGCACACGGCCTCGTAGCGCTCGGAATCCTCGGGCATGCGATCGTACTTGAGGGCCACCGTCCAAGGCTTGGTCAGGGTGGAGGGGTCTTCGAAGGTCAGTTCGTCGATCAGCACCTTGCCGCCGTTGCTGAGGCTGAAGCGCTCGGTGACCTTGGTGTTGAGGGTGCGGGGCACCCCGCCCAGCAGGCTGGCGCGCTCGCTGAGGCCGCGGGTCTCGACCACCAGCACGTCGCCTTCCCAGCGGCCCACCGAATAACCGTTCCAGGAGGGGTCGACCTCGGCCGGCATCTTCTTGTTCATGTAGATGGTGCGCGGCTCGTCGTTGCCGGGGTCCTTCTCCGTCAGCACCACGATCCGGCCGGGAACCTCCAGGATCTGCAGCGGCGACTTCCACTGCATCAGCAACGGGAAGCCTGTCGGCAGGCACAGGATGTTGGCGACGTTGCGGACATAGCCTTCCTGTTCGGCGGCCTTGCGCTTGGCGATTCGCGCGGCGATTGCGGGCGTGACCGGCGGCGTGGTGACGGTCCCCTTCTCGGCGACCCGCCCCTGGTAATCCCACATGCCGGTCAGCTTGGGCTTGGCCGCCGCCGCGAATGCATCCGGCGAATGCAGGGCTAGGGCCGTCAGGGCGGCCGAGATGAAGAGGCCGAAGCGGCGGGATTTGCCGGTGTACCGAGCGGTGTTCATCGCGCTCCTCGAAACGATCTAAGCCAGTTCGCCGGCGCTTTTCGCGAAACGCCGAACACCCCTGGAGGCTAGCTGACTTGCTGCATTGCGAGACGGAGCTTCGACCGCCCAACACTTTCAAATTGCATTGGAAACTGGGCGTTGATGCGAAAACGGCGGGGGCCTTGCGACCCCCGCCGTATTGCCTTCACGCTGGTGAGATGAGGCTCAGGCCTTGTCCTTCAGCACCGTTCCGTCCGCCAGGGTGACGCTGACCATCAGGCCGTATTTGGTCCCGTCCTTCATCGGATGGATCACCACCGGCACGACGTCGCCGACCTTCAGCGAATTCTTCGACCAGCCGCGACGGCCGATGATGTTGGGGGCCGACAGCTCCACCTGCCACATCTCGGTCTGGCCGTTCGGCATGACGGCTTCGATGTCCATCATCGCGTGCGGGTTCTGCCAAGTGAAGGTCTTCACTGTGCCTTTCAGCGAAGTGTACTGGGTGTTGTTGTACATGTTGAAAGCGTGGTGGGCGGAGGCCGAGTTGGCCAGGGCGGCCACGGCCAGGGCGGCGATGCCGAGATGCTTTAGTTTCATGGTCTTGACCTGCTCCTGTCGGGCGAAAGGAAGGGAAATATTCACTTGGGCGCCGAGGTCTTCTTGAACTCCGGGTCGCCGGCGAAGCGCTCTGACCAGCCGGAGGAATCCACCTCGCAGACGTATTCCCAGAGTTCCGCGCCCGCTTCGGCGCGCTTGTAGTGGTAGGTGGTGGTCCAGGGCTTGGTCAGGATCGCCGGGTCCTCGAAGGTGATGTCGTTGACCAGCGTCTTGCCGCCATCCTCGAGGTGATAGCGTTCGGTGATCGAGGTGGTGGTGGTCTTCAGTCCACCGAAGCCGAAGGGGAAGTGGCTGATCCGGTCGTTGAGAGCGACGGTCTTCACCACCAGGGTGTTTCCCTCCCACTTGCCGATGGAATGGCCGTTCCAGGTGGGATCGAGGCCCTTCGGATGCTCCGACTTGTTCAGGAAAATGCTGCGGGAGAGCGGACTATTCTCCGAGATGATGGTCACCTTGCCCGGCGTTTCCAGGAACTCCATGGCGAACTCATTGGTCACCATGCCGGGCATGCCGATGGGCAGGCACTTCTTGTTGTTGTCCGACAGGACGACCCCGCCATTCTCACGCGCATCGCGGATCTTGCTGGCGGCGGCTTCGGCGGCGGGGGTCAGCGGCAGCTTCACCACCTCTTGGCGATCGTAGACGGTCTGATCCAGCAGCCAGATGCCGGTGATCTTTCCGGGGCCGGGGCTGACCGCCGCGGCGTGCGCCGACGGCCCCGCGAGCAGAGCCAAGGTCGCGAGCACAGGCGCAACGGTCCGGCATAGAGAGGACAGAGGAAGGTTAGCCACGTCGAATTCCCTCTTACAATCGAGCAAACCAGCCCGCGGAAATGATCGGCGGCGGGTTCGACGTTCAAAACTGTACGCTGCGCTGCAACGAACGCCCTGAAGAGAGACAAAGCAGCTCTTTCAAATCCTGTGGGAAGCTCAACGATTGGCCGGGCGGCGTCGTAAAATCGGCGCCCGTGCCGCGGGGTTGGGCGCCGCCGCCGTCGCGAACTGTTTCAAGCGCCGTTGAATAGGCGCCCCGCGAGCGGGGGGATTATTCTGCAGGCATGCTTCACGCCGCCCGCAGCCTCAACGGCATGGTCGTTTCGCCCCACCACCTCGCCAGCCAGGCGGGGTTGGAGGTGCTGCGCGAAGGGGGCGACGCCATCGAGGCCATGGTCGCAACCGCCGCCGCCATCGCCGTCGTCTATCCGCATATGAACAGTATCGGTGGGGACGGCTTCTGGCTGATCGCCGAGCCCGGAAAGCCGCCGGTCGCCATCGACGCCTGCGGGGCCGCCGCCGCCGCCGCCACGCCTGACCTCTATCGCGCCAACGGACTGACCAGCGTGCCCTGGCGCGGGCCGCTCGCCGCCAACACTGTGGCTGGAACCCTGTCCGGCTGGAACGCGGCGCTGGAGATTTCGCGCAGCTGGGGCTCTCGCCTCCCCCTCGCCCGCCTCGTGGCCGACGCCATCCGCCAAGCGCAGGAGGGGGTGGTGGTCACGCCCGGCATGGCGGAAACCTTCGCGGCCAAGTGGGGCGAGCTGTCGTCCGTGCCCTCGGCCGCCATCACACTGATGACGGGCCCAGAACCGCCCCGCGTCGGCGGCCTGCTCCGCCAGCCCCTGCTCGCAGAGACCCTGCGGCGCCTGGGCGAGGCGGGCGCGGCGGACTTCTATACAGGCGGCCTCGCCGAAGACATTGCGGCCGACCTTGCCGCCGTGGGATCGCCGGTAACGGCCGCAGACCTCGCCGCCCACAGGGCGGAGATGAAAACGCCGCTGACGGTGGAGATCGCCGAGGGGGCCCTGTTCAACCTGCCCCCGCCGACCCAGGGGCTGGCCTCCCTGCTGATCCTCGCCCTGTTCGATCGCTTGACCGCGCGCGACGCCGAGAGCTTCGAGCACATCCACGGCCTGGTCGAAGCCACCAAGCAGGCCTTCCTTATTCGCGACCAGCATGTGGGCGACCCCGCCTATATGCAGATCGATCCCCAGGCGCTGCTGTCCCAGCCCGCCGCCCTCGACCGGCTGGCGGCGGGGATCGACCCGGTCCGCGCCCTGCCCTGGCCACAGCCCTCGGCGCTGGGCGACACCGTCTGGCTGGGCGCCATCGACCGCCAGGGGCGTGCGGTCAGCATGATCCAGAGCACCTATTTCGAGTTTGGCGCCGGCATGGTGCTGCCGCGGACGGGGATCGTCTGGCAGAACCGGGGCGCCAGCTTCCGCATCGCCGACAACGGCTGGAACGCCCTGAAGCCGGGCCGCAAGCCCTTCCACACCCTCAACCCGGCCCTCGCCCGACTGAGGGACGGGCGCACCATGGTCTACGGAACCATGGGCGGCGAAGGCCAACCTCAGACCCAGGCCGCCGTCTTCACCCGCTACGCCCGATATGGCCAGGACCTGCAGGCCGCCGTCACCGCGCCGCGGTGGCTGCTCGGCCGCACCTGGGGCGAGGAAAGCACCACCCTCAAACTGGAAAGCCGCTTCAACCCGGCGGTGATCGCCGCCTTGCGGGCCGCCGGCCATGACGTCGAGATGGTCGCCCCCTTCACCAGCACGATGGGGCACGCCGGCGCCATCGTGCGCCATCCAGACGGAACCTTGGAAGGCGCCGCCGATCCGCGCAGCGACGGGGCGGCGGCGGGTTGGTAGTGGCGCGGCGCCTTCTACCGATCGTCATTAGTGCGCGGGGCAGCTGGATGCGGACCTCAATGAGGTTTGCAATGGGTGGGAACTGACCCTGGTGCGTCGCGCCCAGTTAGCGTGCGATCATGTCGGGTGGCTCAGCGCCCTTTGGCCCGCGCCGCGTCCACCACCTCGTTTATGGCCTCAATGACAATCTGAGGCTTTGTCTGGTGGATATAGTGCGCGCTGTCGGCAACGACGCGGTTGACGCCACGTTCGGACAAGGCTGCCAGCGCGGCATGGGCGCGCCGCCACTCCGCCGCCATCTGCGGTAGCTCAACTCTTACCGCCTCCGGAGTGTCAGACGGCGGCGTACCATCCTCACCCGCTGTTAGAACGACGAGAGGCATGTCGCCGTACTGGCGCTGGGGATTGATCGTAGCCTTGCCGTCGTGATCGACGAAGGACGAGGTGTGATAGGCGATTTGGATATCGTACCAGGCCGCCAAGGTCCGCGGATTGTTCCCAATCTGCGCCCCGCTCACCGCGTCGCGCAGACGGGGCGGGAGGTCTTGCGGCAACGGTAAGCGGGTGCAGCCCGCAACATCTGGTTTGCCATACCCGACCAGGCCCGCCCGCAAGTTCGATGCACAAGCCTCAAAGCGGGGAACTTCTGGTGCGGAGTACCTCAGCACCCACTCCGTAAACGCCGGCGCAACACGAGCCAGATTGCCGAATGACTCGGGGAAAGCTGGATCCACCAGCACCATGCCAACGACTTTGTCGGGATCGCGGTCTTTGAACAGAAGACTCTCGTGCCCTCCCATGGAGTGAGCCGCCAGGACGTAGGGGCCAGCGATGCCGCGAGCCCTCAGCGCGGACTGAAGGTCATCCGTGCGGCTTTCGACCGTCTGCCGCTGCTCGCTGGGCGTGCTCAGCCCGAAGCCGGCCCGATCCCAGGCGCACACGCGGGTCTTGCGCGCCACAGCCGGCTGCACCTTGTTCCAGACGATGCTCCAGTCGTTCGCCCCCGCCATCAGCACGACCACGGGGCTGCCCGAGCCCATGCAGACCATGTGGATCGTCCGACCGTCGGGCAGGCGCGCAGAGTCGGCCTGGCTGGCGTAGCGCAGTAGCGAAGGATCGCTAGCTGAGCGGCCGCGTTCGCGCGCAAGCGGCCCTGAGCCGCCCTCCGCCAGCGCCAAACAAAGCCCCGCGGCGAGAATGAACTGCGGCACGTGGACAGATCTTACGCGCAGTCCTCGGTCGGTCATCTTAGGCATGTGCGCTGCGCGTGCGACGGTGGATCGCGGAGATGCATGTAAGCCAAGTCGCGACGGCCGCTGATGATAGGATTCTTAGCCATGCCTCCCCGGTGACGCTGAGATGCTATCTGGCTGGAAAACCCTAGACAAGCAGACGCTGCGAACGTCCGCAACGGGTCGAAACGGTCTTTGCTCCGCCCCCGAGAAGCGGCCCCTTCGAGGGCCTCGGTGGGCGGCCAGTCAGGCCGCCTGCGACATCAGCTCCGGGTCCGGCCGCTCGATCAGCACGCGGGTCTTCTCGATGAGGAAATCGGCAAAGGCGCGCACTTTAGCCGGCAGCAGATGCCGGTGCGGGTAGAGCAGCACGAGGCTGAGCGGCTCGGGCGGGTGGTCGGGCAGGACGACCTGGAGTTCGCCGTCGCGCAGATGCTGGGCGATTTCCCAGTAGGGCTTGAGCACGATGCCGTCGCCCTGCAGCGCCCAGTTGGTCACCACGTCCCCGTCGTCGGCGTCAAAGCGGCCCGAGACCGGCAGGGTCACGGGACCATCCGGGCCGGTCAGGGTCCAGCGGGATTCGGTCTCGCCCGGGAAGCGCAACAACAGGCAGTTGTGCTGCAGCAGGTCCTCCGGCAGCTCCGGCCGGCCATATTTGGCGATGTAGGAGGGCGCCGCGCACAGCACCCGGGGGCAATCCGCCAGCTTGCGCGAGATCAGGCTGGAGTCCTGCATCACCGACATGCGCACCGCGATGTCCACCGACTCCGACAGCAGATCGACCACGTGATCGGACAGTCGCAGACGGACTTCGACGCGCGGATTTTGGGCATGGAACTGGGATACCAGAGGGGCCAGCAACCTTCGCCCGAAGCCTAGCGGCGCCGCGACCCGCAACGATCCGCTGGGTGTGCCGCTGGCGATGGCCATGCTGCTCTTGGCCTTCTCCACCGCCTCCAGCACCCCGAGGGCGTGGTCGTAGAAGATGCGTCCCGCCTCCGTCGGCTGAAGACTGCGGGTGGTGCGGTTCAGCAGGCGAACGCCGACCTGCTCTTCCAGCTGCTGGATGCGATGGCTGGCGGCCGCCGCGGACAACCTCAGGTGGCGCCCCGCAGCCGAAATGCTCTTCAGCTCTACCGCCTTAACGAAGACGTTGAGTTCGTTCAGCATTTTTTACTCTCCTGGTCTCAGCGCCCGCCACCCCCTGCCGCCGCATGAGCACTTTCAAACGGTATCTGAAGGTCCGCGGCCAACGACTGCGCCACTATGGGGTGCATCGGGGTGGCAGCGGATTGCGCTCTCGCCGACGGGATGTCGGGTTCGACAAGCTTCTGGAGCGCCATGTTCATTCAAACCTCCACACTCGGACAGCGCGCGATCGACAGGTGCGATGTCCTCGGTGTCGTCCCCTACAGCGAGGACACCGAACGGCTTAGTCGCCCCTACCTGACGGAGTCGCATCGAAACGCCCTCGAAACCGTCAAAACCTGGATGACTGCCGCAAGAATGAGCGTTCGGGTCGATCCCTTGGGCAATCTGATCGGCCGCTATGAGGGAAACCGGCCAAACGCGCCGGCGCTGTTGATCGGCTCCCACATCGACACCGTACGTGACGGTGGGCGCTACGACGGCGCCCTTGGGGTGATGCTTGGAATCGAGTGCGTGGAAGTCCTGGCCAACAAGAATCGCCGCCTGCCCTTCGCCATCGAGGTGATCGCATTCGGCGACGAGGAGGGCTCCCGCTTCCCCGTCAGCATGCTGTGCAGCCGTGCTCTGGCGCATGGACTGGACCCGAAAGCGCTCTCGATGCTCGACGAAGAGGGGCTGTCGCTGGAGCAGGCGCTCTACGACTTCGGCCTCAATCCCGAGCGGGCCGACGACGCGCGGCGCCAGCCCAGCCAGGTCCTCGCCTATCTCGAAGCCCACATCGAACAGGGGCCGGTGCTGGAGGCCGAGAATCTGCCCATCGGGGTGGTCACCGGCATCGCGGCCCAGCTGCGCATAAAGGCGAAGTTCTCCGGCATGGCGGGACACGCCGGCACGACGCCGATGAATCTGCGCCAGGACGCGCTCGCCGCCGCCGCCGCCGCCGTGCTGGCGGTCGAGCTGGTATGCAGCAAGGGCCCCCCCGATCTGCGCGGCACGGTCGGGCGGTTCCACGCCTCCACCGCGGCCTTCAATGTCATCGCCGGATCGACGGAGATCGGCATCGACATCCGCGCTGGCGCCAGGGAGGTGCGCAACGCCGCCGCCGAGGAGATCCGCCAGCAACTCGAACATATCGCCGCGTCCCGCCGCCTCGGCCTCGAATTTACGGTGCTGCAGGACCTCGCCGGCTGCCCCTGCGACCCAGACCTCAGCGCCGTGATGGCGGAGGCGGTGCAGGCGGTCGGCGTGAAACCCTTCCATCTCCTCAGTGGCGCCGGCCATGACGGCATGGCCCTGGGGGACCTGGCGCCCATCGTCATGCTGTTCATCCGCTGCGCTGGCGGGATCAGCCACAACGCCGCCGAAAGTGTGGACGCCCCCGACGTCGAACTGGCCGGCCAGGCGCTGGTCGAATTCGCCGAACGGCTGGCCCGGAGATTCCCGTGACCTACCGCGAAATAGACCCCCCTGCCCGCCTCCTGATGGGCCCCGGCCCGGCCAACGCCCATCCCCGGGTGCTCCGCGCCATGTCCGCGCAGTTGCTGGGGCAGTTCGATCCGGAATTCACCGGCTATATGACCGAGACCATGGCGCTGTACCGCCAAGTGTTCCAGACCGCAAACACCTGGACCTTCCTGATCGACGGCTCGGCGCGGGCCGCGATCGAGGCCGCCATGGTGTCTGTGCTCGCCCCCGGAGACCGGGTGGTGATCGGCAGCTCCGGCCGCTTCGGCGCCCTGCTGACCGAGATCGCCGAACGCTGCGGCGCGGACATCACCCCCGTCTACGCCGAATGGGGCGGCGTGATCGACCTCGCCGACATCGAAGCGGCGGTCGCGCAAGTGAAGCCGCGTCTGGTCGCCATGGTTCACGGGGACACGTCCACCACCATGGCCCAGCCGCTGGAGGGCCTCGGCGAGATTTGTCGTCGGCACGGCTGCCTGTCGTTCGTCGACGCTACAGCCACCCTCGCCGGGGTAGATGTGCCAGTGGACACCTGGGGCGCCGACATCGTTTCCGCGGGCCTGCAGAAGTGCGTCGGAGGCCCCTCCGGGATCGCCCCCATCACCGTGTCGGATCGAGCGGCCGAGCACATCTTCAGCCGCCGCCACATCGAACAAGGCCTGCGCACGCAAGGCGGACCGGCCGGGACCGGCCAACGCATCGCCTCCAACTACTTCGACCTCGCCATGGTGATGGACTACTGGTCCGAGCGTCGCCTCAACCACCACACCGAGGCGACCACGATGCTGTACGGCGCCCGCGAGTGCGCCCGGATCATCCTGGAAGAGGGCCTGCCGGCTCGCTTCGCCCGCCACGCTGCCGCCAGCGCTGCCATGGTGGCCGGGATCGAAGCCATGGGACTGATCGTCTATGGCGACCAGCGTTACAAGATGGCCAACGTCACCGGCATCGTCATCCCAGCGGGCGTCGACGCAGAACGGGTTCGCACCCGGATGCGCGAGGACTTCGCCATCGAGATCGGCACGGCCTTCGGGCCGCTGCAAGGCAAGATCTGGCGCATCGGGACCATGGGCTGGAACTGCACCAAGGCCAATGTGCTCACTGTGCTCTCCGCACTGGAAGCGGTGCTGCGGACCGAAGGCTTCGGCCTGACATCGGGGGCGGCGGTGGACGCGGCCCTTCAGGCCTACGCGTCATGAGTTACCCCCGCGACATGGTCGGCTACGGGGCCAGCCCGCCCGATCCCAAATGGCCGGGCGACGCGAAGATCGCTGTGCAGTTCGTCATCAACTACGAGGAAGGCGCCGAGAACAACGTCCTCCACGGGGACCCGGCGGCGGAAGCCTTCCTGTCCGAGATGGTCGGCGCCCAGTCCATCCCCGACATGCGGCACATGTCGATGGAGAGCCTCTACGAATACGGGTCCAGAGCCGGCTTCTGGCGGCTGCACCGGCTGTTCACAGAACTGAACATTCCCCTGACCGTCTATGCCGTCGCCATGGCCATGGAGCGCAACCCGGCCGCAGTGGACGCCATGCTGAAGGCCCACTGGGAGATCGCCTCCCACGGCTATCGGTGGATCAACTACCAACACGTGCCCGAGGAGATCGAACGGGAGCACATCGCCCTCGCCGTCGAGACCCACCAGCGGATCACCGGCGCCCGGCCCCTCGGCTGGTACCAGGGGCGCACCAGCCCCAACACGGCGCGGTTGGTCGTGGAGGAAGGCGGCTTCGTCTACGACGCCGACTCCTACGCCGACGACCTGCCCTACTACGACGCCCAGCACGGCAAGCCGCAGCTCATCGTCCCCTACACCCTCGACACCAACGACATGCGCTTCGCCGCGCCTCAAGGGTTCAACTCGGGCGACCAGTTCTTCACCTACCTGCGCGACGCCTTCGACGTGCTGTACGCCGAGGGCGAGACGGCGCCGAAGATGCTGTCCATCGGTCTGCATTGCCGCATCGTCGGCCGGCCGGCGCGGATGGCGTCGCTGCGCCGCTTCGTCGAGCATGTGCTGAGCCACGACCGGGTCTGGATCGCCAGGCGGATCGACATCGCCAACCACTGGCTCGCGGCACACCCCTATGCCGGGAGCGCCGCATGAGCCTGCCCCTGGAAGCCTATGTAACGACGGCTGCTTCCCTGCTGAGGCTCGACCTGCCGGGACAGGCGCAGGAGGCCATCGCCGCCAACCTCGCCAACCTGCAGCGGCTCTCGGACGCCTTCGCCGGACTGGAGTTGGAGGACGAACTCGACCCCGCACCGGTGTACCGCCCATGACCGCGTTCGAACTTGCAAGGCAGGTGCGGCGCGGAGAAGTGCGGGCGGTGGCGGTCGCGGAGGCGGCGCTCGATCGCATCGCCGAGCAGAACCCCGTGCTCAACGCCTTCACCCGCGTGCTCGCCGACCGGGCCCTTGCGGCAGCGCGAGGCATCGACGCCTGTGTGTCGGCCGGCGCCGATCCCGGCCCTCTGGCGGGCGTCCCCTTCGCGGTGAAGAACCTGTTCGACATCGAAGGTGTGACCACCCTCGCCGGCTCGATCATCGACGCCGATCGCCCACCCGCTGGCGCAGACGCGACAGCGGTGGCGCGGCTGACGGCGGCGGGCGCCGTGCTCGTAGGCGCTCTCAACATGGACGAGTACGCCTATGGATTCTCTACGGAAAACGCCCACTATGGCCCCACCCGCAACCCCCACGACACCGGCCGGATCGCCGGGGGATCGTCGGGGGGATCGGCCGCGGCGGTGGCGGCGGAACTGACCCCCATCACCTTGGGGTCGGACACCAACGGTTCGATCCGGGTGCCCGCGGCACTGTGCGGCGTCTATGGCCTCAAACCCACCTACGGACGACTGTCCCGCCATGGGGTGCGCCCGTTCGTGCACAGCCTGGATCATATCGGACCGTTTGCGCGCAGCGTGCGCGATCTGGCTCTTGCCTACGACGCCATGCAGGGGCCGGACCCCCTTGACCCGATCCTCGCCGGCCGTCCAGTGGAGCTCGCCGCGCCCGGCCTGGACCGTCCCCTGCCCCGCCTGCGGGTCGGGGTGCTGGGCGGCTGGTTCGCTCAGCATGCGACCGCCGAGGTCTTGCGCGCCGTCGACGACGTGGGCCGAGCCCTGGACGCGGATGACGATGTCGAACTGCCGGGGGCCGAAGCTGCCCGCGCCGCCGCCTTCTGCCTGACGGGAGCGGAGGGAGGCGCGCTCCACCTCGACGCCCTCCGCGCCCGCTATAACGACTTCGATCCGGCGGTGCGAGACCGCCTCCTCGCCGGCGCTTTGCAGCCGGCGGCCTGGCCCGCCAAGGCGCAGCGGGTGCGCCGTTGGTTCCTGAAGCAGGCGCTTGGCCTGTTCGACAGGTTCGACGTTCTGCTGGCGCCCGCCACCCCGTTTTCCGCCACCGCCATCGGCCAGGGCAGTATCGAGGTGGACGGAGTCGACCTGCCCATCCGGGCCAACCTCGGCATCTACACCCAGCCGATCAGCTTCATCGGTCTTCCCGTGCTGGCCGCGCCCGTCGTGCGCGAGGGGAGCCTGCCGCTTGGGGTGCAGCTCATCGCCGCCCCGTGGCGCGAAGCGGTTCTGCTGCAGGTCGCCGCCCGCCTTGAACGGGAGGGGATCGTGGGTCCAGCTTCGCTGAAGGAATATCGCCAATGATCGGCCTTCCAGAGATCGCCGGCCGCCCGGTCGAGAGCACGGATCGGCGCAGGTTCCTCAGCCTCTACAATCACTTGTTCGAGCATTCTCCCTGGGTGATCGAACGCGCTTGGCAACTCGGCCCCTTCGCGGACGCGGCGGCCCTGCACGCGGCCTTCGTCAAGGTGATCGCCGACGCCGACGCAGCCGAGCAGATCGCGCTGGCCCGCGCCCACCCCCAACTCGCCGACAAGGCGGCCATCGCCGCGGGCCTGACCGACAGTTCCGCCGCCGAGCAATCGAGCGCGGGCCTCACCCGGCTGACGCCCGAGGAGTTCCACGCCTTCCACGCCCTCAACCGCGCCTATCTCGAACGGTTCGGCTTCCCCTTCATCATCTGCGTCCGGCTGCACGACAAGGCCGGCATCCTGGCGGAAATGCGCAAGCGTCTGGTGCGCGCCCCGGACCAGGAGCTGGCCGAAGCCCTTCACCAGATCGGCCTCATCGGCCGCCTGCGCCTTGCCGACGTTTCCGTGCCCATGGAGGCGCATCGATGACACCGCTCCGCATCGTCTCGGACGAGGCCCCCGCCCAGGCCCTCATCCGCCTCGCCGAACAGGTCCGGCGCGACCTGGAGTTGCTGGATCACGCCCCCGACTGGGTGAAGCCCCATGCGGCGCCCGACGGCGCCCGAGCCCTCGACGTCGCCATCGTCGGCGGCGGCCAGTGCGGGCTCGGGGCCGCATTCGGCCTGATCCGCGACGGGGTCCGAAACATCGTGGTGCTGGATGAGAACGATGCCGGTCTGGAAGGCCCGTGGGCGACCTACGCCCGCATGGTCACCCTGCGCACGCCTAAGCACATCACCGGCCTCGATCTTGGCCTGCCCTCCCTAACCTTCCGCGCCTGGTGGGAGGCGCAGTTCGGCGCCGAGGGCTGGGACGCGCTCGACAAGATCCCCAAGGAAGACTGGATGCGGTACCTGCGCTGGTACCGCGAGACCTTGAACCTGCCCGTGCTCAACCGCGCCAGGGTGACCGCGATCCTGCCCCAGCCCGGCGGCCTCTACCGCCTCGACATCGAAGGCACGCCGTCCGTGTGGGCCCGCAAGGTGGTGCTGGCCACGGGTATCCAGGGGGGCGGGGAATGGCATACGCCGCCGCTCGTGCGCGCCCTGCCCCGCGCGCGCTACGCCCACACCTCCGAACCGATCGACTTCGCCGCCCTCGCCGGTAAGCGGGTCGCCATCCTCGGCGGCGGCGCTTCGGCGTTCGACAATGCCCAATACGCGTTGGGCCGCGGCGTGGCCGAAGTGCACGTCTTCCTGCGCAGGCCCGAGCTGCCCCGCGTCAACCCGATCCGCCACATGGAAAGAGCCGGCGTCACCCGCCACTTCGCCAGTCTGGACGACGAGCGGAAATACCGCGCCATCCACCACTTCATCACCCACAGCCAGCCGCCCACCAACGACACCTTCGCCCGCGCCGCCGCCTACCCGGGGTTCCGCCTGCACCTGGGGTCGCCCTGGACCGGCGTGCGGGAGACCGAAGACGGCGTGGAGGTGACGACGCCCAAGGGATCGTTCGGCTTCGACTTCCTGGTGATGTCCACGGGGCTGCGCACCGATGTCGCCCTGCGGCCGGAACTGGCGAGCGTGGCGCCCGACATCGCCCTGTGGCGGGACCGCTACACGCCGCCGGAGGGCGCGGTCAATCCGCTGGTGGACGACCATCCCTATCTCGGCCCGGGCTTCGAGTTCACCGGGCGCACCACCGATGGTGACGAAAAGGTGCGGGGGCTGTTCGCTTTTAACTACTCCGCCTTGGCAAGCCTGGGGCTGTCGGCCTCGGCGCTGTCGGGTATGAAGGCGGCGCTGCCCCGGCTGGTGAACGGCGTGGCGCGGCAGCTCTTCCTGGACGATCAGGACGCGCTCCTGGCCGACTACATCGACTACGCGGAACCGGAGTTTCTGGGTCAATGGCCGGCAAGCTGACCACCCACGCCCTCGACACCATGCACGGCTGCGGCGCGGCGGGCCTCTCGGTCGAGGTCCGGCGCGTGACGGCGCCGGAGCAGGGCTATCCCGCCGTCGTGCTCGACGACGGGGGCCGTGCGGTGCTGATCGAGGCCGGCCTGGAGCGAGGGGTCTACGAACTCGTCTTCCATGCCGAGGACTATTTCCGCGCCCGCGGCGTGGAGTTACCGGACCCGCCGTTCATCGACCTCGTCACCGTGCGCTTCGGCGTTTCGGATCCGGACAGCCACTATCACGTGCCGCTGCTGGTCAGCCCCTACAGCTACAGCACCTATCGCGGCGGATGACGGCTCGCTGGAAATCCTGGATCCCGGACTCTTACATCCTGGGACTGCTGGCGACGGTCGCGGTGGCCAGCGTGCTGCCGTGCCGCGGCGTGGCGGCGACCTTGTTCGGCTGGCTGACGGACGCGGCCATCGTGCTGCTGTTCTTCCTGCACGGAGCCAAGCTATCGCGGGAGGCGGTGATCGCCGGCCTCGGCCACTGGCGTCTGCATCTCCTCGTGCTGGCCTGCACCTACGCCCTGTTCCCCCTGGTGGGGCTCGGCGCACGCGCCCTCGGCTCGGGCTGGGTTGAGCCAGCCCTGCTGGCAGGGGTGCTGTTCCTCTGCCTGCTGCCCTCCACCGTGCAATCGTCCATCGCCTTCACCTCGGTCGCCCGCGGCAATGTCGCCGCGGCGGTGTGCAGCGCGTCGGCCTCCAACCTCATCGGCATCTTCCTGACCCCGGCGCTGGTCAGCCTGCTGATGGACGCCCATGGCGCAGGCGCGTCCCTGGAGGCGGTCAGGACCATCGTGTTGCAGCTATTGCTGCCTTTCATCCTCGGCCACCTGTCGCGCCCCCTCACCGCCAAGTGGCTGGCCAAGGAGAAGCGCTTCGTCGGCCTCGTCGACCGGGGCTCGATCCTGCTGGTGGTCTACACCGCCTTCAGCGCGGCGGTGGTGGAAGGCCTGTGGAAACGGCTTTCGGCGCAGGACCTCCTGGCGGTGCTGGTGCTGGACGTGGTGATCCTCGCCCTCGTTTTGACCATCACCACTTTGGCCGCCCGCAAGCTCGGCTTCTCGAAGGAAGACGAGATCGCCATCGTCTTCTGCGGCTCCAAGAAGAGCCTGGCCTCCGGCGTGCCCATGGCGGGGGTGCTGTTCCCCGCCGCCGCGGTGGGGATGATGATCGTGCCGCTGATGCTGTTCCACCAGATCCAGCTGATGGTCTGTGCGGTGCTGGCGCGGCGCTATGCCGCCCGCCTGCCTGCGAAATAGGCGCCCCGGCAAGGGTGGCGACCCGCCCGCAGCTTGCGAAACCGTTTGAGGCTGCTTCGCGACCGTCGACGGAACCGCAAAGCCGGCCCCCCTCCTATCCTGCGATTTCAGGAACGTTCGAGGAGGCCGGATCATGGTGACGGACACGCAGATCCCGTCTGCAACGCGAACGGCCGAAGCGCCCGCGGCAGCGCATCCGGTGGACGCCGTCCCGCCTGTGCCCACCCTCCTCGCCCTCGGCCTGCAGCATGTGCTGGTGATGTACGCCGGCTCCATCGCCGTGCCCCTCATCGTCGGACGCGCCCTGCAGCTCGCGCCGGAGCAGGTAGCGCTGCTGATCAGCGCCGACCTGTTCGCCTGCGGCCTCGCCACCCTGATCCAGGCGTTCGGCCTGCCCGGCGTCGGCATCAAGCTGCCGATCATGATGGGCGTCACCTTCGCCTCGGTCGCGCCGATGCTGGCGATGATCGCCGCGGCCGCGGGGGCCGCCGCGGGCGCGCCCAAGGAGACGACCCTCAGCACCATCTATGGGGCGGTGATCTCCGCGGGCGTCATCGGCCTGGGGCTGGCGTCCTTCGTCGGCCGCCTCGCCCGCTTTTTTCCGCCTGTGGTGACTGGGGCCGTCATCCTGGTTATCGGCGTCTCGCTCATGCGGATCGGCATCGACTGGGCCGCAGGGGGCCAGTCCAGCGCCCCTGACTATGGCGCGCCGCTGCACCTGGGTGTCGCCCTGTTCGTTCTGGCGGTGATCCTGGTGCTGACCCGATTCACCCGCGGCTTCACCAATCACACGGCGGTGCTGCTGGGGCTGATCGCCGGCTGCGTCCTCGCCATCGTGCTCGGCAAGATGGACTTCAGCCATGTGGCCGCCGCCCCCTGGGTGGGCGTGGTGCGCCCCTTCGCCTTCGGCCTGCCCACCTTCGATCCCATCGCCATCCTGACCATGGTGATGGTGATGATCGTGGTGATGATCGAGTCCACCGGCATGTTCCTGGCCGTCGGCAAGATGGTGGACCGCCCCCTCAGCCAGGGCGACCTCGTCAAGGGCCTGCGCGCCGACGCCCTGGGCACCATCATCGGCGGGGTGTTCAACACCTTCCCCTACACCTCCTATTCGCAGAACGTCGGGCTGGTGGGGGTGACCAATGTGCGCTCCCGCTTCGTGTGCGTGACCGGCGGCCTGATCATGCTGGCCCTGGGGCTCAGCCCGAAGCTGGCGGCGGTGGTGGAGGCAGTGCCTCCCTTCGTGCTCGGCGGCGCGGGCATCGTCATGTTCGGCATGGTGGCGGCGACGGGGGTGCGGATCCTGTCGGGGGTGGACTTCGCCGGCAACCGCAACAACCTGATGATCGTCGCCATATCGGTGGGCCTCGGTATGATCCCGCTGGTGGCCGCCAAGTTCTTCCAGTTCACCCCGCCGATCCTGGAGCCGATGCTCAAGTCCGGGATCGTGCTGACCACCATCTCCGGGGTGCTGCTGAACTGGTGGTACAACGGCGTCGCCAAGGCGGCGTAAACTCTTACCTCTACTTGCTTTTCCTTCTCCCCTTGCGGGGGGAGGAAAACGCCAAAAAAAGAAGCGCGGCGGGGCCGCGCTTCATCCGATCCGGAATCGAGTTGAGGGGAGAGGAAATCAGGTCGAAGGGGTCGGCATGTGGTCTTCCAGCACCTTGCCGCCCGGCAGGGTGATGTTGCGCAGGAGGCCGGCGGAGGAGCCGTCGCGCATGGGATGGGCGGTCACCACAACCTTGTCCCCGGGCTTCAGGGCCTCGCGGCTCCAGCCGTGGCGGGCGATGATGTTGACGCTGGAGCATTCGAACTCCCACTCCTCCATCGCCCCCGACTTTCCGGGCGCCGTGACCCGCACCCAGGTATGGGGATTGGTCCAGTCAAACGCCTTCACCACCCCCGTGACCGTAACCGTCTTGCCCGCGTCGAACTGGGCCCCGGAGTGGTGGGCGCCGGCCGAGGAGGCCGTCGCGCAAGCGCCGGCAAGCAGCGCGACGAACAGTTTCAATCTCATGGGGCGACCTTCGCGATGGTGGGAGACGCCGGCGTCTCGGCCGGTTCCGGGTGCGCCGCGTTCCAGGCCTCGTACTGCTGGAGGGACTCCAGCTCGACCTCGCAGACGTATTCGAGATATTCGGACTCGGGGGGCAGCCGATTGTAGCGATAGCGCTGGGTCACCGGCTTGCTGAAGGTCGCCGGATCCTCGACCGTCATCTCGTTGATCAGCACCTTGCCGCCGTCCTCGAGATGCAGGCGCTCGACCACATGCAGGGTCGGCGTCCGGCGCACGCCGCCGAAGTAGACGGCGAAGCGGTCATTGAAGCCCACGGTGTCGAGCACGAGGGTCTCGCCTTCCCACCAGCCGATGGCGTGGCCGTTCCAGCTCGGGTCCGGCTTCTCGGGGTGCTTGCGCCCATCGGTGTAGACGATGCGCGGGACGATATTGTTCTCCGACAGCATGGCGATCTGGCCGTTCACCTGCAGGATGTCGAGGCCGAACTCGTTGGACATCATGATCGGCATGGCGGTGGGCAGGCAGCGGGTGGAGCGCTCGTTCTTCATCATGCCGGCGGCGACGCGGGCCTTGTCGCGGTCGATCCGCCCCTGGCCTTCCTTGGTCAACGGCAGGTTCTTCGGCGCGCCCACACGTTCGACAAACCAAAGGCCGCTGATGTCGCCAGCGGCGAAGGCCGGGCCGCCCATCGCCGTCAACAGGGTGGCTGCGGCAAGAACCGACCGCAAAGTGCGGCGTCCTCGTTTATTCGTTCCAGCACTCATATCGCCACTCCCGTCTTCGCCTCGTCACCTGCGAGTAGTTCGGCGCATAGACTCGTCAGCAAGCCAAGATGTCGCGTCGTCGCCCAGCTCGACCTGTCCTTTTCGACGCCGCCGTTTTGGGCAACTTTTAAAGGCGATGACTTCCGCCTGACCAGTGCATCAAGGCTGCGAATAAGAACTTGCAGGAACGATCTTAGCCCCGGGCGGAGCCATGACGAGGAACCGGCGCGAGCGAAGACTTTCAATCAATATCGTAAAGTCGAAGTCTTCGGCGTTCCGCGAGATCACCCCCTAGGTGAGAGAGGCCCCAGTGCAGTGAGGGCGCGGCTCGCGACAAAGGAAGGGGCGTTCTGATCAACATATTGGTTGTATTGATTATTTTTTCATCGCCGATATGCCGGACGCAGCCCATCGCCTAAATCGCAGGCAGCCGCGTCGCCGCATTATTGGTCATGAAATCTTGCCCATTTTTACACGCCTAAATATAGAACAGAGATTTTGCGCCCATTTACTCATATATTTTCTTTGCTCGACTTGCACTTCGCCACCACCATTGCTACATCGACCTCAGGAGACGCCTGCGGACCACACTGCATCGGCGCAACAAACCAAGGGAGTAAGCTGATGAAGATGATGATGTTCGCTGCCGCCGCGCTGGCTCTGTCCGCCGCTCCGGCCCTGGCCGTCGAGGCGCCCGCCGCCCCGGCAGTTAAGGTGTCCACCGCCGGCGTCGACTTCCGCGACCCTGCAGCGGTGAAGGACCTGTACGCCCGCCTGCGCGTCAGCGCCCGCGATGTGTGCGACAGCAACTCGGCCTCGCCCCGCGTGACCCAACGCGACAAGCTGTGCGTCGAGCAGGCCGTAGCGAACGCCGTGCGCGCCGCCGACCGGCCGCTGCTCACCGCCCTCTACGACACCAATAATTATAGCCGCGCGTCGCGCTGACACGGGGCGTCGCCGATAGCACGCGGCGAACCTTGGAAGCCGCGCTCGCCCCCGCGAGCGCGGCTTTTCCTTATGCGGCATCGGAATATCCGCCGCGCACAATCAGCTTGAGGCCATCCGGCGCGAAAGCTTAACGTCCGCGGGCTTTAGCGGCGACGGGCGCCGCGCACCGGAGCGTCCCATGGCCAGACTTCCCCTCATCGTCGCCACACTTCTGCTGACGGCCGGGGCCGCCGCCGCCCAGGCGCCCGCCCCGGCGGCTGGCGCGCCTCCGCCGCCGCCCCGCGCCCGCGGGCCGGCCCTCGCCCTGGCGGTGGAGATGGCCCAGACCGCCCATGCGGTCTGCACGACCAACGGCTACAAGACCACCGTCACCGTGGCCGACTCGGCCGGCGTGCCCGTGGTCGTCCTGTCCGGCGACGGCGCCGCCGAACGCACCCAGGCGGTGGGCCTCAGCAAGATCGCCACCAGTATCAAGTACAAGGTCGACAGCGGCGCGATCGCCGACAGGGTGGCCACCGACACGGCCCTGGCGGCCGAGGTCAAGGCCGACCCGAAGATCGGAACCGCCCGGCGCGGCGCCCTGCTGATCAAGGTGGGGGCCGACATCATCGGCGCTGTCTCGGTGAGCGGCGCGCCCGGCGGCGACAAGGACGAGGTCTGCGCCAAGGCCGGCATAGAGAAGGTGGCGGCGCGGCTAAAGTAAGCCGCCGCTCTCAACGCCGCAGCATCACCTCGGCCAGGGCCCGCACGACCCGGTCCACGTCCGCATCGGTCATGGCCGGGAACAGCGGCAGCGCCAGCACACGGGCGTAATAGGCCTCCGCCCCCGGCAGGCGCATGTCGCCGTAGAGCCGGCGGAAATAGGGCTGGCGGTAGAGCGGGATGTAGTGGACCTGCACCCCCACCCCCCGCTTCTCCAGCGCGCGCATCAGCTCGGCGCGGGTGATCCCCGCGGCGGCGAAGTCGATCAGCACGGTGTAGAGGTGCGGCGACGGGGTCTGTCCGGCCGGTGTCGGCGTCGGCCGCACCATGGGCGCAAGCGGGGCCAGCAACCGGTCGTAGCGGGCGGCGAGCCGGCGCCGCTGGGCGACGAACCGGTCGAGCTTGCCGAGCTGGCTGAGGCCGAGGGCCGCCTCCATCTCGTTCATGCGATAGTTGAAGCCGAGCTCGAGCTGCTCGTAGACCCACGGGTTGGCCTGGCCGGGTGCGGAGAAGGAGTCGGGCTCGCTTAGAAGCCCCGCGTCGCGGGTGACGCCATGATTGCGCAGGCGCTTCAGCCGTTCGGCCTGTCCAGGGTCGGCGAGGGTGATCATGCCCCCCTCCCCCGCGGCGATGGTCTTGACCGGATGGAAGGAGAAGGTCGCCGCCGCCGCATGGCCGCAGGCGCCGACCTGGGCGCCCGTGGAATCGATGCTTCCGAGGGCGTGGCAGGCGTCCTCGACCACCACGGCGCCGGCCAGCGCCCCCACCTCGGCAAGGCCGGGCATGTCGCAGGTGCGGCCGCCAAGATGCACCGGCAGCACCGCCTTGACTCCGCCGCGGCCCGCGAGGGCCTGGGCCAGGGTGTCGGGGGTCATCAGCCCCGTGTCCGGATCCACGTCGGCGAACACGGTGTCCGCGCCAAGGAAGCGGGCGGCGGTGGCGGTGGCCAGGAAGGTAATCGCCGGGACGATGCAGACATCCCCCGGTCCCACGTCGTTGAGCGCGAGGGCCAGATGCAGGGAGGCGGTGCCGCTGGAGCAGGCGACGGCCGCCGGGGCCCCTACCCGCTCGGCGAAGGCAGATTCGAAGGCCGCGACGCGGGGGCCCTGGGCCAGGAGGTTGCTGCGCATCGCCGCGACCACGGCGGCGATGTCGTCGTCCTCGATCAGATGGTTGCCATAGGGCAGCGCGGCGGGCGGCGCAGGCGCGCCGCCTGGAGATGGGGAGACCAACCGAGCGGTGGCGGGACGGTTCACATAAGGAGCCTAGCAGAGGGCCAAGGCGGGGACTCGCGGCTAAACGTCAGCCCTTGAACAGGGACAGGACGATCTGCGGCGACTGGTTGGCGATGGACAGCGCCTGGGCGCTGAGCTGCTGCTGCACCTGCAGGGCCTGCAACTTCGCGCTTTCCTTGGCCATGTCCGCGTCGACCAGATTGCCGATACCCACGGTCAGGGCGTCCACCAGCTTCACCACAAACTTGTTGTGCGATGTGATCTGGTTGCTCTGGGCGCCGATATTGGCCAACGCCGCGTTGGTGTTGACGATGGAGGTGTTGAGCTGAGCCAGCACCGCCGTCGCCGCCGTGACGGTGTTGATGGTGGCGCCGGCGCCGAAAGTGATGATCGAACCGCCCAGGGACATGTCCTGCCCCGACAGGGTGACGAAGGAATTGGCGTCCGAGTTGGCGATGAACTTCAGCCCCGCCGGCAGGGAGCCGTCGAGGATGTTGGCGCCGTCGAAGGCCGAATTCTGGATCACCTGCTGGATCTGGCGGATCGTGGCGCGGAAGTCGGCGTTCAGCGCGGCGCGGGACGTGGCGTCGTTGGACGGGTCCATCGCCGCCACCACCTTCTGCTTCATCGTGTTGAGCAGGTCGGAGATGGTCTGGCCGGCGGCGTTGGCGACGTCGGCGATGGAGGTGGCCCGGTTGAGGCTGTCGGTCACGGCGCCGAGGGCGCTGACGCTCGCGCGTTGCTTCTGCGCGATGGCGTAGACGGATGCGTTGTCCCGGGCGGTCGCGATCTTCAGCCCAGTGTTGATCTTGTTCTGGGTCTGGGACAGGTCGTCCGTGACCTTGTTGAGATTCTGCAACGCAATCAGCGCCGGCTGATTGGTGTTCACGCTGATGGCCATCGACCCTGCTCCGCAGATCGGGGCTTCCTGGACGCGCCAAAGCACGCCTGCCCCCTTGATGGGATCAGACGTTAACCGCCGATGGTATTCAGACCGTTAACCATGCCGGTAACGGTCTCTGGGAGGCGAATTCTAGGCTTCGGTCCTTACGACGCTGCCCGCCCGGTAGTTGGGGGCTTCGCCGAGCTTGCGGAGGTCTTCCCGCGGAATCTCGACGATGACGTTGCCGGTATCTGGATCGATCAGCCTGTAAATAAACAAGATTCCGGACTGGTCCTTCTCGATCACCAGCCGCAGATCGCTTCTCGAAGTGGAAGCTTCGGCGGGCGGGGAGTCTTTCGCGGGCTGATTCGGAGCGGGCTGATTCCCTGCCCCCTTTTCCGCGTTTCGCTCGAGATTCGAATCGGAAACAGCCGGAGCCGGCTGGATATTGTTGATCATCTCCGCGATCGACGGCCCTTGCAGGCGCGACGCCCCTCAATCGGGGAACGACAACGCCCCCGGAGCCGAAACTCCGGGGGCGAGGCCGAACTTATTAACGGAACAGGCTGAGCAGGATGCCCGACGACTGGTTGGCGATCGACAGCGCTTGAACCGCGAGCTGCTGCTTGGTCTGCAGGGCTTGCAAGTTGGCGCTTTCCTTCGCCACGTCCGCGTCGACGAGGTTGCCCACGCCGGCCGTCATGGTGTCCTGAAGCTTGTTGATGAACTTCAGGTGGGTGTTCAGGGCGTTGGAGCCCGTACCCAGCCGGGCCACGGCCGCCGACACGTTGGTGATCGAGGCGTTGACCAGGCCCAGCGCGGTGTTCGCCAGCGTGGAGGTGTTGAACGACGAGGTCGCCGTCACCGTCACGTTGGTGCTGCCGAGGCTGAGGTCCTGAGACGCAACCGTCAGCGAGGAGCTGCCGGCGGCGTTGGCGAGAGCATAGATCGAGCTGCCCCCGCTCTTGACCATGTTGGTGCCGTTGAAGTCCGCATTCGAGACCACCTTGGCGAGCTGGTCGCGAAGGGCCTTGAAGTCGTTGTTCAGCGCGGCGCGCGAGGTCGAGTCGAGACCGGTGTCGGTCGCCGCCAGAGCCTTCGACTTCATTTGGGTCAGAAGGTCGGAAACGGTTTCACCGGCCGAAACGGCGACGTCCACGGTGGAGATCGCGCGGTTCAGCGAGTCCTTCACCGAGTCCAGGGCGCCGATGCTGGCGCGTTGGTTCTGAGCGATAGCCCAGGTCGCGCCGTCGTCCTTAGCGCTCGACACACGCATGCCGGTGTTGATCCGGTTTTGCGTGACGTTGAGCTGATTGGAGGTGCTGTTCAGGTTTTGCAGCGCGATCAGAGCGCCAGCGTTCGTGTTGATGCTATTCATAGCCATCGCACGGTATCCTTTTCGAGGTATCCGACGTCGTTTTGACTGCCGGGAGCATTTTGCTCGGGAGCCTAGGAAGCAAGCTCCGGGCCAGCCGTCGGAGAGGCGATGAAAAGATCCATCCATTTGTTATTGTTGATTTTAATCACCTGTAAAGCAGGCAATTCCTGCCGCCTCAACCAGCCCGCCCGGCGAAATTTGCCGAGCTGGCGCGGCCGATATTGCCGGGATGCGGTGTAGCTCGCCCGGGATTACAGCCGTAACTTTCAACATTGACATCCACCCTGTCCGGGATACGGTCGCGAAAGAAAATTACAGGCGTAATCATCATGCGGATATCGGCGGCGGAAAGTCAGGTGATGGAAGCGCTCTGGCGGAGGGGCGCCCTCACCAACGACGACCTGATCGCTGAGCTCGGCCCCAAGCATCAGTGGGGCGCGGCCACCGTAAAGACCCTGATCACCCGCCTCCTGAAGAAGAAGGCGATCCGTTCCGAACGTGGCGACGGGCGCCAGCTCTACAGCCCCCTGATCGAGCGGGCCGACTATGTGCAGGCCGAAAGCCAGAACCTGCTCGACCGGCTGTTCGACGGGCGGCTGACCCCTTTGGTGAGTCATTTCGCCGAGCACCGGAAGCTGAAACCGGAAGAGATCAAGCGTCTGCGCAAACTGCTGGAGGATCTGGACGATGATGGCTGACCTGCTCGTCCTGACGCTGACCTGGGCCCAGCTTTCCGCCGCCGCCGCCGTCCTCTTCGTGCTGGCCCTGCGGCCGGCGGCCCGCCGGCTGCTGGGTCCGGAACTGGCCTACCGGCTCTGGATGCTGGTCCCCATCGCCGCGACGACCAGCCTGTTCCCGACCCTGCGCGAGTTCCTCACGCGATATGGGAACCCGCACATCCCCGTCCTCGCGCCGGGCTTCTCAGGGGTGGTCCTGGCCGTGTTCGCCGCAGGCGTGCTGGCGACGGTGCTGCTGTTCGCGCACGGCGAGCGGCGCTTCCGGCGGCTGGCGAGCCAGCGGCGCGCCGGACCCGCGGTGGTCGGCCTGTCCTGGCCGCGCATCGTCGTGCCGGCCGACTACGAGGCCCGGTTCACAGCGGCCGAGCGGCGGCTGATCCTGGAACACGAGCGCGCCCACATCGCGCGCCGGGACCCGCGGGACAATTTGGTCATCGCCGCCGTCCAGGCGCTCGGCTGGTGCAACCCGCTCGTGCACCTCGCCGTCCGCTTCGTTCGCCTGGACCAGGAGCTGGCCTGCGACGCCGCGGTGGTCGCCCGCATGCCCGACAGCCGCGGCCTCTATGCACGAACCCTGTTGAAGGCCCACGGCGGCGCCCCGCCTTCGGTGTTCGCCTGCGCCCTGGCGGATGGCGGGCTGCATCCGCTGGAGGTGCGCCTCCGCAACCTCAAGCGGGCGCGGCCCACCGTCGACCAGTATGTGAAGGGGGTGATGCTGGTTGGAGGCCTCGCCATCCTCACCGCCGTGAGCGTCTGGAGCCTGTCGCCGAAGACGATGAGCAGCTCCGAGCCGCTTCCGATCGTCTCGCCCAGCGGCTGAGCCCCCACGCCCGCCGCGCATTAACTCAAGGTTGCATCCCGATCACAACGTCGCCCGCAGTTCGCCGGGCGGGGCAAGAGAGGCTGCGTCATGACGACTACCCTCGCCATGCTCGCGGCGGCGCTCGCCGCTGCGCCGGATCCCGCGCCGCCGGCGCCCTCGGACACCGTCGAGGCGGTGGAGATCACCACCCGCGCCCCTATCGTCGGCGACCTGCAGAAGGGGGCGCTGAACTTCCGCCCCGAGTATTTCACACAGGTGCGGCCGTCGACGGCCATGGACATGATCACTTGGCTGCCAGGCTTCACCTTCGAGGACACCCGCGACATGCGCGGCCTCGGGGGCTCCACCGGCAACGTGCTGATCGACGGCAAGCCGCCCACCAGCAAGACCGACACCCTCACCAGCGTGCTGCGCCGTATCCCCGCCGAACAGGTGGAGCGGGTCGACCTCATCGTCGGCGGCGCGCCCGGCATCGACATGCGCGGCCGCAGCGTCATCGCCAATGTGGTGCTGAAGGTGAAATCCACCCCGCAGCGGATGGTGAGCGTGTCGAACTACCTCGACGGTCACGGCCGCGCCTCCCCCTCCCTGGCGATCAGCACGTCGCAGAAGAAGGAGGGCAAGACGATCGAAGCCTCCCTCGACCTTGGCCGCAACCTGGCGATCTTCCCAGGCTACGGCTACGGCTCGTATGTGCGGCGGGGCGGCGTCGGCGTCCCGTCGTTCGGCGCCGATACGGACCTGCTGATCGGCGGTCCCTTCGCCACCGGAAGCGGCGCCTATGAGGTCCCGTTCGCGTCCGGCCGCCTCCGCCTGAACGGGTCGGCGCGCTACTACGCCAGCCGGCTCAACGAGACCAACCTGCTCCAGCCGGGGCCCGGCCAGTACAGCTATCATGAGGCCAATACCTACCGGCAGGGCGAAGTTGGCCTGCGCTACGAGCGCAGCCTGGGCCGCACCGGGCTCGAGACCCAGATCCTGAACCGCTTCAGCGCCAATACCTTGGATCAGGACCGGCGGCGCCCGCCCCAGCCCACCGTCGCCGCCCAGGACTCCAACTGGCGCGAGCACGTGGGGCGGGTGGTGGCCCGGTTCAAGCGCGACGACAAGCTGACCCTGGAAGCCTCCGCAGAGGGGGCCGTAAACACCTTCGAAAACCACGGCGCCCTCAGCGTGGACGGGACACCTGTCCCCCTGCCCAACGCCGACCTGGACGTGAACGAGCACCGGGGCGAGGTCGGCGCCGGGATGACCTGGAAGCCGAACGGCGAGTTCAACCTCGACACGGCGCTGAAGGCGGAGAGCTCCTCCCTGGCCGCCACGGGCACGGCGGGGGTGCAGCGGAGCTTCACCTATCTGAAGCCCAAGGCGACCTTCACCTGGACCCCTGACAAAGACACGCAGGTGCGGCTGCGGGCCGAGCAGGAGGTGGGCCAGCTCAGCTTCTTCTACTTCATCAGCTACCAGGAGTTCTCGGGCCAGTTCGTGCTTGGCAACACCGCTCTGCGACCGCCACGCACCTGGGTGCTGGAAGCCCAGTTCCAGCGCCGCTTCTGGAACGGCGGCGACCTGCAACTGACCGCCCGCCGCCGGGCGCTCAAAGACGTGGTGGACCCGGCCCTGATGTTCACCCCCAACGGCGTCTACAATGTCATCGGCAACATCGGAGACGGGAACGTCACGGATCTGATCGCCAATATGACCCTGCCGTTGAAGCGGTTCGGCCTGGACCGCGCGATCATCAAAGGGGTCGTGACCCACAGCCGCGCCCGCGTCACCGATCCGGTGACCGGCAGGGAACGCCCCCTGTCGGGCCAGCCTCAGTTCCTGGCGGAGCTGCACTTCACCCAGGACTTTCCGCAGTGGTCGCTGAACTGGGGGATCGACGCCTTCTACCGCGGATCCTCCGCCTTCTACCGCCCCTTCGTGACCGAAGCCCTCGCCCCCTGGCCGCACGTGAATGTCTTCTTAGAGCGTCGGTTCAAGCCCGCCTATACCCTCAGGCTGGAGGTCCAGAACCTGCCCGGCGCGCATACCCGCCAGAGGATCGAGGTCTTCGACGGTATGAGGAACACTTCGCCGCTCAGCTACGTCGACGAGAAGCGGCTGTCGAACGGCCCCTTGCTGTTCGTACGCCTGCGCCGGGCCTTCGAATAGAGCTCCAGGGGGCGCTTCAGCCGTCGGTCTGCCCGGCGAGGCCCTGCATCATCAGGCGATTGACCTCGATCAGGGGCTGGAACTCCTCCTCCCGGCGCATCACCGCGCTGGAATGGCGGCTCACCCACATGCTGAGGGAGATGATGGAGGCCCGCAGCGAATCAGGCAGGGCGTTGCCATCCTTGGAGCAATCGCTCGCAAGGACGCTCCATAGCCGCCGGTTCCAGTCGAGCGCGTCGATCCGCGTATGCAGATCCATCGGATCGGCCGCCGAAGCGTCGATCAGCGCGCGGGTGACTTGGCCAAAAAGGCGGTACTCAAGCTGGCGAGGGTCTTCAGCCTGTGAGGCCGTCCGCTGATAGGCCTGCAGAGACATTCCCTAACCTTTCATCTTCGTAGTCGATAATCTTACGGCAGGCCATCAAGGCCTTGTAATACTCTCGGGCTAGCACGTACTTCGAGATACCGACGCAGTCAGCCAGAACATCCGGATTGCTGATCACGCCCATGAACTCACCGATACGACGGGCGAACTCATCATAGTATCGCGCCGCACTGGCCTCATCCAAGTACATCATCATGACTGGGAAGTAGACACGACGCGCCGGAGAATTGGCGTCCTCCGCCTGCATGATGTCCTTCTCCCGAAGGACCGAGGCCTTGTTCTGCAGCACCAGGACGCCGCGGCGATCCCCGTTCTGCACGACGGCCCCGTTGAGAACGAATTTCTCGCCCGGCTTCAGCGACAATTTCAGCGGCATGATGCTCAAGACTCCGAAGGTCTCAGACACCGGGTTCGGCCTCCTGCCTTACCCCCTGTCTGCTCAATCGAAGCTAAACAGACGTGGTTAACGGGGCCTTGCCGACCACCCCGGCCTCTTAGGGGCGCCTTAACCACAACACGGGTTTGATCGGTTAACCTTCTCGCCCTCATCGGGATTCGCGCCATGGCCCTGAAGCCTGTTCCCGCCGTCAAGTTCGCCGCGCCCATCGGTGCGAGCGCCACCAGCTTGGGGGACAGCGCCTCCGCCACCACCCTCGCCCGGCTCAACCAGGCGATGGAGGAACTGAAAGCTCAGGCGACCGCACCGTTCCTGCATCAGTCGCTGGCCGACATGCGCGCCGACCGCCACAAGGAAGGCGCCGAATGGGCGCTCAAGGCTCTCGACATCGACGAGCGCTGCGGCCTCGGCTGGCACCTTCTGGCGATCTGCCGCGAGAAAGCGGGCGACTATATCAACTCGTTGAAATGCTACGAGAATGCGTTGGAGCTGGAGCCCAACAACGCCGAGATCGCGCTGAATCTGGGCCGCCTCGCCTACCAGATGGGGATGAAACCGGTCGCCGAACAACTGTTCTCCCACTACCTCGTCCACTTCCCCGGCTCCCCCGAAGGGACCAACAATCTCGCCTGCGCCCTGCGCGACCAGATCCGCTTCGACGACGCGATCGAGGTGCTGCAGCCGGTGATCATGGCCCACCCCGACAACCCCATGCTCTGGAACACCCTGGGCACGGTGCTGAACGAACAAGGGGAACTCGATAAGGCGACCATCTTCTTCGACGAGGCGCTGCGGCTGGACCCGGGCTTCGCCAAGGCTCGCTACAATCGCGGCAACAACCGGATGCAGCTCGGCGATCCGCGCGGCGCCGTCGTGGATGTCGACGAGGCCCTGCGACTAACTGTCCTAGAGAGCGAAGTCGCGATGATGCAGCTCTCGCGCTCCACCATGCTGCTCACCGCCGGCGACGTCGGCGAGGGATGGGACGCCTATGAGGTGCGCCTCGATCCGCACTTCGCCGACTGCACCAGCTTCCTGATCGACAAGCCGAAGTGGACCCCGGACACGGACGTGGCCGGCAAGCAGGTGGTGGTCTTCGGCGAACAGGGGCTGGGCGACGAGGTGCTGTTCGCCAACGTCCTGCCCGACCTGATCGAGGAGGTCGGCGCGGATGGCTGTGTCTCCATCATCGTCGAGCCGCGGCTGGTAGGCCTGTTCCAGCGCTCGTTCCCGACCGCCAAGGTGGAGGGCCACCTCACCTACAAGGTCGATCACCGGACGGTGCGCGGCGCCCATCTGGTGGAAACCGCCGAAGTCATCGACCTGTGGGCCCCCATGGGCTCCCTGCTGCGCCGCTATCGGCGGAGCGTCGACGCCTTCCCGGCGCGGGAGCGCTTCCTGGTCCCCGATCCTGCGCGGGTGGCCCACTGGAAGGCCGAACTCGCCGCCCTCGGCGGCGAGCCGACGGTGGGGGTCGTCTGGAAGAGCCTGCTGAACGACAGCGGCCGGGTGCGCTACTTCTCCCCGTTCGAGCAGTGGCGGCCGATCCTCCAGACCCCGGGCATGCGCTTCGTCAATCTGCAGTACGGCGACTGCGCCGCCGAATTGGCCGAGGCCAAGTCCAAGCTCGGGATCGAGATCTGGAACCCGCCCGGTATCGACCTGAAGAACGACCTCGACGAGGTGGCCGCCCTCTCCGTCGCCCTGGACCTCGTGATCGGCCCGGCCAATGCGGCGACCAATATCGCCGCCGCCTGCGGCGCGCCGGTGTGGTTCATCTCGGTCCCTGCCGCCTGGCCGCGCCTCGGGGAAGACCACTATCCCTGGTACCCTCAGGCCCGCTGCTTCCAGCCCGCGCGCTACAACAATTGGGGGCCAGTGATGACTGAAATCGCGGGGGCGCTCGGCGCCCACAGCTTCTAGACCGGCGGCCGAGCTCGGCCGGAACGGAAGATAGTCGGTGGAGTTGTTTTCCTGTCGGGGACTGGCCCGACGGAGGAGACCCCGATGGCGCCCGACCTTGACCAGCCCGATACGGACTTTGAAGAGCAGGATCTGGCCGAAGCGTTCGACGAAGACGCCACCGCTGGCGACGATCGTCTGCGCGAGCGGCCAACCTTCGACGAACTGCCCGACGTCTATGATGCGACCACCGCCGTGGGGGACGCGGACGACGACGACGCCCTGATCGGCGAGGACATGGATGACGATGAGATCATCGCCGCCGAACGCGACGCCGACGAAGCCGATTTCGAGGATGACGATCTGCGCACGCGAGACGGCGAGCATCTGCGACTCTCCGGCGTCGATGACGACGAAGAGACGTCCGAAAACGAGGTGGAACTACGCTTCGTCGGCGATCTTGAAGGGGTCGACAGCGATCGCCTGGCGACCCGCGATCTAGAGTCCGACGAACTGTCCGATGAAGATCTCGAAGATCTTGACTACAAAGAGCGCGCTCCAAAGCAGGCGCTGACCGCCGAACAGATCAATCCTCACCAGGAGGACCTGCTGGACGAAGGCATCGAAGAGACCTTCCCCGCCAGCGATCCGGTCTCGGTCAAACGCGTCAAATAGCCGAACCAGCGCCCCGCAAACGAAACGGCGCCCTGGAAACCAGGGCGCCGTCTTCAGTTGAGCCGCCTCAGGCGCGGGCGACGTCCGTCACCTTGTAGGTCAGGAATCGGCCGTCCTCGTCGGTGACGCTGACATATTCCCCCACCGCGAACCGGTGTTCGCCGAGGCGGTAGAGCGGCTGGTCATCGGTGTCAGTGGTGTCGTCGTAGTCAAAAAACCAGCGTTCGCCGCGGCGGGACAACCGCCCCTCCTGCGCATCCTCGTCCGGCGCGAAGCGGCGCACAGTGCAGGCGGCCTTCTCGGTCTTGAAGGCGCCCTCGTCGAGATGACCGTCGACCGTCAGCGGCGCCACCAGGGTATAGCCACGGTGATCGTCGCCATCGGCGAATTCGGTGCCCGGATTGCGGGCCAGGCGCAGCACGATGCGGCTCAGCGACATGGAAACTCCTTCAGTGAGATAGGAACAAGGAGGGGCCGTTCTCCGCCTGCATGAGATGGCGGGTGGTGCCCCCGAAGATGAACTGTTGGAACCGCGGGTGACCGAAGGCGCCAGCTACCAGCACCTGGGCCCCCACCTCCTTGACCGCGCTCAAAAGCAGCGGCCCGGGCTCCCCGCCGCCGGACACGGTATGCAGGCGGGCGCGCACGCCACGCTGAAGGAAATAGTCCACCAGCCGCTGGGGCTCGAACTGTCGGGGCGTCGCCGCCGGAGCGGCCAGCACCACCGCTTCGCCGCCAAGCTGCAACCAAGGCGTGATACAGCGCGCGGCCCGCGTCGCCTCCTTGCCGCCGTCCCAGGCGACGGCCACGCTGCCGCCGGGCTGCATGGGCGCGCCCCGCGCCACCAGGATCGGCCGCCGTTCCTCCATCAGGACCTGTTGGAAGGCTTCGACCAGGGGGCCCCGCCCTCGGGCCGGATCCGGCCCGAACACCACCACGTCGGCGAGGCGGGCCTCCATGCACAGGGATGACCACACCGGCGAATCGAGGGTGGCGAAGCTGTTGGGGGAGCGGTCGTAGGGGGCGAAGGTGGTGCGGGCGATCCGTTCCCCCTCCGCGGCGGCCTCCCGCAGGCTCTCCAGGGCGGCCATCGGCGCGCCCCCCATGAACCCCTCCCCCATCCAGGGGGTGAGGTCGGCGGCGTCAGCCGGCGCATAGACGGCGGCGGTCTGCGCCCCAAAGGGCCGGGCCAGGGCCTCGGCGGCGGTCAGCACATGCTGATCTGCAACGGCCCCGCCCGCCAGCGGCGCAAGGATACGAACCCAGCTCATCGTCTCCACCCTGTCATTGGTCCGAACGGACGATTGATCTTCCGCCCGGATCGGGCAAGTTCCAAGCCCCTGCCCGAAAGGAACGAACTGGTGGCGAAAGGGCTGCGTTCAAAGGCGACGCCGGCGCCCCGCGCCTGGCAGCGTATGCTGTCGGGCCGGCGCCTCGACCTGCTCGATCCCTCGCCGCTGGATATAGAGATCGAGGACGTGGCCCACGGCCTCGCCCGCGTCGCCCGCTGGAACGGACAGACCTACGGGGATCATCCCTTTTCCGTGGCCCAGCACAGCCTCGTGGTGGACGACGCGGTCGCCCACCTGCGCCCTGGGCTGGAGCCGCGCTGGCGCCTGGCCGCCGTGCTGCACGACGCGCCCGAGTATGTGATCGGCGATATGATCTCCCCTTTCAAGACGGTGCTGGGCGGCGACTACAAGGCGGTGGAGGCCCGGCTGGAGGCAGCCATCCACCTGCGCTTCGGCCTGCCCCCGCATCTGCCGGACGAGATCAAGTCCCTGATCAAGCAGGCCGACCGCATCTCGGCCTTCTATGAGGCGGTGCAACTCGCCGGCTTCGCCCCGGAAGAAGCGACGCGCCTATTCGGCAAGCCGCCGCCGGGCACGGCGGTGCAGCTATCGCCCCTGCCCACCGCCGAGGCCCAGTCGCGCTATCTGCAGAGGTTTGAACTGCTGGCCGAGGCCGCCGGCCTTTCAGGCTCCACCGCGGCCTTCAGCACCGAATAATGCCCATGCCCCTCGTCATTGGGCTTTCGGCGGTGGTCATGGCCATCCGCGACGGCCAGGCCGTGGCGCTGACCGTGCGCCCCACCGACCGCCGCACCCACCAGGCCTCCACCCTGGCCGGCCTTCCATCGGGCCCCTTCGACCCGGCCGGCCAACGCACCTTCGAGCTCGCCCTGCGCGCCTTCGTGACCGAGCAGACCGGCTTCGAGATCGGCTATGTGGAGCAACTCTATACTTTCGGCGACGAGGGCCGCGACGCGCCGCTCGCCGACCTCGGCGAGGCGCAGGCCTCGATGAGCGCCCGCATCGTGTCGGTCTGCTACCTCGCCCTGACCCCGGAGGCGGTGGACACCCCTGCCCTGCCCGCCGACTGGTCCCCCTGGAGCCGCTTCTTCCCCTGGGAGGACTGGCGGCCCGGACGCCCGCCGGTGATCGACGAGGTGATCGGCCCCGCCCTGCGCGCCTGGGCCGCCAATCGCCCCGAACTTGCAGGCGAGCGGCTAGCCCGCGCCCGGCTGTTGTTCGCCCTCGACGGCGCCCCCTGGAACGAGGAACGGGTGCTGGAGCGTTATGAGCTGCTGTACGAGGCCGGGCTCGCGGCCGAGGCCGCCCGCGACCGGGACCGCGCCAAGGGCCGCGACGCCCCCGAGCCTGCGGCCTTCCACCGGGCCCTCGGCGACCCCATGGTCTCCGACCACCGGCGCATCCTGGCGACCGGCCTAGGACGGCTGCGGGGCAAGCTGAAATACCGGCCGGTGGTGTTCGAGCTGATGCCCGCGGCCTTCACCCTGTCGGCCCTGCAGCGGACGGTGGAAGCGATCACCGGCGTGCCGCTGCATAAGCAGAACTTCCGCCGCAACGTGGAGCGCGCCGGGCTGGTGGAGGGCCTCGGCCGCTTCGACGTGGAAACGGGCGGCCGGCCCGCCGAGCTGTTCCGCTTCCGCCGCGAGGTGCTGGCCGCCGCGCCGGCCCTGGGGCTGTCGCTACCCGCCCTGCGCGAAGGGTAGGGTTCCGAGGCGCTCCAACTGCCCGCGCCACCAGTGGGCCGCCTGCCGATGAAACAAGAGCAGCTCCATGCCGTGCCGCGCGGCGTGGGGCTGGGGCACGGTTTCCCAGCCGCGGTGACAGACATTCACCCGGGTCTCATCGCCCACAGGTTCGAACGTCACCTCGACCTCAGTGGCCATCTCCGGACCGAAGGTCGCCTGACGCCAGCCGAACACCAGCCGGCGGCCGGGCTCCCACACGCTGATCCGGCCGATCTCGAACACCCGGCCGTTCGCCAGGGTTGCAGTCAGCCGGCCGCCCTCCCACGGCTCGAACGCCAAGACGCCATCGCCGCGGGGCGTGATCTGGAAGGTGGGGTCGGGGCGCCACCACATCGCGATATCGCGGGTGAAAACCTCGAAGGCGCGCGCCGGAGTCGCCCTGACCCGCAACGCCACCGTCACGCTGGCGCTCATTGATCGTCCTGCTCGATGTGGAGCTTGAAGGCCGCCAATTGAGACGCCCACAACCGCTCGGTCTCCTCCAGCCAGCGCAGCAGATCCATCATCGGCTTCGGCCGCAGGGCATACACCCGGACCCGCGCGTCGAACGCCGGATGCGACTCCTCGACAAGGCCGCTGGCGCGCAGGGTCTTGAGATGCCGGCTCATGGCGGGCGGCGTGAGGCCAAGGGCTTTGGCCAACTCCCCCGCCGGCCGTGGACGCTCGCGCAACAGCTCGATCACTTCGCGACGATGCGGATCGGCCAGCGCCGACAGGGTGGCGTCGAGCGCCGTCTTGCTCACGGCTCGATCCAGCCCTCGATCTTCAGGCCGGACGCCTTCTCGGCGTCTTCTCGGCTGACGTAGCGCACGGTCTTGCTGAAGGACCAGGCGTGGCCCTCGGGATCGACCGCGCCATAGACGCGGGCGCCGTAGAACTCATCGGCCGGCTCCCTCAAGATCGCGGCGCCGGCCGCCTTGGCGCGGGCGCAGTGGGCGTCGATGTCCTCGTCAAGCTCCACTCGGACGGTCTGGGTGTTCTTGCCGCCGACCGAGGCCGGGCTCCGGGTGGTGTCGGACCACTCGGAGCCAATCATGATGAGGCCGCCGCCGAAGGCCATCTCCGAGTGGGCGAGGTTCCCCGCCTCGTCGGTGATCAGCATGATCCGCTCGAAACCGAAGGCCTTCTCCAGCCAGTCGAGGGCGGCCATCGGGTCGCGATAAAAGACCGCGGGAATGAAGACCTGACGATACGGCGCTTCGGACATGGCGACACTCAAGTTTCGAATTACGGCAATATTTAACCCATATCGAAACTATCCGGTCAACACTCTTTGCGGGGGCGCCTCTTCGCCGGACTAGTCCGTCAGCAGCGGCCGCTCTTCGTCTTCGCGGATGGGCGCGTCGTCGTCAGGGGTCTTAGCCGTGGCGAAACGGCTGAGCTTGGGCGTCAGCCACAGTTCGAAGTTGTCGACGATCTCATAGACCACCGGCACCAGCACCAGCGACAGGGCCGTCGAGCTGATCAGCCCACCGATCACCGCCACCGCCATCGGCTGGCTGAACTCCGAGCCGCGGCCGAGGCCGAGCGCGGTGGGGGCCATGCCCGCGGCCATGGCCACGGTGGTCATAACGATGGGCCGGGACCGCTCCCGGCAGGCGCTGATCAACGCTTGGCGTTGGGTGGCGCCGTTGCGCTCCTCGGTGATAGCGAATTCCACCAGCAGGATGGAATTCTTCGAAGCTAGGCCCAGCAGCATCAAAAGGCCGATCAGCACCGGCAGGTCTAGCTGCATGCCCATGAGATGGATCGCCGCGAACGCCCCGAAAGTGGACAGCGGCAGCGCCGACAGGATGGTCACCGGCTTGAAGAAGCTGCCGAACAGCAGGACCAGCACCCCGTAGATCAAGCCGATCCCCGCCGCCATGGCGATCATGAAGTTGGTCATCAGCTCGGCCACGTCCTCGGCCTCGCCAACCTGGGCTTCGTGCACGCCTGCGGGCAGCTTCTTGAGGATTGGCAGCTTGTCGATGGCCGCCTTGGCTTCACCGAAGCTGACGCCGAGGGTCCGGTCGGCGAGCACCGACACCCGTCGCTCCCGCTGATAGCGCACGATCTTGCCGGGTCCCGCCTGGAACGACAGATCGGCCACGGTGGATAGCGGCGTGGTCTTGCCACTGAGGGTCGGCACATGCAGGGCGCCGATGGCGGCCACGTCCTGGCGCGCCTCTTCGGGCAGCCGCACCCGGATGGGAATGCGCCGCTTGCCCTCGGAGTATTTGGCCGAACCGGCGTCGATCTCGCCGATGGTGGCGACGCGGGTCACCGCCGCGATGGCCTGGGACGTGACACCGAGGCGAGAGGCTTCCTCCGGTTTCGGTCGGATCACCAGTTCGGGGGATGGCGGTGGCGGCGCGGTGCGGACGTCGGTGACCTCCTTCACGCCCCGCATCTGCTTTTGCAGTTCGAGTTGAGCGCGCTCCAGGGCCGGGCCGTCTTCGCTCGCCAGCACCGTCTCCATGGCGCTGGTGCCCCAGCCCGCCAGGGTGGTCACGCGCACGTCCGGAATGTCCCGCAGGCGCGGCCGAACCATGGAGCGGAATTCGTCCGTGGTCATCGACCGCTTGGACTTGAGCAGCACGGTGATGGTGCCGTCGCGCAAGTCGCCGTTGGTGACGTTGAAGCCGTCGCTGCCGCCGGAGCCGACCTGGGCGAACACCCGATCCACGTCCTTGTAGGACAGCATCAGGGCGGTCGTGCGCTGCACCGCCCGCTCCATGTCGGCGCGGGTGGCGCCGGGCGGCCCCTCGACGTTCAGGTAGAAATAACCCGGGTTGGCGGTCGGCTGGAACCCGCTCGGCAGAGTCGAGGCGAGGAAGATGGAGAAGGCGAACAGCGCGCCGCCCGCCGCCGTCGACAGCCACTTGTGATCGAGCGCCCAGTCGAGCGCCTTGCGATAGGGCCCGTCGAAGGGCTTCCGCGGCTTAGGCTCCGTCGACGGCTTGAGGAAGTAGGCCGACATCAGCGGGGTCAACAAGCGGGCGACCAGCAGGGAGAAGATCACCGCCACGGCCACCGTCAGGCCGAACTCCTTGAAGAACTGACCGACGATGCCGGCCATGAACGAGACAGGCGTGAACACCACCACGATGGTCGCCGTCGTCGCCACCACCGCAAGGCCGATGGAATCGGCCCCTACCAGCGAGGCGCGGTAGGGAGTGGCGCCCCGTTCGATCCGCTTCTCGATATTCTCGATTTCGACGATGGCGTCGTCGACCAGGATGCCGATCACCAGGGTCAGGGCGAGCAGGCTGAGGGTGTTCAGGCTGAAGCCCATGACCGCGATCGGCCCGAAGGTGGGGATCAGCGACAGGGGCATGGCCGCCGCGGCGATCAGAGTGGCCCGCCAGTTTCTTAGGAACAGCAGCACCACCAGGGCCGCCAGCACCATGCCTTCCAACAGCACGTGCACGGTGTTCTCGTAGGTCTCCCGCGTCTCCTCGACGGTGGAGATGACCTCGGTGAAGGTGACCCCTGGGTTGGCCTTGGTCAGTTCGTCGATGGCCTTCAGCACCACCTTCTCGGTGGAGACGTCGCTGGCCTCCTTGGTCTTGTTGACCTGGAAGGCCACGGCGGGCCGGCCGCTGAGCAGGGCGAAGCTGCGGGATTCGCCGGCCCCGTCGCCCACCTCGGCCACTTCGGACAGCTTCACATAGCGGCCGTTGACCGGGATGGTGAGGTTGCGGATCTCGTCGACCGTGGGGGCCGAGCCCAGCACCCGCACATTCTGTTCCTGCCCGCCGACGCCAGCGCGCCCGCCCGGCTCGTCGGTGTTGAATTGGCGCAGGGCGTCGTTGATCTGCGGCGCGGTCACGCCCAGGGCCAGCATCTGCTGCGGCCGCAGCACCACATTGATCTCGCGGCTCACCCCGCCAAGGCGGGCGACCTGGGCTACCCCCTTCTGGGCCTGGATGGCGCGCGACACCGTGTCGTCCACGAACCACGACAGGTCCGCATCGCTCATGGACGCGGAGGACACGGCGAAGGTCAGGATGGGCGCGGAATCGATGTCGATCCGGGTTACGCTGGGCGGATCGATTCCCGCCGGCAGGTTGACCCGCACCCGCTCGACGGCGGTGCGCACCTCGTCGATCGACTTCTGCATGTCGGTGCCGAGGTTGAATTCGATCTGCGTGGTCGAAGCGCCCAGCACCACCTGGGAATTGATGTTCTTGACGTTGGCGATCCCGGCGATGGCGTTCTCCACCGGCCGGGTGATCTGGTTCTCCATCTCCGAGGGCGCGGCGCCCTGCTGGCTGACGCTCACCACCACCATGGGCAGGGAGATGTCGGGGAGTTGCTTGATCGGCAGGGAGGCATAGGCGATCAGCCCCGCCAGGGTCAGGGCGAGGAACAGCAGGACGACCGGCAACGGGTTGCGGATCGACCAGGCTGAAACGCGGAAACTCATCTCGCGGCCGCCGGCTGGGCCGCAGGGGCCGCAGCCCCCACCCGCACCTTGTCGCCGTTGAGCACGAAGGCGGCGCCGCCGAGGGCGAGGCGGGAGCCCGCCGGCGGGCCTTCCACCAATTCGACATAGCCGCCGCTGCGCTGGCCGGTGCGGACCGTCACCTGCCGCACCCGGTTGTCAGGCTGCACCACCATCACCGAGGCGCCGTCGGCGGTGTAGCGCACGGCCCCTTCAGGCGCGACCAGCACGGGCGTGCCCGCCCCGCCGAAGCTGACCCGGCCAAAGCCGCCGGGCCTCAAGTCCGGCCGCACCGGCAGAGCCACGCGGACGCGGCCAAGCTTGGTCTGGGGGTCGACCCTCGGGCTGATCAGGCGAATGGTCCCGTGCACCGTGGCGCCGCTGGGGATGGTCACGTCCGCGCCCTGGCCGATCTTGAGGCGCGCGAGGTCGGTCTCCGGCACCTCGGCGTCGAGTTCGACGAGGCCGTCGCGGGCGATCCGGAACAGGGTGGTTCCCGGCGCGGAGGTGTCCCCCGGTCGTGCGGTGCGTTCCAGCACCCGGCCGGCGACGGGGGCGCGGATGGTCATGCGCGACTGGCGGGTGCGCAGGTCTTGCAGGCCCGCCTTGGCGACCTCCACCGCGGCCCTCGCGGACTTGGCGGAGAAGCGGCGCTCGGCGATGGCCTCGTTGGAAAGCACGCCCTTGTTGTCGAGCCCCTGCACACGGGCGGCGTCGGCCTCCGCCCGTTCGGCGGTGGCCTCCTGCTGCGCGACGGTGGCGACCTGCTGGTCGATCTGGGCCTTGAGCAGGGTGTCGTCCAGTTGGGCGAGCGGCTGGCCGCGGGCGACCCAGGCCCCCTCCTCCACCAGCACCTGGGCGATGCGATAGCCGGAGAGTTCAGGGGAGACGCCGGCCTCCTCGCGGGAGATCAGCACGCCCGAGGCGGACAGGGCGTTCGTCAGGGGGCGCTGCTCTACGGCCGCTACGGTGACCACAGGGTCCGGCTCGGCCTTCTTGGGCTCCTCGGCCTTGCCACAGGCGGACAGCAGCACAATCGCGACGGCCAACGCGGGATAGAGCGCGCCATGAATATGCCCAAACATAGCCGCCGTGGTCCCTCTGCCCCTCGCGCAGGTAATGCGCCGGGCCGATTCCGCAAGGAGCTGAGCCGTAGGCTCAGATAATCGGGGGCGCGCCGGACGGCAGCGGATCGCTGGCGTCGCGGACGAAGGCGGCGATATCACGCCAGACCACCGGTCCTTGCAAGTCCCGGGTCAGCAGATGCCAGCCGTTGGCGTAGTAGGCCGAGCGGTCGGTGCGCTTCAGCCCCTTGGCGGCGTGCAGGGCCGCCTCCTTGGGAATGATCTGGTCCTTAGCGCCGTACAGGAACAGCACCGGCGCCTTCACCTCCCCCAGCCCCTCGTCAGCCCGCTGCATCAGGCCGACGAGGCCATAGACGGCGTCCACCCGGGTTTCGAAGATCATGTTCCGGTCCCGCCCCATGGCCCGGAGGACCTCGATGTTGTCGGAGGCCTGGATGCGTTTGGTCAACCAGTCCGGCGGGGTCAGCCGCCAGCTCGGCGCCACGTGGGCCGAGATCCACAGGGCGAGCCGGTTGGGCAGGGACTGCCGCGACCACCCCCACACCGCGGGCGCGGCCAACACCACCCGGTCGGCGGCGGGGGGGCGATCCGACGCGAAGGCGGCGATGGCCACGGCGCCGCCCATGCTGTGGCCCAGCACGGTGACGGTGGCCTTGGGGTGGCGGGCCCTTACGAGGGCGACGACGGTGCGCAGATCCTCGATCATCAGCCCCGTCCCGCCCCAGAGGCCGCGGGCGGGCGCCCGGCCGAAGCCCCGCTGGTCGTAGGCGTAGGTGGCGATCCCCTGCTCGGCCCACCACGGCGCACTGTATGCAAACGCGTTGGCGTAGTCGTTCATACCGTGCAGGGCGACGATCACCCCCCAGGGCTCGGCCTTCGGCAGCCAGACATCCATCGGCAGCCGGGTTCCGTCGGCGGCGACGAAGGCGTTGGGTTCCAGGGAAGGACCCGCGAAGCCCAACGGCGGTATGCCCGCCCGCTGGACCGTAGGCGCGCAGGCGGCCAGGGCCGGCAGGCCTGCGAGCAGAACGCGTCGCGACAAACTCATACGGCCAGCATCTCAGTAGTCCGCGCCCGAAGGTAGGGGACAACTTCGTCCTCGAACCAGCCGTTTCGCCGCAGCCAGGCGGTGTTGCGCCACGAGGGATGCGGCAGGGCGAGCTGGGCGGGCAAGTAGTCGCGCCACGCCGCCACGGTCTCGGTCATGGTGGGTCTGGCACGGGCGCCGAGGGCCCAGAGCTGGGCGTGCCAGCCGACCAGCAGGGTCAGCTCCACCTTGGGCAGGGCGGCGATGAGCGACGAGCGCCACAGGCGGGCGCACCGGGGCGGCGGCGGATAGTCGCCCCCCTTGGGATTGGTGCCGGGAAAGCAGAAGGCCATCGCCGCGACGCCGATGGCCGGATGGCCGTAGAAGGTCTCGCGATCCACCCCCAGCCAGTCCCGCAGCCGGTCGCCGGAGGCGTCGTCGAAGGGCAGGCCGCTCTCATGCACCTTCCGCCCCGGCGCCTGACCGCAGATCAGCAGCCGGGTGTCGGCTGTCACCCGCACCACCGGCCGCGGCTCGTGCGTCAGTTCGGGCGCGCAGGCGCGGCAGGCGCGGATGTCGGTCAGTAGGGCGTCGAGGGTCACATGGGCCATATGGTCATGGGAGGCGCAGGCGATAGACCCCCTTGAACGCATTCGGGTCGGCAGGTTTCCCATGCCGCAGGATCACCAGCCGCCCGTCGCGGGCGAGGCCGACCGCGGTGGATTTCACCTGAGGCAGCACCCGGCGCCAGCCTTCGGCGTCCAGCGACTGCGCCACCTGCGACGGGTCGATGCTCTTGCCCGCCGGCAAGGGCTCCAGCAGGGCGAAGATGGCGGTTTCAATGGGAGAGGTCATGAGGCGCTCGACAGCGGATAGGGGCCGGACGGGTGGGTTCACCCGCCGGTCAGCTCCTTCACCAGTTCAGGCTTGTTGTACACCTTGCCCAACGCTTCCGTGACGATGGCGGTGGACACCACCACCGAGCGGTTCAGCGCAGGATCGTAGGCGAACGATCCACCGAGGGAGTGGATGTTGCCGTCGAACAGGGCGCCGATCACCTCGCCCTTGGCGTTGACCAGAGGCGAGCCGGAGTTGCCCCCTACCACGTCGTTGGTGGTGGAGATGTCGAACACCGTATCCGGGTTGAGCCGGCCCTGCGCCGCCGTCCAGGCCGGGGCGAGCTTAAACGGCTCCTGGCCGGTCGCGCGCTGATAGAGGCCGCGGACATACGTAAAGGGGAGAACCACGCTGTCGCGATAGGTCCATCCCGCCACCGTCCCGTAGGACAGGCGCAGGGAGAAGGTGGCGTCCGGGTAGACGCTGGTCCCGTAGATGGCGAAGCGGGCCTTGGCGATGCGCTCGGCAGCCCGGTCGGTCGGCCCGGTGACGCGCGCCTCATAGGCCTTGCGGATCTCCCGCGCCTGAGGGTCGGCGGCGAGGGCGAAGCGGATCATCGGGTCGTCGGAGGCCTTGATGGCCGCGAGCCCCCCGTCCCACAGCTTCTTGCGCAGGGCCGGATCCCCAAGCTTCGAGGCGGACAGCCGCTCGCCTAGGGCTTCGGGCGAATCCTTGCCGAGCAGGGTGCGCACCTCGGGCGCGTCGGCGGTCAGATATTCCCGCGCCTTCGAGAGCCAGAAGGAAAGCTGCAGCGCCTCCAGCGGCCGCTCGACCGGCCGGGGGTCGAGGAGATTCTTCTCCAGCAGAGCGAGGCGGGAGTCAGAATACTCCGACAGACGGTCGGCGGCGGGCTTGGCCCGCTCCTCGGCCGCGCGCACCAGGGCGCGGGCGTAACCGTAGAGATCGGAGCCGAACCCGGCGCGGCTCTCCAGCATCAGGTAGCGATCGGCGAGCGCCGCACGCTCGCGCTGGGCCTTGGCGATCTCGCCCCACGGATCGCCGATCTCGGCGGCCAGCTTGGGATCGGCCGCGACCTTGGCCTTCAGCTCCGCCTCGGCCTTGCGCTTGGCGTCCATCAGGGCCGGGTCGGCGAGGGCCTGCAACTGGCCGCGCCAGGACTTGAAGCTGTTCTCCACTCCGAACAGGGCGTCGGTGACGATGCGCTGCCGCTCCGGGCTCTCCTCGCCGAATCGGATGTAGCGGCCGCGCAGCTCGGAGAACTGCAGCAGGGAAGTCGGCAGGGCGAAGTCGCGCAGCGCCTCGAGTTGGGCCACCGTCTGCGACCGCTGGGTCGAGCCCGGGTTGCCGGCCACGAACACCGGCTCCCCGGCCTTGGGCGCATTGGGGTTCCAGGTCAGGTGCGCCGGGGTCGCCACCGGCTTGCCGCCTTCGTAGAGACGAACGAAGGAGAAATCGACGGCGTAGCGGGGGAAGTTGAAATTGTCCGGATCGCCGCCAAAGAAGGCCGTGGCGATCTCCGGCGCGAACACCAGACGCACGTCGGCGTACTTGCGGTAGCTGTACAGCTTGAACTGGCCGCCCTGGTAGAAGCTGATCACCTGACAGCGCTGGGTCTGCTCCTTGCCGGCGCAGGCTTCCTTTTCGATGGCCGCGGCCTCAGCGTCGCGGGCGCGCACGAAATCCCCGCCGGTCTTGCCCGCCGTCGCCTGACCGATTCGCGCCGTAACGTCGGAGATGGAGGTCAGGATCTCGGCTTGCATGCCGGGGCAGCGACGTTCCGGCGCGGCGGCGGTGACGCCATAGCCCAGGGTCACATAGTCCATCTTCGGCGAGGACAGGGCCTGCACGCAGTCGACCACGCAGTGGTGGTTGGTGAGCACCAGCCCCTTGGGCGAGACCACCGAGGACGAACACCCAGAACTCAGCCGCGCGGCCGAGGCCTGCACCCGGTCAAGCCAGGCCTGATCGATGTCGACCCCGTACTTGGCCTTCACCGTAACGGAGGGGAAGTTGTCGAAAGTCCACATCCCCTCGTCCGCAAGGGCTGCGGCCGGAAGCGCGCTGGCCGCCAGGGCGATGACGAGGAGGGATCTGAGGCGGACCATGAGGCTCTCTCACCGGATCGGAAAGAGAGCCTGATTATTCAAAAGGGGTGGTGCGGTCGAGAAGAGTCGAACTTCCACGGGTGTTACCCCACAGGCACCTCAAGCCTGCGCGTCTACCATTCCGCCACGACCGCTCGCTTTGGAGGGGCGCATGTAGCAACCCTCGGCGGGAATGTGAAGCACGTAGCGAAGGGAAGTCAGCCTGCGCCGGCCATATAGTCGTAAACGTTGGCCGGACCGGTGACGGTGATGGCGATCTTGTCTTCGTTGATGGTGATTTCGCCGCGGGCGACCGGGTGATTGTTGGCGAGAATCCACACTTCGTCGCGTTCGCCCGCGTCGAGGGGAATCACCGCGCCGCGGCCCATGCGCAGGAGCTGCTGCATCGGCAGCACGCTGCGGCCGAGCACCACAGAGATTTCTACCTGGACCGAACTGACCTGATTCACGCCTGCCCCGTACGCTTGCCGTCCCGCCCCCGCTTGCGTGCGGGGACCAGCGAACCCCACATTGGGCCGACATGCTTGCTCCGGAGTTAAGTTCCTCGCTGCTGATTCGCGCCGACGGCCCCCCCGCCGGCTGGGCGGTCTCGCGCGGGCAGGTCGCCTATCCCGACGCCGTCGCCGCCATGGAGGCGCGGGTCGCCGACATCGTCGCCGGCCGGGCGGGCGAACTGGTGTGGCTGCTGGAGCATCCGCCCCTCTACACCGCCGGGGTCTCGGCCAAGGCGGAAGAGTTGCTCGACGCCGAGCGGTTCCCCGTGTTCGAGGTCGGCCGCGGAGGCAAGCACACCTACCACGGCCCCGGCCAGCGGGTGGCCTATGTGATGCTGGACCTGCGGGCGCGGGGGCGGGACGTGCACGCCTTCGTCCGCGGGCTGGAGGACTGGATCATCGGGGCCCTGGGCGCCTTCAACGTGAAGGGGGAAATCCGCAAGGGCCGGGTCGGGGTGTGGGTGGAGCGGCGCACGCCGGGCCTGCCTCCGCGGGAAGACAAGATCGCCGCGATCGGCGTGAAGCTGCGCCAGTGGGTGTCATTCCATGGGGTCAGCCTGAACGTGGAGCCGGACCTATCCCACTTCAGCGGCATCGTGCCGTGCGGCATCACCGGCCACGGCGTCACCAGCCTGATCGACCTGGGGCTGCCGGTGGACATGGACAGCGTCGACGAGGCCCTGCGGGCAAGTTTCGTGGAGGTATTCGGGCCTGTCGCGTCGGTGGAACCGCCGATTTAGATCTCGACGGGCTGCGGCGGGCGCGCCGGATTGGGGCCGAATCGATTGGCTCCCTGCTCTCCCCCGAGGACGCCAAGCTCCACCGCGGCCCACACCAGCACCAGCATGCCGATGACGCCGGCAAGGCCCCGCGGCGATGGCCATGCGGCGCTGAAGCCGATCAGGATCAATGCGGCCCACCAGCCCGACCGGCCGCGGTCATGCAGTCGCTTGGACAGCACGCAGGCGCTGCAGAACACCAGCACCGGATATACGAACCATCCCGTCAGCCAATGCAGCACCACCCCCGCCGCCGCATCATAGACCGCCACCACGGCGACCAGCACCGCTGCGGCGATCAGGAACGGCGTGCGGGCGAGCCGCCCGGTCGACGAGAAGAAGAGCTGGATCCAATGGATCTGGCCGCCTTGCATGGGGTCCCTCCGCGAGCGCGGAACCTAGACCGGATTGGCGGCCAGGGGAAAGCGGTCGTGCAGGAACACCACCCGCCGCCGTTCCCGGCCGGCTCGGACGCTGGCGACGGTCTCGGCATGCACCGGGTCGCCCTGGGCTCCTTCGACGTAGTGGGTTTCCTCGATATGCCTGAGCAGCATGTTGGCCGCCCACTTATGGCCGGTGAACAGCATGTCGGCCGCCGGCCCGATCACGGGCGCGGTGCTCATCAGTGAATCGGCCAGCAGCAACCCGGCCATGCTGGCCAGGGTCGGCAGGGACGCCCGCGCCCGAACGCCCTGCATCAGGATGAACCCGCCGGCGGCGAGGCTGTAGACCTGACCGGCGCCGGGAATCCAGGCCAGCACCCCGTCCAGGCCGATGCCGACCGGACCGACACCGATCACCCTGTCGGATATCTTACGCGCCCGTTCGACGCTCAGGCGGATGTTGTGCAGGTCGATATGCGACTTCGCCAGCATGCCGATCTCCTCCCCGCGCCCGTCACCTGAGGGCGCATCAGGAAGGAATATCTAGTGTGGGCGGGCCGGTTTCCCAGCGGGACCGATGGACGCTCTTCGACCCGCGGCGGCCAGCTTCGGCTGGCGCGACGGCTTCGGTGGGGCGGCCACGATCTCCTCGGCTGAGGCTGCCGACGCCGCCTCGACGGGGATTTCTGGAGCGGCCTCGACGGCGGTCTCCGCGGCCTCGACGCTGTCGGTGACGGCGCTGGCGGCTTCCATCGGCGTCTCGGCGGCCTGCTCCACAGTGTCAATTGCGGCTTCCGCGACCTGGCCGGCGGCTTCCACTATGTCGTCGCCAGAGGCGGCCAGGATGTCGGCCGCAGCCGTCCAGGCTCCGATGGCGGCCTCCACCACCTCGCTCGTCGCCTCGGCCACCGCAGGCGCGGCTTGCGGAAGCGCGAAGGCTTCGGTCACGGGCGCGAAGGACCGCTCTTCGATGTGCATCCACCGCGCCCACCACCAGTAAGCCAGTCCCGCGCCGGCAGTAGCAACGAAGGTCGGCCACAGGGGGGAGGCCATCCCCACGCTGAGGTTCAAAATCCGATCGTGGCGGGTGTCGGAGGTTTCGTCCTGCGTCAACATGGCTAGGGTCTCCTGGTGCGAGGGAGCGCGCACATTGTGCAACGCAACATACTCCCCGAGGTTTCGCCACGCACGCGAATTGCGCCCAGGTTCGCCCTCAAAGCCGCTCGATGCGCGCCTCGCCGCCAGTATCGCCCAAGGAAGCGACGACCCAGTGACAGACCGCCCCCGCCGTCTCCGAGAGGTCCGCCGCCCCAATCATCACCATCACGCTGCCGTTCAGCCGTGTCGGGTCGTCCAGGGTGCGCAGCCGCGCCTGCACCACCAGGGTGGGCGGCGGCCCCATGGCTTCAAGTCCTCGCAGGAAACCGTCGAGCGTTTCCAGGTCCTTCAGCGGCAGCCAGACCGCCGCCACCGGCTCCCCGCCCCGGCGAAACAGGGCGGCGAGGCCCGACAGCAGGCGGCGATACTCGTCCCCCCGCTCGAAAGGCGGATCGATCAACACCAGCCGGCGCCGGTCCGCCGGGAAGGGCTCCGCCAGCACCTCATAGCCGTCTCGCGCCAGGGCCTGACCCTTCTTGCCGGTGTCCCGCACCAGTCGCGCCAGCCGGGCATGGTCATCGGGGCGCAGTTCGCAGCCGACGAACTGGTCGGCCTTGCGCATCACGCCTAGAGCGAGAGCCGGCGATCCCGGATAGAATCGCACGCCGCCTCCCGGATTGGCCGCCCGCACCGCCGCCTTCAGGGCGTCGAAGGCCGCCGGCGCGGCGGGATCGGCCATCAGCCGCTGGATCGCCACCGCTTCGCCAGAGCGGCGGGCCGCCTCCCCTTCCAGGTCGTAGAGGCCGGCGCCCGCGTGGGTGTCGAGGATGGTCAGGGGCGACGGGTCGGCCGCCAGGGCGCGAAACGCCTCCAGCAGCAGCGCATGCTTGACCAGATCGGCGAAGTTCCCGGCGTGGAAATCGTGGCGATAGTTCAGGGGCGGCATCCTCTGAAGCGGGCCCAGGGAACCTGACGCATACGCCAGCCGTTGCCGGACACCATGGGAAAGCGGATGTCCATAAGCCAGGCCTGCGATGCGCGCCATGGCGCTTGACGGAGACCTTGCCTCCGCCGCCGCCGTCTCCGAGGCGGGGCTTGTCTATGTCACCGACGAGGACCCGGGGCTGCGCCGCCGCGGGTCGGGCAAGGGGTTCAGCTATCTGAAGCCGGATGGGCGGGAGCTTCGCGACGAGGCGGCTTTGGAGCGGATCCGCAAGCTGGCCATCCCGCCCGCCTATACCGACGTGTGGATCTGCCCCGACGCCAACGGCCACATCCAGGCCACCGGCCGCGACCAGCGGGGCCGCAAGCAATACCGCTATCACGCCCGCTGGCGGGAAATGCGCGACGAGACCAAGTTCTCCCGCATGGCCGCCTTCGGCCGCGCCCTGCCCCGCATCCGTGCGCAGGTGAACAAGGACCTCAAGCGCAGGGACCTGTGCCGCGAGAAGGTGCTGGCCGCGGTGGTGAGGCTGCTGGAATGGACTTTGATCCGCGTCGGCAACGACGAATACGCCCGCACCAACAAGAGCTTCGGCCTCACCACCCTGCGCGACCGGCACGTGAAGTTCCACCGGGGCGAGGTGGTGTTCGAGTTCAAGGGCAAGAGCGGGGTGATGCATCGCACCGGGGTGCGCGACCGGCGGCTGAGCCGCATCGTCAAGGCCTGCCAGGACATCCCCGGCCAACGGCTGTTCCAATACTACGGCCCGGACGGGGAGCGGCGGTCGGTCGGCTCGGCGGATGTGAACGCCTATCTGCGCGAGATCACCGGTGAGGACTTCACCGCCAAGGACTTCCGCACCTGGGCCGGCACCCTGGCGGCCGCCAAGGCGCTGGCCATGCAGCCCAGGCCCGCCACCGAGGCGGAGACGAAGCACCTCGTCGCCACCTGCGTAAAAGCGACGGCCGGCTTGCTCGGCAACACCCCGGCGGTATGCCGCGCCGCCTACATTCATCCGGGCGTGCTGGAAGCCTTCGCGGGCCAGACCCTGCCCAAGACCTTCGCCAAGGCCGAGGGCGACAAGTACGAACGGGCCGTCCTGAAATTCCTGGATGCGCTGGCGAAGTAACGGCCCCGCTCAATACGCCGCCGGAACGTCCCCGTGCCCGTCGAGCACCCGCCACACGATCACCCCGTCATCCTCCGACAGTGGGTCGTAGAACACGATCCAGGGCCAGATCGCGAAGGTGCGCGGCGCCCCTCCTAGATCGTGCCGAGCCCGACCGATCCCAGGAGACGCGGCAAGACTCTGCACCGTCCCGTCGTTTGAGGACGGCTTCCGCCCGATCCAGACCGCTATCGACAGCGATCCATTCGAACAGGTCCGCAAGGTCGCGATCAGCGGCGAGGAAAAGGACCACGCGAGGCATCGACTAGAGCCGGTGGCGTTGGCGGCTTTTGGCGATGATGTCGTCGACGGTGCGCGGAGAAGTTCTGCCTTCTCACCTCAATGGAAATCCCGCGAGGGCGGGATGACCCGGACGTTGCGAGGGTGGCGGTGGTTGGCGCCGCGGGCGTCCGGGCTGCGCATGTCGGCGCGGATGGCGAGGTCCTTGGCGTCGATCTCCTCACGGTCGAGACGGGCAAGGTCGGTGCTGCGGTCCACCAGCCGGTAGGCGGTGACGTGGACGATCCCCTCCGGGCTTTTCTGGATGCGGCCGAACACCTGCAGCAGCCGGGCGCTCATGATCTCGCGGCGGAATTTCTGGAACACCTCGGGCAGCACCACGAGGTTGGCGACCCCGGTCTCGTCCTCGATGGTGATGAAGCAGACCTTGCCCGTCCCCGGCCGCTGGCGCACCAGCACCACCCCCGCGGTGGAGGCGCGGGCCGTATCCTTTAGGGCTTCGGTCTGGGCGCAGGAGAGCACGCCCTCGGCGGCGAAGGCCGGGCGCAGGAAGCTCATGGGATGGGCTTTCAGAGATAGCCGCATGGTCTGGTAGTCGGCCACCACATGCTGCGACAGCCCCATCAGCGGCAGCAAGGGCGGCGCCTCCTTGGCCCCGGCGCCTTCCAGCAATGGCGCGGCCGCCCCCTTGGCGACGGCGCGCACCTCCCACAGCCCGGCCCGCCGGTCGAGACCTATGGAGCGAAGGGCGTCCGCCTCGGCCAGCTTCTGCAGGTGCGGCCGTGACAGGCCGGAGCGCCGGACGAGATCATCGAAACCCTCGAACCGCCCCCCTGCCCTCGCCTTCACCAGACGTTCGGCGGAGTCTTCGGGGAAGCCGTCGATCTGACGCAGTCCCAGGCGCAGGGCTAGCGCCCCATCTTCCCGCTGCTCCAGGGTGCAGTCCCAGTCGCTATGATTCACGTCGACGGGGCGCGCCTCCACCCCATGCTCCACCACATCGCGGACGATCTGGGCGGGGGCGTAGAACCCCATGGGTTGGGAGTTGAGCAGGGCGGCCGCGAACACCGCCGGGTGATGGCGTTTGATCCAGGCCGAGACGTACACCAGCTTGCCGAAGCTCGCCGCGTGGCTTTCCGGGAAGCCATATGAGCCGAAGCCCTCGATCTGCTTGAAGCATCGCTCGGCGAAGTCCTGCGGATAGCCGCGGGCTGTCATGCCGCCCACCATCTTCTGCCGGTAGAGGTCGATCCGGCCGCCATGCTTGAAGGTCGCCATGGCCCGTCGAAGGCCGTCCGCCTCGCTCGGTGTAAAGCCGGCGGCGGTGATGGCGATCTGCATCGCCTGTTCCTGGAACAGAGGCACCCCTTCGGTCTTCTGCAGCACGAACTTGAGCTCGTCCGGATGCCCGAACTCGGGGCTGGGGGAAGCGTAGTGGACCTTCTCCGCACCGCTTCGGCGACGAAGGTACGGATGCACCATGTCCCCCTGGATGGGCCCCGGCCGCACGATCGCCACCTCGATCACGAGGTCGTAGAACGTCTTAGGCCTCAGCCGCGGCAGCATGTTCATCTGCGCCCGGCTCTCCACCTGGAACACGCCGATGGCGTCGGCCCGGCACAGCATGTCGTAGGTCGGCTTGTCACCCGACTTGATGTCGGCCATGTCGGCGATGGGCGAACCGGTGGCGTTCATCAGATCGAACGCCCGCCGGATGCAGCTCAGCATCCCCAGCGCCAGCACATCCACCTTCATCAGGCCGACCTCGTCGATGTCGTCCTTGTCCCATTCGATGAAGGTCCGGTCCTTCATCGCCGCGTTGGCGATGGGCACGGTCTCGTCGAGCCGCCCCTTGGTCAGGATGAAGCCCCCCACATGCTGGGAAAGGTGGCGGGGAAAGCCGATCAGTTCGTTGGCGATCCGGACTGCGAGGGCGATGGTCGGATTCTCAGGATCGAGCCCGGCCTGGCGTATCTGGTCCACCGGCATGTCGGTCCCCCAACTGCCCCAGACCGTACGGGCCAGCGCCGCGGTCACGTCCTCGGTCAGGCCCAGCGCCTTGCCCACCTCACGGATGGCGCTGCGGGGGCGGTAGTGGATGACCGTGGCGCAGATGGCGGCGCGATGACGCCCGTATCGCTCATAGATGTATTGGATCACCTCCTCGCGCCGCTCGTGCTCGAAATCGACGTCGATGTCCGGCGGCTCGTTCCGGTGGCCAGAGATGAAACGTTCGAACAGGAGGTCGATCTCCATCGGATCGACGCAGGTCACGCCCAGGCAGAAGCAGACCACGCTGTTGGCGGCCGAGCCGCGGCCCTGGCAAAGGATGCCCTTGCCCCGCGCGTACTTCACCACGTCGTGCACAGTCAGGAAGTAGTTGGCGTAGCTCTTGTCTTCGCGCTCGCGGATGAACGAGAACTCCTTGGCGAGCGCCGCCTTCACCTTGTCGGGGACGCCGTCGGGATAGCGCCATTCGGCCCCGGCGAGGGCGAGGTCCTCCAGATGACGCTGAGCCGTCTTGCCGGGGGGCACCGGCTCGTCAGGGTATTCGTACCGAAGCTCTGAAAGATCGAAGGTGCAGCGTTCGACGATGGCCTGGGTCTCGGCGATGGCCTGGGGGTGATCGCGGAACAGGCGGGCCATCTCCCGCGGGGTCTTCAGGCAACGCTCGGCGTTGGGTTGCAGCACCCCCCCGGCGGCGGCCAGGGTGGTGTGCTCGCGGATACAGGTCATCACGTCCTGCAGCGGGCGGCGTTCGGGGGTGTGGTAGAGAACGTCGTTGCAGGCCAGCAGCCTGGCGCCCGTGCGGCGGGCCATCTCCGCCAGATGGTCGAGGCGGCGGCCGTCCGCAGGGCCGTAGGTCATGGCCGCCGCCAGCCACAGCCGATCCCCCACCACGTCGGCGAGCCGGTCCAGCACCGGGCGTAGGGCGTCGTCCGGCCGCGCCGGAGGCGTGAGCGCCAGGCACAGGCCCTCCTGATGCGCCAGCAGGTCTTCGATATCGAGCAGCGCGCCCCCGGCCTTCGCCCCCTCGCGGGTGCTGGCGTGGGTGAGCAGGCGGGTCAGCCGGCCGTAAGCGGCGCGATCCTGCGGATAGACCAGGATGTCCGGCGTGCCGTCGGCAAAGGCGAGGCGGGCGCCGACCACCAGGCGGGGGCCGTTGGTCTTGGCCTCCGACCAGGCGCGGACCACGCCGGCAAGGGTGTTGCGGTCGGTGACGGCGATGGCCGTGTGACCAAGATGGCGCGCCTCGGCCACCAGCTCCTGCGGCAGAGAGGCGCCGCGCAGGAAGGAGAAGGCGGTGGCGACGGCCAGTTCGGCGTAGGACGGCGCAGGCGTCATGGGAACAGGCCGTGCAGCCACCAGCGCGGCGGCGCTCCCTGTCCGTAATGTCCCTCGCGGAACACCCAGTAGCGCAGGCCGGTCTGGTCCTCGATGCGGTAGTAGTCCCGCACAGGTCCGTTTTCGGCGTCCTGCCGGCCCCACTCCGGCTCGATCCGTTCGGGCCCCTCCGCCCCGACCACCCGGCGCATCACCCGGCGCCAACGGAATTGCTCGGGCGGCCCCTCCGGCGCCTCGGCGACCAGCCCCTCCAGCGGCTGGGGCGACGGGAACAGCCGCAATGGCCTTAGGGGGATGTCGCCATAGCGGGGCGGCTCGGCGTCGCCCCAACTGGCCCGGGCGGCCTCACCGAACCGGACGGCGCGGACGCTCCGTTCGGGCATCTGGGTCTGGGGCGCGGGCTCCAGCCGCCGCACCGCACCGTCGCCGAGACGGGCGTCGATGCGGTCCACCACCCCGGCGAAGTCGGCGTCGTCGGCGGCGCCCGCAATGAAGTCCCCGGCCTCGGCGCCGAAGACGGCGACGGCGGGGGCGCTCAGGCGGACGAGGTCGTAGCCGAAATCCGCCTCCAGCCCCTCCCCCAGCCCGGCCAGCCGTTCGGTGAACAGGGCGGCGATGCGTTTTGGATGACGCAAGGGCCGGCTGGCCGCCACCTCGATGCGGTTGACCGCCCCGTCCATGCGGAACAGCTCCAGCCGAAAGCACCGGCCGCCCAGCCCCTCTCCCTCCAGCCGGGCGCACAGGCGCGTGGCCAGATCCTCGACCACCTGCAGCACCTGCTCGGCCAGCATGATGGGCTCGAACAACCGCTGGTCGGCGCGGTACGGCTCGGCCTCCAGCCGCAGCAGCAGGGGGGCGGCCCGATCCCCCAGCGCCTCGTCGAGACGGCGCACCACCGCCTCGCCCAGCCGTTTGGCGAGCCCCGCCCGCGGCAAGGCCATGAGCTGGGACACACGACGCAGGCCCAGGCGATCCAGCACCACCAGGGCGTCCGGCTCCAGCCGCAGGGCCGCGATGGGCAGGTCGGCCAGCACCTCGGCGGTCCGGCCCGCGGGCGCGACCGGGACGGCGCCGAACCGCGCCAATCCCCACGCCAGCCCCGGCGTGTCCGCGAGACCGACACGCAGGTGGAGGCCCTTGCCGCGAATGCGCGCGACGAGGTCGTTCACCAGGGTCGCCTCCCCCCCGAACAGGGCGGCCATGCCGGTGATGTCGAGGTCGATCCCTGCGGGCGGATCGATGGCGAGGGACGGGGTGTAGCGCCGGCAGGCCTCCGCCAGCCAGGTCAGCAGGGCGAGGTCGGCGCGGGGGTCCGCCTCCTCCACCGCCAGCTCGGGCACGCGAGCGCGGGCGTCGGCGAGGGTGAGGCCCACGGTCAGGCCCAGCTTTTCGGCCCTCCCATCGAGGGCCTGCAGCCGAAGAGCGCTAGCCTGCTTGGCGATAACCGCCAGCGGCCCCCCCGGCGCCTGCCCGCTCAATTGCAGCCGGTCGGTCGGCAGCCGGCGCAGCCACAGGTGCAGAAAGCGCCGCAGCGGCTTGGGCGGCCGGTCGGAAACAGCAGTCATGACCATCCCACTCCAAAGTCCATTGCCCCGGCCGCCCGAGCCGGTTGCGCGTCAAGGTCAGGTCGAAGGCGGGCGCCCCCAGCCGCCGCTTCGCCCCCACGGTCGGCGCGGAGGCCACCCGCCAGCGGGTCAGGGCGGCGCTGGTCGCCTCCAAGGTCGGCGTCACCAGGAACAGGAAGGCGCCAGTGCGTTCCGCCGACAGGTTGAACCGGCGGGTCAGGGAGAGGTCGGCGAGCTTTTCCCCGTCGCACAACTCGATCACCACCGCGGCGGCGGCCCCCGACTTCATCGCCTCGTCCCCCGCCCGTAGGGCCTCGGCCCCCGTGCGGACGCCGAGAAGGGCGATCGTCGCGGGATCGACCCCCAGCGCTTGGAGCCCTGGCCCATAGACCCCGCCCGTCTCGCGCAGAGCCCCCGCCTCCTGCACCAGCAGCACCCGGGCGTCGGGCCGCACCCGGGACAACCGGGCCAACAGGGCGCAAACGAAGGCGAAGGGCGCCCCGCCCGGCCCCGCCGCCTGATGGGCGCCGGGAGTGAGCCCCCCTTCCTCGAAGCGAGCGTCGAGGGCCGCATCTCCGAACGACACCACCGTAGGGGAAGCCCCCTCCAACTCCCCGCCGAGGCGGCCCTCCATCCGGCGGATCTGTCGGCGCAGATCGGGCAAAGCTGTCGGTGAAGCCATCTCCGTGTTCCTAATTTGTTCTCATAGATTCCGAGTCCGCGTCCAAGAGTCAATCACCGCGAATCAATTTGGCAGGATGTGAGGCGGCCGGTCCGTTGACGGGCGTCGCTACTGTTATTGTATACAGCTCCTCATCGGCCACGTCGGAACAGGGCGGAGACCCCATGTCGCAAACGGTCACCGCGCTCCTGCGTCTGCGCGAACTGATCCTCAGCGGGGAACTGGAGCCTGGACAGCGCCTGTCGGAGCTTTCGGTGGTCGACCGGCTGAACGTATCGCGCACGCCGGTGCGGGCAGCCCTGGCCCGCCTGCAGGAAGAGGGGCTGCTGGAGGCCCTGCCCTATGGCGGCTTCGCGGTGAAGGCCTTCACCGAGCGCGAGGTGCACGACGCCATCGAGCTGCGCGGGGTGCTGGAGGGGCTGGCCGCCCGCTTCGCCGCCGAACGCGGGGGCGATCCGGCGCGACTGGCCGAGATGAAGCGCTGCCTGCAGGAGGTCGACGAGCTGACCCTCAGCGAGGAGCTCACCGGCGAGGACTTCACCCGCTACGTGGAGATCAACCAGCGCTTCCACGCCGCCCTGCTGGAACTGGCCGACAGTCCGCCGCTGACCCGCCAACTGGCCCGGGTGGTGGCCCTGCCCTTCGCCTCGCCCAGCGGCTTCGTCATGGCCCAGGCGGCTCAGCCCCAGGCCCGCACCATCCTGGTGGTGGCCCAGGAGCAGCACCGGGCCCTGGTGGAGGCGATCGAGAACCACGAAGGCGCCCGGGCCGAAGCCATCATGCGCGAACACGCGCGGCTGGCCCGTCGCAACCTGCAACTCGCCGCCGAGAATCACGAGGCCCTCGGGCTGATCCACGGCGGCGCCCTGATCGAGCGCCGCGCGGCGGTCTGATCAGCTGGTCATCGTCAGGGAGCCGATACGCTCCTTGATCTTCCACACCCCGTCCACTTTGACGAAGCGGTCGGTGAAGGCGCCGACCAGTTGGGTGTCGGCCTTGGCCGGCCCGCCGCCTTCCGGCGAGACGCCCAGGTAGAGCAGCACATAGCTGAAGCCCCGCGCCTCCGTGGCGCTCTCCACCTCGACCACCGCGTTGGCAACGAAGTGGCGGTTGAGCTTGCCCATGGGGCGGGCGTGATAGGCGGCGCGGATATTCTCCCGGCCATGGATCGGGTTGCCCGGATCGGTGGGGCGCGCGAAAGCCGCATCCTCGGCGAACAGGTCCGACAGGGTGTCCCACTCGCGGTCGTCGCTCAGCACCAGGAAGCGGTTGATCAGCTTCAGGCAGTCCGATTCGGCCACCAACCGGTCGAGGGGGCTGAGGGTCTGTTCGGGCACGGGCGATTCCTTCCTTGTTCTGTGTGCGAAAGCTTAGGCGGGCACAGGCTCTAGGGCGAGCCAGGAGGCCAGCGCTGCAGTCACCGCCTCCGGCCGCTCCAATGTGGACATATGACCGCTGTCCTCGATGGGGGTCAGCACTGCGCCAGGGATGGCGGCGGCCATCTCCACATGGCGCGAATAGGGGCTCCAGGCGTCCTGGCGGCCGCAGATCACCGCGGCGGGGCAGCGCATGCGGGGAAGGTAGCCGGTGGCGTCGGGGCGGCCCAGCAGCGCCTTCTGCTGCCCGGCGAAGATATCGGGGGTCGCCCGGCGAATCATGTCGGCCATCGGCTCCACCAGCGCCGTCTCGTGCAGCCGATCCGGATGCACCATAGGAGGCAGCCACAGGCGCACCAGCGCCTCCATCCCCTCCGCCCGGCACTTGTCGACCAGCCCCTGCCGCTGCTCGGCTTCCCCGGCGCGCACGCCATGCACGCCGGTATCCAGCAAGGCGAGTCGCTGCAGGCGCTCCGGCGCCAGACGGAAGATCTCCAGCGCCACCCGGCCGCCCATGGAATGACCTGCGACCGAGATCGGCCCCTCGCCGGCCAGCTCCAGCGTCCGGCGCGCCATCGCCTCTAGCGAATCGAGACCCCAGAAGCTCGGAATCACCACCTGCCAATCGCCCTCGAAGGCGCGGCGCTGCGGCTCCCACACGGTCTCGTCGCACAGGAGGCCGGGCAGCAGGCAGAGGACGGGTTTGGAAGCGGGGATGGTCATGCGGGAGCACATAAACGGATCGCGGCGGTTTGCCAGCTTCAACACGCCCGCGCTGCGCAGGGAACTCCTAAGCGCGGATTAACCCCAACGGCGCAGCGGACGTTCGGAGCTCATATTCTTCGTGCCGCCCCCTTTTCACAGGGCTTCAGCGAGGCTTTCTTTTTTGATGTGCTCAGCCCGCTTGCGTCGCCCGCAAATAGGCTGCTATAGGCGCGCCCCTGACCGGCTGATCCGCGGTAGCTCAGCGGTAGAGCAATCGGCTGTTAACCGATTGGTCGTAGGTTCGAATCCTACCCGCGGAGCCATTCAGGCCAGGTAAGCAATTGATTTAATTGCTTACCTGGGCCCGGGCTGAAGTGTCACCCCAACATCGTCCCCAACTTTTAAACGCGACGTACGCGCACGTGAGCGGACGCTGGCGAACTTTTGCATGCCCCGAAGGTCATTTTCCGAAAGTTTTTTTTGGTCATTTTTTCTCGCAAGCGACCGCCAGAACAAAAGAGCAATCGCCATAAAAAGGGGTTTATTTTCAATGGCTTGTTGACATTGAAATTGTCGCATGGTACGTTCTGGCTTCATCAGAATTTTTTGAGAGTCAGAGATGGTCGCCACAGCTGCTGGCGCGCGCGCTCGACGCTCGCGATCAGCACGTGTGGTCACAGTTTGCGTCGCGGGACGGCCGGCCGTGCAGGCGCGCCAAAACCAAAATCGAGCCGAACTTGTGGCTGCGGTGGTCCGCAGAATCCGCGGTCAACCCAGCTGGGACCCGATCGACGCCGTGCTCTTTCCGGCCGGCTTCTTCCGACTGTGCGGCTGGTTTGGCCCCTTGCCCGCAGACGATCGGCTGGATCTCGCCAACGCGTCGGCTGAACTTGACGTCTGCACCGTAGCCGCACGTAAGCTCGGCCGCCGGTCACCCGGCTGTCTGATCGTTGCAGGGGTCGACACGGGCAACTCGCCCCTGCGATGGCGTGGCGACCAGATGATCGCCGCCTTCGATGCGACTGGAATGATCCGGCTGGCGCGGAAGATCTTCCCCGTCGATGGAGACACCAACAGCCACACCAAGCCCCCGTACCTGCTGTTCCGCGCCGACACGAACGCCGATGACCGGACGGTTCGGCTGCCAAACGGCGAGCTGGCGATTTTGAGCGCCTGTTACGACGCTTTCGTCTTCAGCGAACTCGCGATCGGACCAACCGGAAAGCGGCGAGCAATGCGGTACGTTGGCCTGGATGATGGCAGCTATCGTTGGATTGAGCCCGACGAAGCCGATGGCCTCTTGGCTATGCTGGACATGGGGATTTGTGAGCTTGAGCCCACCGTCAGCCTCGTGGCCATTCACGGCTTCGAACGGCCAGGCGGAGAAGTCTACTGGCAGCGGCACGGTCTGGCGACATCGAGCGCCGCCCTCGGAGGGGCGCTGAGCGTCGGCGCCGCCCACTTCCGGGAGAAGCTGCCCCACTCGACCGAGCAGAGTCCTCTCGCCGCTTTCCGAGTGCCAGAACGCCAACTCTGGATGAGCCACCACCGAAAGGGTCACACCTTCGCGCCCCTTGACGGGTTCGAAGTCGCCCTGCCCTGGGACAAGTCTGTCCGCGCGCTCGTGCGCCTGTTCCAAGCGGGCTGAACTACCCTCCCATCAACCCTGAGCACGTGAGGCCTGAAGCCATCACGCGCTCGCTGCTGCGTGAAAGGAAGCCGCATGGCTGGAAAGCAAGCCAAGACCCTAACCCCTGAGGCCCTGAGGCGGGCGCTCACTCTAGCCCGCCGATCCCCCTCCCCCGAACGTGACGTCGTCATCTTGATGCTCTCGATCAGGGCTGGCCTCAGGGCTTCCGAGATCGCGCGGCTCGACTGGAGCATGGTGCTCGACGCCAGGGGCCGGGTCGGGCTCAGTCTCGAATTGCAGGACAAGGCCGCAAAGATGCGGTCAGGCAGGCGGGTTCCGCTCCATCCCGAGCTTCGTGCTGCCTTGACAGCTCTCAGAGCGCTCTCAGATTTTGAAGGGCCGGTCATCCGCTCCGCCCGCGGCGGGGCGCTGCGCCCGAACAGCGTCGTCAACTGGTTCGTCGCCTTCTACCGCCAAGCGGGTGCGGATGGCTGCTCGTCCCATAGCGGCCGGCGGACCTTCATCACGGCCGCGGCCCGACAAGCCCACAAGGCTGGGGCCAGCCTGCGCGATGTCCAGATGCTCGCCGGCCACCGATCGATCGAGACTACCCAGCGCTACATCGACGGCGACACCGACGCTCAGCGCCGCCTAGTCACCAGCCTCTAACCCTCAGCAAAGGAGAATCATCCATGAGAGTCCCCATTCCCCAGATCGAACCCGTCGCTATCGCGCTGGACGAGATCCAGACCACTGGCGACGTGCGTTTCACGGGCATCGATCTAGAATCCGGCGCCAGGGTCAGCGTGCTGATCGAGCGGACGCCCTCCCCTCGCCCGAAATCGGACGCGGCCACCCGTCCCGCCACCGGCCTGGTGTTGGTTCTGACCATGGAAACCCTTTCCGCCCGCCAATAGCGCCTCAATCACGATCTGAGCCCATTCCCGCTCGGCTGAGCGACGCTCGCCCAATCCAACCGGAAAATCACATGAACTCACCCAACACGGCGCGAATCCGTGCGCTGAACGATGCCCTGCGCCAAACCGGCAAGGGCGGCCAGCTTCTGGCGACATCCGGCGTCTCTGCGCTCGGCCCACTGTTCCTGATGGAAGTGTGCACCGCGATGGCCGCTTTCACAGCGTTCGACGAAGACAACGATCCCCACAGCGAACACGACTTCGGCGCGCTCGACTTGGCCGGACATCGGGTGGTCTGGAAGATCGACTACTACGATCGTTCCATGACGGCCGGCGCTGATAACCCCGCTGATCCCGAAACGTGCCAGCGCGTTCTCACCATCATGCTGGCTGAAGAATATTGAGCGCGCAGTCGCATTAGTTGCGAATCTAGATCGCTAATTCGACCTCATAACCGGCTTACGAGGCTCCATAAGCGAGTGGGGACGGCGAGAACGTCTTTTCCGCTGAAACTCACCTACGACACCCCGATATTCGGACGGAGATGATGTCGTTCGGACGCCCGACTGTTCCCTCTCACTCGCGCTGCTACGGCTTCATAGACTGGGCCACGGGATCCAGCACCTGCTGATAGTCGACACCGATGGCTTGCACGATCTGCAGGAATTCAATCACGTCTAGCCGGCGCCGGCAGCTCTCATATTTTGAAATGAATGACTGATCGACCTTCAGCCGGTCGGCCAACTCGTATTGGCTGATCCCGGCCTTCTGACGCGCGTCCGTGAGCGCCGTCGCGAAGCGTCGGTACTCCTCTGAATGCAGCTGCGTCATGCGGATCCCAACAACCGAGTGGGACCGGCGTAGTGGCGCAACTTCGAGGATGCGAAATTGGCATCATAGCGTTACGCTCACCCTGGGCGTGCGCATTTCAACGCATGGGGAACACACATGAACTGGAAAATGGGATCGCTGACTTCACTGGCGATCATAGCCGCAGCGGGCGTGGCAAGCTGCGACCGATTGCAGCTCGGCGAACCGGCCGCTGTCTGCGCTGCCGACGATACTCGTAGCGCAGTCGCTTCCATCCTTCGCGATTCAGCTGCCGAAAACCTCAGGCCAACACTCGATCAGATGTGGAAGGAAGGCACGCTCAAGCTGGAGAACATCCTCTTCACCGGGGAGGCGAAGGACACCAAGCGGATTGGCTGCACCGGCACGCTCGTCGTTTCGAACGCCCCCGAGAAGCTCCAGCCGCAGAAGTTTGAGTTGGAGTTTTCACGGCAGCCAAGCGCGGACGGCAAACAACACATTTACGCAGTCAAAAGCCGAGACGGCGAGTTTGATCTCGCCGCGATACTCATCCGACGTGGTGTTGCTGAGCTTGCAGTGGCAATGACGGCCAAGCCGTGTGGTGTCGGGACTCCGGGCAGTGACCATGGCGGCGCTGAGGTCTTTGCCGCTGAAGACCTGCAGCAGAAGCTCCGCGGAACTGCGTTTCTGCCATCTGAAGACAGAGACAACCCTCAGCCTCTAACGTTGATGCCGCCGGAAACGAGCTTCAGTGGCACCGAGATATGCAGCCCTCCCTACAAACTCCCGCCGCTGGAACCGGACGACGATTCGAAGACGATGTACGAAGAGGCCGTCGCCAAGGGACCGCAGTTCGCCGGGAAATACGCCGTCGTCTTTCATGGCTGTGGCATGTATTGCTCGTCGGGTGAAATGTTTGATGTGACGACTGGCAAAACGTACCGCTTGCCGTATGCGCGGTACGGTGAAGCCGAAACTCTTGAAGCCCGCTACTACGGGCTCGAATACGATTACAATCCCTCCAGCAATACCATGACAGCCAACTGGATGATCCAGGATGAAAATGGTGAAATTGTCAAATGCGTTCGACAAAGCCTTCGTTGGACCGGTTCTCGCTTCGTTGTTGTCAAACACCTACTGGCCGAAACTGGATGTTAGAACGTAAAATACGCCCGACTCCAATTTGTAAAGTGAGTGGAGCGCTGGCTTGCAGCGCTGCCACTTTGGAGTTGGCACATGTCCACGAAGAATATTCGACCCAATGTTTATTCAGCTGCGTTTATGCAGGCAGAGGGCCATTTCAAAGCCCTCCGTAAAGAGGGGAATTGGAGCTTCGCTCTCGCCACCATCGCCTTGAAGGCCTGGTCCGCTAAGGCGGACGCCCCGGAAGAAAACACCGTTCTTCGGATGCGAAAGTGGCTTTACGCGAAAGCCTCCCGTTTCGATCGGCCCGGCCGCTTCCACATCATCGGCATTCCGCAGTTTGTGGTTTCGAACACCGGGAGGAACACACTTCCAAAATGGAAGGGGCGCCTCGTGCTCATCGTCGCGCTTTGGAAGCCACCTGAAGGCCGCTCAGCGCTGGAGCATTTCCAGGCATGGTTCGCGGTGGAGGGGCCGGATCCGAAGCTCGAAGCAAGTGAAATCAATAAAGGATCGACGTTGGCAGACGGGTTCCGCCAGTTGGCGGCTATCGAAGCCGGCGACTTTTGCATTGTCGCGTCCGACGATCGAGCGCGAGCAAAGCACGCCCCTCATGAACGCCGTTTGACCGTCAGACGCAGCCAATCCGTGCGAAACCGAAAGCTCATATTCACGTGTGGAATGAAGCTCGTCGGACAAAAGCTGGAATTCGAGAAGGCCGCCGACACGTCTAACGCTTCGTCCGTGCGCCCCCTCCCGAAGCCCACCCTGCTTTTAGACCCCAACGCACCGGCGCCGTATGGCTCAAGCTCGTCAGCGTTGGCGAGCCGACCGCGCAAGAAGCGAGCCTCGCGCGGCACCGGCGGTCCGCCTGACGATCCGTATGGAGGTCTTGATCCGCCCCTCGACTTTTGAGTTCGTGCGACACCCTTTGAGCATGCTCGGCCCGCCTTGAGACACCCGCCCTCCCACTCACGAAATTGGGCCTCGGCAGACCAGAACGGTAACCGCCGGGAACCACCCGAGCCACCCACACTCACCTAAGTAATCATTCCGTACGCGATCCGGGCAACCGCCCGCTCGCACCAAACAAACCCGCGTGGCCACCTGCACCCGACGTTGAAGCGCGACGTGCAGACCGCCCTGCGAAAGAGGCAAGACGATGAAGAAGCTCAGCAAGCGAGAACATGACAAACCAAAGCGCAAAGCGCGCGACGGTAACGCAATGCATGACGAAGCTATTACACGAATGGCGACAGTTTTGGTCGGAAGACCTCCGGATGGCGTCTCAATTGAAAAGCACATAAAAAGAAGGCGCGGCCTTAGGCCCGAAGATCGAGCTGTTCTCTACAAACTCTGCCAACGTTGGCTCTATGAGTACGACATCCAATCAGAGTGGCTGGTGGGCGAGCTCCTCGCGTGCGCGCGGGTCTACAGCAACTACTACTCACCGTCTCAAGAGAGCGCGGCCGTATTCTTCTTAACAATGATGCCCTCCTCCCCTCTTAGCCCAGAAAACGCGGAAATTTCCCCAGGTTGGGATTGAGGACTCTGACGTGCCGATGATCTTCCGAGTTGGATAGTGTTGAATCAGACAAATGCACTGTGAGCGCTGACCAAAAAATGAGGGCGGTAGGCTGTGATGGCCTGCCGCCTTTTTTTTCGTCACCAGTCGTCGTGATCGAAGCGTTTGCCCGAGCGCTTCAGGTCGCCATAGTTCGCGAATAGGTCAGTGATTTGCGCCTTCGAAGCAGCATACTCGCGCCCGATACCCCGCGCGCGAATTAGCAGCTCCCTGACTATATCCGATGGCGAACGACCATTTTCTAGCCATGCGTTCCACATTTGATCAAACTCAGCGCGTTGGCTGGCAAAGGCGATGTCCTCAACGAGCGTCGCGCGGTTTCTAGTGTACGAGCCGGCAACCTGATGTCCGCTTCCCACCCATTACGGACGTTCAAACGGTCAGCTAGGCACAACGGCTCAGCGCCAAGAACGGACGTTGGGCCGGCTCCAGAAACCCGACTTTGGCCCGCAGCACCATGGCGGAGCCTAACCTACGGCTGTCTAAACGAGCTCAGTCGTCGCGTTCGACGGCGCCCGGCGCCTTGTCACGCGTGATCGGATTAAGGGCGCGCAGCGCCGCTAGGCCCTCACGGGCATAGGCTTCGAGGAGCTCCAGGATTTCCTGGTAACCGGTTGCGGCCGCCAGGTCCGCGGGCACCTCGACTTTGACATCGTCCCGGACCACGCTCCGGAAATCGATCGGCAAGGCGGGCAGAGGCGGCGCCTGGCCAAGCTGGCGCATGTACGGCGAAAAGGCCGGCAGGATCGCGCCGACAAAGCGGTACTTTCGCCAGACTCGATAGTACGCCTCACGCTCCGCCTCATCGCCGATCAGGTTCATGCCCGGGATGCCGAACGGCTCGTAATAGGTCTCGATGCTGTCGACGGCGCGCGCGAGCGCCCACGTCCGGGCGCCGACCCACTTCTCGAAATACCGGTGCTGAAACTGCGCAAAGGTGAGGAGCTCGATGTTGGTGTCTCGGGCGGCAAGTATCGCGCCCGACTGGAAGCCTACCTTCGAGATGACGTAACCGCATGACGTAACCGCGGTGAGCGCCCGCCTCGGCCATCACAGTCCGGAAGCTGAAGACCACGTCCTGTGTGACATTGGTCTTCCAGTTCTTGCACTCGCAGAGCGTGGTCGTCTTGATCCCGTTAACAATCTCGGTCGCCATCACATCAACCGCGGCCTCACCGCCCCGGGGCAGCGCGACGGGCGCCTGGCGCACGGCGTCCATCCCGCACTCAGCGAGGATCTGACGTACCGCCTCTTCCAAGGCCTCCCACGTCGGCGGTTCGCATTGGGTGATCAAGCGGTCCATGGCTTTCCTCGGGCTAAGCCCACGGTGCAGCTGAAGGGATATTGTGGCCGGCGCGGGCGGTCCACTGACCATCTGGGCTGCAAGACGCCGGACCGCTACAAGTGGTCTCCCAGCAACCCGAGATTGACTGCGCTTGGCCGAGATCGACCCGATCGTGGAACCGCTCCTGACAGGGCTGCTGAACAGCCCCATGGCGCACTATGGCCGCGCGGCCACGGTGCGGCTTGAGGAGATCGAGAGGATCGGCGACGAGGGCTTTGACTTCCGCGGCGGTCGACGGGCTGCGCAGCGCCAGCGCCGCCGCGTGCAGGCTGAGCGGCAAATCAAGGCAATCGACGCCGTCGTCCAGAACGCGCTGGCCCGCGAGCTCGCCCTCACCGCCCGTCTTCAGGACCTAGCCAAACGGCTCAAGATCCGGTCGATTGGGGTCCTACCGGCCGGCACCGGCGACGGGCGGGCCCGAGCGGTCGCCCGCCCGGGCCGTGTCGATCAGCTCCTGAACCCCGCGCGCGCTACGGCGATCAAGACCTTCCTGGACGTTTGGGTCGACGCCGTTGGCGAGACCCGCCAGCGTCTGGAGCAAGAGCTCGGATGGCCAAGCCCAGCGGCGCCACCCTTGTGAAAACTGCGGCCGAAAAGGCGGCGATGGAAACCAGGATCAGCAAGGCCGCGGCCGCCCTGGCGGTCGCCGCGCCCAGCCTCGCCTCAACCAAGGGCAAGACCTACGAGACCTGGGTCATGTTCGAGATCGCCGCACGGCTCGCGGTCGATCACAAGGTTGAGGCCCGCAACAGCGCGGGGAATCCGACCACTACCTTCCGGGTGCGCGGCGGGCCCGGGCACATCAAGTCGGCGAGCGAGCTGCCAGGCAAACTACCCTGCCACTTCGAGGTCGGGTCGCCGTGGATCGGCGAGCCGCTCGAACGCCACAACAGCGTCGAGCACGTCGGCCTCAGCGGCGAGACGCACGAGTTCGACGTGTCGGCGATCGTGAAGCGCTGCGCCTCGGACCTGCGGAAGTCCGCGAACGGCGGACCCTATAGGGGCCCCTGCGCCCTCGGCCTGGAATTGAAGGCTTATGACGACGCGACAACGCTAGACAAAGCGATCGCCCGCGCCCTACTCGGCACCGTCGTCGACATCCACCCCGGCGCGGTCGTCAAGAGCGTGACGATCGAATTCCGTGCCAAGGCTTCCGACAGCTATGTCCAAGGCTTCGGCCATCCGCGCGCGGCGCTTCTGACCACCGCTTGGATAACGCCCGAGACCCGAAAATTCCTCGAAGCCTACGGGATCGGTGCCCGCCCCAACGTCGCGCCAGGGCACAACGAAGGCGATCTCGACATACTGGCGTCGATGATCAGCCCTTGGCTCTGACGTCACCTTGCGCGCGGCCGCATCGAACCGCGGCCAGCTCTCGACGGCCGCCGCAGAACCAAGCCCCCGAACACCATGCGGCCATTCCGAGCACCCTGTGGGTTGATCCGGCGAAAAGCCGTAGCGCCGGGATTGAGCACCTGCGTCGGCATGATCGTTCCGACAAAGGCGAAGGCGAACGGCGGCGTGCACGGATCTTCCGCGATCAGCACGGCCTCTGTGGTCTGCGCGGGACTCTGTTCTTGCACCGCCCCTTCCTCCTTGCTGAGGCGGAGGAGCGCCAGGAGCGGTCTTTAGCGCGCGTGCGGTAAATGGACATCAGCCATGGACGCTGGGGTTCCATGGCTCCTCAACGGCCCCGGCCCGAAGTTCTGGAGCCGATCCCGTGAAAGGCCGAACAGACCTTCACGGCCTGAACACCATCCGGGAAACGTCTCCAGCCGTTCAGGCATGCGGGCGGTGGCAATGACGGGTATGACGCGCAAATGATCATCACCGACGAAGATGGGTACGCCACGTTCGCGTCGTTCCGTTGTCCGCAGTGCACTAGAGAAGTGCGAGATGTTGTCTTCGTGCCCAAGGCCACCAGCGTCGCGAGAGACGCTCACGGTCTATCGACTCAGGGTTTGGCGGACATCCAGTGCGGCTGGTGCACGGCTGCGTATCGGCTCGAAGTCCGAAACGCGACAGGCAGGGTCTTCGCGCAGGTCATAGGCTTTCCGACCACCCCCGTCCTCTGCACCGGCGCGGTCCATCGCGAAGAACTCGATGACCTCGACTTCCTTCTGGAGATGGAGGACACGCCCGCGGAGAACCTCGTCGATGCGCTCAAGGACATCGAGGAGGTCATCCGGTCCAGCGACGGGATGTTCTATGTAAAGCCGCTTAGCCGCATGGCCTTCATCCAGCAATTCGCAGCGCTGGAGGCCTATCTGGCCGACACACTTGCCAAGCAGGTTCTGGACAACCCGGAGTCCCTGGGTCGGGCGTTACGTGGGGTGGACAGGTTGAAAGAAATCAAGTTGCCCCTCGTCGAGGTGGCAGCCGATCCTGACATCGTGAAGGTGACGGTCGCAAAAGCCCTGCGGTCCTTGCTCTACCACAATTTCGCAGCGGTCGATTTGATCTGGAAGATCGCCCTAGAGGGCAGCATCTTCCCGAACACCGAGGTGAAGCGGCGGATGTTCCAATGCCTGCCGATCCGGCACGACTGCGTGCACCGCAACGGCAGAGACCGCGATGGGCGCGAGCATTCTCAAGTCGACTTCGACTTCGTGCTGCGAGTGGGCAATGATATCCACGCGATGATGATGCATATAGAAGATGCGTTGATCGGCTTTATCGACGATGACGAAGACCCAGACTTGGGGATCGCGCCGATAACCTGACGGCAGCCAGTCCGTATAAGGCCGACTTCCTCGTTCGCGGCCCATCAGACCACGCCGTACGCCTCTTCGGCGTACCGACGAACCTCGTCGCTGGCTTGTGCGGAAAGGTCGTTCAGGTAGGCAATGAAGGCTTCCCCGTTTCGCATCGGGAAGAAGCGCGCCTTCATCGACAGGTCCTTGGCGAGCGGCTGCTCGCCGAGCAGGGTTTCGAACATCTTGTCGATGAACATGTCATCGGCGCCGGATCGTCGGGATGCGTCCTCGCCAATCGGCTGAGCGGCTCGGGCGGCGGACGTGTGTTGTTGCTCGAAGCGGGCGGAACGTCGCGCAGCCTCATGCACGCCATGCCTCTTGTGGCGACCAAACTGTGGTTCGATCCCAAAGCGAGCTGGTCCTACTGGAGCCAGCCCGAGCCCGGCCTTGGCGGCCGGCGCATCCCGGCGCCTCGCGGCAAGGGGCTTGGCGGCAGTTCGGCCGTGAACGGCACGGTCTACAACCGCGGCAATCCCGGCGACTACGCGGCCTGGGCCTCCCAGGGCCTGCCCGGGTGGGACTACGCCTCGCTGCTCCCCTATTTCCGCCGCATCGAAGACCACTGGCGGGGCGAGGACGCTGTGCACGGCGTAGGCGGTCCGGTGCCGGTCACGCCTCTGCGCAGCCGTAGCCCTCTCACCCCTCGCGCCCTCGCCGCCGCCCGCGACATGGGCTTCTCCATCAGCGAGGACTTTATCGGCGAGCCTGAGGGGTGGGGTTTGCCGGACATGAACATCGACCGCCGCGGCCGTCGCGTCAGCGCCGCAGACGCCTTTCTGCGCCCTATCGTCGGTCGCGACACGTTGAAGGTCGAAACTGGCGCGCAGGTCCTGCGGGTGCTGCTCGAAAACGGCCGTGCGGTCGGCGTCGAATACCTTCTGAACGGCGAACGCCGAACGGCGCGCGCAAACCGCGAGGTCATCCTTTCCGGTGGCGCGTTCGCCTCCCCCCACCTGCTTCTTCTCTCAGGCGTCGGCCCTGGGGACGAGTTGCGCGCGGCCGGCGTCGAGCCGATCGTGGAGCTTCCCAATGTCGGGCGCGGGTTGGTCGATCAGCCCGCCGGGAGCTTCGAGGTGGCGTCCAAGCTGCCGCTGACCTTCGAACGAACCTTGCGCCTGGACCGATTCATCGTCGCGATGGTGCAGTGGGGCCTCGGCCTCGGCGGCCCCGGGGCAGGGCCGCCGGTGATCGCGATGGGCAACATCCGCACAGTGCAAAACGCCAAGGTTCCCAATGTGCGGGCGATGTTGAGCGGGGCGGCGATGGACAGCCGCGTCTGGATCCCCGGGCTGACCAAGCGCAAGGGCTACGTCATGCTGGCCAGCTTCGGGGTGGCGCATCCGAAGAGCCGGGGCAGCGTCACCCTAGGATCGGCCGACCCGTCGGAGCCGCCGCGCATCCTCTACAACCTGCTGACCCATCCGCAGGACATGGAGGACCTGAAACACGCCTACCGCTACATGCGCGAGTTCGTCAGCCACCCGGCGCTCGCCGATGTCACCGGCGCGCTGCTCCGCCCGGCCGTAGAGCCGGCCAATGACGCCGAGCTGGAGGACTATCTGCGGAAGGTGGCCGGCACGACATCGCACCCGCTCGGGACCTGCAAGATGGGCGTCGGCGAGGACGCGGTGGTGGACGGGCGCTGCAGGGTTCGCGGGGTGGAGGGGCTGCGGGTGATCGACGCTTCGGTGTTTCCCGTGCAAATCTCCGGCAACCCGCACGCGCCAGCGATGATGCTCGGCGACAAGCTGGCCGACGACATCATGGGAAGGCCCGCGCTTTCGCCCGCCGACTGCGTGGCGGAAGCGACGGCGGCGGTGAACTAAAAAAAGCCCGCTCATCCCGCTGCAAAGCGGGCCCCGGGCTTTTCGTCGATCGGAGGGATTCGAGATAGACCAGCGTCCCGGCTTTCGCCGGGATGAGCGGGGTGGATCGGCCGCCGAAACAAATATCCGGCGGCCGACCTTAGCTAGAACGTCTTTTTGACCGTGACCGCCCACTGGCGCGGCATGGCCGGTTGGCCGGTGGCGCTGCCGGACGGGCCGGAGAGGTCGAACAGAGTCACGTAGTAGTATTTGTCGAACAGGTTGGTGACCTCGAACGAGACCTCCAGCCCCTCGATTTCCGGGCGCCAGGTCAAGCGGCCGTTAGCGGTGGTATAGCTCGGCAGCTGGTTGTTCGGCCCGTTCACCGCATTGGTGAACAGCGAGCTCTGGTGGCTGACGTCGATCCGCGGCGTGATCGAGCCGAGGCCCTGCAGCGGGATCTCGTACTGGACCCCGGCGCTCCACTTCCACTTCGGCGTGAAGGGCGCCTTCATGTTGATCTGCACGCCGCCCGGCGAGGTCGGGCCGCCGGCCGCCGGATCGATGCGGGTGAACTGGAAATCGATGTAGCTGATCGACCCATCGATGGTCAGGCCTTGGGTCGGCCGCGCCTCCAGCTCCAGTTCCGCGCCTTTCAGGGTGGCGTCGCCGGCGTTGGATGGCAGGGCGCAGGGGCCCGGGCCGCCGAACTGCGGGCAGCTCAACAGGGTGAGCTGGATGTTCTTGTATTTGTTGTCGAAAACCGCGCCGTTCAGGCGGACCTTGCGATCGAACAGAGTGCTCTTGAACCCGGCCTCATAGGCGGTGAGGGTTTCCGGCCCGAATGGCTGCACTTGAGCGATCACGAACGGACGCGGATTGATCCCGCCGCCCTTGAAGCCGGTCGAGGTGGTCACATAGGCCATCAGGTTCGGCAGAACCTGGTAGTCGAGGCTGACCCGATAGTCCCAGCGGTCGCCGGCGTAGTTCCCTTGGACCCCGTTGGTCGCCCCCAGGATCGGGTGCGGCGCGCCTGCGCGGTTGGTGCGGGAGAAGGTGTAGGACTTGTCTTCCTTGGTGTAGCGCAGGCCGCCGGTGACGTTCAGCTTGTCAGTGGCGTGCCACACGGCGTGGGCGAAGCCGGCCTTGGTGTGGGCCTTGACCGGGTCCCCGCCGAAGAAGTCGAACAGCGGGCCCGCGCCAACCACGTACATCAGATACTGGTGGGTGGAGTACACGCTCTTCTGGCGGAAGTAGAAGCCGCCGACCGTGTAGTCGATGGCCGAGCCGAGGCTGCCGTTCAGGCGCAGTTCCTGGCTGAGGTTCATGTTGCGCAGGCGATTGGCGCCGAGGCCCAGCACCAGCGGCGAGGCGTCGTTATCGTCGGCCCAGGAACTGGTGTAGCTGCGATAGGACGCGATGTACTTCAGCGCCATGTCGTCATTCAGCTTGTAGTCGACGGTGGCGGAGGTGCCCCAGCCTTTGAACTTCACCGCCGGGTCGGCGATGAACTCGTTCAGGCCCGGGGGCGAGGGAATGCGGAATGTCGCATAGGCGATGTACTGGCCGTCGGTCACGAACCGCGAGTCATACGGCGTGCCGCCGAGCTGGATGTTGGGGTTGGCGGTGTTGTTGGCGTAGCGGACGACGTTGGCGGCGGGATCGGAGTCTTCGGTCGTCACGTCGGCGATGAGGTTGACCTCGAGCTTGTCGGTGGCCAGCCAGCGCAGGGCGCCGCGGAAGGCGCTGTAGTTGCGGCCGCCCTCGGTGCCGAGCAGGCAGTCCTTGCCGCTGGCGAGCGTCGGGATGGTCGAGCTCGGATTGGCGCACTTGTAGTCGAGCCGGTCGACGTAGCCGTCGTACTGCTTGTGCACACCGGACAGGCGGGCGAACAGCTTGTCGGGCACCAGGGCGAAGTTGACCCCGCCGCGCAGTTCCATCCGGTCCAGGCTGCCGTAGGCGCCCTGGATGAAGCCGCCGGTCTCGCCGTTGGGCTTCTTCGAATAGAGCTTCACCGCGCCGCCGATGGAGTTCTTGCCGGCGAGCGTGCCCTGCGGGCCGCGCAGGATTTCCAGACGGTCGAGATCAAGCAGGTCGAGGATCGAGCCGGTCAGGGTGGGATAATAGACGTCATCGACATAGAGGCCGACCCCCGGCTCGAGCGCCGGGTTGAAGTCGTACTGGCCGACGCCGCGGATCGAGGCGGCGAGCGACGGGCCGAAGGCGGTGCCCTGGGGCTTCAGCGTCACGTTCGGCGCCTGGTTGGCGACCTGTTCGACGCTGGTCTGGCTACGCTGCTCCAGCATGGCGGCGTTGACCGCAGTGATGGCGATTGGCGTCTGCTGGATATTCTGTTCACGGAACTGGGCTGTGACGACCACCTCGCCCACGGTCGCGCTGTCGGGGGAGTCCTGGGCGGCCGCCTGTCCGGTCCAGGCAAGCGACAGGGCCGCTACGGACGCGGTCGCCGTCAACGCGAAGCGCGAGTTGCGTGTGAATTTCATAAGGGCCTCCCATATATTCCAGCGACTGATTGCAGCTGTTGTCGGGCAGGAAGCTGAAGGCTTAGGCGATTGCATTCATGCGCATAAGCGCCATTATTTGATGTTCTGCGCCATTGGCAGGGATGAAACCAAAATGGTGCAGCATAGACACACCCCTTTAGACGATACTTATCTGAAATGCGCAGCGGAATCGATCGCACACGTTGCGATAGACTATCGACGCCCAGGAATTCAGCGGCAAAATCCGAACACACTTCGTAAGGTGGCTGCGTCTCTACCTCAGAACTGGGTTCGACGTTCCATACGGAAGCTCCGGGGCGATTGGCCGAACTCCGCCTTAAACGCTCGGCTAAAGTGGGCCGAATCCTCGAACCCCCAGGTGTGGGCGATGCGGGTGACGCTTTCGGCCGCCCGGGTGTGATCGACTAAGTCAGCGGCGCACCGGTCCAGCCGAGACCGGCGGATCCAGCGGCCGATACTCATGCCGAAGGTCTCGAATAGCCGGTGCAGATGGCGCACCGACAGGCCGTGCTCGCGCGCGATCGATTCCGGCGACAGATCCGGTTCGTGCAGATTGCGCAGCACATACTCCTGGATCACATGCAGGATCGGCGGAAAGACGGTCTCCTCGGCGCCCCTGGGGAGAGCCTTGGCGCGCCAGGTTTCAGCAACCACACCGACGAGGGCGTCGCGGATCGCCTCCCCCTGCCCCGGCGTCCAACTCGGCACATTTCCATAGGCGGAGCGGATGAGCCCCCCGAGCAGGATCGCCGGCGGGCCGGTCACCGGCGACACAGCCGGGCGCGAGACGTCCGGCGCACGCTGGTCGATCATGCGTCGGGGAATGTGCAGCCACACCTGGGCGGCCTTGGCCGGAAACTCCAGCGCATGCGGTCGGCCTGAATCGAGGAACACGATGTCGCCAGCGAGCAGTTCGGCTTCGCCGCCGCCTTGCTGCACCGCGGAGCGGCCGCTGAGTTGGAGCACGACATGCACCATGTCCGGATCGCCCTGATCGATCTGGGACCAACCTCTGTTGATGGCGCGGGCGCTGTGGATCATGCGGGAGCCGGCGAGTCCGGCGATGCGCCGAAGGTCGATGCGCCCGTCGAACTGCGGCCCATGATGGGTGACCACGGGGCCGAGGAGCCGCCCCACCGCATCGTCCCATGCCGCGTTGCGGCTCGCGAGCGGCAGCCTCCGGGTGGAGAACCGCGCAAGCATAGCCTCCTCCGCGCGCTCGTCCGCGCTTCGCACCTCCAGCGCGTCAAACAGCCTTGAGGCTTTTTCGACAACTCGCAGCGGCGCATTCATCGGCTCAGCCTAAAAATGGTAGGGCACGAGGGCGCGGCCGACGACGGGATCTGCCGCGGGGGGCGGGGCGTCGGGCGGCGAGGCCTGGTTCGCGGGCGCGCCGGAGAACATCAACGCCTCTATGCCGCTGACCTTGGCGTAGAAGGTCGCCGACCAGCGCATGTGCTGAATCTTCCAGGCGCCGTCCCGGACCACGAAGGTGTTTTCGTACACCCCTTCGGCCCAGACCATGGCCGGCCCGCCGCCGGGCGCGCCTTGGATCAAGGCCCGGGAGCGGCCCTTGGCGTGCTTCAGGTCATCGTCGACGGTGACCACCATCTGCAGCTGTAGGTGGTTGTAGATTTCGTTGAGGGTCAGGTGGGAGCGGTTCCCGCCGATGATCTCGCGGAAGAACAGCGAGACCCGTTCCTTGCCGACATATTTGCCGCGCGAGCCGATATCGACCGAGCAGTCGTCGTCGGCGAACAGGTCCAGCAGCCGGTCCCAGTCGCGGTAGTCGTCGTAGTAGCCGTAGAGATACTGCAGCCGGCGAATCTCGGACTCGGCGCGGAGCCGGCCCACTTCCCGCTTCAACTCGGCGACTTCGGAGAGCAGCGTCTTAGCGTCCAGCTCGTTCATCAAGGCGTCCTTCCCATCTTTGAATTCGGCGCGCTCGCGACGCCGCGTTGACGTGGCTCAGGCGTCCGCAGCCGCCAGCACACGCTCGCCTTGCGACACGCCGCGGCTCTCCTCGCGCACCATCTTGGCCACGATCTGGTTGAACAGGGTCACGCCGCGGTCGGCGGCGGTGGGCATGATCCGGGGCTCGGGCGTCTCGTCCATCACCCGTTGCTGCGCCTCGATGATGACCCGGTCTTCCTCGAACGCCTGGCCGGCGATGACCATCAGGGTGTCGCGCAGGGCCGCGTCGCCGTGTTTGACGTGCGGTCCCCAGGAGAAAAAGTAGCGAGCGGTCTTGGCCTTCATCGGCGTCACCGCCTGGCTGGTGAAGGTGGTGCCGCCCTCGGCCTTGGCGAGGTCCGGGGCCGCGCCGCCAAGCGCGGCCGCGGTCCCCTGCGCATAGGAGCCGCCGGTCATCAACAGCACGCCCGGGAGCAGGAAGTCATAGGTGGCGTAACGGTCGATCGGCTTGCCGGCGGGCTGGCCGGGGACGACCTGATTGCCCTCGATCCACCGCTCGAAGCGGACGCCGCGCGCCAGCGGCGTGATCTTGGGATGGTTGCGCGCCCACTCCTCGCTGGAGCCGAAACTGTTGGCGTGGACGAAGCTCAAATGGCTGAAGTCGAGCAGGTTGTCGTTGATCAACCGCGCCTCGGCCGCATAGTCGAGCTGGCCGTGACCGAGGATGTAGTCGGGGTGATCGAGCCCGACCGCGGGCGGCAGCAGGTTCTCGTCGGCCGCCGCCGCGTCGCCCATCCACACCCACACCCAGCTATGGCGCTCCACCACCGGATAGCTGCGCACCTTGGCCTGAGCGGGAATCAGATCCTGGCCGGGAATCTCGACCACCTTGCCGGTCCGGTCGAACAGCAGGCCGTGGTACATGCAGCGCAGCTTCTCGCCCTCGCAGCGCCCCAACGACAGGGGCGCGAGCCGGTGGACGCAGCGGTTCTCCAGGGCGGAGAGCGCACCGTCCGCGTTGCGCCAGAGCACGATTGGTTCTTCCAGGATGTGCATGCCGACGGGCTTTTCCGTCGCAAGCTCGCCGCTCCAGGCGGCGACGTACCAAGCGTTGCGGACGTAGCTCATCGGGACGGCCTCTTGTCAGCGGCAGGAATTTAATGGCATTAAATTTAATAGCATTAAATTGTCAAGACGAGCGGCTCGGGCCACACATCGCGCATGAAGATCGACCGAGACGCCATCATCGAAGCCGCCTTCGCCATTCTGAGCGAACAGGGTCTCGACGGCCTGAGCCTGCGCCTCGTGGCGGAGCGGCTGGATGTGCAGACGCCGGCGCTCTACTGGCATGTTCACAACAAGGCCGAGCTGCTCGGGCTGATGGCCGCCGCCATTTCCGCGGAAGCGGCGGAGACCGTCGCGGACGAAGCCGACTGGCAAACCCGGCTCATCGCCAATGCCCGGGCGCTGCGGCTGGCCTTGCTCCGCTACCGGGATGCGGCCCGGCTATGCGTTGTGGCCACGCCCGTCGACGATCCCGACTTGGTCGCTACGCGGCTGGCGGCCCCGCTGATCGCGCTCGGCCTCGATCGCCGGCGCGCCCTCTCCTACCAGGCGTCGGTCATCGCCTACACGCTTGGCTGGGTGGTCTACGAACAGAGTCAGGCGATGCACGAGCTCCTCGCACACATGATCGACTTCGAAGAAAGCTTCGAGGGCGGGCTCACCGCCATGGTCCGCGGCTTCGCCGCCGCAACACCTCAAGAACAAACGACAACATAGACGGGAAACGACAATGAAGGTTGCGATCATCGGCGCCACAGGATTTGTGGGCGCCCCCGTGCTGGCCGAGATCCTCACCCATCCTGAGGTGCAGGTCACGGGCATCGTCCGCAACACGGCCGCCCTGCCCCAGCACGAGCGACTGACCGCCAAGGCTTGCGACATCCTCGACGTCGACGCCCTGGCCGAGGCGCTTCGCGGCCACGACGCGGTGATCCACGCCTTCCATCCCAACCGCGATGCCCCGGACGTCTATGAGCAGAACGTCGCCGGCCACACCGCCATCATCGCCGCGGTCAAGAAGGCCGGCATCTCCCGCCTGCTGACGGTCGGCGGCGCCGGCAGCCTTCTCGTCCCCGAGGGGGTGGAATACATCGACTCGTCGCATTGGGATCCGGCGTTCGATCCCTATCGCAACGCCATCCTCGGCACCCGCGCCCTCTACTACCTGCTGAAGGACGAGCCGGAGCTGGACTGGGTGTTCATCGCCCCCTCGGCGATGTTGCGCCCCGGCGAACGCACCGGCGGCTTCCGCTACGGCAAGAACCACATGCTGTTCGACGCCGAGGGGAACAGCCGGATCTCCCTGGAAGACTATGCCGTGGCGATGACCAGCGAGTTGCTGGAGCCCCGCCATCACCGCGAGCGTTTCACGGTCGGCTACTGAGGGCCCGGCAAATGGCCCGTGAAATCGACATCGCCCGGCTGATCGACGAGGCCCCGCTGTCGGGCTTCCAGGTGCGGATTGTGGCGCTTTGCGCCCTGGCCAGCTTCCTGGACGGCTACGACGTGCAGGCGTTGGGCCTAGCGGTCCCGCGCATGGCCGAGACGTTCGGTGCCGCCCCGACGGCCTTCGCCCCTGCCCTCTCTGGATCGCTGGTCGGCATGGCGCTGGGCGCCATGTTGCTGGCCCCGCTCGGCGACCGGTTCGGGCGTCGGCCGATGATGATCGCCCTTATGGCGGTGATTGGCCTGTCGACCCTCGGCGTCATGCTGGCACCCAACCTCGTGGTGTTGACGGCCTGGCGAGTTGCGACCGGCCTGGCCATCGGCGCCGCCGTGCCCATAGCGGTGGCGATGACCTCCGAATACACCCCGACCCGCCTGCGCGCGGGTCTGATCACCGTGGTGATCGCGGCCATGGCGTTCGGCTCGTTCGCGTCAGGGATCGTCGCGCCGATCTTCGACGGCCTATGGGGCTGGCGGGGCATTTTCGCGGTAGGAGCGGCGATGCCCCTGGTCCTGGCGGCAGGGCTTTGGGCCGGTTTCCCGGAGTCCCTCCGCTTCCTCATCGCCCGTGGCCGCAAGCCGGAAGAAGTGCTGCGGCAGCTGCGCCGCATCGCGCCGGGCGAGGACGACATCGTCCCGGTCGCGGCCGCGCCTACCCAGGTCGTCAAGGCGTCTCTCCGGGCGCTGTTCAACCCGCTCTACCGGTTCCGCACCACGCTGCTGTGGGTGATCCTGTGGTTCAACCTGTTCGCGGCCTATTCGCTGATCAGTTGGTTGCCGACCCTGCTGCATTCGGCCGGATGGGCCACTGCAGACGCCCAACGCGCCACCGGCCTGGTCGCCCTCGGCGGCATCGCCGGCGGACTCTGCATTTCCTGGATCGCCGACCGGGGGCACATCATCAAGACGCTGGTCGGAGCCTATGTGGCGACGGCGATCCTGCTCGGCTTGATCATGACCGGGCCTGGCAATGTCGCGGTCTGGACGGGGCTGCTGACCCTCGTCGGCGCCGGTGCGTTCGGGGCGCAAATGGCGCTGATCTCCATCTCCGCGGCGCACTATTACCCACCTGAATTGCGCTCCACTGGCGTGGGCTGGTACAGCGGCATCGGCCGCTTCGGCGCCATCGTCGGCCCCCTCGCGCTGGCTGAGCTGATGAAAGTCGGTTGGGCCAGCGGCTCGATCCTGGGCTTCCTGATTATCCCGATGCTGGTCTGCGCCTGTGGAGTGCTGCTGATCCCGCGCGCCTTGTCGTCGGAGGGGCGAAGCAGCTTGGCTTGACGGCTGCCCCAGACCTTCAGCTGGGTATGACGTAGCCGATACGTCCGCCGCCAATGATCTCCGGTACGGATTTGCCCTGTGCGAGCAACGCCAACGGCCAGTCGCGGGCATGGCTGGCGGCGTCGAGGACAGCCACCACGTTCCGGCCTTCGTCGAGGATCAGCATCGCGCCGGTGATGACGAATACGACGTCCGTGAGCCCCTCGTTGTGGTCGGCGACCTTGAGGGTGTGGGCGGACCCAGCGGCTCGTAGAGGTAGGAGCCGGCCTTGCTCGACGGGGAGTCAGGATACTCGAGATAGCTCCATTCGCCGGCGAGCGTGTAGGCGAACACTACGCCAGTGTGGTGGTGCGGCGGGAGTTGCACCCCCGGGGAAAACTGAATCCGAACCGCGAACACACCAGCCTCCACATCCGCCTGAAGCAGCTGGAGGCTGACGCCCGGAGCGCCGAAGTCCTCGGCGAAGGGGCGGTCGTTGGTGCCGATATGCAAAGCCTGCGGGATCCCGTCAGTTTGGTTGTGCCCGAGCTGTGACCTGGTCTGGTCAAACGACATGGCTCTTGCTCGTTCCTGTTCAGGCTCGTCAGCTAGACGGGGGCCTCCGCGCGGGCCAGGGTGGCCTTGGCATGGCCGATCACCACCGGATCGAGGAAGGTCCCGTCCACCACCGCTGCGCCTTCGCCCGCCGCCTCGGCTTCAGCCATCAGCGCTATCATCTGCTTGGCGTAGGCGACTTCGCGCTCGGTGGGACGGTAGGCTTCGTGGATCACCTTCACCTGCGGAATTGAGAGGGCGAGTTTTCCGTCGAACCCGAGCATGGCGCCCCAACGGGCGTCCTCGGCCAGGGTGGCGTGATCGTTAATGATCGGCCATGGCCCATCGAGGCTCAGCAGGCCGTGCGCCTTGGCCGCGAGATTGATGCGCGACCGGACGAAGTGGAACAGATCGCCAGGATAGCTCGACCGATCGACCAGGAAGTTGCTGATCTGCACGCCCAGCGACGTGCTGAGGTCGCCGATCGCGAAGCCCAAGGCCTCCAAGCGCGGAGATGCAGCGGCAATCTGGTCGATATCCGTCAGGGCGCGCGCGGATTCGATACCGACCGAGATTTTGATGTTCCGATCGATACCCTGCGCCTTGCAAAGCCGGGTCAATAGATCGTCAAGCCAACGCACCTCGTCAGCGCTCTCAGGCTTAGACATCATGATCACGTCGATCATGCCCTTGGAGAGGGTCACCACCTCGGTGATGTCGTCCTCGGCATAAGGAGAGGAGACGGCGTTGATACGAAGCCCCCGCGCCGTACGGCCCCAGTCGCCTTCGGCGAATAGCTTGGCGACCAACCGCCGCGCCTCAGGCTTGCGGGGCGGCAAGACCGTGTCTTCCAGGTCAAGGCAGACGACGTCCGCACCGGAGGTTCGGATCGTCTCCTTCTGAGTAGCCTCGTCGTGCGTGCCGGGCACGAGCAGCAGGGAGCGTCGTAGAAACACGGGAGTTCTCCAATCGATCGTTGTCTTGGGCTGGGAAGCCCCAGCCGCTTGGTTGGCTAAGCCGGGACGCCTTCGCGCGCATCGCTGGTGAGCGTCGGTAGATCGATGGCGTCGTTCCGGCCTTCGGTCAGGTAGGGGAAGCGCGCGACCGTGGCCCGCACGTGCTTGATCCGGCCGCCATAGTCGCCCCACGCCACGGTCACCTCCGTGCCCACCTTGGCCAGGTCGATATCAATGCAGGCCATCGAGAGCACTTCTCGGAAGTGGTAGCTGTAGATGGTGCCGGATGAGATCCCGACCTGCCGCCCATCCTTCAGCAGATGGTCGGCGTGGGCCAGGAACCCCTCCAGCCAGGTCGGCGAGGTCGGCAGGTCGATCGTCTTGTACTCTTCTCCCGGGCGCAGGAGCGAGGCGTAGATGTCCACCACGTCCTCCGCATTCCAGCGCAGCGTCGCCACGGTCCGGCGGGGGTTGGCGACCTCCTGCTCAAGCGCGGCGCGGCCGGCGAAGTCGTGGTCTAAACGAACCGCCCGGTCCCAGCCCACCTCGATCGGTGTGCGGTAGCGCGCCCGCATGTCGGCCGGATCGACGCTGCCCGATACGGCGAACACCATTGGGTTCTTCACCGCGGTGGTGAAGTCGCGGAAAGCCTGATCCTCGTTGGCGGAACTCGCGAAGGTCCAGGTCTGCTGCGGGAAGCCGCCCTCCACGTGGTTGACCAGGTAGGTCCGCCAGCCCAGGCGCTGGATGCCGAGGCCCTGACCGGCCTGGTAGATCGCGTCATAGACCTCAGGACCGTCTTCGATCGGCCCCCGCACCTCGAACGCCAGGTTGCCCGACATGCCGATCCGGCCGATCTCGACGTCCTTGCCGGCAATCGTCGTGTTGCGGAACTTCAGGAACCCGATGTCGCGCAGGTTCTCGCCCGTCGCCCGCTCCAATGTCTCCAGCGAGGTCGGGCCGGCCACCTGGCTCAGGTAGCCCTCGACAACCCGCGCCTTCACATCGAACTTGCTCTGGCTGAGCTTGACGAGCGGCCAAGGCCCGCCGGCGAAATAGCGATACTCCTGCTCGGCGTTCCGCTGCAGGATGCCGTGCGAGGCGATCAGCCCGTCGTCGGTACACATGATCGCGTGCTTCATGCTCCCGATCGGGAACTTGGCGAAGCTGTTCACGCAAATGCTGGAGAAGAACTCGACGAGTTCCGGACCCTCGAAGATGAACTGCGGCCCGGATAGCCCGGTGTGGATATAGCAACCCGTCTTCCAAGACAGGCTCTCCGCCTTCCAGCCATTGAACTCCCACGCTCGAACCCGCCCGCCCAGCGATATCAAGGTCATCGGTTCGGGATAGTAAGGCAGGGCCTTCAGGTCCAAGGATGTCGTCATCGCGCTTGCTCGCTGCTGATGTAGGCTTGGCCCCGGACCGCACCGCTTGGCTCGTCCCAGGAATAGCCAGGCCGAAGGTGGCATTGTGTGCGCGGCGGGGTCTTGCTCGCCCGCGCCAATGTCCTGTTGATCCGCGCCGAGCGCAGAGCGGGCCGCCTAGTCCCGAACCGTCGATCAGCCGGCGAAGCGCGGTTCAGGGACACCTACGACGCCGAGGCCGTCGATGACGAACAGGGCGCCCGAGTTCTCGTCATTTGGAAGCGTGTTGGCCGCCATCGCGATTTCCGCCGCCGCAGCAGCAGGATCAATGGTGGTCACGAAAAGGCGATCGAGATTTGCGCCACCAAACATGACGCTCGACACCAAAGGCGCGGGCATGTCGACGACCAGCGCGACGGTTCCGTCCGGCCTATAGCGCACCACCTTTCCGCCGCCGCACAAGGCGCTCCATATGCATCCTTCCGCATCGACCGTCGCGCCATCCGGCATTCCACCCAGAGCTTCGGTGTTGGCGAAGACGCTGCGGTTCGCGACGTCGCCGGTCCGCAAATCATAGTCGTAGGCGTAAATCTCGCGCTTTACGGTGTCGGAGAAGTAGAAGACCGATCCATCCGGGCTCCAGCAGGGGCCATTGGTGACGATGAAGTCGGTATCAAGCGTTGCGACCTCTCGGTGGCTGTCTAGTTGATACAGTTCGGCGGGCGCGGCGTCGGGGCCGGTGCGGACGCTGCCAACCAGGAAGCGCCCCGCAGGATCTACCTTCCCGTCGTTGAGCTGGACCTTGTCCTCGACGCGACAGAGCGGGGCCACGAGCCTACTTTCCCCGGTCTGGAAATCGAACAGGTAGAGCCCGTCCTGCAGCGCCACCACCGCGCCCCCACTCCTGCGCAGGGCGACGGCCGTGACGTAGCGGTCGAACGCCCAGGTCTGGAGATCGGACCGCGCCGGGTCGAAGCGCCAGAGGTTGCGCCCCAGAACGTCGGTGCCGTAAAGCGCCTGCTCCTCAACGTCCCAGAGCGGCCCTTCTCCCAACTTGAACCGGAACGGCTCGAAACGGGTGATTTTCACTTAGTCGCCCCTGATCGCCGATGACTGGTCAATCCTCGTCCACTCCGACACGCCCAGGATCTCGCCCATTCGCCGAATATCAAACCCTTCCGGCGGCCCGCCCAAGCCCGCATTTAGCGATTGAAGGCCTTCGTCGATCGCCGCCACAACCCGCCACAAGACTGTAGCGGGATAGATCGCCGCCTCGATCCCGATGGCGTTCAGTTGCTCGCTGGTTGGCGCAAACCATGGTGCGCCAGGGACCACAACGGCGATGACGGGAACCTTCACCGCGTCACGCAGGCGCTTGTAGGAATCAATCCCGGCTAGTCCCGGCGCGATAATGGCGTCGACGCCCAGCTGTTCAAATCGTCCGGCCCGGAGCAGCGCTTCGTCTTCGCTCACCGCGTAGGCTGCGTCCGTCCGGCCAATGATCAGCATGTCATCGCTCTCACGAGCGGCCAGCGCGGCCCAGAGCTTCGCCTCGATTTCGGCACGCTCCACGACTGCCGGCGGGCGTCCGAGCACCACCGGCATGACCAGGTCCTCGAAGGCGACCCCACCGACCCCGAGGGCTTCGAACGCCCGGACACAGCGCGTCACCGCCTTACGATCGCCGAATCCGTTCTCACCATCGACCATGACGGGGAGCCGCACGCCTTCCAGGATGCGACCTACCGCGTCGCGATATTCGCCGAAACTTTGAAGACCAACATCCGGCAAGCCCAGCTGGCAGGCAGCGAGGGCCGACCCGCCAATGCCGTACGCCTGGAACCCCGCGGCTTCGATCATTCGCGCCGTCAGGGCGTCGTGGGCGCCCGGCACTACGAGGGTCCGTCCGCGGGAAAGCAACGACCGAAACGACCTCACCGCGAGCGGCCCTTCTTGCTTGGCTTGCAAAGCTCCACCTTTGAATTGCAGCGCGCCCCGTCTTGGATCGGGGCCGGAAAGGTCGCCATCGCGCTCGCTCGGAAAGGTGGGGGCTAGAAGACGCAGGGGCAGGCCGTGGAACCGCACCGCCCGCGAAATCAGCCGACAATGGCGTGGTCGGTCGGGCTCGGCTTGTCCGCGTGCGCCAAAGTCACGCCAATCCGCGCCATGGGCGATCGACCTTTCCTACTTGCCGTACCAAGCAACAACTTGGCGTCTGCAGACAAGTCGGCGGCGTCCAGATCGCCTACCACGGCGAAAGGGTCGCTTAGCCGGGACTCCGACACCTCCGGCCGGCCACGGGGAAGTTTTGATGACCGTCTTTGAAAACATCCGCGCCGACGTCGACACATCCACATCGTGGGGCAGCGGAGAATACACAACCTGGCAGGACGAACAGCTTTCCTGGAAAACGGATTGCTACATCGGCGACTGGAGCTACCTGGACGAGTTCTACATCGAGGGCCCGGATGCGCTGAAGTTCCTGTCGGCCTTTGCGGTGAATAGCTTTGCCAAATTCGATATCGGACAGGCCAAGCACGCAGTGTTCTGCAACCAAAATGGCAAGGTGATCGGCGAGGGCGTGCTCACGCGGCGCGGGGAGGACTCCTTCGAGTTCAACGCCCGGGGGCCCGTGGTCTCCTGGCTGGAATACAACCTGGCCAAGGGCGGCTACGACGCGACGTCAGAGACCAAGCTTAGCCAATTCAAGTTCCAGGTTTCGGGCCCAAAAGCCCTCGCCGTATGTGAAAAGGCCAGCGCCCAGGGCCTGCGTGACATCGGCTTCATGCGCTTCGGGAAGGCCTCCATCGCCGGCTGTGAAGCGATGATGCTGCGCCAGGGCATGGCGGGCGAAATCGGCTTCGAGATCCATGGCCCCGGCGACATGGCCGAACGGGTGCGGCAGGCGATCCTGCAGGCGGGAGAGGAATTCGGCATCCGCCAACTGGGCTCGCGCACGGCCATGATCAACCACCTCGAAGCGGCCTTTCCCACCATCACCCACGACTACATTCCGGCGGTCGGGGACGACGCGGAGCGGGAATTCTTCGAGCAGCACGGCAAGATCGTCCCGACACGAGGTTCGCCCGAATGGTTCAGGAGCTTCGCGCGCAGCGTAAAGGTCAAGGGCAGCTTCGAGGGCCGGGCGCTCAGCGACTGGTACCGTAGCCCGATCGAGCTCGGCTGGGGCAAGAGCGTGAAGTTCGATCACGATTTCTATGGGCGCGAGGCGCTCGAACGGGAAATGGCCGCCCCCCAACGCACCCGCGTCACCCTCGTCTGGAACAAGGAGGACGTGATCGACGTGTATGCATCGATGTTCGAGGACGGCGAGACCTATGACTTCATGGAGATGCCGCGGCATGCTTGGAACGTCATGTACGCCAACAAGGTGATGGACGGGGACAAGCTGGTCGGCGTCGCGACGTCTCGAGGCTACAGCTACTATTTCCGCAATATGCTCTCGCACTGCATCATCGATCTGGACCACGCCCAGCCGGGAACCGAGGTCACCGTGGTCTGGGGCGATCCCGGCGGGCGGCAGAAGCTGATCCGCGCCATCACCGCGCCCTCCCCGTTCAAGCAGGACAACCGCCGCGCCGATCTATCGAGCGTCTGAGAGAGCCGCGTGCTCGAGGGCGAAGCCGGCGATCAAATTGGCGACGCCCTTCGCGAAGGCGTGATCGAGATCCATCATCGAAACCTGCAGGGCCCGCATAGGAGGGTTCTGCTCGAAGGTCGACCAGCCGGTGACGAAGGCCGAGAGGATGGCGATCGTCTCGTTGGCCTCCTCCGGGGAAAAGCCCGCCTGCAGAAGCGGGCGGGCGACCGCTTCTAAGACGTCGTGGCGCATTGAGTCCGTCGGCGCCGACAGCGACAGGACCTGCGGCCCGTCACGATAACCGAGCACCGTCCGATGGATTGAATGGGCCACCCGCGAGAGCCAGTCCTTCCAGTCAGTGTCGGCGGAGAGGCCGGCAAGGCTCTTCTGGACGATCGCAACCGCCATCTGGCCCAGCAGGTCCTCCTTATCGCGGAAGTAATAGTAGAGCGCCGGTCCTCGCACGTTCAGCGCCGCGCCAAGCCGCCGGGTCGTCAGGCCGTCGAGCCCCGTCTCGTTCAGGAGGCTGAGCGCCGTATCGATGATCCGTTCCGCACTCAGCTTCATCAACGCCGCCCCAAACCCGCCTTGCAGGAGTCGGCAGAAAGGTATATTTTTTATCACTGATAAAAAAGGGTCGTCAGAATCCTGGCTTCGGTGCGAGCGGTTGACGCCGCGTCACCCGAGGGATCGTTAGGGAAGGCGAAGCATGCTGTTTTCGACACGCGCGATCGAACCGAAAGGCCGCAGGGACGCTTGGCTGCAGGCGATTTCGCAGCGGTGCGGCGATTTCTCAGTCGATTTCGGACCGAGCGAATTCGAAGGCGCGCTCGACACGCGGCAGGTCGGCCAATTCAGCTGCGCCCGCATGAGCCAGACTTCGCGCGCCACCTTCCGCGGCTGGCGCGAGATCGAAGCGCAGAAGGCGTCCAAGTATCTTGTGATTCTTCAGCTCGCGGGTGTGAGCCGGATGGAGCAGGCCGGACGCACGACGGAGATGACCCCAGGGAACCTGACGATCATTGACTCGACCCTGCCCTGCCGCTTCGAGTTCTTCAGAAAAAACATCCACCTTTCCCTGCACATCCCGAAGCCGCTGCTCGATGGCCGACGCGATGACTGGCATCTGCGCACCGCGACCTCGCCGCAGATTCGCGAAAGCGCGCCGCTTACCTCGCTCATCCGCGCTGCCTTCGAGAGCGATGGCGGCTCCAGCGAGGCCCAGCGCCAAGCGATCAGCGCTTCGGTGTTGAACCTTCTCGAAAGTGTCTGGAGCGACGGCGAAGTCTCCGACGTCGCGCGCGACAGCGACGATGAGCTGCTCCGTGAGGTTCAAGCGTATATCGCTCGACGGCTAGATGAGGAGTCTCTGACGCCTATCGAGATCGCACGAGCCAACAACATGTCGGAGCGCCAGTTGCACCGGATCTTCCAGGCCTCTGGCGCCACGGTCTGCGGCTGGATTCGTCAGAGCCGGCTCGATCGATGCGCCGCGGACCTGCGGGATCCGGGCCTGGCCCGAAAGGGCATCACGGCGATCGCCTTTCGCTGGGGCTTCAACGACGCCGGCCATTTCAGCCGTGTGTTCCGCGCCGAATTCGGCCAGTCGCCGAGGGACTATCGCGCGGCGTTAGTGTCTTAGCGCTTAACCGCCAGCGTCAGACCGTCAGGGCGCCAGCTGAGGCGCTTCCGCAACCGCCATGTGGACAAGGGTGGCGCCCCGCGCCGCTCCTGATGGCTTGGAGGCGTGACCCGCTCCGGTACGATACGACGACTTTCCACTGGACCACGGCCGCCTCTTGGCGGGGATTGACAAGAAGTCGGCGGCCGCTGTCGAGCGGTCAGGACGGCTGATCGCTAATCCAGATCCTAGCGAACCAACGCCTCCCTGCATGGGAGCGAAGAGATTCCGGGGAGGATTTGGACATGAGCCGCTCTGTTCATCGACTATTGGGCGCCGTCAGCACGCTTTCCATCGCCGTCGCCTTGGCGACGCCCGCGTTCGCGCAGGATCAAGGGGCCGCCGAAGCCTTGACCGTGGAAGACGTCGTCGTCACGGCGCAGGGCCGCGAGCAGCGCCTGCAGGACGTGCCTGTCGCCGTCTCAGTTGTCTCGGGTGAGAGCCTGAACCGGGCCAATCTGAACACGCTGGAAGACGTTTCGGCCCGGCTGCCGAACGTGAAGATCAACTCCGGCCCGCTCACCGACCTGATCACCGTCCGGGGGGTTGGTTCGGGACAGAACGCCGGCTTTGAGCAGTCGGTCGCGACCTTCGTGGACGGCGTATACCGCAGCCGTTCCCGCGCCACGCGCGCAGCGCTGTTCGACATCGATCGTGTGGAAGTGCTGAAGGGGCCGCAGACCACCTTCTTCGGCAATAACGCCATCGCCGGCGCACTTAACATCGCCACGCGCAAGCCGGGCGACGAGTTCCAATACAACGCCAGCGCGCTCTACGCCTTCGAGGACGGCGAATACAATGTCGAAGCGGGCGTCACCGCGCCGCTGGCCAAGGATCTAAGCGTTCGCATCGCCGGGCGGATGTCCGGCATGGACGGCTACATCTTCAATCGCACCACGGGGTCGCAAGGCCCCCACACCGAGGATCGGCTGGGCCGCATCTCGCTACGCTGGGAACCCGGCAGCAACTTCCGTTCCGACCTCCGGGTCGACGTCGGCCGCTTCCGTAACAACAACGCCTTGTCAGCGGAGCTGGTGAACTGCCCTGCCCCGGCCCCCTTCACGCAGGCTCCCGGCAACACCTGCGCGGCGTTCCTCGCAAGCCGCGGTGGAACGGTAGACAACCGCCTCGATTACAATTCGGATTCTCCGTACACTTTCCTCAACTACAATTTCTATGAAGGCGCGTGGACAAATAGCCTGAAGGTCGGGGATTTTTCCTTGTCGTCAATCACTGGCTACTTCCACCACAAGTACGAAAACCTGGTTCAGCTGGTTCCCACGCCGCAGCGGGGCGTCGGCGGCTTCGACGCGCTGCCGGCCCGCCTCTATGAGGACTTCAACCAGTTCAGCCAGGAAGTCCGTCTGCAATCGCCGACCGGTGGAACACTCGAATACATGGTGGGCGGCTACTTCGCGCACTCCAAGGCCAACCTTGACAACGTCACCGGCTTCTTCTTCCTGCCGTTCGGCGGGTTCACCCCGTTTACGACAGCCGCCACGCCGGTCACCGGCCGACCGAAGCTCGACGAGAAGGCCCGCACCTTGTCGGGCTTCGCCTCGGCGACTATCCGCCCGTTCGACGGTTTCCGGATCAACCTCGGCGCCCGATACACCAGCGTACGGAAGATCGGTCTACGGCAGGTCTCGTTCGGCACGTCGGTCAACGGCCGAAGGGAAACCTTTGTACCCCTCACCCCCGCGGTGCAGCCGATCTTCGCTGGCATCATCGGCGCAAGTCTCGCCCAGTTCGATCAGCCGGAGCGGACGGACTCGAAGTTCATGCCGGCGGTCGGGGTGCAATACGATCTCGCCCCCGACATCATGACCTATGCGAGCTTTTCGAAGGGCTTCAAGGCGGGCGGTTACAGCGCAGCCTCGTTGAACGACGCATTCGGGCCGGAGACGGTGAACGCGTATGAGGTCGGTCTCAAGGGCCGCTTCTTTGAGCGCAGGTTGACCCTCAACACCGCACTGTTCCGCAGTGACTACAAAGGTCTGCAGGAATCTACAGTCGTGTTCCAAACCTCGGGCACGATCGTATCCCTGATCCGCAATGCCGCGGCGGCCCGCGCCCAGGGCGTGGAAGTCGGCGGTAACTTGCGTCTGACTTCGAATCTCTCGCTCAGCGCCGATGCCGCCTATCTCGACTCCAAGTATACCAACTACACAAATGGCGCCTGCACCATCCTGGCCAACCTCGCAGCCAACTGCGTTCAAAACCTGTCCGGCAAGCGGCGCGCCTATGCGCCGAAGTGGAGCGGGAATCTGGGCGCTGAGCTGACCATGCCAATGGGAGAGTTCGAGGTTCGGGCCAACCCCAGCGTCTACTTCAGCTCAAGGTTCTTCGAGTCCGCCACCGCCGATCCCCTGCTCGAGCAGGGCGGCTACGCCAAGGTCGATCTTCGCATCAGCTTCGGCCCCTCGAATGGCCACTGGGAACTCGCCGTGATCGGCAAGAACCTGACGGACAAGGCGACCTCGGGCTATCGCAACCCGGTCACCCTCGCGCCGGGCAGCGTCTACACCCTTCCCGACCGCCCCCGCGCCATCGCCGTGCAGTTCTCGATCAAGGGCTGAAGCGCGTCCATCGGCCGGCTAGAGCAGGACGGCGGCGCGCTCGCGAAGCCGTCCTGCCCAGCCACATCGCAAAGTTGAAAGTTCGAAGAGGCCTCCATGGATAACGACGCTTACGCGCCGACCACGGCCGATGATCCGCCCACCGCGATGCCGCACTCGCCGTTCGCCCCGTTCGATCCAAGCGTGCACCTCTACATCGGCAATACCTTCGCCCACGCCGTGCCGTACGAGCACACCGGTTGGCGCGACGAGACCATGGCCTGGAAGGAAAGCTGCTACCTCAACGGCAACCTCAACCCTTCGCCGACTTATCGGATCACCGGGCCCGACGCGCTGAAGTTCCTGTCCGACACCTGCGTCAACGGCTTCGCCAATTTCCCGGTCGGCAGCGGCAAGCACGGCATCATGTGCAACGAGGACGGGCTGGTGATGATCGACGGGGTGATCATCCGCCTCGCCGAGGATGACTTCATCACCTACTGGATGGCCCCGTACATCGCCTACGCCCTGACGAAGGGAAACTACGATGCAGTGGGCGAGGATCTGACCGGCAAGGTCTTTCTGTTCCAACTCGCCGGTCCGCGTTCCTTGGAGATCCTGGAGAAGGCCACCGGCGCCGACCTGCACGACATCCGCTTCATGCGCGCCAAGGAGAGCCGCATCGAGGGGATGGACTTCAACATCCTGCGCATGGGTATGGCCGGCACCCTCGCCTACGAACTGCACGGCAAGGCCGAGGATGCTCACCGCGTCTACAACGCCTTGCTGGCGGCGGGCGCGAACTTCGGCATCAAGCGCTTGGGACAGCGCGCCTACATGATGAACCACACCGAGGACGGCTTCCCGCAGGCCTACTATCACTTCCCCTATCCGTGGGGCGAGGATCCCGGCTTCGTCGCCTTCATGGGCGGCCAGACGGATCGCATGTGGTCCGACCTTCGCGGCAGCATGGGGCCGGGCCTGCAGGCCCGTTACCGCAACCCGGTCGAGCTTGGCTGGGACAAGATGATCAAGTTCGACCACGAGTTCGTCGGCCGCGCGGCCCTCGCGAAGGAAGTCTCCCATCCGCGCCGCAAGATGGTGACGCTGGTGTGGAACACCGACGACATCCTCGACGTCCACGCCTCCCAGTATCGTCAGGGCGAGCCCTATCAGCCGATGGACGAACCCAACCATGCCCCTGGCACGGGCCTCTACGCCGACAAGGTGCTGAAAGACGGCAAGCTGGTCGGCGTAAGTTCCGGCCGCGCCTACAGCTACAATTATCGGGAGATGCTCTCCCTTTGCTCGATCGACGCTGACGAAGCGGCGCTGGGCAACGAGGTGATCGTGGTTTGGGGCGACCAAGGCCGCCGTCAGAAAGAAATTCGGGCGACGGTTTCCCGCTTCCCCTACCTCGACCAGAACCGAAATCAGGATGTGGATGTGAACGACATCCCGCGACCGCAACAGGGTTAGGCGCCGCCCCCTCGTTCGGCGCAAGCCGATGCGTGACGGCCGGCCGCATTGGAGAGTATCGATGCAGAACGATGGCCGAAGCGTCACGGTTGGCGAACTTGTCGACGGCCACCGCCTGTCGGCGACGCAAATCAGGACGATCTGCCTCTGCGCGATCGCCGCCCTTCTCGACGGGTACGACGTTCAGGCCCTCGGCCTGGCTATTCCACAGATGTCGAGCGAGTTCGGGGTCGCGCCTTCCGCGTTCGGCATAGCTGCATCGGCATCCCTCGTGGGCATGGCGATCGGCGCGATCCTATTGAGCAGCCTGGCGGACCGGTTCGGGCGCCGGCCAATGATCATCGCCACCCTCGTTTTGATCGGGTCCGCGACGGCGGGGGCGCTGACCAGCCGGAACCCGACGATCCTGGCGGCCTGGCGCTTCGCGGCAGGCCTCGGCCTTGGGGCGCTGGTCCCCATTGCGATCGCGATGACCACCGAATGCGCACCGCGCAAGCACCGCGCCCTGCTGGTCACAGCAGTGATCACCTGTACAGGCGGCGGCGCGCTCGTCGCAGGCCTCATCGGGCCGGCGTTGGACGCGCACTGGGGCTGGCGGGGCATCTTCGCTGCGGGCGCAGTGCTGCCGCTGTTGCTGGCGGCCGTTTGCTGGGGGGCGCTGCCGGAGTCGCTCAGCTTCCTCGTCGCACGGCGGCCGGACGGGCCAGCGCTGGAAAAACTCGTCAAAGCGATGGCCCCGTCGCTCAGTGGGGTTCGTCTCGTACCCGACCCTGTACTCGACGGCCGTGCAGAGGCGGGAGGGTTGCGTCTCAAGGCTCTGTTTTCAATCGCCCTTCGCAACCGAACCGTCGCGATATGGACCATGTTCTGGCTCAATCTGTTCGCCAACTATTCGCTCATCAGCTGGCTGCCAACGCTGCTGACCCAGGCGCAATGGTCGCGAGCCTCGGCCATTCAGGCGACCGCCCTGCTGGCGATCGGCGGGATCATCGGCAGCCTGGGCATCTCCGCAATCGTCGACCGCGGTCGAATGACGCTAGTGTTGAGCGCGACCTACCTCGCCGCAGCCGCGGTGTTCCTTACCTTCGCCCTGGCGCCGCCGTCTCAGACTCTCTGGCGGGTGCTGCTGGTCGCCGTCGGATTAACGGCCTTCGGTTCCCAGATCAGTATCGGGTCGATCGCCGCAACGGCCTACCCGGCGGACATCCGCTCGAGCGCGGTCGGCTGGGCCAGCGGCGTGGGGCGGATCGGATCCTTCGTGGGCCCTCTGGCCATCGCGGCCCTGATGCAGGCCGGCGCTCCGACCAGCCTTTCCCTCGCCCTGCTGGGCGTTCCCATGCTGTGCTGCGCCGCGTCGGTCGCTTTTCTCGCGTCATCGCTCCGGAAAGGCTCGGCAAACTGACATAGCGGCCCGATGACGCCGCCCGAGGCTAGCGGTCCGGCACGAACAGATCGGCGAGCTGCCGAACGGCTGGCCGCCGAACAGGTCGTCGTCGCACGGATCGCCCACCGCCACCCGCCGCAGCACAGTGATCTTGATCGCCAGCGCGGCCGCCTCGGCGGACTAGCGCGAGACGGGGGACTGCTGGGCTTGGTAGGCCTGGAGGGCGACGGAAGCCAGATAAGCTCTGATAGCTTCGGCGTCTTCCGCCGAGACGGCCTCCCCGAAATTCGGCATGCCGTTCTCCTCCAGAAGCCCCTTGCGGACGACGCCCTGGAAGGCCTCGGCGGACTGGATGAAGGGAGAGCGCCGGAGATCCGGCACGACGCGGCGACTTGACGCCCCGATACCGTGGCAGCCCGTACAGTATCCGCCGTAGAGCCCCGCGCCCCGCGCGACGATGTCAGGCCCAGCGTTCATCTTCGGGGGGGCTGGAACCGGCGGCAACGACGTCGGCAACGCCGGCAACGCCCCCTTCGCACCCAACTTGAATACAAGCACCCGGCCCACAGCCGGAGCGGGCTTGTCGGGGATGGAAGGGAGTCCGAGCATATAGCTGCTGCCGCCATTGCCGGCCTCGACCGCGATATACTGCTCTCCATCGATCTCGTAGCTGATCGGCCCGCCCTGAGCGCCAGCCTGGATGTCGAACGACCACAGCTTCGCGCCGGTACGAGCGTCATGGGCGACCAGCGCCGGTGCGCCGGTCGCCTCGAACACCAGCCCCCCCGCCGTCGCCAGCACGCCGCCGTTGCCGCCGAAGTCAAATGGAACCCGCCAGACCTCTTTCTGGGCCACCGGGTCCCAAGCCATCAACTGCCCGTTGTTTGCC